>Ga0116109_1000033_pt1 | contig 38848 bp, 35 predicted proteins | sample June2015DPH_8_10_2_FD_89718 | JGI IMG/M metagenome (GOLD analysis project Ga0116109, IMG submission 89718) | Peatland microbial communities from SPRUCE experiment site at the Marcell Experimental Forest, Minnesota, USA - June2015DPH_8_10 | ecosystem: Environmental > Terrestrial > Soil > Wetlands... | reverse complement strand
CGTTGCGTAAGCAGATTGGTCTCGGTGGCCTGCGCGCCGATCGTCGACAGGCAGACAACCTTGCCAGGTGCCGCCGACTGAAGCGCCTCGCGCACGGCGTCAATGACTACACGTGCCTCGGGAAAGTCCGGCAACGGATCGAACTCGGACGGCGGCAGAATGAAGACGCCTTGCGTGCCCTCGAAAGCGGCGGTCAGGGACGCCGCATCGTCCATGTTGGCTGTCACCACTTCACAGCGGCGCTCAGCCCACGAACCTGCCCGAGCGGCATCGCGTACAACCGCGCGTACCGGCTGGCCGGCTGCGAGCAACGTGCGCGCCACCGCGCCGCCGACCTTTCCTGTTATCCCAGTGATTGCATACATTGCAGTTTCTCCTTGCGTAAGTAGATGTGCCCCGATCAGTGAGCGGGGCTCAGGCGTGCTTCATAGGGTGATGCAGCCGCTGCCAATCAGTGATGCGCGTAAATCGAGTCGAACGCTGCACGCGTGGTGACGCGGTTGCCCGAAGCGGACGACCCGCTGCGCACACCACCCACGCTGCTGCCGACGCTCGACCCGGTGCCCTGCTGCGAGGCCACAGCCGCTTCGGCTGCCTGAATGTCGTCGGGGTAATGCGGATCATTGGCGCGGCCGGGCCAGTAGCCCACGCTTTCCAGTTGTACGAGCTCTGCGCGCACCTGCGCACGAGTGACAGTCGGGCTGGATTCCTGAGCGTATCCAGCGACAGGGAAGGAGATGGCTGCTGCAATGGCAAGTGCGAGATGACGGGTACCCATGGTAATGCTCCTTTGGATCGTTGAGGTTGAAACGGACCGTTGGGATGCATTGTGGGTAAACTCGACGGGAAACTAAATGATACGAATGACACTTGTTAAATGACGGATAGTCACTAATGAGTCATAGTGCGGTTTTTGTTTCGACGATTAAACGACCAGGATGGGGCGCCTATGAGATCGTCCACCGAGAATCTCTCTAGCGGTATCAGCGTATTTGCTGCCGTCGTCGATGCGGGGACGTTCGCAGCGGCGTCCGAATTGATGGATATGTCGCCACCCGGGGTTAGCCGGGCGATCGCGCGACTCGAAAGGCGGCTGAAAATACGGCTCTTCAATCGGACGACCCGCGCCGTTTCCCTGACTGAAGAGGGCCGACGGTTCTACGAGCAGGTCATGCCGCACTTAAGGGGAATGGAGGAAGCTGCCGCAACCGCGGCAGGCGGCACCGCGACAGTGCGCGGGAAGCTGCGAATCAATCTTGATCCGGCTTTTTTGCGAATCATTCTGGGCCCGAAACTCGACGAATTCATGGATGTGCATCCTGACCTTGAACTCGAATTAATTGCGCGAGACCAGCTCGGTGACCTCATCATGGACGGCTTCGATCTGGCCTTGCGATTTGGCGAACCTCGCTCATCCAGTCTGGTTGCGCGAAAGCTCCTTGAAACCGCGGTTGTCACTGTCGCATCGCCCTTGTACCTCGATCGTCGGGGGCGGCCAGCGGAGCCTCAAGAGCTGGGTCGGGGTGTACACAGGTGTCTCGAATTCCGGAATCCGGAATCCGGAAAGCCGTATCCGTGGGAGTTTCATCGCAAGCGCAAAAAGCTTGTTGTCGAAACGAAGGGGCGGCTTACGGTGAATGATCCGAGCGCACTCCTGAACGCGTGTCTGGCCGGCGCAGGCGTCGCGCAGATGCTTCTGCTCGGAGCCGAGCCTCTGATCCGGGAGGGACGGCTCGTCAACCTGTTCCCAGACTGGCCGGATGAGCGCTTCCCGCTCTATGCGTACCATCCATCCCGGCACCACGTACCGGCCAGGACAAGGGCATTTCTTGACTTTATCGTCTCTTTGACGAGTACGAGCTAGCCATACTAACCTCGTAACGTGCTGTCTGATATTGGCTTCTGCTCCGGCTGCGCATAACCCCGGCGGGGAACTATGGACATTGACACCCGCGCTGAGCGAAACGCATGAGGGCGCGTCGCTCATTTTGGCTTAATTCTCCGTGCTTACCATAGCTTTCATGGGTCACGTCCCCGACCCGGATCGAAGCTTAACGTCTCGCAGGAGAGTCGCCATGAACACACTTTTTCGCTCCACACTAATTGCCGCTCTGATCACCTTGCCCGCGGCGGCATTCGCGCAATCAGTCGTACAGGTCGACGAGACCCAGCTTGAGACGATCGCGTACGAGGCTGCCGGTCCGGATTCTGCGCCGGCGCAGGCCCACACCCACTCGGTGAGCGACCATGCCGGCACGCACGCGGGCACGCTTTCCGACAATGAATTCAATCCCGCCGCTGACGTGGGCTTGAAGTCGATTTACGTCCGCCACTAACGCGAGTCGCGACGGTTGTCGTTGCGCGCAGAAGCGAAATGACCACAAAGACTCTTATAATCGGCCCGAGAGGTGAATTGCAGCATGCTGCTCTAGCACCCGATCTGAACTACAGGCCAACGCTGACATTCCTGAGAGGCTACATTTGTGATCGATACAACGGCTGTCATCCATCCGACCGCAGTGATTGAAGAGGGCGCTGTCATTGGCGCTCGCGTCCGCATTGGTCCCTATTGCTGCATTGGCGGCGATGTCGAGATTGGCGAGGGCACCGTACTCAAGTCTCACGTCGTCGTAAGCGGGCATACCCGCATTGGCCGGGACAACATAATCTACCCATTCGCCACGATCGGAGAAGACAACCAGGACCTGAAGTACGCCGGAGAGCCGACTCTCGTAGAGGTAGGCGATCGCAACAGAATCCGGGAGAGTGTCACGATCCATCGCGGCACGGTCCAGGGCGGCGGCACCACCAAGGTCGGAAACGATAACCTCCTGATGGTCAACGCTCACGTTGCCCACGATTGCACAATTGGCGACCAATGCATTCTGGCAAACAATGCAACGCTAGGCGGCCACGTGATCGTGGATGATCACGTGATCATCGGCGGTATGTGCGCGGTCCATCAATTCTGCGTCATCGGAGCGCACGTTATGGTGGGAGGCTGTTCTGGTGTCGCGCAAGATGTGCCGCCGTTTGTCATTGCCCAAGGTAATCACGCTTCACCGATCGGAGTGAACACCACGGGGTTACAACGCCGCGGCTTTAGCAAGGAGGCAATACAAGCCATTCGAATCGCCTACAAGCTGCTTTACCGGAGTGGAAAGACCCTTGAGGAAGTGAAGCCGGAGATCGCTGAGATTGCAACGGCTCACGCCGAGGTTAAGCCTTTTTACGATTTTCTTGCTCGCTCGACTCGCGGGTTGATTCGGTAAGGAATGGTCGGCCAGATCACGTAAAGTCGCGACAATCAGCGACTGCAGCTCAGCAAGCCGATCAGGCCGCGTTCTAAACACGACCGACGCATCCCCGTCACCGATAACCGTCCCTTCGCTCCCTTCTTGATAGACTTGCGATATCAGAAGGAAAACGGGCAAACGGGTGAGCCTCGACGAATACTACAGACGACTAGAACTGCCGGGCACTGCGTCGCCGGCTGACGTCAAACGCGCATACCGGCGGCTGAGGGCAAAGTACCACCCTGACCGCAACAAGGGGCGTGAATCAACTGTCGAGCCAGTATTCAAGCGCATTCAGGAGGCGTTCGAGATTCTGGTCGGCAAGCGTAAGGCGCCGATGTCCAGTCCGGCGGCATCGAGCGATGACCGCAACAAGCAGGCCCCATCGCGCGAGCACCGCAACGGGCCGTCCATGCGCGGTGCGAACTGCCTGGTCGAACTTTTCGTGCCGCTCGAAGCCGCCATCCATGGCGGTGAGGTCGAAGCGTGCTACGCGGTGAACGGGCCTTGTCGCCAATGTCAGGAAAGAGCTTCGGAGTGCGCGCGCTGCTATGGCAGCGGCCAGTCGGTCACAGGCGCGCGCTGCAGTGCCTGCGCGGGAACCGGGCGCCCGCTGGCGGGTGACCGATGTTCAATTTGTCTCGGCACGGGCATCGGGACCTACCGGAAGTCGGAGACCGTCAAGGTGTCCGCGGGTGCGTGGGACGGACAGCGGCTGGTCGTTGAAGGTGGCGGCCATCCCGGGGTGAATGGCGGTCCGCCGGGCGACGCGATCTTCTCGGTCGCGATTGTGTGCGGCTCGGCGTTTCGTCGCAACGGGCTGAATCTGGCCAGTGAAATTCAGGTTGATTTCGTGACGGCCACGCTCGGCGGCAGCTTCGAAGCGCAGATCCTGGGCCGAGCGCTGCAGGTGACGATTCCGCCGAACGCGCAGCCGGGAAGCACGATCCGTCTGCGTGGACATGGGCTCGCGGACCGCAAAGGCTCTCACGGCGACCTGACGCTGCAACTGGTGCTTGCGATGCCGCTTGCGGTTTCACATCTGAGCGACGACGAGCGACAACGGCTGCGCGAAATGTTTGCTGACGCGGAGCGTCGAGCAATGCGGGCAACGACTCCACGCTCGAGGGGCAATTCCTGAAGACTCCTTGATGACCCAATACATGGATATCGGCGCGCCTGACGAAATCACGCGGATCGTATTTTCCGGCACCAAGGCCGTGCCGGGGAGTAGGCTTACGCGTCCGTTATGGGTGTCGCTTAGTGTCAACCTTGTGTCCACGTGGCGGCACCCGTCATTTTCCTTTCAACGGGGACTTCGCTGGACGTAGTAAGGTGTTGACGACTTGATCTTTCGCCCGCTCACATTGATTTTGAGGCGCTTATGTCCAAAAACGCAGAGTTAATCACCGACGAGCTGGTCGCTGCCATCGCCGATCGCATGGTCGAAGAAGGCAAACGCGTTTCCCCCGTGACGATCTGGTCCGAAGCTCGCGGCGGTTCGCTGGTGGCGATTGTGGCGGCGCTGGAACGGTGGCGTGATGCGCGTCAGCCCAGAACGCCGGACTTGCAGGTCCAGGCCGGGTTGCCGGAGGGTCTTGCCGAGACAATCATGAGCGCCGCGGGGCGGATCTGGACAACCTCGCAGGACGAAGCAGAGAAGTCGTTCAGTCAGCGCCTCACTGCGATGAGCCAGCGTGTCGACGCCGGGCTGGCGGAACGGGATGAGGCACTCGCCGAGTTTCAAAGGCTCGCTGACGAAATCGAAGCGGGGCGCGAGCGGCTTTCTGCCCTGACGGATGCACTAAACACCTCGGAAAGTGCCGCCACACGCCTCGGAGCGGAGCTCGCGACTGCGACCGGTCGCGCAGACGCGGCCGAGACACGTGGCGAGGAACTCTCACAGCGGGTCTCGGTGGCAGATGCCAATCTGGAGGCCACGCAGGCATCGCTTGCCGAAGAGCGCAGGGCGCGGGACGAGTTGGCCACGGTCGTCTCAGGCAAGAACGATGAAATCGCGCGGCTGACCCAGGAGCGCGATGACGCGCGGCAGGAAGCCGCAACATTAAGCGACGCTTGCCAGGCGAAGTCGGAAGAAGCCGAAAAGTGGTCGCAGGAGGCAAGCGCGGTTACAGCGCGTGCGCAAGCAGCGGAAGCGCGGGTCGAGGAACTGGTGCAGGGGGCGGCGTTGGCGGACGCCAGTCTGGAAGCCACGAAGGCGTGGCTCGAGGACGAACGCACGGCGCGTGATGAATTGGCCGCGGTGGTCGCGAGCAAAAATGATGAAATAGCACGAGTCACTCAGGATCTCGAGGAAGCTCGGCAGCAGATCGCAAGTTTGGGCGCTGCCGGTCAGGCGAAGTCGGAAGAAGTCGAAAGGTTGTCGCGGGAGGCAAGCGCGACCGCATCGCGTGCGCAATCGGCCGAGGCACGCGTGGAGGAACTCCTGCAGCGTGCGTCAACAGCGGATGCCAATCTGGAAGCCTTGAAGGCGTCGCTCGAAGAAGAGCGCAGGACGCATGAGGAATTGGCCGCGGTTGTCTCGAACAAAAATGACAAGATAGAGTGGCTTACTCAGGATCTCGATGGCGCGCGGCAGCAGGTTGCAAGTTTGAGCGCTGCCGGTGAGGCGAAGTCTGAAGAAGTCGAAAAGTGGTCGCAGGAAGCGAGCGCGGTCACGGTGCGTGCGCAAGCGGCCGAGGCACGCGTAGAAGAACTTCTGCAGCGTGCCTCGACAGCAGATACCAATCTGGAAGCCACCAAGACCTCGCTTGAAGAAGAGCGCAGGGAGCGCGAAGCGTTGGCCGCGGCTCTCTCAAGCAAGAACGATGAGATCGCGCAGCTCACCCACGAGCGCGATGACTCGCGGCAGCAGATCGCGACGTTAAGCGAGACCTCCAAGGCGAAGTCGGAAGAAGTCGAAAAGTGGTCGCAGGAAGCAAGCGCGGCCAACTCGCGCGCGCAAGCCGCAGAGACGCAGGCGACCGAGAGCCTCACGCGGCTTGCCGCCCTGGAGGCTGAGCTGGACGAGGCACACCGCATGCTGGCGGCAGAGCACCAGACAACCGCGGCGCGGCTCGACGAAGGATCGGTGCAGGCCAACGAGCTGCAGCGCATTACGCGGGAGCTTGAAGAAACCCGGCAGCAGGTCGGCACCCTCACCGAGGCGAAAACGGCCGCAAGCGCCGAACTGGCCCAGCTTGCGCAGGACGCGTCTGCTGCGAAGGAGCGGGCCGATACGGCCGAGCGGCACGCCGCCCAGTTGGCGCAGCGTCTTGCCGAGCTGGCTGATGCCGCTGCCGCTGCTGAGGAAGATCAGCGTGGCCAGCATCCGGGCGTTCGCGCGGACGAGCCGGAGAGCGTAGAGGAAGTGGCTGCGTTACAGCGCCAGCTATCGGCTCAGGCCAAAGCTCACGAAAAGGCCCTCTACGATCTGCGCACCAACGCCCAACAGTGGGTGACGCATGCCAAGGACCTTAAACAACGACTTGGCCAGGCAGGCGAGAGAATGTTGTTTGTCGATGCAAGGAGCACGGGAGAAGTGGCACTTGTCCGCAGGCTCGCATCGGAACTGGAACGGCTTAAGCCCGATCACGAATTGATATCGCGGGAGGCGCAGCAAAAACTGATTGGCACAACCATGAACCTGCAACTTGCGCAGAAGGGCTATCGGTATGACCCGGCTACGGCCGTCATGTCGAAGATAGATAGCTGAGGTGGGCTGGCGAGAAGCGCCTGCGGAACGACGATAGCGGCCAGGTCGGCGCCGAGTTCAGCCTCGAGACGCATTGGAGCGAATGGTGCGAGTGGCTCAACGTATGGATGGTTGAGCCGAACTTCAGCGTATGGCCGGAGTTGCAGGACGAGATCCTGCCCGGGGCCGTTTCCGACACGGCCCCGTAGCCTGCGGCCGCTACTGGGCGGCTGCCTGCGAACTGTCGGCGCTCGCCGGCCCCGCTGAGCCGCGCCGCGCGACGATCGCCGGCAGCGTAGCCGGTTGCTGGCGCGGGGCCACGGGGCGTGCATCGGTCAATTCGCAATACAGTTCGACGTAGCGTTTGACGGCCGCCGCCCAGCCCGAATCGCGGGTCATTGCATTGCGTTGGAGCACACGCCACAAGGACGGATTCCTAAACGCTTCGACTGCACGGGCTACGCCGCCGGCCACGTCCTCCACCGTCTCGCCTTCGAACAGGAAACCGGTCGCCGCGCCTGACTTGCCGAGTTCAAGCGCGTAGTCGGAGATCGTGTCGGCGAGGCCGCCCACGCGCGACGCGACAGGAATCGTTCCGAAGCGCATCGCATACAGCTGTGTGAGCCCGCACGGCTCGAAGCGGCTCGCATGCAGCAGCATGTCCGCCCCGGCGTGCAGCATGTGAGCGAGCGTTTCGTCGTACCCGATGCAAGTGCCGACGCGCCCGGGCCATCTCGCCGCCAGTTCTAGCATGCGGGCTTCGATCCGCGCGTCGCCTTGACCCAGGATGGCGAACTGAAGCCGTTCGTGCCGCGCCAGCATGGCCGGGATAGCCTCGGCCACCACCTCTGCGAGTTTCTGTTCGGTCAGCCGGCTACCGATAGCGACCAGCGGGACGAACGGCTCACGAGCCAGGCCGAAGGCCTGTTGCAGCGCGCGTTTGCAGGCGTATTTTCCGGCTACGTTGTCCGCCGAGTAATGACTGGTGATCAGCGGATCGGTGGACGGGTCCCAGCTTTGCATGTCGATGCCATTAGTGACGCCGCAGAGCTTGTGCTCCTCCGCGTTCAACACCCCTTCCATGCGATGGCCGAAGCGAGGCGTGAGAATTTCTTTTGCATAACGTTCGCTCACGGTCGTCACGCGTTCGGCGTGGACGATCCCAGCCTTGATCAGGCTGAGCGAATCGTAGAACTCAATGCTGCGCTCGTCGCTGAGCGCCGGCGCCAGCAATGCCGGCGGCACGCCGATCCAGGCGCCGGCGGCAAGCGGATAGTTGCCCTGAAACGCCAGATTGTGGATGGTAAAGACACTACGTGCCTGCACGCCCCCCAGTTTCATATAGAGGGGTGTGAGCCCCGCGTGCCAGTCGTGCGCGTGAACGATGTCCGGCCGCCTGATGCCGCGCACGCCGCGGGCAATCCGTGCCGCCGCCGCGGCCAGCGACGCAAAGCGCACGAGATTGTCCACGTAGTCGCGGCCGTGCCTGTCCTGGTAGATCCCTTCGCGCGCGTACAGATGGTCCATCTGCAAGAGCAGAACGGACAGTCCCGTGTCGGGCATGCGAGCACGGATAATCACGCCGTCACCGCCTGGCAGTCCAAAGAGTCTCGCCACGCGGGTCGCCCCGAGTACGCGTTGGAGCGCCGCCGGATACGCGGGCATGAGAATCGATGCGGCTACGCCAGCGTCGCATAGGGCGGCTCCGTATGCACTGACCATGTCAGCCAGACCGCCAGTTTTTGCAAGAGGGGCCGCCTCTGAGGCGACCAGTAAGACGTTTAGCGGCGTCGGCATAGTTGAAGAAAGGTCGGCGGTGACGCGTGAGTGGGAGCGTTGTGGCGCAAATCAAAACTGATGCTTTCCCGCAAGCGTCGTGCCTGTCCGTCTCGGACAGGCAACGCGCGCGTACTCATGATTCTCGTACGCACTTTGTGACGCCTTCGTGGCAACTCGCGGTGAAGCACACCGTGAATGCGTGGCAGTTTTTATGTAGCGCCATTGCACGGCATGCGGGGGTGCAGGTTGGCTGCTCCGGCAAGCGCCTTGCCGACGGCACGGCGCTTGCTGAACTTCGACAGGTCTGCGCGCAATTCGACGCGCAGCCGCTCAAAACCTGAGTTTCACCGAGGAGCAATTCATGAAAATGCAAAAGGCGGTAGTAATTTCGGCGTTGTTGTTGGGCTCAAGCATCGCTTTGGCGGCGGGCGGTGCGGGCGGTGCCGGTGCCGGTGCCGGTGGTGCCGGTGCGGGAGGCGGCGCAGGCGCTGGGGCCGGTGCGGGTGCGGGCGGCGCCGGTGGGAACGGTGGAGGAGGCGCGGGTGGGAACGGCGGAGGAGGGGCGGGGACCGGCGGCAACGATGCGGCGATGAGCGCTGCCGGTGGTACGTCGTCGACTACGAAGACGCATACCCTGAAGAAGCACACCCACAAGTCCACGACCAAGCCGGCGAACGATACGAGCAACATGCAGGGCAACAACGCCAGTGGCGATACGAAGGCTCATTGATCGCGGCGTTTCGAAGGGATCGATTTCGAAGGGACCCGTATGGGTCCCGGTTCCCGCTTCCCGATTCGTGGTTTTATCCGGAGCAGTGGCATGACAATCGCCGATACTCTTAAAGGCATGATTGGCCTCGATCCGACCGCGCATGCCGATGCCGACATGAAGGCGGTGCTCGACACGTTCAAGAGCCTGAACCCGAAGCCCATTGAGGAATGCACCGTCGCCGAAGCGCGTCAGCAGCCGACGCCGGCCGACGCCGTGAAGAAGCTGATGACGCAGGCCGGGCATGCTGCCCGCCTGCCGCTGGAAGTGGAGGCGGTGCAGAGCGAGGACATCCAGATCCCGGGCGCGGCCGGCAGCAATCCAGCGCGCGTCTATCGGCCTGCCGGCGAGGGGCCGTTCCCGCTGATCCTGTATTTTCATGGTGGCGGCTGGGTGATTGCCGATCTGGACGTCTACGATGCAACGCCGCGCTCGATGGCGGCGCAGAGCAACGCGATCGTGGTGTCCGCGCATTACCGGCAAGCGCCCGAACATAAGCTGCCCGCCGCCCACGAGGACGCTTTCGCGGCCTGGCGCTGGATCGTTGAATCCGCCGCCAGTCTCGGTGGCGACCCGCGCAGAATTGCGGTGATGGGCGAGAGCGCCGGCGCGAACCTTGCCGTTAACGTGTCGATCCATGCGCGCGATTCCGGCGTGCAGACGCCGTTGCATCAGGCGCTGATCTATCCCGTCGCGAGTAACAACATCGTCTCGATCTCCTATGAAGAGAATCGCAATGCGAAGCCTTTGAACAAGAAAATGATGCTGTGGTTCGTCCAGAACGTGATCAATGACGAGGGGGATTTGAGCAACCGGTTGATCGACGTGGTCAGCGCGGATCTGTCGAACCTGCCGCCTACGGTGGTGGTCACCGCAGGCATCGATCCGCTGCGCTCCGATGGCCAAAAACTCGCCGAAAAATTACGCCACGCCGGTGTCGCGGTCGAGCACCGCAACTATCAAGGCGCGACGCATGAATTCTTCGGCATGGCGGCGGTCGTTCAGGCCGCCCGTGATGCCCAGACCTTCGTGTCGCTTGCGCAGCGCCAGGCGTTTGGCGGCGTGCCGCTGGAAAGGGCGCCGTGACGAAGCGGTTGCGCGGAACAGCTTACTTCATTCGTTGCCACACAACTTTCGATGCCCCGTATCCGAAACTCCCCGGTGTAATGTAGGTCAGCCGGTCTCCGTCAAGGGTAAATGGGCGCCGTTGAACATCGCCGTCCCAATTCGGGAACGTACTGTTCTGAATGTGGAAAACAATCACTTGTCCGGCCCGATCGACGGTATAAGTGCCGAAATGCGCGAAGTTGCCCTGGACGATGCGTTGGTTTTCCTCGGCGGTGCCGGTCAACCGGTTATCCGATGCGAACTTTGGCAAATCCGCGCGAAGTCCGACCAGAACGTAGCGGCCGTCACCGCCGAAGATGAGTTGGCCGTGCGGGTGCGGACCGGGCACCTCGACTTCGCTCCCGCTTCGGGTGGCGGTCAGCGAGACCAAAGACCACGAACCCACCACGTCAGGCGCCGTCTGGGAAAAAGACGGTGGCGCGGCCAGGCACAGTGCGAGGGCCACCAGCGCGGCCGCGGGCAGGGTTTGGAGCATGGACTTCATGGCATTCTCCAACACACGTGACGACACGATGGCAATGAATCGCAGCAGGTTGCCGGTAGCAGAACCATTCCGCTGTAGGGTCGGCGTACGATGAATGGTTCGTTCTCTATCACCGTCACCGGAAGATACGCTTGTAGGATAGCTTTCCCGGGCACGACTTCAATGTGCATCGATACCCAGGTTGATACCTCCTGGAAATGCGTTCACTCCTGTCACGCCATCACCACATGACTGTTACGACGCGAATCCCTCTGAATGCCTTGTTGCGTGACATCCGCGCCTGCACGATCTGCGCGCCCTTGCTGCCGCACGCCCCGCGCCCCGTACTCGCGGCGTCCGAAAGCTCGCGCATTCTGATCATTGGCCAGGCGCCTGGCGCGCGAGTGCATGCGTCAGGCGTTCCATGGAGCGATGCGAGCGGTGCTCGCCTGCGCACCTGGCTCGACGTCGACGATGCGACCTTTTACGACGCTGGAAAATTTGCTCTCGTGCCGATGGGTTTCTGTTTCCCCGGCCGTGGCGCAAGCGGCGACTTGCCACCACGGCCCGAATGCGCCGCACGCTGGCACCATGATTTGCTGGCGCAGATGCGCTCTGTCAGGCTCACGTTGCTGATTGGACAATATGCGCAGCGGTTCGGACTCGGCGCAGCACCCGGTACGACGTTGACCGATACCCTCCTGCGGTGGCGAGACTTCGGCCCGCAGGTGATTCCATTGCCTCATCCGTCACCGCGCAACATTGCGTGGTTCAAGCGCAATCCGTGGTTCGAAGCTGATGTATTGCCGACGCTGCGTGAGCGCGTCGCGCAGGCGTTGTCTGCTTCTCCGTAGTGGAAGCCGAGGCCGGGTAGATGCGCAAGGCATGCGATGATGGCGAACGTTACCTGCAAGCGCTCGAGAAAACGCTGTTACGTGCGTACCCGTTTGCGTTGCACCTATCTCAGGAGGAGCCATGTCCACTCAGGCAGCCGAAAACGGCATCGTCACTTTGCCCACGCATCGCTCGGTGGAGGAGGCCGCAGACAGACTCGCCTCGCTGATCGAAGCGAAGCAGATTGTCCTGTTCGCCCGCATCGATTTTGCAGCGGACGCGCAGCGCGCGGGCCTTGCGATGAATCCGTCGCAGTTGCTCGTGTTCGGCAATCCGCGCGCCGGGACGCCGCTGATGCAAGCCGTGCCTACGGCGGCGCTCGATCTGCCGCTCAAGGTGCTGGTGTGGCAGGACGACGACGGCCGTGTCTGGTTCTCATATAACGCGACGAGCTACCTGCAGGCGCGGCATGGGGCGCCTGCAGACCTGATGAAAGCCATTGATGGCGTCGTAGCGCTCGTGCAGGCGGCTGCGTCCGACTGATCTGACCGCGAAGTCAAAGCGCGAGCCCCAAACGCTGGCCGCTAACGGGGACCGCTAGCGACGGCCGCTGCGGCCCCACACATAGCGCACCCAACGTAGCCACCGGCTTTGCGGCGGCGCGGGAGCGTGGTGAACTGCCAGCTCTGCGCGGTCGCGCTGGACGCTCATCTGCACCTGTTCGTGGATCTGGCGCAACGTCATGCCGCCGGGGCCTTTCAGTTTGTCGGGATCGGCGTCGGGATCCGGGTCGGAATGGTCTGTCATGGGATTGGCGGATTCCAGGTGAGTCGACCTGATCTTGATACGGATGCGCAGTCGCGGCAAGCCCGTCAGGTAGCCGCGCAGGCAGCGCGCAGGCGGCCGCAGACGGCCCATTCCAAACCGTACCCGCAAACACGGTCCCGAGACCGCGAACGGCTCGGCCTCGCGCTTTCAGTTGTGGCGCCCTCGAATCCGCAAGACTGGCACAATCGGGGTGATCTTCGAGCCGCTGGGAATCCCAATGTCAGACCCCGCTTCACCCGCGCCGCGTGTCGCGCCCCTCTTTGCGCTGTTTCCCTTCCTGCGTCCGTATGCCGGGCGTTGGGCGCTCGCGTTCCTCGCGCTGGTGACGTCGGCGGGTGCCACACTGGTGTTGCCGGTGGCATTCAAATACCTGATCGACCGCGGCTTTGCCAGCGGCGACCGGGCGCACATCGATCGCTATTTTCTCGCGCTTTTCGCCGTGTCGCTGGTCCTGGCCGGCGCGACGGCGCTGCGTTTCTACCTGGTGTCGTGGCTGGGCGAGCGGGTCACGGCCGACTTGCGGCGCGCGGTCTACGACCACGTGCTGGAGATGAGCCCGCAGTTTTTCGAGACGACCCAGACCGGAGAGGTCCTGTCGCGCCTGACGGCCGACACCACCTTGATCCAGGCGGTGGTGGGCTCCAGCCTGTCGCTCGGGTTACGCAACTTCTTCCTGCTGACTGGTGGCGTTGCGATGCTGGTCGTGACGAGCCCAGTGCTATCCGGCTACATCATCGCCACGCTGTTGGTGGTGGTGGCGCCCATCGTCATCTTCGGACGGCGCGTGCGGCGCCTCTCGCGCGCCAGCCAGGACAAGGTGGCGAACGCGAGCGCGCTGGCGGGCGAGGTGCTCAATGCCATGCCGACCGTGCAGTCGTTTACGCAGGAGCCTTTCGAGGCGCGGCGCTTTGCGGGCGCGGTGGAAACGGCCTTCGAGACTGCGCTCACGCGCATTCGGGCGCGTGCGTGGCTGACCGCGGTGGTGATCGTGCTGGTCTTCTCGGCCATCGTGTTCGTGCTGTGGCTTGGGGCGCAGGCGGTGCTCGCCGGGCGCATGACGGCGGGCCAGTTGTCCCAGTTCATTCTCTACGCGGTATTCACCGCTGGCGCCGTGGGGGCGGTCGCCGAGGTGTGGGGCGATCTGCAGCGCGCCGCCGGCGCGACCGAGCGTTTGCTGCAACTGCTGGCGGCGCGCTCGCCGGTCGTGCAGGCCGGGACCACGGTCGCGCTGCCGGCGCGCGGAGACGGTATCCGCTTCGACAACGTGAGTTTTTCGTACCCGTCGCGCCCCGGCATCGCCGCGCTTTCCGGTCTCTCACTCCATGTTCGAGCGGGCGAGCATGTCGCGTTGGTAGGACCCTCCGGCGCGGGCAAGACCACGCTGTTCCAATTGCTGCTGCGCTTTTACGACCCCGAGGCCGGCAGCATTCTGATTAACGGCGTCTCCACGCGGGACGTGCCGCTCGTCGAATTGCGCCGGGAGATCGGCGTCGTGCTGCAGGAATCGGTGATCTTTTCGGGTAGCGTGCTCGACAACATCCGCTATGGCGCGCCCGAAGCGACATTCGAGCAAGTTCAGCGGGCTGCCGCAATGGCCGCTGCGGCCGGCTTTATCGAGGCGTTACCGGAAGGCTACGATACTTTTCTCGGCGAGCGCGGCGTGCGGCTGTCCGGCGGACAGCGTCAGCGCATCTCAATCGCCCGGGCGATCCTGAAGAATCCGCCTATTCTGCTGCTCGACGAGGCCACCAGTGCGCTCGATGCCGCCAGCGAACGGCTGGTGCAAACGGCGCTCGACAATGCCGCGCAGAATCGCACCACACTGGTCATCGCGCACCGCCTTGCGACCGTGCAGCAAGCCGACCGCATTATCGTGCTGGAGCAAGGCCGCATCGTCGCGCAGGGCCGTCACGCCGATCTCCTCCTGAGCTCGCCGCTGTACGCCCAGCTTGCTGCCCTCCAGTTCGGCGAACCGCTTGCGCAGACGGTGACGCAGGCCGACTAGAACCGTTCCACCCTGAACGGTCGCGGGTCCACAACGGTCTCTTCACCGGTCATCATCTCGGCGATCAGGCGGCCCGTTACGGGGCCTAGCGTCAAGCCGTGATGAGCATGGCCAAACGCGAACCACAATCCCCGGTGATTTTTAGCGGGCCCGATGATCGGCATCATGTCGGCTGTGCAAGGGCGCGCGCCCATCCAGGCTTCTGCGTCGAGACGTTCGCCCAATGGAAACAGCGTGCGCGCAACTGGCTCGACCGCAGCGAGTTGCGCAGGCGTCCTGGGGGCATCGAGACGAGCGATTTCCGCGCCCGTCGTCAAGCGGATGCCGCGTGCCATGGGAGCCAGCACATAGCCCTTTTCGACGTCGAGGATCGGATGATTCAGGCGGGCTTCCGCGTGGGGCGCATAGTGCATGTGGTACCCGCGTTTGACGGCGAGTGGCAAGCGGTAACCGAGTCGCGAACTCACGCGATCCGACCACGGTCCCAACGCAAGCACCGCCGCTGAAGCGGTAATCGTTCCGGCTTGCGTATCGACTTCCCAACCCTCGCGTAGCGAGTCCGCATCGCCGATGAAAAACGTCCGCCCAGCGCTTCGAAATACTTCGCGTAGGCGGTGACGAGCGCGTTCGGGTCGCTCACGGAGTCGGATGCCAGATAGTGCAAACCGCCGCACAAGTTCCCGGAGAGATCGGGTTCTATCCGCCGCAGGGCGGCGGGCTCGAGCGATTCGAACGCGACACCATATTCGCGCTGCCATTGTTCCGCGAGCCGGATTTCCGCATCGCGTGCCGCGTCAGTGCGAAACACCTTGATCCAGCCGATGGGGCGCAACAACGCGCTCGCACCGGCATCCACAGCCAGGGCGCGGTGCTCGCTCACGCAATGTTCGATCAGTGTCGAATACGACCTCGCAATCGCCGCGTGTTTTGCCGGATGAGAATTGCGCCAGTATTGCCACAGGAACGGTGCTGCTTTGAGCATTGCATCGGCATGGTAGCGAACCTCCGGCGACTGGTTGCGCGCGTATCGAAGCAAGGTGCCGAGTCCGCGTGGCAACGCATGGGGATAAACGCCTTCACGCTGGATCAAGCCGGCATTGCCGAACGAAGTCTCGTTGCCGGGCAGCTTGCGGTCCACCAGCGCGACCTGGCGGCCGCGCTTTTGCAGATGCACGGCAACGCACACGCCTACAACGCCCGCACCGAGCACGACGGTATCGAAGTTCAATCGGGTCATGAACTCACAGTTGCCGGTCAGGCCGTTGAGATGCCTGCCCCGTTATGTTTATCTGAGTCTCAGGAATGAAGATGCGGGGTATGGGTATGCGGCGTCGCGACGTGACGATCCTAAGCGGCTCCGCCCGCTTTCCGCGGCTGGAATCCCTCTGCCCGGCTTGCCGACGAACCAGAACGATCTTCTTTCGCACCCCTGCAATCGAGAAATCGCCAGATGCAATCACAACTCGCTCCGATCAGAACGCGCGAAAACGACGAGCCGCAGGCGACGCACCGGTAATGCTCGACTGCGGGAACACCGCACAGCTCGCCTACGCCGAGTAAGGCCATTTCACACAACTGGGTGGACGCAGGGCGGCCATGAAGGTCCGAACACGATTTGCAGGTCTGCATTCTGCGCTCCAGTCGCGGCTGTCCACTTGAGACTAGCACGACGCCTGAATGCTGCAAAGAATTTGCCGTATTCGATTTTCGAATCGGTCGAAATTGCTGATGTTCGGTACCGTGGGGCGGCTCGATAAGGCGTGGAAACAGGGCGCGATTTTTGGCGTCGACGGATTTGTTCTGAAGAGAAGGGCGTCGGCTTACGCGCAGTGATGTGCGCTCCTCTATTTGCACGGAGAAGATGCCGTTGCCTCGGACGAAACCGTGCCTGGTGAAAATACTGATGGGCAAACCAGCACGTGCCAAGCGGTCGGCGCTGAGCGCCAGTTCCGCAAACCCGATATAAGGAAATGATCGTAACGCCACTTGTTACGATCCTATCATTCGATGTAGGATGGCTGCGAATAAACCATCAGCCGTTGCTGTGCGCTGCACAAAATCACGGACGTCCCATGCCTGAAGCTCCTTCTTCGTCTTCATCGGTCATCGCGCTACATCGCGGCCTGGCCATTCATCCGGAACGCAATCCCAGTGTCCCGTTCGATGCCGCCTGGCTCGACGGCCTGCGGGTCAACCAGTCCGCAGTCGAACGGCGCACAGCCACGCTTAGCGCACGGCGCAGCGTCAAGAAAGACGCGCAGGCGGCGTGGCTATTGAAGGCCGTCACCTGCATCGATCTGACTACCCTGAGTGGGGACGACACCGAAGGTCGCGTGCGGCGCCTGTGCGCGAAAGCGCGGCAGCCAGTGCGTGCCGACATCCTCGGCGCGCTCGGCATTGCGCCGCAGACCATCACCACCGGCGCCGTGTGCGTCTATCACCGCTTCGTCGCCGCCGCGGTCGACGCGCTGCAAGGCAGCGGCATTCCGGTGGCGGCGGTTTCGACGGGCTTCCCAGCCGCGCTGATCCCGCATCCGCTGAAGCTGAAAGAGATCGAGGCGTCGGTGGCCGATGGCGCGCAAGAGATCGATATCGTCGTCACGCGCGAACACGTACTGACAGGTAACTGGCAGGCGTTGTACAACGAAGTGCGCGATTTCCGTGCGGCCTGCGGCCCAGCACATCTGAAAGCGATTCTCGCCACCGGCGATATCCGTACGTTGTCGAACGTGGCGCGGGCGTCGATGGTCTGCATGATGGCGGGCGCCGATTTCATCAAGACGTCCACCGGCAAGGAAGGCGTGAATGCGACGCTCGACGTCTCGCTGGTGATGGTGCGGATGATCCGCGACTATCACGAGCGTACCGGTGTCCTGATCGGTTTCAAACCGGCCGGCGGCGTGTCCACCGCGAAATCCGTGCTGACCTATCAGATCCTGATGAAAGAGGAACTCGGGCGCGCATGGCTCGAACCGGAGCTGTTCCGGATCGGTGCATCGAGCCTTCTTGCCGATATCGAACGCCAGCTCGAACATTACGTGAGCGGCCGTTACTCCTCCTTCAATCGTCATCCCGTCGCCTGAGCAGACCGATCCCATGAGCGTAGCCGAATATTTTTCTTCAATGGAGTACGGTCCCGCACCCGAGGACGATCAGCCCGCGCGTGCCTGGCTCGCGCAGCACGATGCCAGCTTCGGTCATTTCATTGGCGGTGGGTGGCGCGAGCCGGGTTCAGGTGAGCGCTTCGAATCGCGCGAACCGGCTACTGGCGAGTTGCTCGCGCAGATCGCCCAGGGCGATGCCGCCGATATCGATGCGGCCGTGGCCGCAGCCCGTGCGGCACAGCCAGGCTGGCTCGCGCTGGGCGGTGCGGGGCGCGCGCGTCATCTGTATGCGTTGGCGCGCATGGTGCAGCGGCATAGCCGGCTGTTCGCGGTGCTCGAAGCGCTCGATAACGGCAAGCCGATTCGCGAGACGCGCGACATCGATGTGCCGCTGGTGGCGCGTCACTTCCTGCATCACGCGGGCTGGGCGCAGTTGCAGGACAGCGAGTTCGCCGACTTTGCGCCGCTAGGCGTCGTCGGCCAGATCGTGCCGTGGAATTTCCCGTTGCTGATGCTTGCGTGGAAGATCGCGCCGGCTATCGCAACCGGCAACTGCGTGGTGCTGAAGCCGGCGGAATACACGCCGCTCACCGCCTTGCTGTTCGCCGAACTGGCGCATCGCGCGGGTTTGCCTGCGGGCGTGCTGAACGTCGTGACGGGTGATGGCCGCACCGGCGCGGCGCTCGTCGAGCATCCCGAGGTGGACAAGCTCGCCTTTACGGGCTCGACCGAAGTCGGCCGGCAAATTCGCTCGATCACCGCAGGCTCGGGTAAATCATTGACGCTTGAACTCGGCGGCAAGTCGCCGTTTATCGTGTTCGATGACGCGGATCTCGATGGTGCGGTCGAAGGCGTGGTCGACGCCATCTGGTTCAACCAGGGGCAGGTCTGTTGCGCCGGTTCGCGCCTGCTCGTGCAAGAGGGCATTGAAGCGCGCTTTATCGACAAGCTGAAGCGGCGCATGGAGACCCTGCGCGTCGGGTCCTCGCTCGACAAGAGCATCGATATCGGCGCGATCGTCGATCCGGTGCAGTTGGAGCGGATTCAGTCGCTGGTCGAAGCCGGCCGTCGCGAAGGCTGCGCGGTGTGGCAGTCGCCGGGTGCTGCTTTGCCTGCGCAAGGCTGCTATTACCCGCCGACGCTTGTGACCGGTGTCGCGCCCGCATCGATGCTCGCCCAGGAAGAGATTTTCGGTCCCGTACTGGTGACGATGAGCTTCCGCACGCCGGACGAAGCGGTGGCGCTGGCCAACAACACCCGCTATGGCCTGGCCGCTAGCGTCTGGAGCGAAACGATTGGCCGTGCACTCGACATTGCCCCGCGCCTCGCGTGCGGCGTGGTCTGGGTCAATGCGACCAATCTGTTCGATGCCGGGGTCGGCTTTGGCGGCTATCGGGAGTCGGGTTATGGCCGTGAAGGCGGTCGCGAGGGCATTTACGAATATCTGAAGCCGCGTGCCTGGCTTAAGCTCGGTGACCGTCCTGCGCGGGCTGCGGTGACAGGTTCGCCTGAAGCACCGTCGAGCGTGACTGGGACGAATGTGACGCCAATCGATCGCACAGCGAAGCTCTTTATCGGCGGTAAGCAGGTGCGCCCCGACGGCGGTTATTCGCTGCCCGTCTATGGTGCAGACGGTGGGCTCGTCGGCGAAGTGAGCGAGGGCAACCGCAAGGACATTCGCAATGCCGTTGAGGCGGCACGCGGTGCAGGGAAGTGGTCGCAGGCAAGTACGCACAATCGCGCCCAGGTTCTGTACTACCTCGCGGAGAACCTCACGGTACGGGCCGATGAGTTTGCGCGGCAACTGGTGGTGCGCACCGGCGTTGCGGAAGCGGCTGCGCACGCGGAAGTGGAGGCCGCCGTGACGCGGCTCTTCACTTACGCCGCGTGGGCCGACAAGTTCGACGGCGCGGTCCACACGCCGCCGTTGCGCGGTGTTGCGCTGGCCATGCACGAGCCGCTCGGGGTGATCGGCATTGCGTGCCCGGATGAAGCGCCGTTGTTGGCCTTCGTCTCGCTGGTAGGACCGGCGCTGGCGATGGGCAACCGCGTGGTGGTGTTGCCGAGCGAGGCATGCCCGCTTACGGCGACAGACCTGTATCAGGTGGTCGAAACCTCGGACGTACCCGGTGGCGTGTTGAACATCGTCACGGGCGAGCGCGCGGCTTTGCTGCCTGCGCTCGCGAAACACGATGACGTCGACGCGCTTTGGTGCTTCGGCAGCGCGGCGGATTCGGCGCTCGTCGAACGCGCATCAGTGGGCAATCTGAAGCGCACTTTTGTTGATCACGGACGCCAGTTCGACTGGTTCGACCGCTCGACCGAAGGTCCGGCCTGGCTGCGTCAGGCTGTGCAAGTGAAGAATATCTGGATACCTTACGGAGACTGACCGTCTGAGGGTGGACGGGCAGCAGGCCGATCGAACATGGAGGAGACACCGTGCTAAAGAATCTGGACCCGCTGTTGAATGCCGATGTGCTGCACGCGCTGCGCGCGATGGGCCATGGCGACGAAGTAGTGATTTGCGACGCGAATTTTCCCGGCGACTCGGTTGCGCGTGCAACGGTGCTGGGCAAGCTGCTGCGTTTTGACGGCGCGGATGCCGCCCGTGCGGTTCGCGCGGTGCTCACCGTGTTGCCGCTGGATACCTTTGTCGAGCATGCGGCGTTTCGCATGGAAGTGGTCGGCGAGCCGAACACGATTCCTGCTGTGCAACGCGAGGCGCAGGCCGAAGTGAATGCCGCCGAAGGGCGTGATCTGCCGTTTGCGTCGATCGAACGTTTCGCGTTTTATGAACGCGCGAAGAAGGCGTATTGCGTGATTGCAACCGGCGAGCGGCGCGGTTACGGCTGCTTTGTGTTCACCAAGGGTGTGTTGCTGGCACCGGACGCCCCGAGCGCCGGGGAGCAGCAAAAATGAGTACGCAGTCCAAACAGAGCGGACGCGTCGTCATTCTCGGCATCTACGTGACCGATCTGACGTTCCGCGCCGAACGCATGCCCTTGATCGGCGAAACCATCGCCGGTTCGGCTTTCGCGATGGGCCCGGGCGGCAAGGGTTCGAACCAGGCCGTTGCCGCGGCGCGGGCCGGCGCGCACGTGGTCTTCTGTACGCGTCTCGGTAACGACGCCTTCGGCGCGATCGCGCGCTCGACGTGGGCCGCGGAAGGCATTACCGCACGAGCCACGACCGTGGACGGCGTCTCGACCGGCGCCGCCCACATCTTCGTCGACGACACCGACGGCAGGAACGCGATCATCGTCGCCTCAGGCGCAGCGGGCACCATGAATGCCGGCGACGTCGATGCGATCGAAGCGGATATCGCCGCGGCACAGGTATTCGTCACGCAACTGGAGCAACCGCTCGCGGCGGCGCGGCGCGGCCTCGAAGTTGCGCGCCGGCACGGTGTTACCACGGTGTTCAATCCCGCGCCCGCGTTGCCGCTCGACGACGATATTTTCCCGCTGTGCGACTACATCACGCCGAACGAAACGGAGGCCACTACCCTGACGGGCGTGCCGATCCAGAACGCCGACGACGCGCGGCGCGCTGCGGACGTACTGCTTGCTAAAGGCGTGGGAACCGTGATCGTGACGCTTGGCGAAGCCGGTGCGCTGCTTCACTCGGCTACGCAATCGGTGCTGGTGCCGGCTTTCCAGTGCGGTCGCGTAGTGGAGACGGCTGGCGCGGGCGATGGTTTCACGGGCGGTTTTGCCGCTGCACTGGCACGCGGTGCAGACCCCGTGGAGGCGATGCGCTTCGGCTGTGCGCTGGCGGGTATCTCCGTGACACGTGCCGGCACGGCGCCGTCGATGCCGACGTTAAGCGAAGTGAATCTGCTATTGAGTCAGTCGGGCCGGCTGGTGTCTGCGCACTGAAGGCGCGCTCGCCGCTCGCTGAGGTCCTGAATGGCATCACAGGCACCTTGGCGACCCGCTGAAGTTTCATGCAGTCTGAAGGAGTTTTTCTTCACCATGAAGTCCTCGTTCGCTATTGGAAAACTGTTTGCCGACCGGCAACTGAATTTCTTGCTGGCCGTCAACGTGCTGGTGGTATTGGTTGCAACCGCGCTGTCGCACGGCCAGTTTGTCGATATCGACAATCTGCAGTCGATGGGTAGCCAGTTGCCCGAACTCGGGCTACTCGCGCTCGGCATCATGCTCTCGATGATCTCCGGCAATGGCGGTATCGATCTGTCCGGCGTCGGCCTGGCGAATCTGTCGGGCATGATCGCCGCGCTGATCGTGCCGAAGCTCGTTAGTGCCGACGCTTCGCCGGTGGCCTATACGGCGCTGTTCTGTGCGATTGTCGTTGCGATAGGCCTGCTCGGTGGCCTGCTCAATGGCGTCGTGATCGCGAAGCTGCGGCTCACGCCGATTCTCTGCACGCTGGGTACGCAGTTGCTGTTTACCGGCATCGCCGTGGTCTTGAGCAACGGCGCATCGGTACCGGTCGAATACGTCGATCAGCTTTCGGATATCGGCAACGGCACGGCATTCCAGGTGCCGATCTCTTTCATCCTCTTTATCGCCGCAATCGTCGTGCTGGGGTGGCTGCTCAGGCGCAGCCCGTTCGGTCTGCGCCTGTATCTGATGGGCACCAATCCTAAAGCCGCCTTCTATGCGGGGATTCCGCGCGCGCGGATGCTGATCGTGACCTATACGATGTGCGGTGTGCTGGCCTCATTGGCCGGTCTGATCAGCGCAACCCATACGTCGAGCGCCAAATGGGACTACGGCAACTCGTATCTGCTGATCTCGATCCTGATTGCCGTGATGGGCGGTGTGAATCCTGCCGGCGGTCGCGGCCGCATCATCTCGGTGTTCTTCGCCGCCACGGTGCTGCAGTTCCTGGCGAGCCTGTTCAATCTGCTGGGCGTGTCACAGTTCTTCGGCGACTGCGCATGGGGTTTTCTGTTGCTGCTGTCGCTGGCTTTCGCGGGCGGCGAGCGGGTGAGCGCGATTTTCGGTTTCACGCGCTCCGATTCGGCTGCGCGACGTTAGCGCTGACACGTAGACAAGGTTTAGTACACGGCGGACATCGGGGCCCTGGATGTCCGCAACCGTGAAGCAGGGCGACATCGAAAGAAAAAAGGAGACGTGGTATGAAACTGACTCGATTGGGCGCCGCACTTGCAGCAGGCGTTCTCACGGTGGGCGTGGTCGCTGCAGCGCACGCGGCGAACAATGTGACGATCGTTACCGTGGTGAAGGTGACCGGCATCAACTGGTTCAACCGCATGGACGAAGGCGTCAAGGAATTCGGTAAGGACAACCCAGGTGTAACGGCGTATCAGACCGGCCCGGGTCAAGCGGATGCGGCGCAACAACTGAAGATCATCGAAGATCTGATCGCCAAGAAGGTCGACGCGCTGGCAGTCGTCCCGTACGATCCGCCGACGCTCGAACCTGCGCTGAAGAAGGCGATGGACCGCGGCATCAAGGTCGTCACGCATGAGGCCGATAACGAAAAGAACACCATGGTCGACATCGAAGCATTCGACAACACGGCGTATGGTGCGAACCTGAACCAACGGCTCGCCGGCTGCATGCACGACGAAGGTAAATGGGCTGTGCTGGTGGGCTCGCTGGGTAGCCGCTCGCAGGTGCAGTGGGCGGATGGCGGGATCGGCAATGCGAAGGCCAAGTATCCGAAGATGGATCTGGTCGAGCCGAAGCTCGAAACGAATAACGACGCCGAGCGCGCCTATGAAGTCGCGAAGGAAGTGCTGCGCAAGCATCCGGACCTGAAGGGCTTCCAGGGTTCGTCGTCGCTGGACGTGATCGGCATTGGCCGGGCTATTGAAGAGGCGGGGCAGCAGGGCAAGATTTGCGTGTATGGCACGGGTCTGCCGACGGAAGCGGCCAAGTTCCTCGAAAGTGGCGCCATCAATGGCATTTCGTTCTGGGATCCGAAGCTCGCGGGCATTGCGATGAACAAGATCGCGTTGATGCTGATCCATGGCCAGACTGTGCATGACGGCGACAACCTCGGCATTCCGGGCTATACGAAGGTGACTGTGAGCAAGGGTCCGGGCAAGGGCATTATCGTGCGCGGCCAGGGCTGGGTCGACGTCGACAAGTCGAACTACAAGAACTACTCGTTCTAAGTTTGCAGGTCCCTGAGTAACGGTGTGCTCGCTTGCGGGCACACCTCTGAAGGTTGTGATTGGACTATGAATTCAGACGCTGCTTCAGTACCGTTCCTGCAGGTCGTGGGTGTGCACAAGCGCTTTACCGGCGTGCATGCGCTGCGCGGCGTGAGCCTGTCGTTCCAGCGCGGACAGATTTATCACCTGCTCGGCGAAAACGGCTGCGGCAAGAGCACACTGATCAAGATCATCTCCGGCGCGCAGCCGCCCGATGAAGGGGAGCTCATTATCGAAGGCGTGTCGCATTCGCGCCTTTCGGCGCTGGAATCTCTCGCAGCCGGGATCGAGACGGTGTACCAGGATCTTTCACTGCTGCCCAACATGAGCGTCGCCGAAAACGTCGCTCTGACCTCGGAGTTGGCTGAGCACAACGGCCGTCTGACCCGTACCTTCGACCGTCGTGCACTGGCGAAAACCGCGGAGCGCGCACTCGCGGCCGTCGGCCTGCCCAGCGACGCGGATTTCCAGTCAACCCTGGTTGAACTATTGCCGCTCGCGACACGCCAGCTCGTGGCGATCGCGCGCGCCATTGCGAGCGAGGCGAAGTTCGTCATCATGGACGAACCCACCACATCGCTGACGCAGAAAGAAGTCGACAATCTGATTGCAGTACTAGGCAATCTGCGCGCGCAAGGCGTGACGGTGCTGTTCGTGAGTCACAAACTCGACGAATGCTATGCGATTGGCGGCGAGGTGATCGTGCTGCGCGACGGCCAGACCATGGCGCAAGGTCCGATCACGAACTACACCAAGGCCCAGATCAGCGAACTGATGACGGGCCGGCATCTGTCGAGCGAGCGCTATCGCGAAGGAGGCTTCGGCGCCGAGGTGGTGCTCGACGTGAGCGGTCTCACACGCACCGGACAGTTCGCCGATGTATCGTTTGCGCTGCATCGCGGCGAGATTCTCGGCGTCACCGGGCTGCTCGACTCGGGACGCAATGAGCTGGCACGCGCGCTGGCGGGCGTGGCGCCCGCGCAGCATGGCGAGATCGTGCTGGAAGGCAAGCGAATCGTCTTGCATACGCCTTCGGACGCGAAGAATCACCGCATTGGCTATGTGCCGGAAGATCGCCTGAATGAAGGGCTGTTCCTCGACAAATCGATTCGCGACAACGTGATCACCGCGATGATCTCGAGCCTGCGTGACCGCTTCGGCCAGATTGACCGCACCCGTGCGGAAACGTTGGCCGTGGACACCGTCAAGGAGTTGCAGATCGCAACGCCCGACGTCGACAAACCCGTGCAGTCGCTTTCCGGCGGCAACCAGCAACGTGTGCTGATCGGCCGCTGGCTCGCCATCGATCCGCGCGTGCTGATCCTGCACGGTCCGACGGTCGGGGTAGACGTCGGTTCCAAAGACATCATCTACCGGATCATGCAGCGTCTGTCGCAACGCGGCATTGGCATTATTCTGATCAGCGACGACCTGCCCGAACTGCTGCAGAACTGCGACCGCATCCTGATGATGAAGAAGGGGCGCGTCGCGAACGAATACCAGGCCGACCAGTTGAAAGAAGCTGACCTGTATCACGCGCTGCTGTCGGAAGCCGCATAGAGTAAGCTGAAAGGACGCTACACGCATGAATCCGCGCATCAACCAGACCATGACTACGCCAACTGTCATCGACGTCGCACCGGAGGTCAAGCCGCTCAGCGTGCGAGCCAGGCTCGTGCGTCACCCCGAGTGGTTTACCTTTGGGCTGATCGTCGTGATGTGCCTGATTGTCGGCGCGATCAATCCACGCTTCTTTCAACTTGCGACGCTGTTCGACATGCTGCATTCGGCGACCACCGTGTCGCTGTTTGCGCTCGGCACGCTGGTCGTGCTGGCTTCGGGCGGCATCGACGTGTCGTTTACCGCAATCGGCGCGCTAACCATGTATGCGATCACGAAGGCCGTGTTCGCATGGTGGCCTGACGAGCCGTTCGCGTTGATCCTGATCACCGGCGCGCTCGGCGGCATTGTGCTCGGTCTGATCAACGGCGTGCTGGTGCACCGGCTGAAAGCGCCTTCGTTGATCGTCACGATCGGCACGCAATATCTGTATCGCGGCATCCTGCTGACCTTCGTCGGCACGACGTTCTTCATGAACATTCCGCACAGCATGGATCGCTTCGGTCGCATCCCGCTGTTCTTTTATCAGACCGCCGATGGCTTGCGGGCCGTGTTGCCGGTCTCGGTGCTGGCGCTGGTAGCGGCGTCGGTGCTGACATGGTGGCTGCTGAACCGGACGATGATGGGGCGCGGCGTGTACGCCATGGGCGGCAGCCTCGCGATTGCCGAGCGCCTCGGCTACAACCTGCGCGCGATCCATCTGTTTGTGTTCGGCTATACGGGGATGCTGGCGGGTATAGCGGGGATTCTGCATGTGTCCAATACCCGGCTCGCCAATCCGTTCGACCTCGTTGGCTCCGAACTCGATGTGATCGCGGCTGTGATTCTCGGCGGCGCGCGCATTACGGGTGGCACCGGCACGGTGGTCGGGACGCTGCTGGGAGTGGTGCTCGTCACCCTGATCAACAATGTGCTGATCCTGGTGGGCGTGCCGAGCACGTGGCAGAAGGTCATCATCGGCGCCTTCATCCTGCTCGCCGGGACCCTGTTCGCCTTGCAGCGCAAGGGGTGAGGATGTGGGGGCGCTGCGCGCTCCACGAGGTGAGGGCGTGGGGGTGCTGCGGGCGCTACGACGGCGGCGCGCAACTAGCACATCGGGGTACTGCAGGTAGCGGCTGCGGGCAAATGCAGCCGCAGCCAACCGCCGGATCCAATTACAGGGCGTACTGCAAGGCCAGATCGAAACCGAGCACCACGAACGAGCAGCCGATCCCAACCAGAACGTTTGAGACCCGGTGTTCGAAGTCCGGATGCTTGGTAATGCCCGCGCCCGCGAGGAACACGATTTCCACTAGAATCTGCAGGCCGACGAACGTCAGCATGAGCAGGAATTCATAGCCCATGTACCTGAAGTTCGCGAAGTTCATGCCGTAGTCGAAGATCCAGTGCCCAACCCTCCAGGCCTCATAGGCGAGCAGCAGAATCGGGAACAGGTAGCTCGTCACGTAAGTGGGTACCGTCGCGTGGCGTAGCTCAAGGTGGAAATGGTGAGGTTGATGAGCGGTCTGCATGTCTCCTCCGTTTTCACGTCAGTCTGGGACTAATGCTACTCGTTTGACTGGAGATTCGCACAATGGTGCGATTCGACGGAGGCCGACCGCACGCACGGCTCGCTATCGGTCGTTTTGTTCGTGGGACCCGGAGCGTCCGGTAAGTATGACGCGCGAGACCTGCGGCATCGTGCCGTGTTCAGCAGTGCTTCAGTGTCGCCTCAGCGCAACGCCTGCTCCTGGTACATTCACCAGGCATATCTTACGAAGTCACTGCAACGTGTTCGTCCTCGTGGCCCAGCGAGCGGACGCCGGTGAGCTCGGGGAACAGCTTCATCCACAGTAACGCAACCGCGATTGTCGCCACGCCGCCCACCAGCACGGCAGGTTGGGCGCCCCACCATCCGGCGGTCAGGCCCGACTCGAACTCGCCGAGCTGATTCGAAGAACCGATGAACAGCGCATTGACCGCGCTCACGCGTCCAAGCATCTCATCAGGTGTACGGAGTTGCACGAGCGAGAGGCGCACCACGACGCTGATCACATCCGAGGCGCCGAGCACCGCGAGTGCCAGCAGTGAGATCACGATCTGATGCGAGAGCCCGAACACGATCGTCGCCGCGCCGAATGCGATGACCCCTCCGAACATGGCCAATCCGGGCCGGTCGCGTAATGGAAAGTGCGCCAGCCAGATCGTGCCGGAGAGCGCGCCGAGCGCCGATGCCGAGCGCAGCAGGCCAAGCCCCAGGGGCCCTGCGTGCAGGATGTCGCGGGCAAATACCGGTAGCAAGGCGGTGGCGCCTCCGAACAGGACAGCGAACAGATCGAGCGAAAGCGCGCCCAGAATGACCGGCCGTCTGCGGATAAAGGCGATCCCCGAGAAGACCGATGCCAACGTCACCGGCGGGCGGGTGGCCGGGCGAGCCTCTAATGGAATACCCCAAACGAGCGCAGAGGCGCAAGCGAACGTGAGCGCGCACACGAGATACGCCGGACCCGCACCCACGCCATAGAGCAGACCGCCCAGCGCGGGACCGACGATCTGTGCCGTCTGGCCGGCTGAGGTCGCCCACGCTGTGGCTTGAGGCAGCTGGCCGCGCGGCACCACGCCCGGCAGTAGCGAGGACACGGTGGGCGATTCGAACGCGCGCGCAGCGCCGACACAGGCGGCCAGCCCGTATATGACGGGGGCGCTCAGCCAGCCACCGAAGATGCCCAATGCAAACGCCAACGCAGCGGCGGCTTCGGCGCTTTGACAGACGGCAGCAATGCGCCGTCGATCGTAGCGGTCGGCGACATGGCCCACGACGAGCGTTAGCGTGAACATCGGCAGAAATTGCGCCAGGCCGAGGAGGCCGAGGGCAAAGGCGCTGTGCGTGAGCCCGTAGATGTGCCAGCCCATTGCGACCGCGAGCATCTGGAAAGACAAGGAAGACAGTACGCGGGTGCACCAGAAGCGCTGAAACGGCTTGCTGCGCGGCAGGCTGCGTTGCGCAATGTTCGGGGGCATCTCGCCGGCCGGTGCCGTGGAGGTCTGCGGTCGGGGCTCGCCGGCTGTTTCAGCGGGTTGAGGGTCCATGGGTTCGCAAGGCGCGATTTATCAAGGCGCGGCGTGGTTAAAGGCCGCAAGTTTAGTGCAAGTGCCACGATCTGGCTTGTGCCTCGGCAATGCGCTTTGGTGGGCGTGCCGGTCTTCGGCAGTTTGATGCCGGGAATGGAGATAAATTGGCATCCTTACTAAAGCGAATTTTTAAGAAATATTAGATAGGAATCACCCATAAATTTGAGTTCGTGAGAGGCTAGATTTGTCGTACGGAAGCATGCATTGAATTACGTGCCCGGTGCGACGGTGTCCTTTTCTCTCACCAGCCAAATGGGGTTACATAAATGGATCGCATAAATCCTTCAGTATTAGTCTCTGAATTCGATCGCGAACACGCCGTCAGCCCGGAGATCGCGGAGACGCTACCGCTCAGGAAAACAGAAAGACTGCCGTTTACCATTCGTATCGTTGCCGATGACGAGTCCCTTCAAAAGGCTGTCACGATGCGGCAAATGGCCTACAGCCGGCATTTGCCTGAATTTGCCAGCAAGATGACTGTTGAAAAGGGGGATTGCGAGCCCGGAACGGTCGTGCTGCTGGCGCAATCGAAGCTGGACGGCGGACCACTCGGAACCATGCGGATTCAGACCAACGAGTTTGCGCCGCTGGCAGTCGAGCAGTCGGTGCAGTTGCCGGACTGGCTGCAGGGCACGCGCATGGCGGAAGCGACGCGGCTGGGCGTGGCCGGCGGGATGATTGGACGGATGGTCAAGATTGGGCTGTGCAAGGCATTGTTTATGTACTGCCAGCAGCAGCAGGTCGACTGGATGGTGATTACTGCACGTTCGCCGTTGGATCGCGAGTATGAAGCCATGCTTTTCGGCGACGTTTTTGGTGAGAATGAATTCTTGCCCATGTCGCATGTAGGCGGGTTGCCACACCGGGTAATGGCCAAACCGGTGGCGGTGGCGCGTGAGCGGTGGGCGGAGGTCCGGCACCCGCTGTTTCAGTTCGTGTTTCAAACCCATCATCCGGACATCGATTTATCCCCAGTAGATTTATCTTTTGCGCGAGAAACGGTAGGATGGTTGCAGGCTTCGCAAATTGTTCATGGTAGGTAAAACAAAATAGTCCAGCCAGCCGGCAGGCCAATTACTGGCGTGTGGCAATGGCAGTGCCTATTAAGCTCTGCCATTGCCCAGACAAGCGCTGCCGCACTAGGGGAATTCCAAAGTATGGAGTTGGCGACTATCTTTTCGCGGTCGAGGTACATGCGCGCGGGGTCGTTCATCGACTGGCTACTGTTCGCATTCTCGGTTTATCTCGTGCCGGGCGTCATCGCGGCTGCGACGATCGTCGCTCTGCTATGGGCGCCCCGGCAATTCGAGTCGAAAGGCTCGCTTGCCGTGAACCTGCATGTCGTCCCTGACAAGACCGGCTCGCTTACCCCGGCCGAGGCGCTGCAAGCCCTGAGAGGGCAACTGCAGGCTCCCGCCACGAGGCGTTACGGCACCAGGCTCGCCGAAACCCCTTTCTGGTTCCTGCTCGATGTGCCCGTCGTTGATCCCGCGCAACCCACGATGGTTGAATTTCCCTCGCGCCACGCACAGACACTCGCCTGCTGGAACACGTCGACCTTGGCGCTCCTCGGGCAAGGCGACCGCAGCCGGACCAGCGGCAAGATGAGCCCGATCAAGGCGGGGTTCGAACTGGCCGTCGACGCGTCGGTGCCGAGTCAGGGGACCATCTTGTGCCGCGGGACGTTCTCGGGCCCCGCGTATATGACTGCGCTTGCCTGGGACGCGCGTGCGCTCGACCGGTCCGCGCTCGACTTCCAGGAAAACTCGGCCTTGATTGCAGGCGGTCTGTTGACGCTGGCCGTGTTCGTGTTCGTGACTGCGCTCATTAACCGCGAATGGACGTATGTGATTTTCGCAGCGTGGCTCGTCGGCAATCTGCGGCTCTGCGCGAATGCGATGGGCTGGGACATGGAGTGGATCGGCCGCATCATTTCGCCCGATCATATTCAGTGGCTGCGTCAGGCAACGTTTGCCGTCTATTATCTGCTCACCGTTGCGTTGTTCGGCCAGCTGTTCCGCCGTGAACTGAAGGTGGCGGGCTATCGCTGGACGCTCCGGATCGTGCAGTACAACGGTCTCGTGCTGCTCGCCGCTGCCGCCACGCTGCGCTATGCACAATTCATCCCGGTGCTCTGGGCACTGAGCAGCTTTGGCATGGGCGTGCTGATCTTCCTGCTTGCGAGGCTGGTGTGGATGACGCGTTCACGTACCGTGCTGTGGTACGTGGCATCGATGGCGGTTGTGCTGTTTGCGACCTTCTCCGAGGTACTGGGCGCTGCGTTCGGTATCAAGCTACTGTTCGGCGGCGTGAATCCCGTGATCGCGGCGCTGTCGTCGAGCATGTTGGCCGCCTTTGCGATTGCCGAGCAGATGCGCGCCGACCGCGAACGCCGTCGCCGGATGCAGACGGAACTGCGCAACACCTATGACGTCACGCCGATCGGTCTCTTCACCCTGGATGAGAACGGTCATTTCGTGCGCGCCAATCCCGCGTTGCGTTCGATGCTCGATCTGCGCAAGGCCGAATATAAGGCGCGTCTCTGGAAAGATTACTTCGAGCCGGGTGCGTGGGGCTCATTGCAGGCGCTTGCCCAGAAGGGCAGCGAGGGCGAACTCGAACTCGGCGGTTCGCTCGGGTGCGGCACGGCCGACCGGCGTTACTCGCTCAAAGCGACCCACTCGAATGGCTGGATCGAAGGGTCGCTGCAGGACGTGACGGAACGCGCGAAAGCGATCGAGCGCCTGCACTTTCTGGTCGACCATGACCCGCTGACCGGCTCGCTGAATCGCCGCGGTGTCGAGCGGGCCATCGCTGCGCAAAGCGAGGAGCACACGCCGTGGGCGCTTGCGTATATCGACCTCGACCGCTTCAAGCTCGTCAACGATCTGTTTGGTCACCGCGCAGGCGATGAGGTGCTCAAGCAGGTCGCAGCGCGCGCCCGTTCGCTGTTCCGGCCCGAATATGCGGTGGGGCGCATCGGTGGCGATGAGTTCATCTGCGTGATGAGCAACACCATGATCGACGACGCGATCGCCCAGTGCCGCGAACTCGTCACCTTGCTTAGCGCCGCTCCGTATCAGGTCGGAAATTGCGCGTTTCAGGTGAAGGCGTCGATTGGCCTCGTGGAGTGCTCGCACGGCGTGCGGGTGCAGGACGCGGTGTCCCATGCGGACGGCGCGTGCCGCGAGGCAAAAGGCGTGGCGCACGGGCATCTCGTCACCTATCACAAGGGCGCAGCAGCATTCGAGGAACGGGCCAAAGAACTCATGCTGGTCGAGACGCTGGGTCAAAACCGCTTGCCCGGCGGGCTGTTCCTCGTGATGCAGCCGATCATGTCGCTGGCCGCACCGACCGATTCGCTCGACTTCGAAGTGCTGCTTCGCTGGCGTGCGCCGGACGGCTCGATACTGCCGGCCGGCAAGGTGATCGTGGCGGCGGAGGAGTCCGGCAACATTGCCGGGATCGACAGGTGGGTGCTCAGCACGGTACTCGAATGGATCGAGACGAACCGGCATGCGTTGCCGAAGACGCGTTTTGTGTGCGTCAACCTGAGCGGCGGGTCGCTGAACGACGAGCAGTTCATGGAAGACATCTTCGCGTTGTTTGCGCGCTACCGTCCGATCATCCGTTACCTGTGCCTCGAAATCACTGAGAGCGTCGCGTTGCACGATCTGGAGAACACCCAACGGTTCATTTCGCGCGTCCACGATATGGGCGGCAAGATCGCGCTCGACGACTTCGGCGCGGGCTATACCTCGTTCAAGTATTTGAAGGATTTGTCGGCCGACGCCTTGAAGATCGACGGCGAATTCATTCGCACGATGTGCGAGCATCCCGCCGACACGGCGATCGTCGAGGCGATCGTCGCCCTTGCGCGCAACCTCGGTATGCGCAGCATTGCCGAGTGGGTCGAGGATGCGAATACGCTGCGGGCGCTCAAGGAAATCGGCGTGGACTATGTGCAAGGTTTCGTGATTGCCAGGCCGCAGGAGTGCGCAGCGATCCTGACGGCCAGTTCAGCCGCCAGCTTCATCAGCGATCCGGCCACGCAATGCTTCATCGACAGCCTGATCGAACCCGCACCGAATCTTGAAGAGGTGTATGAAATGCGGGTGCGGGCTGACTTGCACTGACCGGTCGCGAACGGTCGTGACGTGTGCCGTTTCACTTCGAACGGAAAAATTCGTCAAAAGCAGATTTCTGCCTTAATATCTGTCGCCGCGAATTCCATCTAACGCCATTGGAGGTCTGGATATGAAAGTTGTTTGCCGCCCAGGTTCTATCGCTCTTTCATATACCCTTCCCATGCAATGGAATCATGTCCAGCACATCTTCGAATCCGTTTCGTTTCTCGACGATCGCGCATCGCGATCATCACTATCTCAGCCCGCTGTCGCCATCTAAGGCGCGGCAACTCTTAGGCGGCCTTTGTCACGGCTTGACCGCGCACGACGTCGTACTCGATGCAGGTTGCGGCAAGGCCGCGCTGTTGCGCGAACTACTTGAACTATGCCCGGCACGCGGATTGGGCGTGGATATCAACGCGGCGTTTCTCGATCACGCCCGCCTTGAATGGCCTGGCCCGGCTAACCGTTTGCAATTGCTCGACTGCCCGTTGCTGGAGCATCCCCGCGGGGTTGAGGCTTACGCTGCGGTGCTGTGCATCGGTTCAGTTCATGCGTTCGGCTCATTCGACGAGTGTCTGCGAGCCTGCTTCGAATGGCTCAAGCCCGGCGGACGCCTGCTCGTCGCAGATGGTTACTGGAAACAGCAGCCGTCAACCGGCTATCTTGCAGCGATCAACGGCACCCTTGATGAGTTCTCGACGCACGCCGAAAATGCGCAGCGGGCGCAGGCTTGTGGGTACGTAGTTCTGCGGACGGCAACCAGCAACGATGACGAGTGGGACGAGTACGAAGGAAAGTACTGCAACGCGATGATGCAACACCTTGCCGAGCATCCAGATGACCCCGAGGCTGAGGCATTCAGCGTGCGCATGCAGAACTGGCACATGGCTTACCTCAAGTGGGGACGTGCGACACTAGGCTTTGGCTACTACCTCTTGATGAAGCCGTAAGTCCGGCTGGGGCGGCATGATTCTGGGGTCGCCCCTCAAGAATGAGAATGACATATCAAGCTGAGTGACTGCCTACCGGAGTGGAGCCGTCACGCGTGCTGCACCCAAGCTGAATTGCAAACTATGGACGATCCTCAGTACGACCTCAAATCAGGCAATGCCCCACCTTGGCTTGCCATTGCACGGATGGAAACCGGCGTTGCCCAATATCCGGCAGGGCAGAGCAATCCGCGCATTACGGAATACCACGAGCCCACGAATATTCGTGGTTACGACGACAAAGCCTCCTGGTGCTCCTCGTTTGTGAACTGGTGTTTAGCTCAGTTCGATCTGACCGGCACGGGTTCGGCGCTGGCACGCTCCTGGCTCGAATGGGGCGAGCCTCTGGCTCAACCGGCTTTGGGATGCATTACCGTGCTGTATCGCGACGACCCGGATAGCTGGAAAGGGCATGTTGGCTTTTTCCTGCGCGCCGATAGCGAATCGGTCTACCTGTTCGGTGGCAACCAGCTTGGTCGGGTCTGTGAGAATGCTTATCCACGCGAATCGGTGTTGGGTTATCGCTGGCCTGCAGGCGCCATCTTTAGATAGTATGGCGGACTTAAAATCATAAGAGACACGATACCGATGCTGATCGAAATACGCGAAGCAAGTGCTGAGGATGCCGAGGCGATCGCGACGGTTCACGTGACGACCTGGCAAGCGGCCTACGAAGGGATCGTGCCGGCGCAGTTTCTAAATGAGCTGTCAGTTACGGCACGCGCCGAGGGGTGGCGAAAAGCACTTGAAACGGGGCGAATCCGTGTCCTGTTGGCGATCGTGGGCAACGCGATCGCTGGTTGGCTCTCATTTGGCGGCTGCCGCGATGCGGATAAGGACAGCCAATGGGCAGAAGTCGAAGCATTCTATGTCCACCCGGCACTATGGGGCAAAGGCGTTGGCCGACGCTTGAGCGATGCTGTGCGAGCGTTGCTGCTTGAGGCGGGTTATACGAATGTTGCGCTTTGGGTGTTGTCGGAGAATCAGCGTGCCATCGCGTTCTATCAACGTATCGGTTTCGCCCATGACGGTTCGAGCAAGTCGATAAATATCGGCGGTGTGTTGTTGACTGAACTTCGCTACCATCGCGCTTTGGCGGACGGTCAGTTGATGACCCGCAAGGATTCGACTGACTGGCGGGTTTGACGGCTCGCTTCGCTTCGGGTAGGCGCATCACGTGCAACCTGAGCGGCCAGCAATCAAGACAAGGGGTCGAAAAGATAATGAAAACGTCCATCGTTCGATTTGCCGCCGTTGCAGTCTATAGCGTTCTTGCGAGTGTTGCTATGGCCCAGGGCAGTTCTAGCGGCGTATTGCGGGTGTCTACGGACTCCAGCGCCGCCTCGGCTGCCGACAAGACTGAAACGCGGCAACCTGGCAAGTTTTCAGGCATCGACCTGCGCGCTCCAGCGGATGTGGTTGTCTCGATTGGCGCAAATCCGTCGATCACGGTGTCCGGCCCCGCGGACGTGGTGCCGTTGCTGATCACTTCCATCCACGATGACGTACTGACCATCGAACTCAAGGAGCACGTGATGCTGACGAAAGCTCTCAAGGTTGTGATTACGAGTCCCTCGCTGCAAGCCGTAAATCTGGCGGGCTCGGGATCGATGACCGCGTCCGGCATCAATAGCGATTCCTTGGACCTCAATGTCTCCGGGTCCGGCTCGATCGTGGCTTCCGGACAAGTGAAGACTGTGAACGTCGCCATCCATGGCTCAGGAGGAGTAGATGTCCACGCCGTCCATGCGAACGCGTTGAACGCGAGTGTGCACGGATCGGGCGACCTGCATGGCTATGCCTCAAACGCGGCAATCGTCGATCTGGCAGGTTCCGGCGACGTTCGGATTAGTGGTAAGCCGTCCACTAAAATAGTCCATCGGTCCGGTTCAGGGGACGTGAGTTTCGAATAGCCGTCGAGCGATAGACTCCTTTTCTGCATCAACTCGCGTGCCACATCTCCATTGAGCACGACGGCGCCCCATCCGCTGAATAGCACGCCCCAACACGCTCATTTCGTCCCATCGCGCTGGGCTCGATTGCCGTAATCTGTTTAGTGGGGCGCTCCCGTTGCACGAGGCGCGCCCCAGACGCATCCATACCGGACCCGGCAGGGGAGCAACTTTCCCCGACCCTACAACCGCTGACATCAGCGTTTACCGCCCATGACTTCGGCATCAACGCTCGCGCCTCCGAAAGCAGAATCTCATCAGTTGGCGCTTTCGCTCTGCGCGGTCGGCAAGTATGCCGAAGCCTTGGCATTGCTCAAGTCCGTGCTCGATTCACGAGAAAGTGTTGCCGACCACTTGCTGGCTGAGACGCTGAATATCGCGGCGGTCGCGGCGCTGGGGTTGAACCAGCTGGCAGAAGCGGAAAATTATTGGCGCCAGTCGATCGCAGTCAAACCCGATTTCGCCGATGCGTACAACAACCTCGGCATCCTGCTCAAGGGGCTCAACCGTTTGCAGGAAGCGGAGGCGATGTTCCGCAGCGCATTGGCCATCTCGCCCGACCAGGCCCAGGCCTACAACAATCTCGGCGCGGTGCTGTATAGCCTCAAGCGTTTGCATGACGCGGAAGCGGCCTACCGGCAGGCCATCGCCGTCCGCTCCGATTACGCCGAGGCACACTACAACCTGGGCATCGTGCTCTACGATGATCGCCGTCTGAAAGAGGCGGAGGGGGCTTATCGGCAATCGCTGGCGGTGCGGCCCGACTGCGCCGAGGCGCATAACAATCTGGGCAATGTGCTCAGGGAATTCGGCCGTCTTCCCGAGGCGGAGCAGGCATACAGGCAGGCGCTAACGGTGCGCCCTCAGTATGCCGAGGCCCTCAACAACCTCAGCAGCATACTGAAGATTTTCAAACGGCTGCCCGAAGCAGAAGTGGCTTGCAGGCTGGCGGTCACCATTCGTCCGAACTACACCGAGGCGCACAATAACCTCGGCAGCGTGCTGGTGGCCCTCGAGCGGCTACCCGAAGCCGAAGCGTCCTACCGGCAGGCACTGGCGATTCGCCCCGACTACGCGGAGGCTCACTACAACCTGGGCATCGTGCTGCACAAACTGAAGCGGGTGGCCGAGGCTGAGACCGCGTATCGCGAAGCACTCCGCATCAACCCGGGCGGCGTCGAAGCTCACAACAACCTCGGCAGCGTGCTGCAGGTCCAAGAGCGCTGGCCGGAAGCCGCCGCTGCCTATCAGCAGGCGCTCACGCTGCGGCCCGATCTCGTCGAGGCGCTCTACAACCTTGGCAACGTCCTGAAGGAACTCAACCGCCTGCCTGAGGCCGAGGCGGCTTACCGGCAAGCCATTGCCACCCGCGCGGACTATGCCGACGCGAAATTTGCCCTTGCAACGCTGCTGATCAGTACCGGCGAGTTCGAGGAAGGATGGCAGCTTTACGAGTACCGCTACAAGAAGACCGATTTTATCTATCATCGGACGCAGGCGTTGTTGCCCTGTCGGCGGTGGCGCGGCGATACGCTGGCCGGCAAGTCGTTGCTGGTCTGGCAAGAGGATGGCCTCGGCGACATGCTGCAGTTTGCGCGCTATCTGCCGCTTCTCAGGGCGCGGGGCGTCGCGCACATTACCGTCGCCTGTTTGCCGCCGCTACGCCGCCTGTTGGTAGCGATAGATGGGGTGGATGCGGTACTCGATCACCGGGGGGCCCTGGATCGCGCGTCCGGCTTCGATTGCTGGACCAGCCTGCTGAGCGCGCCGCTGCATCTGCGCACGAGCCTGGCTACGATTCCGCCCGTCGGCCCCTTGAGACCTGCGGAGCCTGTCGTCGAACACTGGCGCTCGCGGCTGGCGACGCTGCCAGTAGGGCGCAGAATCGGGCTGGTATGGAAGGGCAATCCGCAACACCACAACGATGCAAACCGTTCGCTGCCATCGCTCGCTACTCTGGCGCCGCTGTGGAGCGTGCCGGATATGCAGTTCGTGAGCCTGCAAAAAGGCCCGGGCGAAGAGGAGGGCCAGTCGCCGCCGGCCGGTCAGCCGCTGCTACATCTCGGCTCGCAAACGACGGATCTGTTGGACACCGCGGCGATCATCGCGCAGCTCGATCTGGTGATTTGCGTCGACACGTCCGTCGCGCACCTGGCCGCCACGGTAGGCAAGCCTTGCTGGGTCATGCTGCCTGGCCAGGGCCTCGACTGGCGCTGGATGCACACGCGGACCGATTCGCCGTGGTATCCGCAGACGCTGCGGCTGTTTAGACGCGCTGCGGACGAGAGCTGGTCTTCGGTAATCGAACGGGTCCGTGCGGCGTGCGTGGCGGAGTTCGCCATGCCACTTGATTCGGATGCCTGAGGATGTCTTCCGTCCGCATGCCATCCCCAGCGCAGCGTAATCGCCTGCGAGCTAAGGGAGTGCGAGTCAGCCAGCGCGGATAGTTTGAGCGTGGTATTTTGACTGGGTGGTAGACGGTTGGTGTCGCCGGCGCATCGCGCCTGCAAACCCTCTACCTGTCCCTAACGCGATCTACACAACACTCTCGACAATCATGAGCTTCTCGATAGACAGCATCGACCACATCGTTCTGAACGTAGCGGATGTGGAAGCTAGTGCCGAATGGTATGTCCGCGTGCTGGGCATGCAGCGGATCGACTTCGATTCGCGCACCGGCGTGCGGGTTGCCGTTCATTTCGGCGCCTACAAGATCAATCTGCGGCCCAAGGATGAGGATACGGTGGCATGGTTCACCGGCGCGGCACCGGTGCCGGGCAGTGCGGATCTCTGCTTCGTGACCCAGGTGAGTCCGGACGCGGTCAAGGCGCATTGGGTCGCGCAAGGTATCGCTATCGAGGCAGGTCCGACCGCGCGAGCCGGCGCGCGTGGCCCGATGACCTCGGTGTATTGCCGCGATCCGGACGGCAATCTGATTGAGGTGGCCACGTATCCTTGAGGCGTGGCAAATGAGGCGTGGCAAATGACGCGTCACTTG
>Ga0116109_1000032_pt1 | contig 39262 bp, 37 predicted proteins | sample June2015DPH_8_10_2_FD_89718 | JGI IMG/M metagenome (GOLD analysis project Ga0116109, IMG submission 89718) | Peatland microbial communities from SPRUCE experiment site at the Marcell Experimental Forest, Minnesota, USA - June2015DPH_8_10 | ecosystem: Environmental > Terrestrial > Soil > Wetlands... | reverse complement strand
GGTGATGATCGGCGTCGGCATCGAGCCGGCCGTGTGGCGCGCGAAGTTCGATGCATGCCTGTTGAATGATGCTGAATACGCGCTGGGGCCGCAGGGCTGGTCGCAATTTAACGATCCGTTCCCTGCGTGGGACTTCGACGCCGAAGACGATCATGACCATGATCCCGATCATGGCAACGGCGAAATCCTCCATCATCATCACTGACCACGCGCTATCAGTCGCATTGATTGCTGGTGTCGCGCTTGCCACACACCCGATGCAAAACGCGGACGAAAAAAAACCCGCCTGAGGCGGGTGTCAGCAACGCAACACTAAGGTGCTTAGCGCTTGTTGACAGCGTCCTTGAACGCCTTGCCAGCCGTGAACTTGACGGTCTTGGCGGCCGGGATCTTGATGGTTTCACCAGTCTTCGGGTTGCGGCCCGTACGTGCTGCGCGCTTGCCCGAGCCAAAGCTACCAAAACCGATCAACTGGACCGCGTCACCCTTCGACACAGCCTTCTTGATCACTTCGAGCAACGTGTCCAGCGTTTCGCCGGTTTGAGCCTTGCTGGCGCCCGTCTGACCTGCGACGGCGTCGATCAGTTCCTGTTTGTTCATTAAGGTTCCTTTCTGGTTTAGGTTGACACGAACAGCGCGAACGCGCCGATTATACGTGCGCGGGCCGCGCCGTCGAGCAGCTACGGCTCCGGAGCCCTCCGGACAAACCCGCCACGCAGGTCTCTGCATGACGGCCGTGCTGCCGCTTCCCTTCGCGGCGCTTGCTATGATAGCGCAGCGCAAACCCAATCTGGACAAGGGTTTCGAAGAATACACGGTTGTTTGCCTTGCCCAGTCAGGAAATTACCACTTTTGTTATTTCTGGAATCGAAACGGCCGTCTAATCAGGGCTTTACATGAGACTGGCGTTGGTTTTTGCCAACGTTCCGGGCGTCCTTTAGCCGCGGCGGCCCGTTGCGCGACGGCCGGCGCGCCTCGTCCGGTAACGCTTGACCCGTTCGTCCATCGATTTTTTGCCCCGCATGACCGATCCGCTGATCCCCGCCACCCTGGCGTTTCGCGACAACGGCACGCCGTTCTCGCCACGCCACGACGATATCTATCACAGCGCCGTGGGCGGTCTCGCCCAAGCGCAATACGTGTTCCTGCAAGGCAATGACCTGCCCGGGCGATGGCAGGGCAGACGTCTTTTCACCGTGCTCGAGACGGGCTTCGGGATGGGTATCAACTTCCTGATGACCTGGGCGGCATGGCGCGCCGACCCCGCACGCTGCGAGCGGCTGCATTTCGTTTCGACAGAAAAACACCCGTTTACCAAGGCCGATCTGCTGGGCGCGTATGCCGCGACGGTTGCAGACGCAACTATTGCCGGCCTCGGCCAGACACTTGCCGACGCGTGGCCGATGCTCGTTCCCGGCCCGCACCGGCTCGAATTCGAAGGCGGGCGCGTCACGCTGACACTCGTATTCGGCGACGCCACAGAAACCTTGCCGACACTCTGGCTGCGTGCCGATGCCTTCTATCTGGATAGTTTCGCACCGGCGAAAAATCCCGAGATGTGGACGCCGGCCATCTTCAAGGCGCTCGCGCGCCTCGCTGGCGAAGACGCCACGTTTTCGACCTACACCAGCGCCGGTGACGTAAAACGCGCCCTCACGCAAGCCGGCTTCGAATACTGCAAGGTCGAAGGCTTCGGCTGGAAACGCGCCATGCTGGTAGGCCGTTTTGCACCGCGCTGGAGGGTGCGCCGGCACGAACCGCCGGCGCCGCTCGCAGTGCATGAACGGCACGCGGTCGTGATTGGGACGGGCCTTGCCGGCTGCGCCGTGATCGAGCGGCTCGCGGCGCGCGGTTGGCGCGTGACTTCGCTCGAACGGCATGCTGCGCTCGCGCGCGATGCGTCGGGTAATCCGGCAGGTGTGTTTCACCCGTTACTTTCGCGTGACGACGGTGTTGCTTCGCGCATCACACGCGCCGGCTTTCTGTATGCGTTGCAACGTTGGAAAGCGCTCGAGCAGGCAGGACATCGTCCCGTACGCGGCTCGGTAGGACTCCTACAGCTTGCGGAAAACCACGACGAAGCCAGCATGATGGCTGCTGCGCTGGCCGGGTTCGCGTATCCGCCTGAGTACGTGACGCTGCTCGGGCGCGCCGAATCAGAGAGGATTGCGAAATTTACGCTGACGCAGGACGGCTGGCTATTTCCACACGGCGGGTGGATCGATCCCGCCACGCTCTGCGCGGCTCAATGTGCAGCGGCAGGCGAGCGGCTCGAACAGCGCTTCGGTGTCGAAGCCGCGCGCGTCGAACGCGTGGGCGATCAATGGAGCGTATTCGACGCTGAGGGACACGTACTCGCGCGCGCAAGCGTGGTGATCTTTGCGAATGCACATGACGCCGCGCGGGTAGCCGGTTTGCAATACGCACCCACCCGCAGCGTGCGCGGTCAACTGACGTTGCTGCCGGCCGGCAAGGTGCCGCCGCTCGCGTTACCGGTGATCGGTGACGGCTATGCCGTGCCGCTTCCTGACGGCGTCACGCTAACCGGCGCGACCTTCGATATCGACGATCCCGAGCGCGCGGTGCAAATCGCGGGACACATCGAAAACCTGCAACGCCTCGCAAAGATGTTACCCACGCTCGCCAGCGCCCTCGACGCGCAGCACGCCGACTCGCTCGCGGGACGCGTCGCGTTTCGCTGCGTGACGAGCGATCGTCTGCCGATGATCGGCGCACTCGCCGACGAAGCCGCCGCAATCCAGGAGAGCCAGCGCTTGCGCGGCGCATGGCCGCTCGATCTGCCACGCACGGATGGCTTGTATGGCGCCTTTGCATACGGTTCGCGCGGTCTTGTGTGGGCCGGATTGGGCGCTGAACTGATCGCCTCGCAGATCGAAGGCGAACCGTGGCCGATCGGTCGGGACCTCGCCGAGGATCTCGATCCCGCCCGTTTTCTGTTACGCGCATTACGCCAGGGCACGGCCCTCTGAGACTCGTAACACTTCACGCCGACCTCGAACCCGGCGAAAAGTTATCCACGGCCCGCTGTGGATAACCCGGCTCATTGCGGGTGCAATGCGTGTGGACGGGATGTGGACGTAAACGGGGTAACTTCCTCGCGTGCCGAAATCGCAAAAAGTTACTCACCACAACCCGCCGCAGCCGCACACACTGTGCAGCCGGTTGTGCGTTCGGTAAGGCACTGATACGGCTAAGTAAACCAGAGTTATCCACAGAAATGGGCGACACTTGTTAACTGCTACTACGTATACATACGAGTAAACCAATAAACAGAAAGGCCGTCGCGCTACCACGCCCATCGACACAGCAACAGTCCAGGTCGAGCGGGTCTTCGAGGCTGAGCAAAAGTAAAAAGAGGAAAGGGCTCTGGGTACGCGGCCAGAAGACGACAGTGTCTCCAGTCGGTCGATTTTTCTTGTTCTTCGGCGGAAGTGGCCCATTTTTACCGCTTCGCGCCCTCATTCGAGCGTTTCCAATCGACCCCGAAAACCTATGGCACAATCGCCGTTCTTTCCGCGTCATACCCTGCGACAAACGGCAGACGCACCAACGGAACGGTGCCGGTCCATCAGACTCTGATTCAGGTCGACGGCGTTCTTTCACCCGTGCCGGGACCCATCGCTGGGGAGAGCCCGTGCTGCAGCAGCACACCCGGGTTCACCGCTTGCAGGTTTGCGGGTCCGGCGCGTTCAGATATCAACCGATCGTTGACTATTCGCAACGCTGGTCGGCACAAAGCAAGCGCAGCAATCAAGACATCGCGCGTTGACGGGCTTGCCGGTGTTTCCGCCGGTTCGTGTCGCCTGCCGTTGCTAACAGCAACCATGTGCATGGGACCGGAGGTAGCGGTTTAGCTGTCGACCAGAGTTCGCGCTTTAGCTGTCCCGCGCAAAGCTCGCGACTCCGGTCCCATGCAAAGCTCTTACTCCGGTAGACAAAGGAGAACCCACCACAATGAAGTCAGCTTTTTCATTCTTCCCAGGCTGGCCGCTTTCACCCGATGCCATTTTTTGGGCAGGGCTTGCACTGCTCGCCGCCGGTTTGTGCGGCGAACTTTGCTATCGCGCGTGGCGTCTGCCACGCATTTCCGGTTATGCAGTGATCGGTCTGGTGGCCGGCGCTGCCGGCTTCGGCGTGATCGACACGGTTTCGGCGAAAGCGGCGAGGCCGCTACTTGATGTCGCACTCGGCCTGTTGCTGTTCGAACTCGGCAGCCGGCTCGATTTACGCTGGATCCGTCGCAATCCCTGGTTGATTCTGTCGAGCGTCGCTGAGTCAACGCTGACATTTGTGCTTGTCTTGCCGGTTCTGTTGTTCCTGCATGTTCCGACAATCGTCGCACTGGTGCTCTCTGCCATCGCGATGGCCACTTCGCCGGCGATGGTGATACAGCTGAAAACGGAATTGCGTGCAGAAGGGCAGGTCACACAACGGTTGATGACGCTGACCGCGCTCAACAGCATGTATGCGGTCGTCGTCGAAAAACTCGTGTCGGGCTGGCTGCATCAGGAAGCCTATGGCAATGTGTTCGCCACCATTCTGCAGCCGCTTTATCTGCTGATCGGATCGCTGGTTCTTGCGTTTGCGCTCGCGCGCACTTGCATCTTTTTCTATCGCCGCATGAACATGCAGGACGAGCATTCGTTCGTCGCGCTCTTCGGCCTCGTGCTGCTGGCCATCGCCATCGCGCATCTGTTCAAGCTTTCGACGATTCTCAGTCTGCTTGCCGCCGGCATCATTGTGAAAAATATGGAAGCGCGGCCGCAACTGTGGCCGCAGCATTTCGGCACGGCCGGCTGGTTGCTCACTGTGATTCTGTTCGTGCTCACGCTAACTTCATTCGAATGGAAGGACATCGGCATCGGCGGACTGGCGGCGCTTGGACTGATCATCGCGCGGCTTGTCGGCAAACTCGTCGGTGTGCTCGCATTCGCGAAGCCGAGCGGATTGGACTGGAAGCAGGGCGTCGCGCTTGGTCTCTCGCTATCGCCAATGTCAGCGCTCGCGTATCTGCTGGTCGACGATACGTACACCCTTTATCCGAATCTGGATCCGAGTCTGCGCGCGATCATGATGTGCTCGATCGTTGTGTTGCAGATTGTCGGACCCTGGCTGGTTTATCGCTCGCTCGCACTGGTGGGCGAGCGCCGCGAATAATTGCGGATAACGGAATAAAACGCCATTCCGTTCTGCACACATTCGACATTGAAAACGGCGGAGCAGGCAAAGCTTGTGCCGCCGACTTGAATCAGGGGACGCCATGTCACTCGAACGCTTCGTCGATTCGCAACCGTTCACCTTCGGTATCGAACTCGAGATGCAGATCGTCAATACCCATGACTATGATCTGACTAAAGCCGGCACCGATTTGTTGCGGCTCATCAAGGATGAAAAAATCCCCGGCAACATTACGCCGGAGATTACGGAAAGCATGATCGAACTGTCGACCGGCATCTGCACATCGCATGAGCAGGCGCTGGCCGATCTGCGCACGATTCGCGACACGCTGGTGTCTGCGGCAGACCACTTGAACGTCGGCTTGTGCGGCGGCGGCACGCACGCGTTTCAGCAATGGAGTGACCGGCAGATCGTCGATACACCGCGCTTTCAGTACCTCTCGGAGTTGTACGGCTACCTCGCCAAGCAGTTCACGGTGTTCGGCCAGCACGTCCACATTGGTTGTCCGGATTCCGACAGTGCGCTGTATCTGTTGCATTCCATGTCGCGCTTTATTCCGCATTTCATCGCGCTGTCGGCGTCGTCGCCGTTCGTGCAAGGTGTCGACACGGGTTTTCATTCGGCGCGTCTGAACTCGGTGTTCGCCTTTCCGCTCTCCGGCCGCGCGCCGTTCATGCTGACCTGGGATAGCTTCGAGGAATACTTTTCGAAGATGGTCCACACGGGCGTCGTGAACAGCATGAAAGATTTCTACTGGGACATTCGTCCGAAGCCTGGTTTCGGGACCATCGAAGTGCGCGTGATGGATACGCCGCTGTCGGTCGACCGCGCCGCGGCGATTGCCTGCTACATCCAGACGCTCGCACGTCATCTGTTGCTCGATAAGCCGCTGACGCCGAGGGAAGACGACTACCTCGTCTACACCTTCAACCGGTTCGAGGCCTGCCGTTTCGGACTGGCCGGCACCTGTATCGATCCGCAAAGCGGCGAGCGCAAGACGATTTCGGAAGACATCCTCGAAACGCTTGAACGGATCGCACCGCATGCCGACGCATTGGGTTCGGGCAAGGCGCTGGCGGAAGTCGCGTCGATCGCACGTGGTCAGGTCAACGATGCAACCTGGCTGCGAACCGTGTTCGAACACGAAAAGTCGTTGCACGAAGCGGTACGGCAGCAGTGTCTGCAGTGGCGCGCGTGACGAGCCGATAGGCAAAAGACAGAGAAAAGTAGGCCGGTTCAGTTAGCCGAAACCCGCAAAACAGTTTTTTTGTGGGTTTTTTTTCGTCATCTTGATTCCAGCTCAGGCTTCCTTAGAGATTTCCAAAGTTTACGTATACAGACGTAGTAGTAGTTAACAAGCATTGCACTGGCCTGTGGACAACTGAATAATTCCTTGCAAAGTCAAAGCGATGCGTAAATGATAGCCATGCTGTTCGGGCTTGCGTGCGGGGCGGAAAGTGCGGATAACTTTGGTGACGACGAGGGGCGCGGGAAGCTTGTTAAGAATCCATGCACACCCAGTCCCGGGCGTTTTTGCATGGTTATCCACAGGGTCCGGTGAATAAGTTAGCTGTACGATTCGCCGCTCTCGCATAGAATGACGTTTTCGCAGCGTTGACCGCGTGGTAGCGCTGGTCGGTTGGATGGCCAGCAGGAGGTCGGCAATGCAAAAAAGTGTTGTAGTAGGGTGCGCCAGAAATGGCGTACGCAGCGGTACATTTTCGAGATAGTTGATTCAGTCCGCCCGTGGTTCGGGCGAGGCTGCCCCCATACAGGCTGCCGGCGTGTTTGGCACCCGACGGCCAGCTAAACAGCGGCATGCTGTCAATAACCAACGAAAGATTATGAGCGAAGGCGTATACGGAGAGCAGGCAACCGGGCGAGTTACCCACAGCCTATTGCGACTGAGCACGGCCATGCGAAGCCAGGCATGGGAGTGGGCCGAAGGCGCGGGTTTGACGCCCACTCAAGGCGAGATCCTGGTGTTGCTGATGCAGCGCAAGGGTCCGATGCGCCTGGGCGAAATCGCACGTGAAACGGCCTTGACCGCCGCAACCACGAGCGATGCGGTCAGCACCCTGGAAAGCAAGGGGCTGGTCGAAAAGCGTCGTGCCCTCGACGACGGCCGCGCCCTCGCGGTGCGTCTGACGGCCCGTGGACGCACGTCCGCCAAGCGCGCGGCGCAATGGCCGGACTTTCTCGCCAAGGCGGTGGGTACGCTGCGCGATGACGAGCAGGCGCTGTTCTACCGCACGCTGCTGAAGACGGTTCATCAGCTCGAAGCGCAGGACGACATTCCGCCGCACCGCATGTGTCTGACGTGCACGCATTTCGAGCCGAGCAAGAATGCGAAGAAGACGCCGCATCATTGCGCGCTGCTGAATCTGAAGATGTCGGACACTGACGTGCGTCTGGACTGCTCGGTGTACGAAGCCGCTGACGTCGCCACTCAGAAGAAGACCTGGAAGATCTACGCGCAGTAACGCGGGTCTGCCACACTGCGGGGCCGGTCCGGCAGCCGCTCGATACGAGCCTGCCTGACCGGCCTTGCGTCGTCTGGCGACGTATTTTTTTTGTCCAACTGATGACGGGATCTGCCGATGATTCACGAAGTTCTGGCGATTCGCCACGTCCACTTCGAAGATCTAGGCAGTCTGGAGCTGGTGCTCGGCGAGCGCAGCCGGCCGGTTCGCTACCTCGATGTCGGATTGGGCCGCATCGAGGCGCCGGACCCTGTCGCACCATCGTTGATGGTCGTGTTGGGCGGCCCTATCAGCGCCAGCGACGATATGCGTTACCCGACGCTCTTACCGCTGCTGTCGATGATCGAAAAGCGCATTGCGGCGGGTCTGCCTACGCTTGGCATCTGCCTCGGCGCACAATTGATCGCACGGGCTCTTGGCGCCCGGGTCTACCCGGCAGGCCGGACTGAACTCGGCTGGACACCGCTCACGCTAACCGACGCCGGACGTACCTCGCCGCTTCGTCACCTGGACGGGGCGCTGACCTCCATGCTGCATTGGCACGGCGACACTTTCGACTTGCCGGCCGGCGCGACCCATCTTGCCTCGACCCCTGCTTGCGAGAACCAGGCGTTCGCCTGGGGTCAGCAAGTGCTGGGTCTGCAATGCCACCCGGAAATCCGCGCAGACCGTTTTGAGCCCTGGCTGATTGGGAATGCCGGAGAAATCGCCGCTGAAGGCCTCGACGTATGCGAACTGCGCGCCGAAACCGCCCGTTTTGGCCCCGGCCTTGAGGAAGCGGCGCGCCGGATGTTCGGCGAGTGGCTCGACCAGGTCGAGAAGAGCATCAGAGAACCGTAAACGTAAACAGTACGTACTACCAGGCTCAGGTCAGATTCAGGTCAGCCTCATGTCAGATTCAGTCGCGCCAGACCCACCACACGGTGCGTGGCGGCGCGAACGCGGCCGTGGCCGACCGGCATGGACCCTTGTCCTGCAGCGAATCGAACGCGGTGCTATGCTCGTTCGCTCATCTGCTTTCCTTGGGCGTAATCCATGAGCGCGCTTTTTTCTCCGCTCACGCTGCGTAGCGTGACGCTTGCCAATCGCATCGTCGTGTCGCCGATGTGCCAGTATTCCGCCGAGCGTGGCGAAGCCACCGCATGGCACATGATCCACCTGGGCAGCATGGCGTTATCGGGCGCGGGTCTGCTGTGCATCGAAGCGACCGCAGTGGAACCGGACGGCCGCATCACGCCGGGCGATCTGGGCCTGTGGGATGACGTCACGGAAGCCGCATTCGTGCCAGTCCTCGCCGCGATCCGCAAATATTCTTCGATTCCGGTTGCGATGCAGCTCGCACACGCGGGCCGCAAGGCTTCGAGCCATACACCGTGGGACGGCGGTCAGCTGATTCCGGTCGCCGAGGGTGGCTGGTTGCCGCACGCGCCGTCTGCGCTGCCGCATAAAGCGGGCGAAGAGCCGCCGCTCGCGCTGGATACCGCAGGGCTTAACCGGCTTCGCGAGGCGTTCGCGGCGTCCGCCCGGCGTGCAGCGCGGCTCGGTATCGACGCGCTCGAACTCCACGCGGCACACGGTTACCTGCTGCATCAGTTCCTCTCGCCGATTGCCAATCAGCGTACCGATGAGTACGGCGGCTCGCGCGAAAACCGCATGCGTTTTCCGCTGGAGATCTTCGAGATCGTGCGCGCTGCGTTTCCGGCCGACGAGCCGGTGGGCGTGCGCGTGTCGGCGACCGACTGGGTCGCTGGCGGCTTGAACCTCGACGATACGATTGTTTTCGCTCAGGAGCTGAAAAAGCGCGGCTGCGACTGGATCGACGTCTCCTCCGGCGGTGTTTCGCCGTTGCAAAAGATCCCGCTCGAGCCTGGCTACCAGGTGCCGTTCGCACACGCCGTGAAGCAGGCTACGGGTCTCACGACCATCGCGGTGGGTCTCATCACTGATCCGGTGCACGCGGAGCAACTGATCGAAGAGGGCGACGCCGATCTGATCGCGTTGGCTCGCGGACTGCTCTACAACCCACGCTGGCCGTGGCACGCTGCCGCCCAACTGGGCGCGACGGTCGAGGCGCCACCGCAGTATTGGCGTTCGCAACCGCGCGATCAAAAGGCACTCTTCGGCGACATTTCGTTCGGACAGCGTTAGGTTTGTGACGAGCAGAACACGCTGAAGGCGGTCGGACGGTTGAAGGAAGCCGTATCAAGCGTGTACGATGCCGGATGTGACGCACGAGCGTTGCAAGTCGACGCGGCGCCCGCAAGGCGCCGCGTTTGCTATTCGAGTCAGAAAATCCGGCCGCCAGCATGCAGCCGGCGCTGACGACAGTCGAGATGTTCATCCCCAGTTTTTCACAAGGATTCATTCAATGAGTTCACGCAGGATCGTCGTGCGCCGTTCGGGAGTGCATGGCAAAGGCGTGTTTGCCGTCGAACCGATTGCGGCCGGCGAGCGCCTGATCGAATACAAGGGCGAGCGAATCTCGTGGAAAGAAGCTTTGCGGCGTCATCCACACAATCCGGAAGAACCGAATCACACGTTTTACTTTGCGCTGGATGATGGCGCGGTGATCGACGGCAAGGTGAATGGCAATAGCGCCCGCTGGATCAACCATTCGTGCGCGCCGAATTGCGAGGCCGAGGAGATCGACGGGCACGTCTACGTGCACGCGCTGCGCAATATCGCGGCCGACGAAGAACTGTTTTACGACTACGGTCTCGTGATCGACGCGCGACAGACCAAGAAGCTGCAGAAGGAATACGAGTGCCGGTGCGGTGCGCGCAAATGCCGCGGCACGATGCTGGCGCCGCCGGAAAAGACGGATAAGAAGGGCAAGAAAAAGAAGAAGTGATGCGCGGGCTGCGTGAGTGCAACCCAGCTGCGAGTCAGTGCAACAACAACTGACGAAATAATGACTACGGAATTAAAGATTGATCGGCGCCTTGTGCGCCGATTTTTTTGGCGTGCGCCGGCTTTCGGGTTCGCGCACAGGCTCGCTGGCCGTCAACGGAATCCGCACGATAAAGCGCGCACCGCCCTCCGGCGCGTCTTCGTAATGCACGCTGCCGTGATGCAGCACCATGATGTCGTGAACAATCGCGAGGCCGAGGCCGGCGCCGCTATCGACGCCGCTTTCGCTCTGGCCGTCGCCGCGGAAAAAGCGCTTGAACAGATCGGCCTGCTGGTTCACCGGCACGCCCGGTCCGTTGTCTTCGACGATGATCTCCGCCATCGCCACATTGTCGATGCGGCTCTGCGAAACGGTGACCGTAATACGTCCACCGTCGAAACGCGAAGGCGGTACATACTTCAATGCATTGTCGAGCAGGTTGGCAATCACCTCGTGCAGAAGCACCGGGTTGCCGCGTGCGGTGAGTGGACGATCGTTGGCGGGATCGTCCAGGCGCTGGAAGCCCAGGTCGACATGGACGGCAAGTGCTCGCGGCACCCATTCCGCGCCGGTTTCGAAGGCCAGCGCCGCCATGTCGACGCTGACGAAACGCGCAGCCTGTTCGCTCGGCTCGGCGCGCGCGAGGGAGAGCAACTGATTGGACAGGCGCACCGCGCGATCGGCGGCGGCGCGCAATTCACGCACGGCCACGAGCGTCTGTTGCGGGTCGCGGGCAACAGCGGCCTGTTCCGCATGCAGTTTGACGGCGGTGAGCGGCGTGCGCAGTTGATGCGCGGCGTCGGCGATGAATTTGCGCTGCCCGTCGAGCGCGGTTTTCAGGCGGTCGAGCAGCGCGTTCAGTGCGCCGGTCAGCGGACGGATTTCGACCGGCACATAGGTCTCGTCGACCGGTTCCAGCGAAGTGTGAGTTTGCCGGTTCAGCGAATCGGCCAGGTCGGTCAACGGATTGAGCTGCTGATTGACCACACGCCACACAATCACCCAGCCGGCGAGCAGCAACAGTAGCAGCGGCAACATGATCGCAACGAGGAACTCGGCGGCGATCTCGATGCGGTGCTGGACCGGCTGTCCCACCTCCACGACGATCGGATTGCCTTTGGGCTGGTCCACGCGCACTTGCGCGACGCGCATGGTGATGCCCTCGTGCTGCGTCTCGAACACGTAGGCGTAGTGCATGATGCGCACGTTCTGGCCCTGCAGCGGCAGTTTCGGGTCGCCGGCGATTTCAGTTTCGCCGTCGCTGATCCGGTAGACGAGTTTCTCGATCGGATCGGAGAACATCGCCTGGGCGAGCGGGCGCACGCTGACCGATGCACCGGGGCCGGCAATCTGGATCTGCCTGGAAATGGCGGTGGCGAGGTCGGCCAGCGACCGGTCGACGACATGCTGCGTGTATTGCCACGCGAGCCAGTAGGCGATCAGGCCGCTCATTAATGCGAGCAGGGAGAGGGGAGCGGCAAGGCGGCGCAGCAGCGTGCGACGCAGGCTATTCGCGGCCGGGTGGGGCATGATCGAACGCGATAAAAGAGGCAGAGCGGCAATTGAGCCGCTGAAAGCCGCTGGGCAGCGGCAAACTACGCATCCGTGCGACGAATGCGCCATGTCGGCCCAGCGCCGTCAGGTCATCGGGCCGTCAATGCGGCCCGAACCTTCATAACCATTATGCGGCCTGACGGATTTCCTGCAACAGGTAGCCGAAACCGCGCACCGTGACGATTTCGACGCGGCAACTTTCGAGCTTTTTGCGCACGCGGTGCACATAGACTTCGATCGCTGTGTCGCCGAGATCGCCGCCAAAGTGCGTCAGATGGTCCTGCAGTTGGGCCTTGCTGACCACGCGGCCGTGGCGCAGCAGCAGCATTTCGAGCACGGCGAATTCACGCGGCGACAGTTCGAGCGGCTTGTCGTCATTGAAGATGCGGCGATCGACGCCTGACAGGCGCACGCCGCCCAACGACACTTCCGGACGCGGCATGTCGCCGTGCGGGCCGCTGCGGCGCATCACAGCGCGGATGCGCGCTTCGAGCTCAGCCGGTTCGAAGGGCTTCAGCATGTAGTCGTCGGCACCGGAATTCAGGCCTTGGACGCGGTCGTTCAGTTCGTCGCGTGCGGTCAGGATGATCACAGGCGTATGCCGGTTGCTCTGACGGAAGCGCGAGAGCAGCGTCATGCCGTCGATGCCGGGCAGACCCAGATCGAGGATCACCAGTTCGTGGCGGTTTTGCGTGAGGGCCTGTTCGGCGAAAATGCCGTCGTGGACCATGTCGACTGTGAAGCCGGCTTGTTCGAGACTGCTTTGGATGCCGCGTGCGATGGGGCGGTCATCTTCGATCAGAAGGAGTCGCATGGGGTTCGCTCAAGTACAATGGGTTTAGGCGTTCGGGCACGCGGTTCGCCGGGGCGCCTGCTGCACAGGATGCCGGGCGGCGTCGCCGTACCTGCGCGTCCGGGAAGCAATCACGAAAGTCATGTCCGATATAACGATCCACGAACTGGAAGCCGCGATCAACTTCTGGCGCGCCCGCTCACCTTCGAGCGGCGACGAACTCGTTCTGTGCAAGGAGGCAAGCGCACTCTCCAAGCCGTATGCGCTGCTGATTGTACAGCGTCAGACCGCGCTACCACCGGAAGGTTTGGATGCGACTGCACGGGAAGCGTGGGATTCTTACGTTCGCCTTAAGAATGGCCTGTAGAAGTGAAGGTTTGCACGCTCCAATACCTGCAAAGCCCTTTCATCGTACTGCAAACGCGATTTCTGTGCGCTGTGATGCCTACGGCTGCTTTGCGTCTTTGCCGGCTTGATCGATAAAACGGGCCAGCAAGATATCCCGTTCCGTCACGCCGCCGGCCTCATGCGTCGACAGCGTAATCTCCACCTTGCTGTAGACGTTGAACCATTCCGGGTGATGGTCCATTTCCTGGGCCTTGATCGCAACCCGCGTCATGAAACCGAACGCCTCGTTGAAATCGGCAAACTCGAAATGCCGCTGAATCGCGTCGCGGCCTGCGACGGCAACCCAGCCGTGCAACTGGGCCAATTGCGTGGAACGTTCTTCGGAAGTCAGTTTGTGAATCATTATGACGCCTCGCTTGTCTGTTCGTTTGCCCGATTGGTGCGCCGGGGCGCGTCCTTCTTGCCGACCGGCCATCGCGCGCAGGTTGGAACGGCGCGCGAGGCACGGACATGTGGCTATTTTTTCACGGATCGGGTTGCGCCGCTGACGGGGGCGTCCTCAGTTCGGGCCGGGCAGGTTCAGACGTCGCCGTCGATTTGCCAGCCTTCTTCGGTGCCACAGTTGAGCACGCGATCCGACTCGAGCACCGCGCCCGCTGCGAACGGTGCAACGTCGGCCAGTTTCGCCATGAGGGGACCGAGATCGGTGCGGGCCAGCTCGAACAGTTGCGCGAAATCATCGAGCACGAAATACGTCTTCTGAAACGTGTCGATCCGGTAGCGGGTCTGCATGACGCGGGCGAGGTCGAAGCCGAGCCGATTGGGCGCTGCGCTTTCGAGGCTATAGAGCGTCTCGCTCTTGCTCGACACAATCCCCGCGCCGTAGATCTGCACGCCGTTCGGGCTCGCCGCATCGTGGATCAGGCCGAATTCGACGGTGTACCAGTAGAGCCTCGCGAGCAGCGGCAGGGCGCCGACGTCAGCCGCCGCCAGCGCCGCGCGGCCATATGCCTGCATATAGTCCGCAAACACCGGGTTGATCAGCAGCGGCACATGGCCGAACAGGTCGTGGAAGCAGTCCGGTTCCTGCAGGTAATCGAGCTGATCGGGACGGCGCATCCACCAGGTGACCGGGAAGCGTCGGTTCGCCAGATGTTGGAAGAACACCTGCTCCGGCACCAGTCCCGGCACCGCGACGATCTCCCAGCCGGTGGCGGGCGTAAGCTGTGCGTTGATGGCGGCAAACGACGGTACGCGCCCCGCGGACAAGTCCAGACGCTCGACACCGGCCAGAAACGCCTCGCAGACCCGACCCTTTAGCAAAGCCGTTTGGCGCGTATAGAGCTGGTTCCAGACAGCGTGATCGGCCGCGCCGTAACGGTGTACCGGCTGGTCAATGGTGAAATCGGTACGGGTTTCGAGGCCGGCGTCGAATTGTTCCTGCAGTTTGGCGGTGTTCGGACTGGACATGATGCTGCGCTCGTATGCGGTGTTTCAGTCCAGTCAGTGTAGAGCGGAGGAGTTGCGGAAAGGGCGCAAAGGGAGCGCTAAATCGACTTATTATGAAATAATCGTGCATTAATAACCAAATCGATGCGGGGATTACTCATGCTGGAACTAGATCACTTCGATCTCGCGCTGCTGGAGGTGTTGCAGCGTTTCGGGCGGGCGACTCATCAGCAGCTCGGCGAGCAGGTGCCGCTGTCGCCGTCGCAGATTGGGCGGCGGCTGCAGCGCCTCGAACAGGTGGGCGTAGTGGACGGCTATCGCGTCGTGCTACGTCCGGAGAAGCTCGGGCTCGGCGTGACTGCGTTCACCAGTCTCAAGCTCAAGCATCACGGCGATTCGATCATCGAGCAGTTCCAGCAGCAGATCGACGTGCTGCCCGAGGTGCTGGAGTGTCACGCGGTAGTGGGGGATGCCGATTATCTGCTACGCATTGTCGCGCCGGATCTGAACGCGCTGTCTTCGTTCGTGATGAAGAAGCTGATGCGCGTGCCGGGCGTGGACAGCGTGCGCTCGAACATCGTGCTGACCACGTTCAAGCGCAACGGGCCGCTGCCGTTGGGGCACCTCGCGCCGGGGGCGGCCGCTAGCTGAAGCGGCGCCTGTAGGCCTACGCCGCTCGCCGCGGCTCGCTGTCCGGGCTGAGCAGATCCACATACGCGACGGCGACCAGATCCGTCGCCGGCACGCCCAGCTTCGCGAACATCTCATGCGCCTCGGCGTGGCCGCCTTCCTCGTCGTCGTCCTGGGCGAGGAGCACTTCCAGTTCTACGAAATCGCCGAGACCGTCTACCCGGTCGAGGTGAATGCGCGTGCGCCCGATCGTGTAGACGTGGCGCTCCTTGGTGACGATGCCGCGCGTGGTCAGTGCGGTGGCGAGCAGCGCGTGCATGGCTTCCGCGTTGGTGACGGGGCTGCGCGTGTAGTACGACGCCTTCGGGCCGTCACGATCGTCGCGTTGATAGAAGATCAGCTCAGCCGGCGTGCCGTCGTCGAACTGGCGCAGCTTGAGCCGTCCACGCGGTACGTCGTAGAAGAAGTCCTGCTGGCGGAAAATCAGTGGAGCCTCGGGCGAAAGTTCGGCGGCGCGTTCGCGGAGTTGCTCGAATTGCTGTGCGCGGGCTTTGATTTCGATGTTGCGTGCCATGTCAGGCTCCTCTGGAAGGATGGATTGTCGGCGGCTTCAGCGACGTGTGAAAGGGGCGAAGCGCGCCAGGGAGGACAAATTCGAACGAATCTCAAACAAGGGCGGGCGCAAACGGACGCGCAAACCCTGAATCTAGCAAAAAGCGCGTGACGGTGGTGTTACGGCGTCCGTGATCGTGTGCCGGGTGCGGCGGTACTGTCATGAGCGCGGCTCATATCGCCCATTGCTGCTCGATCGCCTTAAGTGCCGCGGCAATCGCCGGATCGTCCTGACGAGCGGCCAGCGTGACGAAGCTCAACTGGGTGGGCACCGTGACGCCTTCGACGATCGTGAGCGCATGGGCATGCGCTTCGGCGATAGCGGTGGCGTCGCGCGCGAGCGTCAGGCCGACGCCCGATTTGACCAGATCGAGCATCGAAGGCTCCTGATCGACTTCAGCCACTTTAACCGGCTTTACGCCGGCCTCGGCAAAGCGCCGTGACAGTAGCCGATGATGCGCGGAGGCGGGCGGCGTCCAGATCCATGGCAGGGCGGCGAGGGCGCGCCAGTCGCGCGCGCCTCTCACGCGGTCTTTCCAGCCGGCGGGCGCGAGCACGCGGTACTGGAAATGCGTCAGCGTGAGCGCATGAAACGCGGCACCGTCACGCGCATCGTCTTCTGAAGGCTGGCCGATGTAGTAACCCACGTCGAGCTCGCCCGCGCGGATCTGCTCGAGCACCCAGCCGGACATGCCGTGCCGCAGCGCCGTTTCGATATGTGGCCAGGTTTCGACGAGCTGCTTGAGGAAGCCACCGAGGCGGAGAAATTCCGGATCGAGGATCGTACCGATGCGTAATCGCCCGCGCACCTCGTGCCGCAACGACGCGGCGGCGCGCTGCACGTCGCCGGCCGCGCCGAGCGCGCGTTCGGCGTGCGGCAATAACGCCTGGCCGTCGCGGGTCAACGATAGCCCGTGCGACGTCCGCGTGAACAGCGTTAGCCCGAGGGATTCCTGCAGATGCTTGATCTGCAGGCTGACGGCGGGTTGGGTGAGATGCAGTTGCACCGCGGCACGCGTGAGGTTGCCCTCATTGGCGACGGTGACAAAGGCACGCAGCAGGGTCAGGTCCATCCCCTGATATTAGCGCGCCTTATAGAGCAATTGAGCATAACTCATTGGATTTGACGGGGGGTTGGCGCTTACGCTTTGGAGAAACACGGGTGAAGCGGCAGGACATTGGCGTGAGTTATTCGTCGGATGAGACATCCAACATGAGCGGGAGACATCGGAGTGGGTGGTGCGTCAAATGGGCATTTTTTGCCTTGCCGGCAGGTGGGTGGTGTTCCTGTGGCGTTGGCCTTTCCTTGCTTTGTTATCGGCCTCTTTGCTTCGCCCCTGGTTGCTCGCTTGTGGCGTTGGCCTTTCCTTGCATTCTTATCGGTCTATTAGCTTCGCCCCTGTGCGGGGCAGCACTTACTTTCTTTGCCGCCGCAAAGAAAGTAAGCAAAGAAAGCGGGCTGCAACCGCTAGCTCGTAGGTGCCCACCTCTCGTGTGAACCCGGAGCGGTCCGAGACGAGATCGTCTCTCGCACCACACACGCTAGTGACACAGGGCTCATTCATCCCGCCTTCGCACTCCGTGCGCGGCGGATGGGTTTGCCAAGTTGGCGGCGCTGCAATTATTGGTTTGTTGTGAGCAGCAGATGTGCGCTCGCGCCTGGCATTGAGGTGGGCGCGAGGTGGAAGGCGCGAGATTGAATTGCTGAAAGTGTTTGGATACCTAAACATGACGTATTCGGAAGGGGTTATACCCAACGGCGGGGCGCGAAGCGCGACGCTGGAGCGGATGAGTGCTTTGTCACGAACGGGGGCGGTGCGAGAGATGATCTCGTCTCGGGCCGTTTCCGGTTCCCGACAGAGATGGACACCTACAGGCTGGCGGTTGCAGCCCGCTTTCTTTGCTTACTTTCTTTGCGGCGGCAAAGAAAGTAAGTGCTGCCCCGCACAGGGGCGAAGCTAATAGACCGGTAAGAAAGCAAGGAGAGGCCAACCCGGTAAGAGCACAGCCAAAAAAAGCCGCCTGCAAGGCAAAACAAGCCGCACTACGAAGTAAAGCCCCCGCTGAAATAATCCGGCGGAAGCCAAAAAACGAGACCCAAACCGAATGCCACGACCGGTGGCAAGTCAAGGAGACAAACGGTGAGCACGACCAGCAAAACAGAAACGCGAAGCACCCGTAGCCTGGAAGGCGAATTCGACTACATAGTGGTGGGCGCCGGCACCGCAGGTTGCGTACTAGCCAACCGCCTGAGCGAAGACCCAGAAGTCTCCGTACTTCTGCTAGAAGCCGGCGGCAAGGACGACTACCATTGGATCCACGTCCCGGTAGGGTACCTGTACTGCATCGGCAACCCCCGCACAGACTGGCTCTACAAAACGCGCGAAGAACCCGGCCTGAACGGCCGCTCGCTCTCATACCCGCGCGGCAGAGTCCTGGGTGGCTGCTCATCCATCAACGGCATGATCTACATGCGCGGCCAGCGCGAAGACTACGACGAATGGGCCCGCGTCACCAATGACGCTTCCTGGTCCTGGAACAACGTCCTCCCCATCTTTAAACGCAGCGAGGATCACCACGGCGGGGCCAACGAATCGCATGGCGCAGGCGGCCCATGGCGCGTCGAAAAGCAACGCCTCAAATGGAAAATCCTCGAGACCTTCGCGCAAGCCGCGCAGCAAACCGGCATCCCCGCCACCAACGACTTCAATCGCGGTGACAACAGCGGCGTCGGTTTCTTCGACGTCAACCAGAAACGGCATCCGCTGGAATGCCTCCAAAGCCTTTCTGCGTCCCGCGCGCAATCGCCCCAATCTGACTATCATCACCGGCGCCGTCACGCAGAGGATCGTGTTCGAAGGGCGTCGATGCACGGGTGTCGAATATCGCGGCAATGACACCGATTATCTGGCCAAAGCCCGTTGTGAAGTCATCCTCAGTTCCGGCGCGGTCAACTCGCCGCAGCTGCTCGAACTCTCCGGCATCGGCAACGGTGCACGGCTGCAGAATCTCGGCATCAAGGTCGTGCAGGATCTGCGCGGCGTCGGCGAGAATCTCCAGGACCATCTGCAATTGCGCATGGCGTACAAGGTCGACGGTGTGCGTACGCTCAATACTGCTTCCGCGCACTGGTGGGGCAAGCTGATGATCGGCCTGCAGTACGCGTTGTTTCAGAGCGGCCCGATGTCGATGGCGCCGTCACAGCTGGGCGCGTTTGCGAAATCAGACCCGGATGACCGCTCGCTCACCCGGCCCGATCTCGAGTATCACGTGCAGCCGCTTTCACTCGATCGCTTCGGCGAGCCGTTGCATCGCTTCAACGCGTTTACCGCCTCAGTGTGCCAGTTGCGCCCCACTTCGCGAGGCAGTGTTCACATCGTCTCTCCCGAGCCTCATGCAGCGCCGCTAATCGCGCCCAACTATCTGTCCACGGACTACGACCGTCACGTCGCAGCCAATGCGCTGCGTCTGACGCGGCGTATTGCGGCCGCGGGCGCACTGGCCCCGTATCGGCCGCAGGAAATTATCCCTGGTATTCAGTTTCAGACCGAGGCGGAACTCCAGCAGGCCGCCGCCAATGTGGGCACCACCATCTTTCACCCCGTCGGCACTTGCCGGATGGGCACAGCGGACGATGCCGCCGCCGTCGTCGACCAGCGTCTGCGCGTGATTGGTGTCGAAGGTTTGCGCGTGGTAGATGCTTCGGTGATGCCGACCATTACTTCTGGCAACACCAACTCGCCGACGCTGATGATCGCCGAGCGCGCGAGCGACATGATTCGCGAGGACCGTCGCGCACGTCTTACCGGGAAAACATCACAAACACGCCCGGCGGATTCGATGTCCATTGCGTGACATGCAAGCATGATGCGCGCCGCAGCTTGTCGGCGCGCATCGCATACTAAGTGCAAATCCCGATGAATGCGCTGCATCATTGGCGCGACAATGGCGCGATGCCGTGTGGCGCCATGGACTACCGTCCGTAATTGGTGCACCACGCCACCGACCGGCACGGGGGTGTCGTCGCCGTCACACATCGCGCAGCCTCTGGCGCGGAAGATCGTAGTGCTTCGCCTCACTTCGCATGGAAGGGAACATGATTCTCGGCGACACGATTCTCGAAACGCGCGGACTAACGAGAGAGTTCAAGGGCTTTGTCGCCGTCAACGGCGTCAACCTGCGCGTGCGCCGTGGCTCGATTCATGCGTTGATCGGCCCAAATGGCGCCGGTAAAACCACCTGCTTCAATCTGCTAACCAAATTTCTCGTGCCCACCGCGGGGCAGATCGTCTACAACGATATCGACATCACCCGCGAACGGCCGGCGCAAATTGCCCGGCGCGGCATCATCCGTTCGTTTCAGATCTCTGCCGTGTTTCCGCATCTGACAGCATTGCAGAACGTGCGCATCGGTTTGCAGCGCACGTTGGGCACCGCCTTTCATTTCTGGAAGAGCGAACGCACGCTACATCAACTCGATGACCGCGCCATGGATCTGCTCACGCAGGTCGGTTTGACCGACTTCGCCGACGTGCTGACGGTCGAATTGTCCTATGGCCGCAAGCGCGCCCTCGAAATTGCCACCACGCTCGCGATGGAGCCCGAACTGATGCTGCTCGACGAGCCGACCCAGGGCATGGGCCACGAAGACGTCGATCGCGTGACCGCTCTGATCAAGAAGGTCTCGAGCGGCCGCACCATTCTGATGGTCGAGCACAACATGAATGTGATCGCCGGCATCTCCGATACGATCACGGTCCTGCAACGCGGCGAGGTGCTCGCCGAAGGCACGTACGCCGAAGTATCGAAGAGCCCGCTCGTTATGCAGGCCTATATGGGTAGTGCCGATGCTGCGCTCACCGGAGCGCACGCATGAACACGATTGCGGAGCGTGAGAACGTTGAAGTCAGCGGTGTGACCAGCGCGGAACCCGCGTTGGAGATCGCAGGCCTGCAAGCGTGGTATGGCGAATCCCACATATTGCATCGCGTCGATCTGACCGTGAACCGGGGAGAAGTCGTCACCTTGCTGGGCCGCAACGGCGCCGGACGGACCACCACGCTGCGCGCCATCATGGGACTCACCGGTCGGCGCACCGGGTCGATTCGCGTCGGCGGACGCGAGACCATCGACATGTCTACCCATCGCATCGCCCATTGCGGCATTGGCTATTGCCCTGAAGAGCGCGGCATCTTTTCGAGCCTGTCATGTGAGGAAAACCTCCTGCTGCCGCCGCCGGTTGGTGACGCCGCGCACATGATGTCGCTGGATGAAATCTACGCGATGTTCCCGAACCTGCAGGAACGCCGGGTCAGCCAGGGCACGCGGCTTTCGGGTGGCGAGCAGCAGATGCTCGCTGTGGCCCGCATCCTGCGTACTGGTGCCAGTCTGTTGCTGCTAGACGAAATCTCCGAGGGCCTTGCACCGGTCATCGTGCAGGCGCTCGCGCGCATGATCGTGACGCTCAAGGCGCGCGGCTACACGATCGTGATGGTCGAACAGAATTTCCGCTTTGCCGCGCCGCTGGCCGACCGCTTCTATGTGATGGAGCATGGCGGCATCGTCGAGCATTTCGGCGCGGGCGAACTCGAAAGCAAGATGCCGGCGCTGCACGACCTGCTAGGCGTATAGGTGCCCGATTGCCTCTGATAACCACAAGCAACGAACAAGGAGACCGCAATGAAAATCAAAACACTCGCGCGACTTTCGGCATTCTGCTTTGCAGCAGCGGCCAGCGCCGCGCTGACGATGGGCGGCGCGCGGGCGGCTGACGACACAGTCAAGATCGGGTATATCACTGACATGTCCGGCCTTTACGCAGATATCGACGGCCCTGGTGGCCTCGAAGCGATCCGCATGGCGATCGCCGACTTCGGCGGCAAGGTCAACGGCAAGCCGATCGAGCTTGTCTACGCCGACCACCAGAACAAAGCGGACATCGCCGCATCGCGTGCGCGCGAATGGTTCGATCGCGACGGCGTTGAGATGCTGATCGGAGGCACCAACTCGGCGACGGGTCTGTCGATGAGCCAGGTGGCGGGCGAAAAGCACAAGGTCTATATCAACGTCGGTGCCGGCGCAGACACCTTGACCAACGAACAATGCACGCCCTACACGATCCACTACGCGTATGACACGACGGCGCTCGCGAAGGGCACGGGCGCGGCGGTGACGAAGCAGGGCGGCAAAACGTGGTACTTCCTGACGGCTGACTATGCGTTCGGCAAGGCGCTGGAGACCGCGACAGCGGCCGTGGTGAAGGCGAACGGCGGCCAGGTGCTCGGCGACGTGCATCATCCGTTGTCGGCTTCGGACTTCTCCTCGTTCCTGCTACAGGCACAAGGGTCGAAGGCGCAGGTGCTGGGCCTCGCTAACGCCGGTGGCGATACCATCAACTCGATCAAGGCGGCGAAGGAATTCGGCATTACGAAGACCATGAAGATCGCGGCGCTGCTGATCTTCATCGACGACATCCACAGCCTCGGGCTCGAAACAACGCAAGGTCTGGTGCTGACCGACAGCTGGTACTGGAACAAGAACGAGACCACGCGCAAATGGGCCGAGCGTTACTTCGACAAGACGAAGAAGATGCCGTCGAGCCTGCAGGCAGCCGACTACTCGGCCGTCACGAACTATCTGAAGGCGGTGCAGGCGGTCGGCTCGACGGATCCGGACAAGATCATGGCCCAGTTGAAGAAGACCAAGATCGACGACTTCTACGCCAAGGGCTACATCCGTGAAGACGGCAGCATGATTCACGACATGTATCTGATGCAGGTGAAGACACCGGCTGAATCGAAAGAACCGTGGGACTACTACAAGATCACGGCGACCATTCCCGGCGATCAGGCGTTCACGACCAAGGCGGAAACGCGCTGCGCGTTGTGGAAATAAACCCGGGCTGAAACCATCCGTCTGCAGCCAGTGCGGCAGACGGACCCGGTTCACCACGTTGCGCGCGGGCTGAACAGGGGGCCGCGCGCAGCCGATCGCGCATTTCGATCTCACCTTGACGATGGGTTAAGGGCTAAGGCGTTCAATGGAAATCTTTGGCATTCCGCTCTCGGCGATGCTGAGCCAGTTGCTGCTGGGACTCGTGAACGGTTCCTTCTATGCGATCCTGAGCCTGGGTCTCGCGATCATCTTTGGCCTGCTCAACGTGATCAACTTCGCGCACGGCGCGTTGTTCATGCTGGGCGCGATGCTGACGTGGATGGGGCTGTCGTATTTCAACTTGCCGTATTGGGTGATGCTGGTGCTCGCGCCGCTGCTGGTTGGCGCGTTCGGCATTCTCATCGAACGTTCCATGCTGCGCTGGCTGTACAAGCTCGACCATCTGTACGGCCTGTTGCTGACTTTCGGTCTGACGCTGGTGGTTGAAGGCGTGTTTCGCTCCATCTACGGTTCGTCGGGACAACCCTATGACGTACCCGAGGCGCTTTCCGGCGCGACCAATCTCGGCTTCATGTATTTGCCGAACTATCGGGCGTGGGTGGTGCTTGCCTCACTGGTGGTGTGTTTCGCCACGTGGTTCGTGATCGAGAAGACGCGCCTCGGCGCCTATCTGCGCGCCGGTACCGAGAACCCGAAACTGGTGGAGGCATTCGGCGTCAACGTGCCGCTGATGGTTACCCTGACATATGGCTTCGGCGTGGCACTTGCCGCGTTTGCCGGTGTGCTGGCGGCACCCGTGATCCAGGTCTCGCCGCTGATGGGGCAGCCGATGATCATCACCGTCTTCGCGGTAGTCGTGATTGGCGGGATGGGCTCGATCATGGGCTCGATTCTCACCGGCCTGATGCTGGGCGTGATCGAAGGTTTCACACGGGTGTTTTACCCCGAAGCATCGGCGACGGTCGTCTTTGTCATCATGGCGCTGGTGTTGCTGGTGCGCCCGGCGGGTCTTTTCGGCAAGGAAAAATGATGCAAAGGAAAGCGCTCTACGGCCTGCTGCTGCTCCTGCTGATCGCGGTACCGTTCATCGGCATCTATCCGCTGTTCGTGATGAAGGTGCTGTGCTTCGCGCTGTTCGCGGCAGCCTTCAACCTGCTGATCGGCTACACAGGTTTGTTGTCGTTTGGTCATGCGATGTTTCTGGGGATGGCCGGTTACACCACCGGCTACGCGATTCAGACCCTCGGCTATTCGCCTGAACTGGGCGTGCTGGCGGGCACGGCTGCGGCGACCGTCCTCGGGCTGGTAGTCGGCCTGTTTGCGATCCGCCGCCAGGGCATCTACTTCGCGATGGTGACGCTCGCGCTCGCGCAGATGGTCTACTTCGTGTTTCTGCAGGCGCCGTTCACGCATGGCGAAGACGGCTTGCAGGGCGTGCCGCGCGGCAAGCTGTTCGGCGTGCTGGATCTCTCATCGGATTTCACGCTGTACTACGTCGTGTTGGCAGTGATGGTGTTGATGTTCCTGTTGATCGTGCGCATCGTTCACTCGCCGTTCGGGCAGGTGCTGGTGGCGATCAAGGAGAACGGCCCGCGGGCGGTTTCGCTCGGCTATGACACCGACCGCTTCAAGCTGCTGGCTTTCGTGTTGTCGGCAGGCATTGCAGGACTGGCGGGATCGCTGAAGGTGCTAGTGCTGGGCTTCGAAACTCTGAGCGACGCGTACTGGACCATGTCGGGCCTGGTGATCCTGATGACCCTGGTGGGCGGCATGGGCACCTTGTTTGGGCCGCTGCTTGGCGCGGCGCTGATCGTCGCGCTCGAAGACCGGCTGGGCGATATCGGCGGCGCGCTTGCATCAGTGACCGGGGTGCAGTGGTTTAACTCGCTGGGCGAGTCGGCCACCATTGTCACGGGGCTGATCTTTATCGCTTGCGTGCTGGCGTTCAGGCGCGGCATTGTCGGAGAAATTGTGGCGCGAGTCAGGCCGTTGCGCGCATGACAGGGGTACGGTTTTAAAGTAGTTCGGTCTACGATACAAATCGCTCGGGACGTGTTCGCGGCGTGGCGCGAGGGTCGCATCCGGATGTTTCAAACGTGCCCCAATACAGTGCTGCAATGCACCACTAGGGTAAATGCTAGTTGCCCGGATCGGAGCGGTTGTTTAATCTTCACCCAGTTCTGATGAACACCGAATTTGCAGGTGGAGAACGAGGAGACAATGAGGCACTCAGTGCCCAGACGAAAGCGCTGTTGGATATTGATCCAACAGCGCTTTTTTTTGTCTTTTCGTAAAATCGCCTATTCCTTTTAGGTGGCTTTTTTCTCATCTTTTCCGGTGCTTTTTTTGCCGGTTTCCTCTCCCGATTGGCCGCCGTTTGGTTAGCGCCGATCAGCGTCTTTTTGTCCCACCGAGACGAGCGCACTCACCTATAAGCACGCGTGCGAGGCGGCGTATGGCGTTGGTTCGGTGTCGACCTTCGGCGGTCATCGGCGGGCGCGCGTGGTGGTGAAGATCGACGCCGGCAAGTGGAAGTTCGCCGGTGACTGAGCGAAGGCGGACTAGCGAATCAAAACCAGACAGAAGGGCGCGTGCAGTTGACGCGCCTTTTTTGTACCCCGCGCGGTACTGTCGATTATCGCGATTGGAACACCATTACGTTTGGGCTATATGGAGAAGCAGGGCGTCAAGACGGTCGGTTTCATCGGCTTCGCGGATGCTTATGGCCAGAGCTGGTACAGCGTATTCAGCACCGCCGCGGCTGCGCATCATCTGAAGCTTGTCGCCAATGAGCGCTACAACCGCACTGACGCGTCTGTGACTGGCCAGGTGCTTAAGTCGATGGCAGCGAACCCGGACGCGGTGCTAATCGCCGGTTCAGGAACGCCTTCGGCGCTGCCGGCCAAAACGCCGAAAGAGCGCGGCTACAAGGGCAAGATCTATCAGACGCACGGCGTGGCGAACAACGACTTCCTCCGCGTGTGCGGCAAGGATTGCGAAGGCGAGCTGCTGCCGGCTGGTCCGATTCTCGTGGCAGACCAGTTGCCGGATTCGAACCCGGTGAAGCAGTCGTCGGCGGCGTACAAGAACGCGTATGAGAAGGCATACGGCGCGGGCTCGGTGTCGACCTTTGGCGGCCACGCATGGGACGCCGGCCAGATGCTGCAGCGGGCGATTCCCGAGGCGCCCAAGAAGGGCCAGCCCGGCACGGTGGCGTTCCGCGAGGCACTGCGCGAGGCGCTCGCAAACATCAAGGAGCTGCCGCTCGCCCACGGCATCATGAACACCTCGGCGACCGACCACAACGGCCTCGACAAGCGCGCTCGCGTGATCGTGGAGATCGTTGACGGCAAGTGGAAGCTGCAGGACGAGTAACGCAATAAAACGGACGACACGCGCCTCTCGAGTACAGCGTGCGGTGGATGACGCCGCGCTGCCGTTCTGGTCGATGACAATGGTTATGTCCGCCGCACCGGCCTTCGGCGCGGCGCTTGTGTCTTGCAGCCTTACGGCGTGTGTGAAGCTGTGCTGCATCTGTGCTGCTTCTGCGCCGCATCTGTGCAGCACGGCTTAAGGGCGGGCAGTCTGACTTGCCGTCATCACCCGCCATGACCGTTTCCCATGCAATTTATTGCGGTCGATTTCGACGTTTCAGGACGAGGAAATATGGACCTATCTATTGCGGCGATCCTCGCGCAGGACGGCATCACCACCGGAGCGATCTACGCACTGCTCGCGCTTGCGCTGGTGCTGGTGTTTTCCGTGACGCGGGTCATCTTTATCCCCCAGGGCGAGTTTGTCTCGTACGGTGCGCTGACACTTGCCGCACTGCAGTCGCAGAAATTTCCGGCCACCTGCGGGTTGCTGATGGCGATGGGGGTGGCATGTTTCGTGGTCGAGACGGTCGGCCTCGTGCGGCATCCGGCGCGGCGCGCCCGTCTGGCACTCACGCTGGCGACGTTCGCGGCGAAGTATCTGCTGTTCCCGGTTGCGGTATATGCCGTGACGCACGGGCTATTCGCGCAGCCACTGCCGATGCTCGCGCAGATCGCGTTAACGTTGCTCATCGTGATTCCGATGGGGCCGTTCGTGTACCGGCTGGCCTTCGAGCCGATCGCCGAAGGCACGACGCTATTGCTGCTGATCGTCGCGGTCGCGGTGCACTTTGCAATGGTCGGCCTTGGACTCGTGATGTTCGGCGCGGAGGGCTCGCGCACCAACGCCTTCTCCGATACGACGTTCAACCTTGGGAGCCTGTCGATCTCCGGGCAGAGCGTATGGGTGGTCGGTACGGCGGTCGCGCTGATTGCGGCGCTCTATCTGTACTTCGACCGCTCGATCTCGGGCAAGGCGCTGCGTGCGACCTCGGTCAACCGGCTTGGGGCGCGGCTGGTCGGCATCGGCACGACCCAGGCAGGGCGGCTCGCGTTCACACTGGCTGCGGGGCTCGGAGGGCTGTGCGGCATCCTCGTTGCACCCCTCACCACCATCTACTACGACTCGGGCTTCCTGATCGGCTTAAAGGGCTTCGTGGGGGCCATCATCGGCGGGCTGGTCAGCTATCCACTCGCCGCAGCGGGCTCGGTGCTGGTGGGCCTGCTGGAATCGTATTCGTCGTTCTGGGCGAGTGCCTACAAGGAAGTCATCGTGTTCACGCTGATCATCCCGGTGCTGCTCTGGCGCAGTCTCGCCAGCCCGCGCGCGGAAGAGGACGAGGAGTGACACAATGAAACACGTCATGCAAAGCACGTTCTTCTGGCTGTTCCTCGTCGTGATGTTCGCGCTGCCGGTGCTGCCGCAGCCCCTTCATGTGCCCGAGTACTGGGTGACGCTGCTCAATTACATCGGCCTGTATGCGATCGTGGCGATTGGCCTGGTGCTGCTGACGGGCATCGGGGGGATGACGAGCTTCGGGCAAGCGGCGTTCGTCGGCGTGGGCGCCTATACGACCGCGTTCCTGACGACGCAGTACGGCGTGTCGCCATGGCTTGCGCTGATCGTCGGGGTGTTGCTGACGGCGTTGATTGCGCTGATGCTCGGCGCCGTGACGATGCGCCTGTCAGGGCACTTCCTGCCGCTCGGCACGATTGCCTGGGGATTGGTGCTGTTCTATCTGTTCGGCAACCTCGACATCCTCGGCAAGTACGACGGCATCAACGGCATCCCGGTGCTTAACGTGTTCGGCATCAATCTGGAGTCCGGGCGCCATATCTACTACCTGATCTGGGTGGTGGTGATCGGCGCGGTGGTGTCCGTTCAGAATCTGCTTAATAGCCGTCCCGGGCGGGCGATTCGTGCGTTGCGCCGCGGCGCGATGGCGGAAGCCATGGGCGTCAATACGGCGTGGATGCGTGTGATGATCTTCATTTACGCGGCGGTGTTGGCGTCGATCGCCGGCTTTCTTTACGCGCATTTGCAACGAGCCGTGAATCCGACGCCGTTCGGTCTCGACCACGGTATCGAATTTCTGTTTATGGCGGTGGCGGGTGGCGTCTCGCATGTGTGGGGCGCGCTGCTTGGCGCGGCCATCCTTACCCTTCTGCAGGATTACCTGCAGACGCTGCTCCCCAGGCTGCTGGGGGAGAGCGGCAATTTCGAGGTCATCGTGTTCGGCGTGCTGATGGTCCTGTTGCTGCAGTACGCTCCGCAGGGCGTGTGGCCGTTCCTGGCGCGCTTCTTTCCGCGCGGGCCGCGTGCCCACGTACGAGACCGGGCTGAACCGTTGCCGCAGCGCAGCAAGCCTGCCGCGGGTGAAATGCTGCTGACCGTCGACAAGGCGCGCAAGCAGTTCGGCGGTCTGGTGGCAGTGAACGATGTCGGCTTCGAGGTGAAGTCGGGGCAGATCATCGGCTTGATCGGACCGAACGGCGCCGGCAAATCGACCACCTTCAATCTGGTCACCGGCGTATTGCGCGCGACCAGCGGTGAGATCACTTTCCGCGGCGAGCGGATCGACGGACTCACTTCACGTGAAATCGTCAAACGCGGAATTGGACGGACGTTCCAGCACGTCAAGCTGCTGCCGGGCATGAGCGTGCTGGAGAACGTTGCAATCGGCGCACACCTGCGGGGCCACGCGGGCGTCTGGCGCAGCGTCACCAGGCTGAACGGCGCAGAAGAAGGACGCCTGATGGCGGAGGCCGCCCGGCAGATTCGCCGGGTGGGGCTGGAAGAGCATATGTACGACGAGGCAGGAAGTCTCGCGCTGGGCCAGCAGCGGATTCTGGAGATCGCGCGGGCCTTGTGCTGCGATCCGACGCTGCTGTTGCTCGATGAGCCGGCTGCTGGCCTGCGCTATCAGGAAAAACAGCGGCTGGCCGACTTGCTGCGCAAGCTCAAGGAAGAGCGGATGAGCGTACTGCTCGTCGAGCACGACATGGATTTCGTAATGAACCTCACCGACCGGCTGGTGGTGATGGAGTTTGGGACGCGGATTGCGGAAGGCTTGCCGCAGGACGTGCAGCGGGATCCGGCGGTGCTCGAGGCGTATCTGGGTGGGGTGGAATGATGAGAACGATGATGAATTCCGCGATGCCGATTCTCGACGTGGAGGGCTTGTCGGTCCGCTACGGCAAAGTCGAGGCGCTGCACGGCGCCAGCATCAAGGTGCGGCCCGGGCAGATCGTGTCCGTGATTGGGCCTAACGGAGCGGGTAAGTCCACCTTGCTTAACGGAATCATGGGTGCGTTGCCGGCGAGCGGTCATGCGAGAGGGGCGATTCTTTATCAGAACGAGGATGTCAGCGCGGTACCGGTTGAAAAGCGGGTGGCGCGCGGCATGTGCCTCGTTCCCGAGAAACGGGAGCTGTTTGCGACGATGAGCGTCGAGGACAACCTCGTGCTGGGCGCCTACCGGCGCAAGCGGACGAGGGAGCGCAATTATCTGGATCAGCTCGAACCGGTGTTCACCCTGTTTCCGAGGCTCAAGGAGCGTCGCAAGCAGCCGGCGGGGACGCTGTCCGGCGGTGAGCGGCAGATGCTGGCGGTGGGGCGGGCGCTTATGGGGAAGCCGGACTTGCTGATGCTGGATGAGCCGAGCTTCGGTCTTGCGCCGCTGATTGTGAAAGAGATTTTCCACATCATTAGCGCGCTACGTCAAACGGGTGTCGGGACCTTGCTGATCGAGCAAAATGCCCGCGCTGCCCTGCAGATCTCCGACTACGGCTACGTTCTGGAGACCGGCGAGCTGGCGCTTGAGGGTCCGGTCGTAGATCTGACGCAGAATCCTCGCGTGATTGAAACGTATCTCGGTCTGACGAAGAAGGTCGCATAAAGCCTTTTGCGTCAGGGGTTTGCGGGCAATCGAGCCGTGTGTTTCACGTGAAACACAGTGCTTTTTTTATCGCTTGGCCAAACGGACGAAATTCGGGCCAAAAGCGAACCCGCTATAATTCGCCCATACATTTTCCTTAGAAGGTTCACGCGGTGTCCTGGCGTGAGATCCGCGATGCTTTATCCTACTGAATTTGACGTTATTGTCGTCGGCGGCGGTCATGCCGGCACCGAAGCCGCTTTGGCTTCTGCGCGCATGGGCAACAAGACGCTGCTGCTGACGCACAACATCGAAACCCTTGGCCAGATGAGCTGCAATCCGTCGATTGGCGGCATTGGCAAGGGCCATCTGGTGAAGGAAGTCGATGCACTCGGCGGCGCGATGGCTGCAGCCACCGACGAAGGTGGCATCCAATTCCGCATCCTGAACTCGTCGAAGGGCCCTGCCGTGCGAGCGACCCGCGCGCAAGCCGACCGTCTGCTGTACAAACAGGCGATCCGGCATCGGCTCGAAAATCAGCCGAATCTCTGGCTGTTCCAACAGGCGGTGGACGACCTGATGGTGGAGGGCGACCGGGTAGTGGGCGCTGTGACGCAGGTTGGGATTCGCTTCCGCTCGCGCGCTGTCGTGCTGACGGCCGGGACCTTCCTTGACGGCAAGATTCACGTTGGCCTAAACAACTACACGGGTGGTCGCGCAGGTGACCCGGCTGCAGTGTCGTTGTCGGCGCGTCTTAAAGAACTGAAACTACCGCAAGGCCGCCTCAAGACGGGGACGCCGCCGCGTATCGACGGCCGCACGATCGATTTTTCGAAGCTTGAAGAGCAGCCGGGTGATCTGGATCCGGTGCCGGTGTTTTCGTTCTTGGGCCGCGTAGAACAGCATCCGCGCCAGGTACCGTGTTGGGTGACGCATACCAACCAGCGTACTCACGACATCATCCGCGGCGGCCTGGACCGGTCACCGATGTACACAGGCGTGATCGAAGGGGTAGGGCCGCGTTATTGCCCATCGATTGAAGACAAGATTCATCGCTTTGCGTCGAAAGAATCGCATCAGATTTTCCTTGAACCCGAAGGCCTGACCACCAACGAGTTCTACCCGAATGGAATTTCCACGAGCCTGCCGTTCGATGTGCAACTGGAATTGGTGCGTTCGATGGTGGGTCTCGAACACGCCCACATTTTGCGTCCGGGTTATGCGATCGAGTACGATTATTTCGATCCCCGTGGACTGAAGGCGTCGCTGGAAACGAAGGTGATCAACGGGCTGTTCTTTGCTGGGCAGATCAATGGCACGACTGGTTACGAGGAGGCGGCGGCGCAAGGTCTGCTAGCCGGGATCAACGCGGGTCTGCTTGTGCAAGGTCGCGAAACATGGTGCCCGCGCCGTGATCAAGCCTATCTCGGTGTGCTCGTCGATGACCTCGTGACGCGTGGTGTCTCCGAGCCGTACCGCATGTTTACCAGTCGCGCTGAGTACCGGCTGAGCCTCCGTGAAGACAACGCGGACATGCGACTGACGGAGATTGGTCGTGAGTTGGGCGTTGTGGACGACGTCCGCTGGGAAGCATTCAGCCGCAAGCGCGAGGCTGTTTCACGTGAAACAGAGCGCCTCCGCACAACTTGGGTCAATCCGAAGACGCTGTCCGCGGAAGAGGCGACGGCGTTGCTCGGTAAGGCGATCGATCACGAGTACAACCTCGCCGATCTGTTGTGCCGTCCGGGTGTCACCTACGACGGTGTGTGTGGTTTGCGCGAGGGCGCCTGCGCGCCGGCCGAAACCTTGGCCGACGACGACGTCCTGTTGGCACAGATCAAGGAACAGATCGAGATCGGCATCAAGTATCAGGGCTATATCGAGCGTCAGGCTGGGGAAATCGAGCGTAACGAATCGCACGAAAACACTCGCCTGCCGGAAGGACTCGACTACGCGGAGGTGCGCGGCCTTTCATTCGAGGCACGGCAGAAGCTAACCCAGTTCCGCCCCGAAACCATCGGCCAGGCATCACGCATTTCCGGTATAACCCCGGCGGCGATCTCGCTGCTGATGGTTCATCTGAAGCGTGGCCTTGGCCGCCGCTCGACCCAACCAGCCGGTGCAACCGACAGCGGCGCCGACTCCGCGCCGGTGACGCAATGACGGCACGGCTGAAGGGGTTTGGCGGCGCAGATAGCAGGGAAGCGCTAGGCGCGTTGCTCAACGAGGGTGTCGAGGAACTGGGCCTCGAGTTGAGCGATGACCAACTCAATAAGCTGCTCGACTACGTCGCATTGCTCGCCAAGTGGAATGCCGTGTACAACCTCACGGCCATCCGCGATCCGCGGCAAATGCTGATCCAGCACATTCTCGATTCGCTTTCGATCGTGCCGCATCTCGCCAACCTGGGTCCGTCGTCGGTGTTCGACGTCGGCTCAGGCGGTGGCCTGCCCGGCATTGTGATGGCGATCGTCTTGCCTGACTGGACGGTCACGCTCAACGACATCGTCCACAAAAAGACGGCGTTCCAGGCGCAAGCCAAAGCGGAACTCGGCCTCGGCAATCTCTCTGTCGTGACCGGCCGTGTCGAAACACTGAAGCCTGGCGTGGAAGTGCCCGCAAAGTTTGATGTAATCGTCTCGCGTGCATTCGCAGAGCTCGCGGATTTCGTTACACTGGCCCGTCATCTGGTTGCTGAGCAGGGCGCAATCTGGGCCATGAAGGGTGTGCGCCCCGATGGCGAGATCGAACGTCTGCCGGCGGGCTCCCACGCGAAACAGATCATCCGGCTCAAGGTGCCGTCGCTCGAGGCTGAGCGCCACCTCGTCGAGGTGACGCTGGACGTCGACAGCTGAGCCGCCGCCTTGAGCCGGCGACCAGACGCAAGCGCACTCCAACTCATCCAGGCAGCAAAAAGGGACACACCAAAGATGGCAAAAATCTTCTGCGTTGCGAACCAGAAGGGCGGCGTCGGGAAGACGACGACAGCAGTCAATCTCGCCGCGAGCCTCGCATCGCAGGGACAGCGTGTTCTTCTCGTCGATCTGGATCCGCAGGGCAACGCCACCATGGGCAGCGGTGTCGACAAGGCCGCGTGTGCAAACACCATCTACGAAGTGCTGGTGGACGGTGTGGCGGTGGCGGATGCGCGGGTGCGGCCTGAGGCGGTTTCGTACGATGTCGTGCCGGCCAACCGCGAACTGGCGGGCGCCGAAGTCGAACTGGTGAACGTGCAGAATCGCGAGCGGCAGTTGAAGGACGCGCTGGCACTGGTGGAAGGTGAGTACGACTTCGTCCTGATCGATTGTCCGCCCGCCTTGTCTTTGCTGACCCTCAATGGCCTGTGCGCCGCACACGGCGTGGTGATCCCGATGCAGTGCGAGTATTTCGCGCTCGAAGGGCTGTCCGACCTGGTCAACACCATCAAGCAGGTGCACGCGAACCTGAACCGCGATCTGAAGGTCATCGGGCTGTTGCGCGTGATGTTCGATCCACGCATCACGCTGCAACAGCAGGTCTCCGACCAGTTGAAAGAGCATTTCGGCGACAAGGTATTTGACGTCGTTATTCCGCGCAACGTGCGTCTCGCCGAGGCGCCCAGCTACGGATTGCCGGGCGTGGTGTTCGACCGGGCGTCGCGCGGCGCGCAGGCGTACGTGCAATTTGGCGCGGAAATGATTGAGCGAGTCCGCGCGATCATCTGACGCGTAGCGAAGCACCCCAAGCTGATCGAGGAAGCACGATGAATGCAGTAGCACGAAAGAAGGGATTGGGCCGGGGGCTGGAAGCCTTGCTCGGTGGCAGCGCGGACATCACCGAGGCGGTGAAGATCGAGGGCGCGCCGAATGTCTTGCCGCTAGGCAAGCTGCAGGCCGGCAAGTATCAGCCGCGCACGCGCATGGACGAAGGCGCGTTGCAGGAGCTGGCGGCCAGTATTCGCGCGCAAGGGCTGATGCAACCGATCCTCGTGCGACCGGTTTCGGCGGACAAGTACGAAATCATCGCCGGCGAGCGGCGTTTCCGCGCGGCGCGTATCGCGGGTCTGGACGAGGTGCCGGTATTGGTGCGGGACGTGCCGGACCAGGCCGCCGCGGCGATGGCGCTGATCGAGAACATCCAGCGCGAAGACCTGAACCCGTTGGAAGAGGCCCAAGGCATCCAGCGTCTGCTCGACGAATTCAGCTTTACGCACGAGCAGGCAGCGGAATCGGTGGGGCGCTCGCGCAGTGCGGTGTCGAACCTGCTGCGTCTGTTGAATCTGGCGGCGCCGGTGCAGACGATGCTGCTCGCGGGCGATCTCGATATGGGCCACGCCCGTGCGCTGCTGGCGGTAGACGCCGCCACGCAGATCACGCTTGCCAACCAGGTCGTCAACAAGCGGATGTCGGTGCGCGAGACTGAGAAGCTGGTGACCACGACCACCAAGGTAGCGCCGGCGGTAAAGGCGAAGGCGAACAACGACGGCGGCCGCGACACGCGGCGCCTCGAAGAGGAGTTGTCGGACCTGCTGGCGGCTACGGTCAAGATCAAGCTCGGCCGCCGAGGACGCGGCCAGGTGCTGGTGGACTTCGGCGACCTCGATGCGCTCGAAGGCATCCTGGCGCGGCTGCGCGGCAACGCCACGGCTTGATCGACGATTCGCCGTGACGGTTGCCGAGCGCGAGCCCCAAACTGACAAAAGAAGTCCGCTGCGCAAGCTGATCTCCTTTGTGACGAACGAGCCGGTTCTGTCGGTTCTAGTCGTCGCACTGGTCGTGCTGCAGTGCCTGCACCCACGCCCGTGGCTCACGCTGCCGGGGCTTGTCGACTGGCAGACCGTCCTGACACTCGCAGGACTACTGATCTTGACGAAGGCCATCGAATTATCAGGATTCCTGATATGGATGGCGCACCGCGTGATCCATTACATCCACTCGGAACGGGCCCTTGCATTTATGTTGATCGGCCTGGCGGCGGCGTTGTCGACGCTGCTGACCAACGATGTCGCGCTGTTTGTGGTCGTGCCGCTCGCGTTGTCCTTGCACGAACTCACGCCGCTTCCGCTCAAGCGACTCATCATTTTCATCGCGCTGTCGGTGAACGCGGGCTCGATCCTGACGCCGCTCGGCAATCCGCAAAACCTGTTTCTCTGGCAAACCAGCGGCGTGTCGTTTGGCGGCTTCGTCTGGGGGCTGGCGCCGTTGTGTGCCGCGTTGATGGTCATGCTCTATGTCATGGCGGCATCAAGCTTCCGCGCGAAGCCGCTCGATCTGTCCAAAGACGCGGATACCCATCGCGTCGATCGCCTGTTGGTCGGCGTCGCCATGCTGTTGTTCGTCGCTTTCGTGCTGCTCGCCGATTCCCACCACGCCGGCATCGCTCTTGCGGCCATCGTCGCGGGCTTCCTGATCTGGCGCCGCGAGATCGTTTTGAAAATCGACTGGTTGCTGCTGCTGATTTTCGTGTTCATGTTCATCGTGTTGCGCAGCGTCGCGGCACTGCCGTGGGTGCATGCGATGGTCGGCCAACTGGGGCTTGCGACCCCACTGCGCGCTTTTGCCGCAGGGGCCATTCTTTCGCAAGGAATCAGCAATGTTCCGGCCGCGATCATGCTCGCCGAGTTCACCAAAGACTGGCGCGCGCTCGCTTTCGGCGTAAGCGTGGGCGGCTTCGGTATCGCAATCGGCTCGTTGGCGAACCTGATTGCGGTGCGACTTTCGAAGGAGCGCAACATGTGGCTGCCGTTTCACCTATACTCCGTGCCGTTCTGGCTGGCCGGCGGGGCAGTCGGCGGCTGGCTTCTGTTGCATATTTGATACGGACGCAAGAGCGTCTCCATGCTAGCCTTCCGGCCCGGATCAGGACAATGCAACCGAGGCCTTTTTCGCGGTCCCTCGACAGCCTTACAGTTCTCGTTCATTGGGGTCAGAATGCCGCTTTTCCGCATCATGAAGCGCCTTTTCACATGGGTTTTTGAGCGGCCTAAAGTCTTGAATTGCCTGCAACTATCGCTTACAATCGCCCGGATTTAATTGCACGGCAACCCCGTAAGCGTCACGTAAGCTGGCGGGCAGAACTAGACTTTCGGAACACAGCGATGGTGGTCAAAACGTCGAATCAGGCGCCGAAGAATGGGCACGACGAAGACCGCGCAAAACGCACGTTTTCCGCTGCGTCCGGGCAGCCCGTTACACATGACGATGGGTGGGATGTCGAGCAACAAGATAACAATATCGTTCCGCTCACGCGGGCTGAGGCAGAAAAGCTGTTCGGTCCGAATGTGAGTCGTCCATCGCGGGTCACGCCTTTCAAGGTCGTGGCGGCGCAAATGGTTTTGTCCCTGGGTGCTACGCTGGTGTGGTGGCTGTTCTACAAGCCGCCGGGCGCTGCTGCGCTGTCAGCGTTCCTTGGGGGAGCAATCTGCTGGGTGCCGAGCGCATTGTTCGCGGCACGTCTAAGGACACTTAGCGGCGCCGAAACAGTCATGAGCTGGATGATCGGCGAAGCGCTCAAGATGGGGACAACGATCGCGATGTTTGTAGCCATCGCTTTCTGGTATCACGACGTACGCTGGGTGCCGCTGCTCGTGACTTACCTCATTGCATTGAAGACGTACTGGATCGCGCTTGCCTGGCGGTGAGCCGAGAAGTGACGCAAAAAATACTGGCTGGCGCGCGGCGTCGGCAAAAAGGCGCGCGGGTTTGGCATGACTCGCGCCGGCGTGTTCCTGCGATAGGCTATTGCGGCGGGAGCAGCCCGGACTGATTTTCGACAATTTGGGTGGCATTAACGATATGGCAGCTAGCGAAGGAACGCGCGCGATGGATCCGTCCGAGTACATCGCGCACCACTTGCAGAACTTTTCTACCGCGCACCAGACGTCGATTTTCGATATTCACGTCTGGAATCTGGACACCCTGTTCTGGTCGATCGTTTGCGGCCTGCTCACCATCTTCATCCTGCATCTCGCCGCCCGTAAAGCGACTCCCGGCGTGCCGGGCCGCTTCCAGTGCGCCATCGAAATGCTGGTCGAGATGGTCGAAGATCAATCGAAGTCGATGATCCACGGCAGCCGTACCTTCATTGCTCCGCTCGCACTGTTTGTGTTCGTCTGGGTTGCGCTGATGAACTCGCTCGACTTCATCCCCGTCGACCTGCCGGGCCGCGTGATCGGCTGGCTGGGCCTCTCGGAAGTCATCCCGCACCATCGCATCGTGCCGACGGCCGACCTGAACGGCACCCTCGGCATCGCACTCGGCGTGTTCGTGCTGATGATTTACTACAACTTCAAGATCAAGGGCGTCGGCGGCTTCGTGCATGAACTGCTGTCCGCACCGTTCGGCGCGCATCCGCTCTTGTGGATCCCGAACCTGGCACTGAACATCATCGAGTTCGTCGCAAAAACGGTTTCCCTCGGCATGCGGCTGTTCGGCAACATGTACGCGGGCGAACTGTTGTTCCTGCTGATTGCTTTGTTGGGCAGCATCTGGAGCTTCGGCGCGGACACGACGGTGCTTGGCTTCATCGGCCACGTGATCGCCGGCAGCGTGTGGGCCATCTTCCACATTCTGATCGTGCTGCTGCAGGCGTTCATTTTCATGATGCTGACGCTGGTGTACCTCGGCCAGGCACACGACAAGCACTAACCTGCGCTGTCGAACAACGAATTGTTTTAGCTTTAGTTTTTTAAATCCTAGTTCCAACCAGTTCTAAAAAGACTTTTCACAAAGGAGTGATCATGCAAGCTTTCATCGCCAACATCCAGGGTCTGACCGCCATCGGTATCGGCATCATCATCGGCCTGGGTGCAATCGGCGCCTGTATCGGTATTGGCCTGATGGGCGGCAAGTACATTGAAGCGTGCGCTCGTCAGCCGGAACTGATGAACCCGCTGCAAACCAAGATGTTCCTGCTGGCTGGTCTGATCGATGCGGCGTTCCTGATTGGCGTTGGTGTGGCAATGCTGTTTGCGTTCGCGAATCCGCTGCTGGCGAAGCTGACAGGCTGAGGTTCCTCGGAAGTTTGCGCCTGAGCTATAACTAGTACAGGGCGCAGGGCGGAACGGGCACTCGGGCGCTGATCGAATACAGAATCGATGAGCGCCTTGCCGTTTCACTTTCCGAACTAGCAACGTTTAAGGAAACACCGTGAATCTCAACGCAACCCTGTTTGCGCAAATGGTCGTGTTCCTGATCCTCGCGTGGTTCACGATGAAGTTCGTGTGGCCGCCGCTGATCAACGCTCTCGACGAGCGCGCGAAGAAGATCGCCGAGGGTCTGTCTGCCGCTGAAAAGGGCAAGGCAGAACTGGAGGCCGCGCACAAGCGCGTCGAGCAGGAACTGGCACAGGCACGCAACGATGGTCAGCAACGCATTGCTGACGCGGAAAAGCGCGCAGTAACCCTCGCTGACGAAATCAAGGCGCAGGCACAAGCTGAAGCCGCCCGCATTCTCGCGCAAGCGAAGGCGGATGCAGAGCAACAAGTCGTCAAGGCGCGTGAAGCGCTGCGCGGCGAAGTGGCTGTACTCGCCGTCAAGGGCGCCGAACAGATCCTGAAGCGCGAAGTCGACCAGGCAGCTCACGCTGACCTGCTGAATCAACTGAAAGCCGAGCTCTGATCATGGCCGAACTTGCAACCATCGCCCGTCCGTATGCAGAAGCGCTGTTTGGCGTGGCCGAAGCTGGTGACATCGCCGCCTGGTCCACGCTCGTGCAGGAGCTGGCACAGGTTGCGCGTCTGCCCGAAGTGTTGTCGATCGCCACGAGCCCGAAAGTAAGCCGCGCCCAGGTCAGCGATCTGCTGCTGGACGCGGTCAAGTCGCCGCTCAAGGACAACGCGCAAGCGAAGAATCTGGTGCAAATGCTGGTGGACAACCACCGTCTGCAACTGCTGCCGGAAATCGCCACGCAGTTCGAAGAGCTGAAAAATGCCCGCGAAGGGGCGGCTGATGCGCTGATCGTCAGCGCATTCCCGCTCGAAGGCGCGCAGTTGAACGAACTCGTCGCAAGTCTCGAACATAAGTTCAAGTGCAAGCTGAAGCCGGTGATCGAGGTCGACTCGTCGCTGATCGGCGGCGTGCGCGTGACGGTCGGCGATGAAGTGCTCGATACCTCGGTCCGCGCGCGGCTTGCCAGCATGCAGACGGCTCTGACGGCCTGAAGCGCTTAAAACGCTGAAGT
>Ga0116109_1000031_pt1 | contig 40048 bp, 37 predicted proteins | sample June2015DPH_8_10_2_FD_89718 | JGI IMG/M metagenome (GOLD analysis project Ga0116109, IMG submission 89718) | Peatland microbial communities from SPRUCE experiment site at the Marcell Experimental Forest, Minnesota, USA - June2015DPH_8_10 | ecosystem: Environmental > Terrestrial > Soil > Wetlands... | reverse complement strand
CGCGAGCCAGGTGGGATACCAGAACGAGCGGATTTCGCGCTTCGCCTGATAGCGCGAACCCGCGCCGCCATCGAAACCGTCATACGACGGGGCCTGCAAAAACAGCGTTTTCATGAATGCTCCAGTAATCTGGGTTGGATCCGATAACCGATTGAATGAGAGAGGCCGCACCGGCGTGACGGCATGTACGGTATTGAATGAGGAGGGTCATCGATCATCGGAGATATCCATGATCGACGCGTGTGGCTGCATCGCGCGATTGAGGACCGGCATCCGCGCACCACGCCAATCGCCGGGTCGACTGGAGAAACCGTGCACCCGTATCCCGGTCGCAAACTGGACTGCCCCCGGGCTGCGCACACAAAACGCAGAGCGGACACCGGAATGGTTTCCAAGGCTCAATGCGCGGAACGACAGCAATACGAAGGCACATCGAAAGCTTTCATCATTTCAGTCGGTAAGTTCGAGTAGGAAGCTTCTTGCTGGCAACACATTCAAGGCAACGAACACTTGAGACATGCACCGCTTCGAAGGTCCCGTCACGCCTTTGTACCGGGGGCAAAGATAGTAACAGCGCAAAAGGGATCTTCCGGCGACAGAATCGGTAAGACGGTTTTTCGATTAACTCAACAGTGGTTGTCAGGCGGCGGCAATGGGAGTTCGCTGCCCGGCCTCCGGTGCATTCGGATTGACCAAAGCTGAACTGGAAGACGGGGCCGCTAGCACCTCCCCCACTCGATCGCCCTGCGATTGAACCGGAGATGAAGAATCACAAGCATCCGCACCGGACAGACTGGCGAGACCGCAATCGCGTTGGAATGCCCGTCGGTGAAGGACGCATAGCGGTGAGAGAGTGCCGACATAAATGCAACGCGAGCGACCCGTTTTGTGACCAGGACGATGCACACGATGGTCACTACACTTGCTACGCGGAAGGTCACTGAGGCAAACACATGCTCGGAAACGCCAAACAGGCCGATTGATAGAAGCGCCAAGGCTTCGATCGCTGTGGCAGCAAGTGACGCTGTCACGAGATAGGCTCGGAGCATGTCGATCGTGGAGGTTTTCATGGCGCAGCTCGTCGATACGGGGGAAAGAAATATCGAAGGCGCTTTCATTTACCTTGTGGCGATCGATCAATAGATGCACATGGGGTCGGGTTTAAGTCACATCGATACACATGCGTTGTGGCTCGATAGTAGCGGCCAAACCTGAAGGAAACCTTAAGCAACCGAACAACTGGGCTTCATGTGCTTTCACTGTCCCAACACGGTTAAACCTGTTAACGTGGCCATGCGTTTCGCCGCTTTAGACACACCGCTGCAGCAAACCATTTCAGCACACCATTTCAGCACATCCTTATGCGAATTCTCCTTGTCGAAGATGACGATCTGATTGGCAGCGGCGTCGAGGCTGGACTTCATCACGCAGGCTTTGCGGTCGACTGGACACAAGACGGCCGCACGGCGCAACTCGCGCTGGAAACCACCGACTACGCGCTGGTCGTGCTCGATCTCGGGCTACCCCGAATGTCCGGCACAGAACTCCTGAAGTGGCTACGGGGCTGCGGAAAGGATGTGCCCGTCCTCATACTCACGGCGAAAGGGACGGTTGCCGACAGGGTGGGGGGTCTGGAGGCGGGTGCGGACGACTACCTTGGCAAGCCTTTTGACCTGACGGAGCTCATCGCGCGCTGTCGCGCGCTTTTGCGACGTTCGCAGGGACGCAGCGTTGAAATCCTCCGATATCGCGCTCTCGCTGTCGATCCGGCTTCACAGACCGTGCTGCGCGACGATGTACGTGTTCCGCTGACCGCTCGCGAGTGGGCAGTGCTGCTTCAATTGCTGACGCACCAGGGGATTCCTCAGTCAAGATCTCGCCTCGAAGAGAGCTTGTACGGATGGCACGAGGAAGTCGAAAGCAACGCGATTGAAGTGCATATCTCCAACTTGCGGAAGAAACTGGGTGCCGACTTGATCAAGACGGTCCGTGGCATCGGCTACGTGGTGGAGAGAACGTGATGCCGAAATCGATACGCGGCCGCCTCGCGCTACTGGTGCTCGCGAGCATTACCCTCGTCTGGACGATCGCCCTCGGATGGAGTTACCTTCAGGCGACACGCGAGGTTGCAGATTGGGACGACGCGCGCCTTGTCCAGCTCGCGCAGTTCATCGTTCTACTCGACCAGAACGACCTCTCGGTCCTCTCCAGGACGCGTATCGACGGGCGTACCGAATACGCTCATCGCCCTGGCCATGCAAACGACAGCGATGGCGACAAATTGCCGCGCGAGGCCCTCTTCCAGATCCGCGATGCAAATGGACGCGTCCTCGCAAGCAGTGTGCAGCTCGTGTCCCTGGGTGCCTTCGAAGCACCAGCCGAAGCAATAACCGGCGCACGATTGATAACACTTGGCGGCCGGCCGTGGCATAGCTACGTGCTTCATGACAGTGCGTCAGGCCGTACAGTACGCGTGCTTGAGTCAACCAATATCCGCAGCGACCTGGCAACCGGCGTAGCGCGTCGTATTGCGAAGCCGATCGCTCTGGCGTTACCGCTTCTCGCGTTGCTGGTCTGGATCAGTATCGGTCACAGCCTGGCGCCTCTTCAGGCTCTCTCGAAGGCGATCCGGACAAGGGATGCCAGCAAACTTGACCCGATTGAGATAGGGCCGACTCCGATCGAAGTCAGTCCGCTTGTCGATGCGATCAATCAACTGTTGTCACGACTACGACTTTCGATCAATCACGAGCGAGCATTCACCGCAGACGCCGCACACGAACTGAAGACCCCTCTGGCCGCGATCAAGGTGCAGGCACAAGTAGCGCTCGTGGCACAGGACGTCGCCCAGCAGCAACTCGCCATGCAGCGGGTCGTACAAGGCGTCGATCGCAGCGCCCATCTCGCCGAGCAATTGCTTCTGCTCGCGCGCCTGGACGAACATCACACGATCCCTGTGCAACCTGTTGCGCTAGGTGCGCTCGCCCAGGACGCCATTGCCGCCATCGAACCCGATGCCCAACGAAAAGGCATGAGCATCACGCTCGTTGGCGATGCATCCTCCGAAGTCATCGCCGAGCCGGTGTTGATGGACATTCTGCTCGACAACCTGATCGACAATGCAATCAAGTACGGCGATGCCGGGGGACGGGTCGAGGTTTCAATCAGGCGTGACGCGCATGCTGTCATGCTGACGCTCGCGGACGACGGTCCAGGTGTGGCTGCGCAAGACATTGCGCGTCTCACCGACCGCTTCTTTCGGGTGAGGGGCAATGGTGCGAGTGGCAGCGGGCTCGGTCTGTCGATCGTCGCCCGTATCGCGGAGTGCTTTGGCGCCAGATTGGATTTTGGTACTGGTATCAGGGGTCGAGGGCTGGCAGTCCATGTCTCGTTTCCCGCGGCTGCCGTTGCCGCCGTACAGATTGCGTCAAGCACCGCAATCTAGCAGAGAGAGATTGGGCAGAGCATCGTCTGAACGACTGTTCGACCCAGCGAGGCGCGCCATACTGCCGCGCGCGTCACATGTTTTTGTCGTGCCTGGCCTGCCACCGCTTCATAAAGGCAATTTCCTCCTTCTGCGCCTTGATGATGTTCTTCGCCAGCGCCCTCATTTGCGGATCCTCGCCGTACTTGAGCTCGACTTCGGCTTGCTCCACCGCGCCTTGGTGATGCGGGATCATGTGCGCCACAAAGTCCGCGTCTGTATCACCTGTGTACCCGGGGGCATTCATATTTTTCATCATCTTCGCTGCATTGTTCTCGAAGGCCCGCGTTGATGCAGGCAGCGGACCGCCGGCTGGTGCAGGCGTCTCCATTTTTCCGGCGGGCATGCTCATCTGCCCATTTGCCATGGCACTGGCTTGCTGCGCGCTCGCGTCGAGTGCCATGCCAGACAACACAATTCCAACGTGGATGGAGAGGACAGTGAGTAATCGGTTGGTTTTCATTTGAATATGCTCTCAATGTGGGTAACTTGATCGTTTGGAGGGCGACCACGGTCCTCATCAAAGACCGGCATATTCATCATCAACCTTCCCGTCGTTGGAAGGTCAAGCGCCACGAGGAGCAGCGGTTGACACGTCGGGAATTCATGATCGGCGCAACCTGCACGCCAGCATCACCGTCAAGCCCTGTCTGCCGCGCTCACTGCTCTTTCCCGTACGCGTCGCGGACGATCTTTGTCGTAAAGGCTATACTGGGCGTACCGTAGGTACCAGGTCGCGCTACGGACTTCAAAGCAGTGGCGTGCGACTCGACTATGCTCGTTTCAGCGGCGGATGCGTCCAGGATGCATCACGCCACCACCGAACGTTTGAAAAGTGTGTCGCCAAGCCGGCGCGTGTGCCTGGCTGGCACGAGAATCATTACAGTGTCGCCGGCCAGCAGTCAGTTCGCTGAGGCACAACCGGATCAGGCAGCGTTGCCTGTTTCGACGGACTAAAAGATCCGTGGGTCAGGATAAGGGATATGTGCGATGGCCAATCAGGTGATTTTTAGCGGCGCACCGTCGCAGGCCTGCAACCTGCCAGCGCTTCTGAAGGGGAGCGCTGTCATGGCAATGATTTGCGCTATACATGTCTTCGCGTCGAACTCTTTCCCGCTTCGTTGGCATGTGCTGCTCGCACAATCGGTTGCGGTCTTGATCGGTGTCGGTTTGCCGTTCGTCAAGACCGCGTTCACCCGAATCGTCGTCGATACCGCACGGATAACGTGGACGCAAGGCATTCTGCATCGCCGTGTATCAATCCTCGAGATTTCCCGGATTCAGTGCGTCACGTCGATCCACCCCTGGTGGCAGCGTCTATTCGGCGTCGGCTCGATCATCCTGACGACCAACGATGAAGCTCATCCCGTGAGGCGTTTGCCGGGCATCAGGGACGTTGACCAGCTCCGCAAGAGGCTTGCCGAAGCAGTAGTGACATGTCAGGAACGGATTCCTCCCGCAGACACATATGATCCGAACGCCCTTGGTCACTCTCAGGCGCACAGTGTCTGAACAGGCGCCATCGGTTCGCAAATGACAGGTCTTGCTGGCTGTCGCTGCCCAATACTGGCCGAGTTATTTTGCTTGCAGCGGCAGTACGTGCAGGAAATCCAAAGGCATGGCGCGGGAGGCACACGTGCACCGTCATCCCGACATATTTCGAGCCGGCGAACATATCAGGCATGTTTGGTCGGCCCACTTTACAAGGAAATGCCCCTTCACTTCATTGGCAACAGCAAAGCGACTAGCGGGACAATGAACGCGGTAACAAGTCCGTTTAGCCCAATCCCAATTGCTGCGAAGGCGGCGGCCACACCACTGAGCGGCGCGATCTGGGCTGCCGCGACACCGCTGCCCGCCACCCCGGCAGCGAGGCCGTGCGAGCGCCAGTCATCCACACGAAACCATTGCAAGACCGTTCGACCGACCACCGCAGCAATAATGCCTCCGGCGATTGCCAGCGCCGCTGTGAGTGCGGGCACACCACCTACTTCCTGGGCGAGTGACATCGCAATCGGGGTTGTGACCGCTTTCGGGGCCATCGACAATGCGACCTCTCGCCCTCCCCCCATCGCCCACACGACTGCAACGCCGCTGATCGCGGAAGTGAGCGAGCCAGCCAGCAAGGCCAACCCGAGGCCGCGGAGGCTACGGCGAATGTGGTTGAGGTTGAGTGCCAGCGGTACCGCGAGTGCCACCGTTGCAGGACCGAGCAGGAAATTGATGAACTGCGCGCCAGCGAAGTACTCCGCATAGGACGTATTCGTACATTTCAGTATGGCGACCATGACCAGGATCGCAATCAACACGGGATTAGCCAGTGGTGAACGACGGCACAGACGCTGAACGGCCTGCCCGAACGCAAAGGCTGCCAGCGTCAAGGTCAGCCAGAGCAACGGCGTGAGGGCCAACGGGGCCCACAGGGTACGAAACATTACCGGACATCCTCGTTGTTGGAATCACCGGTGGACAGCACCGAGTTGAGTTCGGCCCGACGCGTGATTTTGTGCATGACGACACCTGTTACGACGAGGCCGAGTACGGTTGATACCAGCAGTCCTGTCACGATTGGCAGCCATTCCCGTCGCAGTACGCTGAGTTCGGCAATGATGCCGACGCCTGCCGGCACGAACAGCAATCCCATATTCGAGATCAGCGTGGTGGCGGTCTTATCCAGGGCAGACGGACCGCTTTCCGTGGGAGTCAGCCAACTTTGTGCGCGGGTTACGAGTACGACCGCGAGAATGAACATTCCGATGACCGGACCTGGCAGCGGCAGGTGCATCAGCCGGCGAAGTACTTCCCCCGCAAGCTGCGCTCCGATCAGAACTGTAAGAGCAAAGGGCATGCTCAGTATTCCTATGATGTCTTCCAGCTTTGGGGCGACCGTCCGCCTTAAAATCTCGCGGTCGAATGGTAGCCAGGAGAAGATAGAAACGGTATGAGCAAACGATTGCAATCGGCGTGACGCATGGCCAGTGCCGCAATCGAAACGCTGTCCATCCGCCTGTCGTGGCGGAGTGTGCGCCGAGCTGCCTCGCGCCTGTACCGGCCATTTCGGCGATGCAACGGCCTAAGCGGCAGCGTACACGAGACGATCCCCGGCCAGAATGCCCATCATTAAAAATTAGCTTTGCAGAAAATGGGCTGCCAGTCGCGGGGCGGGCTGAGTGGATTTGTTCCGTAGGCACGCGATAAAGACGCTGCCTCCACGGCAGCTACGTTTTCTATACTCGGACCAGGCCGGCAAGGCTGACGGAGTGGAAAGCGCCATAGCGGCAGGTTGCAATTGCTTCGGCGGCGGACTGTGAACTGGCCTGTGCGAACGCAAGTGACCAACGGCCGCAGCCAGCGCGATAACGGATGGAATAGATGAACATGGAATCTCCGGGCATTCGCCATCGACGGGGTCTTGGCGCCCTTCGTTGCTGATCCGGACGGGGTGATCCATTCTGGTCAACCGCCGCTGACTCGATCCTGTCCCTCGGCTTACATGCTTGTTATCTCGAAGCAAGTGAGAGCCATTCTCTGACAGCATGTCCGAAGTCGCATTGGGTCTACACTCAGACGGCGAGCGCTTCCTCGATGAGAGAAGAATAGGTTTTGCCGGAGGGCGAATCTACTCTACGGTCGGATATGCCGATACCTCGATAGCGTTGGCCGGTTATACGCGCGTATAACCGCGGTCAGGTGCGCCGCTTCGGGCGGATTAAAGATGCTCTACCTGAGCCGCCTCGGGGAAAATGGCAACGACAACGCATTGGACGCAACAAAAAAAGTGCATCACGCTGATCGCTCAGCGTGACGCGCCAACCTGGTACCTCTACTGCAATCGGTCTATCGGACCAGAAATCCGTAAGTCAGCGGATCGCGTTCATCTACGATCCAGTTGGCAAAGCCGCAGACAAAGGCGTTGCCTTCGATCTCCGGGATGACAGCCTTGAAGTCACCTACGGTCGTTTCACTCAGAACGCGCCCCTTGAACACGGTGCCAATGATGGATTCGTTCACCAGCGTCTCGTCCTTCCCCAGCTTTCCACGCAGATAGAGCTGCGCCACGCGGCCACCTGTTCCAGAGCCAGTCGGAGACCGGTCTACCTCGCGGTCGGCAAAGACGCAACAATTGGCTTGCGTCGATCCGGCGTGCCGGGGCGCGTTGGCAATAATGGTTCCGTATATATGGTTGATTTCCGGGATATAGGGATGTTCAACAGGGAACGCCTTATTTGCCGCTGCCTTTACCTCAGCACCGAACCGGATCAGTTCTTCCACTGACGACTCCCGAACTTCGAGACCATGCGGCTGGCCGTCGGTGTAGAAATAGAACGCACCGCCGAATGCAATATCGCCGGTCACCGAACCGAACGACGGTGTCTCGACTGTGACGTCCTTTTCCCATATAAAGGACGGCACGTTGACGAACCTGACATTTCCGGCGTGTTCACCGTCCCACTGCACGAATGCCTCAATAAACCCGCACGGCGCGTCGATACCGACGCGCGTTTCGGGTATCTGACGTTGAACCCATCCCAGCTCGACCGCTGCCGTCGACAACGCAATGACACCGTGCCCGCAGTGGTCGCTGTACCCTTCGTTATGCAGGAAGATGATGCCGAAATCTGCGTTCGGGCTAACCGGTTCCGTCAGGTAACCACCGTACATATCCGCATGGCCACGCGGTTCGAACATCAGGGCCTTGCGGATATCGTCGGCATTCTCCTTCAGCCATGCGCGTCGCTTGACGATGGTATCGCCAGGAAGACGCGGCAGACCACTGGTCACGATGCGGAATGCTTCACCGCCGGTGTGGACTTCAACAGTCGAGATAGTGCGTGAAATTTTCATGTTTGCTTCGGTTAAGTCGGTGGAGCTGGTGCTTTTATTCGCCGTACGGAACCGGCAAACCATTCTTGATCGTGTAGACGGTGGTCGGCGCACCCTTGAGGTCACCATACTCGTCAAACGAGTATGTACCGGCGACACCCTTATAGTTTTCCTTCGCTAGTTGAGCGGTCAGCTTCGCCTTGTCGGTCGTCGTCCCGGCCTTCACCAACGCATCGGCAAGCAGCTTTACACCGTCGTAATAGCTGACGGCGTAGACCTGTGTATCGGTGTTGTAAGCCGCCTTGTACTTCTGCAGGAATTCGCGACCCGCAGCTGACTTCTCAAGGGCGACACCGCCCTGAGCACAGTAGACGATAGACGCCGCATCGCCAGCAACCTTACCCATGTCAGCCGAGCAGATGCCGTCACCTCCAAGCAGCTTCGCTCGCAATCCACGCTGGCGCATCTGCTTGGCCATCGGCGCGCCCTGCGCCGCGTAACCACCGAAGAAAATCACGTCAGGGTTCTTGGCCTTGATGCTGGTGAGAATGCCGAGGAAGTCCGTCGCCGCTGAATTGGTAAATTCCTGGTCGACAATCTGGATGCCGTTCGCTTTTGCGACCTTGATGAACTCCTCGGCTACGCCCTGACCGTATGCCGTACGGTCGTCAATAACGGCCGCCGTTTTGGCCTTCAGCGTTTTTGCTGCAAATTGACCCATCGTGCCGCCGAGCTGCTCATCGCTCGCGCCGATACGGAAAATGTTCTTGAAACCCTGCTTCGTCAATGCCGGATTAGACGCGACCGGCAAAATGGGAACGCCGCCAGTGTTGTAGACCCGCGACGCCGGAATGGCAACCCCTGAGTTGTACGGCCCAACCACGGCGATAACTCCGCTGTCGACCAGCTTCTGCGCAACCTGGACGCCGACCTTCGGGTCGGCTTGATCGTCTTCCGAGTCCAGTTTGAAAGTCACCTTCTGTCCCGCAACGGTGATGCCCGTCTTGTTCAGCTCGTCGATGGCAAGACGCGCGCCGTTCTCGTTGTCCTTGCCGTTCGGTGCTTGCGGGCCGGTAAGCGGCGCCGAATGGCCGATCGTGACGACGACTTGAGCACTTGCAGACAGGGTAAAACCGGCGGCCATTAACGCGGCCATTGTTGTTACGAGACGGCGCATACCAACCTCCGAGTGGGCTAAGGACGGACCAGATTAGTAGCAATCTGGTTCATACACAATCAATTTCAAAAATAAAACCAACTTATTGGTCAGATAGGAAACCAGTGGGCTACCGCGGACCCACGGATTGGTTATGGGCATGGCGTGGCTGTCGCTTTTAAGCCTGTTCCCGCCCGCGAGAGGCCAGCATGGTACCGCCGCAGTAACATTTCACCGGTATGCGCATCACAGCCGATGACCAGGCCGTGGATTGTCGGCAGTCGGTCAAGTGGTATATTTGGGAACCACATAGCATTCCCGGGAACGACGATGGCCGCGGCCCGCATTGATTTTGAAAGCAACTTTCGCCCATTGCAAATCTACGAGCAGGTCTCGGAAAAAATCCGTGCGGAAATCCGTTCGGGCCGCTTTCTTCCTGACGCGCGTTTGCCGTCCGAGCGCGAACTGGCAGCGCTTTTTGGTGTGGGGCGGCCGGCGGTCCGGGAAGCTATCGGGGCTCTGCAAAACGAGGGGCTCGTCATGACAAAGCGGAATTCGGGGACGTATGTAGTCTCCACTGCCGCTCAGTTACTGGCTTCCACGTCGTCCGTAGAGATGGGCGAGGCCGGCGTCGCTTCTGATTTCAGTCCTTCAGCCACCTTGGACGTAAGGCTCATTCTGGAGCCCGCAATTGCTCGGCGCGCGGCGGCACATAAGAAGTGCGATCGCTTGGCGGAGCACTATCTGTCGCAGATGGAAACGTTGACCGATGTCGCTGATCCGGAAGAACGCGCGCTGTGGAACAACAGCGACCGGCTTTTTCATCGGCAGCTCGCGGTTATGACGGGCGACGCATTGCTGATAAAGATCGCAGATGAAATCGCTGCAACGATGGACCAGTCACTCTGGAAGCGCCTGAAAGACGATGGTATTTACGACCCGACTCGGATTCGTCTCTATGTTGCCGAACACCGGCTGATTTATGAGGCCATCGTCACGGGCAACGCCGATGCGGCAGCGTTCTATGTGGAGCAGCACATTCATCGGGTTCAGCGAGACATCGCGCCGCAATAGAAGCAAGGCCGAATCGCCAGGCATCGAGTTCTATCTGCCGCGAGATCATCATCGCTGAGCACCGGCACACGCGAGTGCTTCTGCGGACTACTCTCGCGGGTTAAAAGCCAGCGCTTCGTGCGCCTTGACGATCTCGCTTGCCACCGCCTCAATCTGCTCGCGCTTGAGCATCGACTTTGAGCGTAGCAACTGATACGCGTGTGCTTCCGATACGCCGCGCGTTTCCATCACAAGCTGCGTGGCCTGCTGGATCACTCGAACCTTCGCCTGCTTTTTCTCAAGCCGCTCAATGTATCGATCGCGCATCCGCAATGCCTCGAATTGAGTCAGCGGTGCAGTCGAGCGAGCAGCTCTTCGCCATCCTGATCCTGCGGATGAATCACAACGACTTTCAGCGAGCGCAAATCGCGCAGGATCGTCGCACGGTCAATGAAGCGAGATTTGCAGCCTGGTCTGCATGCTTGACCTTGCGCGCGTTGAATACATCATCAAGGTCCGGGGGAGTTCTTCCACGACCGTCACGGCAAAGGTCTGCACCTAACCGCCGTCCCTACTTTGCGAACGGAGCGGCTCGCCACCCGGGCGGGGGCGCCCGGACAGCTCTCGGGGAATCCACATCGGCTCTGGCGAGGAAGAAAATTGGTAGTGGGCTGTGAGCGTGATCGTCCACGGATCTCGACCCGTCGGCGCTGAACTGAGTGGGCCCGGCCAACGGGATGACGGATGTCGGGTTGATGGAAGGGGTGGGGAAGCAGGCGCATGACAGGATCCACTTTCTGACAAGGTTCTCAGCGATGAAAGAAGATTAGGTCGAGCCGAGGGGCGAATCTACTCTACGATTGGATATCGCGATGCCGCATTGGCGTAACCCGCTTATACGCATGTATAAGCGTGGCGAGAATGGAAGACGCCGACTTCGATTTGCGATCGGCCTCTCTCGCGAGACAAACCGCCTTTCGACACGGCGCGCTACCGATACGCGGAAACTGTAAATTGAAATGTCATTCCCGAGCCGATATTGCGGGACGCCCACACCCGCCCTCCGTGAGCTTCGATGATCGAACGACAGATGGAGAGTCCCATGCCCATACCATCTGGCTTCGTCGTGTAAAACGCGCTGAAAAGGCGGTCCAACCCCTCCGGCTCCGTGCCGATGCCTGCGTCCTGTACGGCCACGAGCATTTGGTCGGATTCGGGTTGTTCCGTTCGGATGGTTAGCACACGCGCGCGATCGGTGACTGTCGACATGGCCTGGACACCGTTAATTGCAAGATTGATGATCACTTGCTGCAGCTGAACCCGGTCGCCACGCACCAAGGGCAATCCCGACGCAAGCTGCAGTTGCACTGTCACCCAATGTCTGAGCGCTTCCGGCTTTACAAGAGCGACCGCCTCGCCGATGAGCTCGTTGATGTCGAGTGGGATCAACTCCGGATCTGCCCTTCTGGCAAGATCGCGAACGCTTCGGATCAGTTCGGCCGCCCGATCGGCTTCTTCGACAATGTGGTTCACACAGGCGCGCGCCTCGTCTACTTCCGGAACTTCGCGGTTCAGCCAGCGCGAGGCAGCTGCGGCGGTAGTAGCGATGGAAGCGAGGGGCTGATTCACTTCATGCGCAATCGAGGCACTCATCTGCCCAAGGGCTGTTACACGGGTGACGCGGGCGAGTTCCGCCTGTGCCGTGTGCAACGCTTCTTGCGCTTCCCTGGTTGCCGTGACGTCCATCAGTGCACCAACAAGCTCCGCCTCGCCCGATTCGTATTTCGCGAGATGGGTCCGGACGGTCAGGTGTTTGATCGCTCCATCCGGCATCAGAAGACGGTGTTCGTATTCGTAGTCTGGTTCGCCAAGTGCCGCACGATCAATTTCATGCAGTACAAACTCCCGGTCATCCGGGTGAACACGTTGGAGGATGAGGTCGAGCGTCGGCTTGACGGTTTCGTCCACTCCAAATATCCGATATGTCTCCTTCGACCAGACAATGTCGCCGCTAGCTATCTTCCAGCCAAAACTGCCGGTATGACTTAGCCGTTGAGCATCAGCCAGATAGGCCTCACTGCGCCGCAATGCGCCTTCAGCGACTCTTCGCGCAACGTTCAGCCACACCACAAACAGGGCTGCTACCGCAAGCAGGACGACGCGCGGCAAGTCCGTTGGCACAGCCTCGGACGAACCGGTTTGCAGGACAAAATAATAAGTGAAAGCCGCGACGGACAGTGCGGTCGCGAGCAAACCCGGACCCAGGCCACCGAACCAGGCACCAAACATGATCGCGCATAGAGACAGCGACACGAACGGACTACTGTGCATGTGAGGTTCTAGCAGCAGCGCCGCGACGAGCGCCGCAACGACCGACAGACCTGCCACTGCATAGTTCACAAAAGCGGACCGCCTGGCCCACTGTAGAGGACTAGACTGGGACATATCTCCTGCCTCCACAAATCAGCAATGCCTCGCGCAATCTGGCTTGCTCACCTGATCGCATTGCGCGGGATGGCAACAATCATACAGCCATCGAGCTGTCGTAACCCATCGTGAGTCAGTGCGGCCGCGCGCACCCGCGAAAGCTTGCTCGCGCGCAGCATCCATGAAGCGTGACGAGGCCAGACGCATTGCGACAACGCGTAAATAGACGAATCTCGCCGTGAGCGAGAGAAGGTAGAAATGCTCCTCGCTCGGTGGTTCCGTAATACCACATCGTTTACCGCGCATTGCCGGGAGCCACCCCGACGGAAATGCTCCTGCCCGAAATTTCCTAGCCCGTCTTACTTACCAAAAATAACCTCCCTCGTTGAGTGTCGGAGGGGGCCCCTGTATAAGAGTCAGCGGCTAGCCGATCCCCTTGGCGGCCACTTTTATGCCCAATTTACGGAGAATCCCGTAGATCGGGCTTTTTTTTATACGTTGGAGCTTTCCATCCACAAAGGACGCTTGAATGAAACAGCGGACGGCTGCTCGCCCGGTCAAAGCGGACGCAGAGGATGGCCGCTGCATCACTTTTTCTGCTTATCGGATATCTCGCCCGTCAACACGGCGCGCGGCGTGTCGCCCAGCAGATATCGTGCACCGCTCCCGCGCCGTCGGGCGACGTCTTCGGGGTTGTAGAGCGAACAGGATTTCAGCGACAGGCACCCGCAGCCCACACAGTGCGCAAGCTGATCGCGCAAGGCGATGAGCCGGTCTATGCGCTCCTGAAGCAGAGGCTGCCACGCGCGTGAGAGACGTTCCCAATCCTGCTTTGTCGGGGTGCGCTGCCCTGGTAACGTTTCGAGGGCAGAACGAATCTCTGAAAGATTCAATCCGACGGCCTGTGCCGCGCGGATGAACCCAACCCGGCGGAGCGTCTCCCTCCGATACTGCCGTTGACCGCCTTCTGTTCGGGTGCTGTGGATCAGCCCCTGTTCCTCATAGAAGCGGATCGCACTCGCCGCTACGCCCGAGCGCTTCGCAAGTTCGCCGATTGTAATTGCCTCGTTCATGATGCTTCCAGGTATTTGCGCTTGATTTCAAGCTTACTTGAACTTTAACAATGAGGCTCCCTTCCTTTTGATTGTGAGACTGCAACATCATGCAAAAAGACTCTGATTACCGGCACTTCACGGCGCCGGCCAAGTTCTTCCACTGACTAATCGGCATCGCGATCATCAGGAAATAGAGCATGAAATGACCCGCCCTACGACGAGCATAATCAGCAACCCCGTCCTCGCGGTCCCTTCACCGCTCCGCAGCGCACACGTGTACACTGTCGCTGTCACGTCTGGGAGCGCTACTGCCGAGGGCAAGGCGCCAGACAACGAACGCCACTTTCACGGCATAGGGCCCACGTGCCGAATATCCGTGCGATCCGTGCGCAGATGCCGGAACTTCCACAAGTAAAAATTCTGCCTGCCAACGCATAGGGGTACCGCCTTGCACGTCCTATCGTTCAAACGAAATCCCTCCGTTAAAGCATTACCCAGGCTTACCTGGCTGCATGGTCGTAAAACATCGCAACCTCTTTCAGGATTGCCTGAGTTATAAGTTCAGTTCCAAACCCCACGAGTGTTCATGTCATGGCTACTCAAATACTTGTCGTTGACGACGACGTCGACCTTCGCGATCTGCTGCGCAACTATCTGGTCAGTCTGGGTATCGAAGTCTCGGTGCTGCACGACGCCGCCTCGCTCGAGCGACGGCTCGAACGCGAGCGCCCGGATCTGATCGTGCTCGACCTGATGATGCCGGGTGTGGACGGCCTGACCGCGCTCAGGAATCTGCGCGCCTCGGGGGACGATATCCCGGTGATCATCCTGACGGCGCGCAACGACGGTTCGGACCGCATTGTCGGGCTCGAACTGGGTGCCGACGATTACCTCGGCAAGCCGTTCAACCCACGCGAACTGCTGGCGCGGACACATGCAGTGTTGCGACGACGCGGTACGCCGCCGGTGCAGACCGATCCAGAGCACCGCGAACCGCTTTCGTTCGGCGGCTTTACGGTCGATTTCCAGTCGCGCACGCTCCATTTCCAGAACAAGCCACTCAACATGCCCGCTAGCGAGTTCGCTTTGCTACAGGTTTTCGTCAATCACCCGATGCATACGATGAGCCGCGAACACCTGCTCGAACTGCTTCACGGCCGTCAATATGACGGCACCGACCGCGGCATCGACGTGCAGGTGTGGCGTCTACGCCGCATTCTTGAAACCAACCCCTCCGCCCCGCGATTTATCCAGACCGTGCGTGGACGCGGCTACGTATTTGTGCCGGATGGCGAACAACACGCGCCAACTCATTGATTCTCTGTTTGGGCGGTTCGCGTTGCAGGTCGTCCTCGCGCCAGCACGTCGCGACCACGACGACTTTGGGCGCAACACAATCGTTCAGAGATTGCTAGACCGCTTTCGATCTGCGTGCGGCGGCGCGCCTCAACTATGCTACCGCCCACTCGGCGAGGGTTGTCACCGTGTTCATGTTGCGTGCGGTTCCGGTCCTGGCCGCTGCGATCTTCAGTTTTGAGTTCGCGATACCGTTGCCGTAATGCACATAAATCTCGCGCACTCCGAGCGCGATTTCTTCTATCTGCTGGCCGCTTATACCGGTCAAGGTATCCGCAGGCGGCGGTGCGTCAAGAAAGATTGCCACTGTTCGATTCGCTGCGGCGGATTTAAAGGGATTGGCGTCCAGCACGGCGGCAAGTTCCGCGGCGGTCCGGATCACAACGCCGACCGGCTTGCCGGCGTACGTCTCAAGAGCACGCTCCAGCTTCTTCTTTACTGCCGTTTCAGACAGCTTGCTCGAGAAGACGACGTTACCGCTTGCGATATAGGTGCGCACATTGGCAAAGCCAAGCGACTGGCACATGGCCCGAAGTTCGGCCATCGGGAGTTTGCCGGTGCCGCCGACATTCACGGCACGCAGGAGTGCCACGTAGTTTGTCATCGCCCACTCGCCCGCGCAATTTCCGGCATTGGCGCAAACAACGCGTCGAGATCGTTATCGGAGAATTTAACCGTTCCCGCCGAATCCTCGGACAGGATGCTGTCGGCGAGCGCCGCCTTCTTCTCCTGCAACCGGACAATCTTCTCCTCGATGCTGCCTGCCGCGATCAGCTTGTAGACGAACACAGGCTTATCCTGGCCGAGCCGATGCGCACGGTCCGTAGCCTGATTCTCAGCCGCCGGGTTCCACCATGGATCGTAGTGAATCACCGTATCCGCTGCCGTGAGGTTCAGGCCCACACCGCCCGCTTTCAGACTGATCAGGAACAGCGGCACCTCGCCGCGCTGGAAGCGTTGCACGGGCGTGGCGCGATCAGTGGTGTCGCCGGTCAGCGTGACGTACGGAATCGCGGCCTTATCGAGCGCGGCCGCGATCAGTTCGAGCATGCCGGTGAACTGCGAAAACAGCAGCACGCGCCGGCCCTCTTCGATCAGTTCCGGCAGCATCGCCAGCAACAGTTCGAGCTTGGCCGACTCCTTGACGCGCGTCGCCTTCTCCAGCTTCACGAGACGCGGATCGCAGCACACCTGGCGTAGTTTGAGCAGCGCGTCGAGCACGATGATGTGACTGCGGGCGAGCCCCTGCGAGTTCACGGCGGCACGCACTTTCGCCTGCATCGCTGTACGGACGATCTCGTAGAGATCGCGCTGCGCCCCTTCCAGATCCACGGTACGCACGATGGTGGTTTTCTGCGGCAGTTCTTTCGCGACCTCGTCCTTTCGGCGGCGAAGCATGAACGGGCGAATCCGCCGCGCCAGCAGTTCGCGCCGGACGCCATCGCCGTTGCGCTCAATTGGATTGCGCCAGCGTTTGGTGAAATCCTTCTGCGTGCCGAGAAAACCCGGCAGCAGAAAATCGAACTGCGCCCACAATTCGCCGAGATGATTTTCAAGCGGCGTGCCGGTCAGGCACAGACGGTGCCGCGCCCGCAGGTCGCGAATCGCCGTCGCCGATTTGGTGGTCGCGTTCTTCACATACTGCGCCTCGTCCAGAATCAGCAGGTGATACTCGTGCTCGGCCAGCACCGCGTGATCGCGCCAAAGCAATGCATAGGTCGTGAGAATCAGTTCATGCTGGCCGATCAACTCGAAGCGTTCCTTGCGCTGCGGCCCATTCAGGTCCAGCACCTTCAGGTCCGGTGCAAAGCGGCGGGCCTCTTCACGCCAGTTGTGAACCAGCGTAGTCGGCACGACAATCAGCGCCGGACGGTCGAGGCGTCCTGCTTCCTTCTCCGCCAGCACGTGGGCCAGCGTCTGGACTGTCTTGCCGAGACCCATGTCGTCAGCGAGGATGCCGGCCAGCTTGTGCTCGCGCAGGAACTGCATCCAGCTCAGCCCCTGATGCTGGTACTCGCGCAACTCGGCCTGCAGCCCGCGCGGCACGGGCGCCTCCTTCATACCGGCGCCATTTTGCAGACGCTGAGCCAACTGACGAATCGAGTCGTCGCCTTGAAACTCCCAGCGGCCCGTATCGTTCAGGGCAGCAAGGCGTCCCGCATCAAGCTCAGGAATCCTGATGTTGTCGTCGCCCTTCCAGCTCCCCAGACCGTCGAACAGATCGACCAGCACCCGCACCACCGGTTTGAGGCGGCCGGCGCGCAAGCGCAAACGCTCGGCGCGGTCGGTGGTCAGGTCGATGTCTTCTTCGTCGTCGATCGTTTCGAGCGCGCCGCCCAGCCAGCGCCGGTCACGCCGGAACAGGCCCGCCAGCAACGGTTCCAGGCGAACCGTGCGATCGCCCAGCGTAATGCCCATTTCGAGGTCGAACCAGCCATCGCCTGCCTGGCGCGCAGTGCCTTCGATCGCATCGATCTCAATCACGTTATGACGAAACGTCGGCGCCATCGTCACGCGCCAGCCTTTGCTGTCGAGCGCGGGCAACACTTCGTCCACGAACTCGGCCCATGCGTCGACGTCGGGTAACGCGAGCAGTGTCTCCGGCAGTGCGTGCCGGGAATAGACACCGCTCGCCGGCACCACCTGCAAGCCCGACTTGCGCAGTTCGAGCAGGCGCTGCTTTTCGGTGTCGTAGCGGCGCCGAATATGGATCACGCTCCCACCAGGGAGCGGCACCAGGGTGGCGTGGCTTTCCGCCTTGATGCTGACTCCTTCGTAGTCGAAGCTGACCGCGGCAAAGTCCAGCAGATGACTGCGCTGGGCTGTCTTGCCGACGCCCAGCGCGGCCATCGGCAAGGTGTTGAGCGCAAGCACGGGCACCGGTTCGGCATCGATCACGCGCACCTTGGAGGTGTCAAGCGCCGGCGGTAAGGGCAGATCGGGCGCGACCTCGCGCAGCACGGCAGCGACGAGCGGCGCCTCAGCGAGCGAAATGGGCGGCATCGACAGGTAATCCGGCAGTTGCTGGAACGGCAACGAGAGCTCGACGATCCCGGCTTCGCCGGCGTCTGCGTCGACGTACCAGACTGGCTCGGTCGCCAGCACCATCGCGGCCGGCGGCTCGGTGCGCAACACCGGCCTCAGACGATCATCCGACTGCGTTTCCCACTCGATCCGGCCCGCCCGCGCCGCCCCCATCGATAGCGGGCGCGGCGCGCCTCGCGAGACAGCGTCCCCTGACAACGCTGGAAACAGCCGGCCAGTTGCGATCAATTTATGCAGCACGTCGCCGCCGTTGGCGCCGCGCAGAATGAACTGCCCGTGATTCTCGCGGGAATGGCCGAGCCACAAACTACGCAGGATCACAAGATCGTCATCCGAAACGAATTTGGGTGGCTTGATCAGGGCTGCTTCGACATTGCTCCAGGGCTCGTCGATTACGTGGACCTCGCCGTCAGCGCCGAGCCGCGCCTTGAACAACTGAATCTCGTGACGCTGCTGATAGCGCGACCAGCCCAGCCGGTAGGCGAGCGCGTGGGTGGCCGCTGCGCCAGGAGGGATTCTTCCCTGCGCGTCGGACTCGGCATGGCCGGCATGGGCGCGGAATGTCTCCAGCCACCTGACCAGTTCGGGGCGCACGCCGGATTGCGCCCCGGCGTCTTCCAGGCCCGCGATCAGCAGCGCCGCCATATGCTTGCACTGAAAACCGACCGGGCATGAACAATCGCCCTCTACCCACAGGTCGTCGCCGATGTCATGGAACTGGACGTCCACCACATAGGGATGGCGCTGCGTGCCCTGCACTTCGCCGCTTAGCGTGTTGTTTTCCCAGCGCAGATTGGAGACCGCGTCGACATAATCGCGCGCCTTGGCGACGGTTCTGGTCCCTAACCACTTCGTAATATCTTCTCGATCATAGGAAACTGACGACATCCGGGTGACCCATCCATGCGTGTTCAGGCGCGCGGCGACGATGCGGGTTGAGGGATTCGGCGGGCGAGGCTTCCCCGCTGACGACCAGTCACTGTGTTCCCTGCAGCGTTTGCCGCTGATAGCCGACTATTTTCGCATGTGTCGAAAATCGCCGTTGGCGCGCGGCTGGGCGGCGGTTTGCGCAAGTCCTGCCTTGTGCCTGGCACTACTCCCGGCCCGTGATGGCTGGATCTTTCAGGCCGCCACGCCCGCCGGATCATCTACCCGCGCAGCCGTGGCCGGCGCACCAAAGCTCACTTCGAGGTCCGCGGCGGCAAACACCTGCGCGAGCGCCGGCGACGGCGCCTCGTCAGTGATCAACAGGTCCACCGCGTCGCACCCAAATGCATGCACCAGCGCGCTGTGCCCGAACTTGGCGTGATCCGCCGCCACGACGCGTCGCTCGGCCTGCGCAAAAGCGGCCAGCGAATAGGAGACGTCGTCGGGTTGCGCATCCATGAAGCGGCCCTGCGCGTCGATCGCCGTCACCGAGACGATCGCGTAGCGCACGTGGAACTGGCGGATGAACGCCAGCGTGCTTTCGCCGAACGCCGCGGCGTCGTCGGCCCGCAATTCGCCGCCCGCGATAAACACGCGGTTGTCGTTGCGCGGCGCGAGCGTGCGGGCAATTTCCGCGGAATTGGTAACGACCGTCAGCCGCGACCGGGCGCACAGCGCGTTGGCGATATGGACGCAGGTCGTGCCGCCGTCGAGGATCAGCGAGTCGCCGTCGCGAACCAGATCGCACACGCGCGCGGCGATCACCCGCTTCGCCTCGAGATTCTCCTGCATGCGGCGCTGAAACGGCGGCTCATCGAGCCGGTCCGGTAGCATCACCCCACCGTGGACCTTGAGCAGCGCACCTTCTGCGATCAACGGCTTGATATCGCGACGGATGGTTTCGTCGGACACGGCGAACACATCGGCCAGCTCCGTAATCGTGCAGGTCTGCTGCGCCCGCACGAGACGCAGGATTTCAGATTGGCGTTGGGTCGAAAACATACGGCAAGCGGAGAGATCGAAGTGGGTCTCAGTCTAGCAAAGGGCCTGCTGGAGGGAAAGTCATTTCCACAAATTCCCAAATTAGTCAACAAGGACTGAGTCAAAGGCGGGCGAAGGCCCGGCGGCAGTCGATTCGCCGCCTCGTCACCCACCGCCGCACAGTGAATTCCATGTGACCAGTGTTGCGTTTGGCCGTCTTTTGTTGCAATCTATGTCCACACATTTCCACGCATATCAACATTCATTAAGCAAAATTCAACCCATGTCTACACCTATTCCCCATCATGCCCGGGTGGTCATCGTCGGCGGCGGCATCATCGGTTGCTCCGTGGCGTACCACCTGACGAAGCTGGGTTGGACCGACGTCGTCCTGCTCGAACAGGGCCAACTGTCGTGCGGCACGACCTGGCACGCTGCGGGCCTCGTCGGCCAATTGCGTGCCCAGGAAAGCATGACGAAGCTGATCCGCTATTCCACCGCGCTTTACGCCGAGCTGGAAGCGGACACCGGCCTCGCCACCGGCTGGAAGCAATGCGGCTCGCTCTCAGTTGCACGCACCGCGGAGCGGATGACGCAACTCAAGCGCACCGCCGCAGTCGCCCGCGCTTATGGTGTGACGTGCGACGTCATCGGTCCGCAGGAAGCGGGTGAACTCTGGCCTGTGATGCGCACCGACGACCTGCTCGGCGCAGTCTGGCTGCCGGGTGACGGCAAGGCCAACCCCACCGATCTCACCCAGGCACTCGCTCGCGGCGCACGCACCCGCGGCGCGCGGATCGTCGAGAACACCCGCGTTACCGCCATCCACACGCGGCAAACGCCGGGTGGCCGCGAAGTGAGCGGTCTGGCGTGGCGCAACAAGGATGGTGCCGAAGGCACAATCAACGCCGAGATCGTCGTGAACTGCGCCGGTCAATGGGCGAAGACCGTGGGCCGCCTGTGCGACGTGACCGTGCCGCTGCATTCGGCCGAGCACTACTACATCGTCACCGGGCGCATTGCCGGCGTGCACCCCGATCTGCCGGTGATGCGCGACCCGGACGGCTTCATCTATTTCAAGGAGGAAGTGGGCGGCCTCGTGATGGGCGGCTTCGAGCCGAACGCCAAGCCCTGGGGCATGAAGGGTATCCCCGAGAATTTCGAATTCCAGTTGCTGCCCGACGACTGGGATCAATTCCAGATCCTGATGGAAAACGCCTTGCAACGCGTACCCGCGCTCGAAACCGCACAAGTCCGTCAGTTCTACAACGGACCGGAGTCGTTCACGCCGGACAACAACTTTATCCTCGGCGAGGCGCCCGAACTGCGCCACTTCTTCGTCGGTGCGGGCTTCAATTCGATGGGGATCGCCTCGGCTGGCGGCGCCGGCATGGCGCTGGCCGAATGGATCATCGCCGGCCAGCCGACCATGGATCTGTGGCCGGTGGACATCCGCCGCTTTGCGCGCTTCAACGGCAACGACACGTGGCTGCATGACCGTGTCAAGGAAACGCTCGGGCTGCACTATGCGATGCCCTGGCCAAACCGCGAGCTCGATTCCGCGCGACCGTTCCGCCGCTCGCCGCTCTATACGATGTTGCGCGACGCAGGTGCGAGTTTCGGCAGCAAGATGGGCTGGGAACGGCCGAACTTCTTCGCGCCGAGCCCGGCCGAAGCGAACATCGAGTACGCCTTCGGTCAGCAGAACTGGTTAGCGTGGAGCGGCGCCGAACATCGCGCGTGCCGCGAAGGCGTGGCGCTGTTTGACATGACGTCGTTTTCGAAATTCCTGGTGAAAGGACGTGATGCCGAGAGCGTGCTGCAAGGTATCGTCACCAACGATGTTGCGGTGCCGACGGGCACCACCGTCTACACGGGCATGCTCAACGAGCGCGGCACCTACGAGTCCGACTTCACGCTGACCCGCCTCGCCGAAGATCAATACCTGATCGTCACCGGCTCGGCGCAAACCACGCGCGATTTCGACTACATCGAGAAGTCGATCCCGCATGACAAGCATTGCACGCTGGTCGACGTCACCGGCCAGTATGCGGTGCTGGCGGTAATGGGGCCGCGTTCGCGCGAACTGCTGCAGAGTATCTCGAAGGCGGATTGGAGCAACGCGGTGTTCCCGTTCGGCCAGAGCCGCGAAGTGGACATCGGCTATGCCACCGTACGCGCCACGCGGCTGACCTACGTCGGCGAACTGGGCTGGGAACTCTACGTGCCGGTCGAATTCGCCGCCGGTGTCTATGAGAGCTTGCATGCCGCAGGAAAACCGTTCGGGCTCCTCAACGCGGGTTATTACGCGATCGATTCGCTGCGGATCGAAAAAGGCTACCGCGCATGGGGCCGCGAACTGACGCCGGATTCGAACCCGTTCGAAGCGGGTCTGACGTTCGCCTGCAAGCTGGACAAGGAGATTCCGTTCCGTGGACGTGAAGCCTTGCTGCAACTACGAGGAGAGCCGCTGCGCCGGCGCATGGTCGTGCTCACTGCCGACGGCGCCGCCGAGCGCACGCTGTGGGGCGGCGAAGCGATTCTGCGTGACGGCAAACCGGTGGGCTTCGTCAGCTCGGCGGCCTTCGGTCACACGTTCGGCTGCCCGGTGGCGATGGGCTACATCAACAATCCGGAGGGCGCGGCCGATACGGCGTATCTGACGAACGGTCGCTACGAGATCGACGTCGCCGGCGATCTGCTGCCTGCCTCCGTCCATCTGAAGGCGCCCTATGACCCGCGCTCGGAACGCGTGAAGAGCTAAGCGGACCGGATTGGGCGGCGCTGTCGTCATGCGCGGCCCTCGCCACGCGCTGCCGACAAACAACATCGTGAGAATCGCTACCCGCGCGGGCCACGCTGAGCCGGTTGCGTCAGACATAAACATGGAATAAACGCCTACAGGATCGTGTTAGCGGGTGAACAGGCAATCTCTTGGCACGACCACCATGAACCCCATCGACCCGCGGCACGACCCGCCGCTCTCCGAAACCGACATTCAGGCTTATGCCGACGGCTTTCTTACGCCCGAACGCGCCGCCCATCTGCGCCTGTACCTTGGCAAACGGCCGGGCGAGGCACGCCGGGTGGCCTTCTACGGCAAGCTGAACGAGCGGATCCAGCATGCCTTCGTGCCGACGGACGAGCCTTTGCCGGACCTGGCGTCCGGTCAGGCAGTCATCCGCACCGCGCCCGGCCGGTGGCTCGAGCGGTGCATCCGGGTGGTCACCCTGCGTCCGTTGCGCGCCTTGCTGGCACTGATTCTCTCGGTGGTTCTGGCGCTGCTGGCCGCCAGCGGCTGGATGGCTGCGTCACACGTGTCTGAGGAAGCGCTGAACAACGCGGCGGTAGTGGCGCTGGCGCAGGCTACCGACGGCCATTTAGGCGCGGCGGCTGGGTCGCCTCATGGGGTCAATGCGGGGGTCAGCGCGGGGGGCAATGCGGCGGCTGCCGGCACGATGGCGCCCGCTACCACGGCCTCTGGCGCAGCCGCGGGCGTAGTGGCCCCCGCCCCGCTCGTCGCAGCGCCGGACGCCCCCAATCTCGCGCCAGTCGACATGCACCTCGTGAGCTGCCAGACGCTCAAGCTGGGCCCATTGGCACGCGCCACCGAATATGTCTACCTGAACGCCCAGAACCAGCCGGTAGTACTGCTCGTGGCACGTTCACGGTCGGTCTCCGCCCAAACCCAGTGGAGTGCCCAGCGTGTGGGCACGCTACGGCTCCTCATTTGGAGCGCGCACCACCAGCGCTACGTGCTGGCCGGTGCGGCCGACGCGCGTGGCCTGATGCGTGCCGCCGACTTCATGACAATGCGTTAAGCAAGGACTGAACAAGCAAGTTGTTCCGGTTCAGGCTTATTCCGCTCACACGTACGGGCGGGAATAAAATGGGAACAGGCGTGTTTGCACCTGAAACGCCGTCGTGCGCCCTTGCGGGCGTACGACGCGGCACCTCTTCCAGGATAATCCCGGGCCGCCCGGGATTATCTTGCCCCTCAAGGGAAGCCCGGCCCGAAACGGCGGGCTTGGAGGCACTCACTGGTAAAGGCAATGGACATCCGTGACCAATTAATGGAGCACGTCCCGCGGTTACGGCGCTATGCAAGGGCGCTGATTAACAACCGGGACCTGGCCGATGATCTGGTGCAGGACACGCTGGAGCGCGCATTGGGACGCACGGCCCTGTTCCAGGCAGGCACCGATCTGCGCGCATGGTTGTTTACGATCATGCACAACGTGTTCGCGAACCAGGCGCGCAAGGCGTCCGTGCGGGCCGTCCACGTATCCGTGGACGACGACAGCGTAGCTGAGAGCGAATTCGCGGTGGCGTCCGACCAGATGCGTTCGCTGGAAATGCGCGATCTCGACTACGCGCTGCAGCGCTTGCCCACCGAGCAAAGGGAAGTGGTGCTGCTGGTCGGACTGGAAGAAATGAGCTACGCCGACGTGGCGCTCGCGCTGGACATTCCCATCGGAACGGTGATGTCGCGGCTGTCACGCGGACGTGAGCGGCTTAGGGCATTGATGGCGGGCACACAGCCCGGAGCGAAATTACAGGTGGTGCGATGAACGAACAACTCACTCCGATCGGCGAAGAAGAGCTGCACGCGTACGTGGACGGCACGCTGTCCGACGAGCGCCGCGCCCACGTGGAGCGCGCCCTCGAACAGAACCCGGAGTTGGCCTCGCGGGTCAGCGATTATTTTTCACTGAATAACCTGTTTCATGAACGCTACGACCGCGTGCTGAGCGAACCGGTGCCGAAGCGGCTGCAACCACCGGCGCTCAAACGGCGCTGGCTCGATGCGGCGAACTGGCCGCAGTTCGCGGGAATGGCGGCGGCGTTGGTGCTGGGTGTCGGCATTGGCGTTGGCACGCAGATGGGCAGGGAGGTGACGGGTTCGATGCCGACTTCCATGGGCATGGGCGGTAATCCCTCGGATACACGCCCGATCAGCGCGGATGCGTCGGATGGGCTCGCCCGGCAGGCTGCGGTGGCGCACGTGGTGTATATGCCCGCGGTGCAGGTGCCGGATACCACGGGCACGGACCACGATCAGGATTTCGTGCAATGGCTGTCGAACAAGCTCGGCACTGATGTTCATGCGCCGCTGCTCGACAAAAGCGGGTTTGAACTGAGTGGCGGGAGGATTTTGCCCGGTGCGGATGGTCCGGTTGCGCAGTTCATGTATCGCGGACCTGGAGATGAACGCGTGACGCTGTGTATCTCACATCGCAAAGTGAATTCGAACACCACCGCGTTCAAGTTGTATCAGGACGGGTCGGTGAACGTGTTCTACTGGGTGGATGGGGATTATGGGTATGCGGTTTCGGGTGGGATCGACCGCAAGGTTTTGCTGCAGCTTTCGCATGATGTTTATGCGCAGTTGACGGCGGCTAAGGGGGGGTGATGGGGACGTGCTGTGCCGCATACGTTCCCGGTGTGCCTGTGGCCTATCGCTGAATCAAGCGCAATTCTCCGCCGCGCTGCGAGTCCACCGCCGCATGACTCGTAGCACCCCTCACCAACTCCCGCGGCGTGACCCCCAACACCCGGTTCATCCAGTGCGCCATATGGCTCTGATGCGCGAACCCGGTTTCCAACGCCACCTGACTCGCACTTAACGCGCCCTGCAACAACAGCGTGCGCGCCCGCTCGACGCGCCGCTGCACGACATACTGGTGCACCGGCACACCCAGCGTCTCCCGAAACAGCACCTTGAAATGCGGCACGCTCAGGTCCGCCAGCGCAGCGAGCTCGCTCAACGTAAGACGCTGCTCCAGATTGCTTTCGATAAACTCAACCACCCGCGCGGCCATTCGCGGCGCGAGCCGTTTGCTGCGCTTACCCTCGAGCGCCGGCACCCCATCGGCCAGACGCACGATCATCGCCGTGCCGAGGCTCTCGGCGTAAAGTGGATCGGACACCTCATCAGCTTCGAGTTCAGCGCGCAATGCCCACGCCAGATGCTGAAAGCGCGCGTCGCGCATCTGAAACTGCGGACGGATCTGCGCCTGGTTCTGGCGCAACGCCATCTGTTCGAAGGTGCTTCGCACGAACGCGTCGGCAAACCACACGGTGAAGATGGTGCAATTGGAATCATCGGCCCATTGACCGTCGAGTCCCGCCGGAATCACATCCGTGTCGCCTGGCGATTGCAGGCGCACATGGCGCCGCTCGTCGCAGAGGCAATGTGCCTTGACCGGCGTGCCGACATGAATGCCGACCCGGTGATGCTGCTGTGCCAGAATCCGGTGCACACCTGCCGCCACACTGAACAGCTCCGCGCCGAAGCCTTGCCAGCCGAGGCCGGCGCTCGATCGCAGACTGGTACGGGTGCCCGAGTGTGGGGTAGGAATCGGAATCACAGCGTTCATGGCGAACCCTCTCGATTGGCGGCAGTCGTGCCTGCATTGTGCGTTGTTTTGCGGCTTGCTGCAGGACTCTTCAGTGCATGACGCGAAGAGCGCGAAAACGGTCATCCGTATCTGCTCATGGCAATCCGCCCCTGCGCGCCCTCCCCGTTCCGCACTTCTATGATGGCGACACCCCTACCCACAAGGAGCACAACGTGTTCGTCGTCTTTGGAGCATCAGGCAATGTAGGAAACGCCACCGCGGTCCGCCTGCGTCAGGCCGGCCACGCGGTGCGCGCCGTGGTTCGCCGTGAGCAGCAAGGCGAATACCTTGCGACGCTTGGCTGCGAGATCGCAATAGCCGACCTCACTGACCGCGCATCCGTCGCCAAAGCGATCGAAGGTGCGGATGCCGTGCAGATTCTCTGTCCGGTACCGCATGCCGACCCTCACCCCGCCGACACTATGCGGCACATCATCGACACCGCAGCCGACGCATTGCGGGCCAATCCCCCGCCTCGGATACTGGCGCTGTCCGACTATGGCGCAGAACTGGACCGCGGCACGGGCATCACGTTGCTGTTTCACTACCTTGAAGCGCAGCTAAAGCCGGTCATGAGCCATCTGACCTTCCTGCGCGCAGCGGAGCATATGCATAACTGGGGCCGTGTGATGCCGGCCGCACTGGCATCCGGCTCACTGCCAAGCCTGCATCATCCGCTGGACAAGCTGTTTCCTGGCGTCGCCGCGCAGGACGTGGGCCGGCTCGCCGCCGACTTGCTGGTAGACCACGATCCTGACGGCGACATCTCACCGCGTATCGTCAGCATTGAAGGGCCGCAGCGGATCAGCGCGCTCGACGTGGCGCGCACGCTCAGCGAGCTAAGCGGACATGCAGTCAAGGCGCAAGCGTTGCCGCGCGAAGCCTGGACGCCGATGCTGCTAGGCGCCGGACTCAGCGCCAATCACGCGCAGTTGATCACGGATCTGTACGACACGCATAACGATGGCCGCATCGATATCGAAGCGGGGGTGGGCGAGCGCCGCTTCGGGACTACGCCGCTAGCCGAGGTGCTGGCGTCGATCCTGCCGCGCGTCGGAGCCGCCGCGAGCTAAACGCTCTATCAGCTCGAGCAACTGCTCAACGCCATACCCGATAGCAACGACGACTTCATTTACTTTTTGATTGTCGGTCGTCGCCAAGGGTCATGACGCGATAGCACGATAAGCGCCGCCGTACCGCCATCAGTCGCCCCGCTCCGGGCCGGCTGAGGCCGGCGCGCGCCTCACTCGTTTTCGTCGAAGTAATGCCCGAACTTGACCTGCTTGGTGCGGATATAGCGCTCGTTTTCCTCGCGCATCGGAATCGCCAGCGCGACCCGCTCGCACACTGGAATGCCGTGTTGCGACAAGGTGTCGAACTTCTTCGGATTGTTGCTCATCAATCGCACCGAGGTGACTTTCAGCGTACGCAGAATGCCGGCGGCCGAATCGTATTCGCGCGAATCGTCGGGTAGGCCGAGATCGAGATTCGCCTCGACCGTATCGCGCCCCTGCTCCTGCAACGCATAGGCGCGAATCTTGTTCGACAGGCCAATCCCGCGGCCTTCATGACCACGCAGATACAACAGCACGCCGCGGCCTTCCGCGGCGATATAGCGCAGCGCAAGATCGAGTTGCTCGCCGCAATCGCAGCGATATGAGCCGAGCACGTCGCCGGTCAGGCATTCCGAATGTAGGCGCGTGAGCACCGGTTCATCGTTCGCGACGTCACCCATCACAAGCGCGAGGTGTTCAGCGCCGCTCTCGCACACGCGAAAAACGTAGGACGTAAAGGTGCCGTAGCGGGTAGGAAGCGTGGCAACCGCATCGAGAACGACGCATTCGCCGTTATGTTGACCGTCTGCGACTGACGGAATGTGAGGCGTGGGCATGGCGTTAGGCAAAGGCACTGGCATGAACCCGTGAACAACCGGGGATAAAGTATGGAACTGGAGTTTACCGCTAATCGGCCTCCGATACCTGTCTGCGCATGCTCCGCGGCGCAACGGCCACCTGCCGACCCGTCTGGTACGCGAGTCAGTCACATAAAAGTTCGCCAACCGGCACCAGGTATTTGCCCATGAGTGCCCGATGGGCGTGCGCCGCCTATACTGGAAACGCCTTCCATTACGACCGCACGTCCCGTGCCGACGTGCTGCACTGCGATACGGAGCCGCTCCATGACTAGCGTTGCGCAACTTCTCAAATCCAAACCGAATCACGGCGTCTTTACCGTTGCGGCGGACGATTCCGTCTACGACGCGATCAAACTGATGGCGGAAAAGCAGATCGGCGCGCTGGTCGTGACCGATGGCGACAGCATCGCCGGCATCATCACCGAGCGCGACTACGCACGCAAGGTCGTGCTGATGGATCGCGCGTCCAAAGCCACGCCGGTGCGAGACATCATGAGCAAGGCAGTGCGTTTTGTGCATCTGAACCAAACCACGGACGACTGCATGGCGCTGATGACTGAACGGCGCATGCGCCATCTGCCGGTCATCGATCAGGACAGGCTGGTGGGAATGGTGTCGATCGGCGATCTGGTGAAGAACATCATCGCTGAACAGCAGTTCACCATCCAGCAGCTCGAGTTCTACATTACGGGCGAACATCCCTGAACCGTTGCCGTACGGCAGCGAGCGTCGGAGACACAAAAGAGCCCAAGCCACAAGGGATTGGGCGAAGCTACCTTACGGCAGCGGAGGTTCTTGCGATTCCTGTTAATGGGGGTGTGCCGCGTGCATCGATTGCAACGGCACCCCTTGGCTTTTGCGCCTGGCGTTGGCCGGCTTAGTGACCGAAGTAGACCGACTGGCTGCGCGCTGCTGGTTGCATGGTTTGCATCGTGCCCGAGGCCGACGAACCGCTCGTCGACGGACCAAAGCCGCTTGTATCGGCGTTCCCCTGTTGGGCTACCGGCGGGTTTTCTGCCTGAACGCGCCGTTCAGCAGCCTGAATGTCGGCCGGGTAGCTCGGATCATTCGCCTCCGAAGGGTTGTAGCCGGCCTGCTCCAGCTGGATCAACTGGTTCCTGACCTCAGCACGCGTCATAGGTTGCTGGCTCGTATCCGCGGCTTGCGCGAACGCGGCGACTGGAGCGGCGATGATTGTGGCAATAGCGACAGCTTGAATGAGCGACTTCATAATGGCTTACCTCCAGATCTGGTTTTTTGACTTCGCTTGACACAGCTTGTGAAAAGCGGGTAGTTCCAGTCTAGTCAGTGCATCCTCAAGGGGAAACCCTTCATTACGACATATATATTTGCGAAAATCGCAAGATTGAGCGGGTAACCGAGCCAAAATTCCCGCGACCCGACAAGTTTGACGTCGTAATTGCCAGTTTCGTAATATTCGAAGGCGTACCGTAAGCAGTTCCATTCCAGTGTCGAACGGCCGGTCCGGACAACGCCCGGTCCTGGTGCAACAAGCGCTCAGACTAGAGCCGTAGAAGGCTGCTTCAGAAGCTTCCGCGGCCCGCTGACGAACGGGCTGCCAGGTACGTAGAAGCGCAACAGCTGGTGCATTTCACGCGACAAGCCGATGCGTTTGGTCACGGCGACCGGTATGTCCTCCGCTTCGATCATGCCAATCCAAAGACCGCGGCCGGTACACAGATCGACTCCGTCGAACGCTTGCCCAACGCCGAGCGCAGTCGAGAGTCGGCCCGGTCCGCGGGCGAGATCGCGCAGGTTCACGCCGGGGCGGCGCGCCTGCATCAAGGCGAGACCCTCGAGCGGCTCAATGGCCCGAAAGAGAATCCCGGCGCCGGTTCCCTCGGCCTCGCTCGACATGTTCAGCATGTACGAGACGCCGTACGTGAGCCGCACATGAGCATGCCCGCGAGCGAGAAACATCGCGGCGTTGTAGGCCCTCAGACCGAGAAACGCATAACTGGTCGAATCGCCGACCGGATAGGCCTCGGTCTCCACGATGCGCCCGCTCATGCGCCCTTCCGGCACGTCGTGCACCAGGTACTTGCCGACCATGTAGCGAGCCAGCTCGACCGTATCGACCGGCAGGTCGTCACGGCGCAAGGGAATGATCGGGAGCAACGAATGTGTCATAGGGGCGTGCAACGATAAAAGTTGTCTGTTGAACGAAAAGCGAGTAGCAAACTCGCGCAACGACTGGCTCTTTGTTGCGATTGCAAGGCAATCCGTTGTATCAAAGCAGCATTTCTGCTTACACTTGCGTTCAAAATACTTTCAATTCGGAGTATTGTTACTTCCGGTCACCGCACAGCCCTTGCGGGCTTGCATGTGCCTCGGCCCGCTTGATCAGCAGACAGGTTTGCATCACTCGCAGCAACGTTTCACTCAGCTTTGGTCCCGAAGTACCCGTTGGTGCAATCCTGCGGTTCCCTCCGGAATCGTGACGAATCATGACAACAGGAGAAACTTGAAAATGAAAGCATTCCAGGCAATCAAGGTTATCGGCGGCACGCTCATCGTCGTGGCATCCCTCAACGCTTATGCGCAAAGCAGCGATGCAATGGCCGCATCCGGCACGATGGCAGCGCCGAGCGCCAAGTCGACCAAGGCGGCTAATCGCGCTTTGCAACGCAGCGTACGTAAGACGCTGTCCAGGACGAAGGGCGTGAGCGTTGACAACATCACGGTCCATGCACGCGACGGTGCGGTAACGTTGGAAGGTTCGGTACCCGAGCAATCGCAAATCGACCTGGCTACGCAAGCCGCGCAAGGCGTAGCGGGCGTGACCTCAGTGAAGAATGCACTGACGATCCGCGAGATTGGCCAGTAAGCGCATCAGACCGGGCGCAACCCTGGTTCACCAAGGGTTGTGCCCGCTTCGCCAGACAATCACTCAACCCTCGAAACTGCGCTGCATCTCGCGCGCAATCACAATCTGCTGGATCTGCGTCGTCCCTTCGTAAATGCGGAAAAGGCGCACGTCGCGGTAGAACCGCTCGATCCCATACTCGCTCATATAGCCCGCGCCACCGAAGATCTGCACGGCACGATCCGCCACGCGTCCGCACATTTCCGTCGCGAACATCTTCGCGCATGAGGCTTCACTCGTGACCCGCTCGCCCGCATCGCGGCGGCGTGCCGCATCGACGATCATGCAGCGGGCGGCGTAAATCTCCGCCCGGCTATCAGCCAGCATGGCCTGGATCAACTCGAATTCAACGATCGGCTTGCCGAACTGCTTGCGCTCCATGGCATAGCGCAGCGCGTTCGCCAGCATGCGTTCGGCCGCCCCCGTCGCCACGGCGGCGATATGCAGGCGGCCCTTGTCGAGCACCTTCATGGCCGTCTTGAAGCCCACGCCCTCTTTCTCGCCAATCAGATTCGCCACCGGCACGCGGCAGTTATCGAAGATCACGTCGCAGGTATGGGCGCCCTTCTGACCCATCTTGCGGTCGATCTTGCCGAGCGACAGTCCCGGCGTACCCGCTTCCACAACGAACGCAGAGATTGCGCCGGCGCCTTTCACGGTGGAATCGGTGCGCGCCATTACGGTGAAGAGGCCCGCTTCCGGGGCGTTCGTGATGAAGCGCTTGGTGCCGTTCAGCACATAATGATCGCCGTCGCGCACGGCGGTAGTTCTGAGCGATGCGGCGTCGGAACCGGCTTCCGGCTCGGTCAGGCAAAACGAGCCAATCAGCTCGCCCGAAGCAAGCCGCGGCAGATACTTCTCCTTCTGGACAGACGTGCCGTCGATGACGATACCCGTCGAGCCGATGCCATTGTTGCTGCCGATGGCCGAACGAAACGCCGGTGAGGTCTTGCCGAGTTCCATGGCCGCCAGCACTTCCTCTTCCATGGTCAAGCCGAGGCCGCCGTACTCTTCCGGCAGACATAACCCGAACAATCCAAGGTCCTTCATTTCCTGCAATAGCGCAGCGGGAATCTGATCGGTTTCAGCGACGATTTCCTCGTTCGGCACCAGACGGTCACGGACGAAACGGATAATGCTGTCGAGCAACAGATTCAGGGTTTCCTGGCTTCGAATCACAACATCTCCTTAAAAACTCGCGTTCGTTTTCGACACATATTCGTTATAGTTTAATGTATTAGTGCGTATTCCTGAGTCACTGCATCAAGTTGCGTCGCCGCTCAGGCTGCAACGGAGACGCGCTTGTCCAAGTGATTCAGCCGGACTTTCTCTAGCGCCGGCACGCCCCGCCTTCATGCCATAAGCACTAAAAAAGGAACGACTGGATGACGACAACATCGCCTGCGCTACCTCGCTGGACCATTGGAATGCCCATCGCCGCCTGGATCATTCTGGGCGCCACCTATGCACTGCCTGGCTATGGTTTGCTGCTGGCGCTGGTCGGCGTGGCGCTCGCCGGCGCCGTGTTCGCCGCCGTGCATCACGCAGAAGTGGTCGCACACCGGGTCGGCGAACCGTTCGGCACGCTGGTGCTGGCGGTGGCCGTCACAGTGATCGAGGTCGCGCTGATCGTTTCGGTGATGCTCACGTCCGGTCCGGAGAAAGCCGGCCTTGCGCGCGATACCGTGTTCGCCGCGGTGATGATCGTGTGTAACGGCATCGTCGGCATTTGTCTGCTGGTGGGCGGTATCCGCCATCGCGAACAGGACTTCCAGGCGCGCGGCGCCGCCGCGACGCTCGCCGTGCTCGCCTCTTTGTCGGTGTTGACGCTGGTCATGCCGAATTTCACCACCACCCGTGAGGGTCCGTTGCTGTCATCGTCGCAACTGGCGTTTGCGGGGATCTCGTCGCTGGTGCTGTACGGCGTGTTTGTGTTCGTGCAGACGGTGCGGCATCGTGACTATTTTCTCGCCGCCACGCCCGATGAAAGCGTGCACGCCGAACCGCCGAGCGTCGCGCAGGCCCTGCTAAGCGCCTCGTTGCTGCTGGTGTGTCTGGTAGCCGTGGTACTGCTCGCCAAACTGCTCTCGCCGACTGTGGAGACGGCCGTGAAAAATATCGGCGCGCCGCCTGCGGTGGTGGGCATTGTGATCGCGGCGCTGGTTTTGTTGCCCGAGGGACTCGCGGCGATCCGGGCGGCGCGTGCCGATCGCTTGCAGAACAGCTTGAATCTGGCGCTCGGTTCGGCACTCGCCAGTATCGGCCTGACCATTCCTACTGTGGCCTGCGTGTTCCTGTGGACCGGTCAGCCGCTCGTGCTCGGCATCGACGGCAAGGAAATGGTCATGCTGTTGCTAACGTTGATAGTCGGCACCCTCACATTGAGTTCGGGACGCACGACGATCCTGCAGGGAGCCGTGCACCTGTCGCTGTTCGCGGCGTATCTGTTTCTGTCGTTTGCGCCGTAAGTTCGCACTGCGAGCCGGCTCAATGTTTTTGCGCGATGCGCTGTCGCCATAGGGTCGCGCCACTCTGTGGCGCCACCCTCACCTTCACTCGGTCCAATGCTCCGTAATCCACTCGCGGAACAGGTTGACCTTCTGTTGATGCGCGACGCATTCCGGATAGACGAAGTAATAGCGCCACCCCGTCATCAACACGGTATCGAACGGTCTGACCAGCCGCTTGGCCGCCACGTCCTCGTCGATCAGCGCAAGATCGCTGATCGCGACGCCAAACCCCTGTAGGGCCGCGTTCGTCGCCAGGTCGAGCGTGTCGAAGCTCGGGCCGTGACTGGCGTCGATATGGCGTGCCTCCACGTGATCGAGCCACATCCTCCAGTCGCGGTGGTCGCGAGTCGGATGCAGCAGGGTGTGGCGCGCAAGGTCGGCAACGCTATCGAGCGGCTTGTCGTTGAGCAACTCCGGCGCGCAGACCGGCGTCAGACGCTCTTCAAAGAGCGGCACCGCCTGCACGTCGGCGCCCGGCGATGAGCCATAGATGATCGCGGCGTCAAACGGCTCGACCTGGAAGTCGACATCATGCTGCCAGGTGGTGGTGATCTGTACGTGCAGGTCCGGATACTCGGCCTGAAACTGCATGATTTTGGGCAGCATCCAGCGCATCACGCAAGTCGGTACCTTCAATGCCAGATCGGTACGCTGGCGTGTGAGGCGCAGCGAGATCTCCTCGATCCGCGCGAAGCTCTCCTTCACCGCCGGCAACAGCAACTCGCCTTCCGCCGTAAGCGTGAGCCCCTTGGCCTGGCGTTTGAAGAGCGGAAACTTGTAGTAGTCCTCAAGCGCGAGAATCTGCCGGCTGACCGCGCCTTGCGTCAGGCAGAGATGGTCGGCCGCACGCGTGAAACTGCGGTGCCGCGCAACTGTCTCGAAGATCTGCAGCGCGTTGAGCGGGGGAAGTCGTCGCATGGGCGCGGTCCGGGTATCAGAAAAATGCATTGCTTGGGGATGCAGCCGGCAGACTGCCCACCCCCAGTGAGCCCCTCAGCATAAGCGATCAAAAAACTTCGCGGCTCTTCACGCTCCCGAGTCGCATGCGTTCCACTCATGCTACGAAGCGCGAACCGTCCTGCGTTCACCTGTTTCAACCTTCCGATGCCCTCTGCATGCGTTCCACTCACGCTGCGAAGCTTGACCCGTCCTATGATCACGCGTTTCAACCTTCCGATGCCCCCTAACAGGGCAAGCGAAGCGCCAATCGCATCACATCGTGCTTTCCTCATACCTCGCGTTACGGCCCACGCGCGTCGCGCTCTGGACGTAAACCCGCTCCTCGCGCACCCTCGGCGATTGGGGCCCGCTCCAGGGCATCCGGCCCGCAAACGCCGGCCGCCGGCCGCCGGCCGCAGACCGCAGACCGCAGACCGCATGAGCTTACGTCATGGCGTCCATGCAGAGATTTCGTTTGTTGGGTGATTTTGGCAAACCTAGAGTGCATCCACCCGCAGCGCGTTCGCAGGGCATGGCTCGCGCCGCCTCACGCGTGCAAGTTGATCGCGGCTAGTGTTTCGCATTGAAGTGCGTCGCACGCTGAGTTTGTCACGCATTGATAGCTTCATCCGAGCCCACGTTTTCAACAGAGGAATGACCATGACCACTCCTGACTCACTGACTCTGCGTGTCCGGCGTGTCCGGCGTGTCTTGGCGACGGCTGCCGCCCGGTGGGCGCTCGCGGGCATCGCCGTGGTGTCCGCTGTCGTGGCGCCAGCCGCCCACGCTGATGCACTGGATACGATCGCCAAGTCCGGTGTCGTGCGGATTGGCGTCTTCGAAGACTACCCGCCGTTCGGCTCCATTGGCCCCGATATGAAGCCGGAAGGTTATGACATCGACGTCGCCAACCTGATCGGCAAGGCACTGAACGCGAAGGTCGAACTGGTTCAGGTGACGGGCGACAACCGTATGGCCTACCTCGCCGACCACAAGGCCGACATGCTGCTTTCAGTCGGGGAGACGCCCGAACGCGAGAAGGTCATCGAGTTTTCGCAGCCGTACGCGCCGTACTATCTAGCGGTCTTTGGTCCAAAGAGTTTACCCGTGAAGAACGCGGGCGACCTCGCCGGCAAGACGATTTCGGTGGCGCGTGGCACGCTGGAAGATCTGAGCGTCACCAGGATCGCTCCGCCAACCGCCACCATCAAAAGATTCGACGATCCCAATGGCGCAATTTCGGCGTTTCTTTCTGGTCAGGTACAGTTGATGGTGGTCGGCAACGACGTCGGAGCGACGATCCTCGCGCGTCATCCCGCGAACGATCCCGAGCAGAAGTTTGCGCTGTTCAGCTCTCCCGATCACGTCGGCCTGAACAAAAACGAGCCGCGCCTGAAGCAGAAAATCGACGAAACGATTGCCCGCGCCCGCAAGGACGGCACGATGAACGCGATTTCGGTGAAATGGCTGCGTGCACCGCTGCCGACCGATCTATAACCTTTTCGCCCGGATCAACCGGGTTGACCGGATGGAGTCTGATTCACGATGGGCGGCATGTCATGAGTTATGCGTTCGATTTTAGCGGCTTCGGCATCTATGCCGGCATGCTTGCACGCGGCACCGCCGTCACCTTGGGGCTTACTGCGGTGTCCACCGTGCTGGGCGGACTCGTAGGCATTGGCGGCGCCAGTGTCGCCGTGGCCGGACCGCGCTGGGCGCGTACGGTGATCGCGGCGTATGTTGAATTGATCCGCAACACGCCGTTCATTGTGCAGTTGTTCTTCGTGTTCTTCGGCTTGCCTAGCCTCGGCATTCGTATCGACGAGGTGCAGGCCGCGATTCTGGCGATGACGGTCAATCTCGGCGCGTACGCGATCGAGATCGTGCGCGCCGGCATCGAGTCGATTTCACGTGGCCAGGTCCAGGCGGCGCAGGCACTCGGCCTGCACGGACGGCAGGTGTTCCGCTATGTCGTGTTGCCACAGGCGCTGGCGAACGTGTTTCCTTCGCTGCTGAGCCAGGTACTGATCGTGATGCTCGGCTCGGCTGTCGTCTCGCAGATCTCCGTGCCGGACCTGACGTATGCGGCGAACTTCATCCAGTCGCGCAACTTCCGCTCGTTCGAAAGCTACGTGATCATCACCGTGACCTATCTGGCGCTCTCAATTGTGTTGAGACAATTGCTCAACTGGCTGGGGCGTGGACTGTTCGCGGGCCGCATGCCACACCGGCCTGACGAGCCGCGCGGCTGGCGGCTCCTGCTCGCGTGGCGTGGCGCCCGTACCATTACCACGGAGCGCTGATCATGGTCGAATTCACGCTGTGGGATATCGCCCGCAATCTGTTGCTCGCCGCGCGCTGGACAGTACTGCTGTCGTTGATCGCATTCGTGTGCGGCAGTCTGGTGGGGTTTGTGCTTCTCGCGATGCGCGTCTCGCCGCTGCCGTGGTTGCGGCGCCTGGTGTCGGTGTACGTGGAACTGTTCCAGGGCACGCCGTTGCTAATGCAACTATTTCTGGCTTTCTTCGGGTTGCCGTTGTTAGGGGTGGACGTATCGCCGTGGACTGCGGCGATCGTCACATTGACGCTGTACACGAGTGCCTATCTCGTCGATATCTGGCGTGGTTGCGTGGAGGCGGTGCCGCGTGGACAGTGGGCAGCGGGTGCGAGTCTCGGCATGACGTTCGGCCAGCAATTGCGCTATATCGTGTGGCCTCAAGCCAAGAAAATCGCCGTTGCGCCGACTGTCGGGTTTCTGGTGCAGGTCGTGAAAAGCACGGCGCTGACGTCGATTATCGGCTTCACCGAGTTGACCAAGACCGGAACGATGATTACCAACGCAGCGTTCCGGCCGTTTCCGATCTATGGGATGGTAGCGCTGATCTACTTCGCGATGTGTTTCCCCCTCACCTGGTACGCGCGTGCGCTGGAGAAGCGGCAGAAGGTGGGACAGCGTCGGTGAGCCCCTACCGCGCCGCTTGCGTCGATTTCCTCAGCTTCGCCACCGCGTCCACCGTCACCGCCGGCGCGCCGTTATTCCACCCTGCGCGAACGAACGTCAGGACATCGGCGATCTGCTTGTCGTTCAATACAGGCGCGTATTTCGGCATGGGGTACGGCGCAGGAATGCCCTGAATCACCAGATCGTCGGTGCCATTCAACGTGACGTTTATCAGCGACGACGCATCGTGCTCCAGCACATTCGGGTTGCCCGCTAGCGGCGCCAACATCGGCGCAAAGCCCCGGCCATCCACCCCGTGACAATGCATGCAGTACTCCGTATAGACACGCGCGCCGGCATCGTTCGCCGGACGCATCAGCGACACCTTAGTAGCCTGCGCATCATACGAATACGGCGGCGCGCCCGTGCCACCCGCGGCCGGCAGCGACTTCAGATAGCTCGTCATTGCGGCGATATCCGTGTCGTTCGTGGCCTGCGTGCTGTTGTTGATCACGCTGGTCATCGAGCCGAACGCCGACGCGTGCGCATTCGCGCCGGTCTTCAGGAACGCCGCCAGATCCGCTTCCGACCAGCGCCCAAGGCCAACGTTGTGCTCGCCGGTCAGGTTGGCGGCAAACCAGCCGTCGAGCACACCACCGGTCAGATACGCGCTGCCGCTTTCATCCAGCGCTTTTTCCTGGAACGCGATGCCGCGCGGCGTGTGGCACGAGCCGCAGTGCCCGAGCCCCTGGATGAGGTAAGCGCCGCGGTTCCAGGCCACGTCCTTGCCCGGTTTGTCCTGATAGACGCCTTTCTCCAGGAACACCGCGTTCCACAGCGCCAACGGCCAGCGCATGTTGAGCGGCCAGGGAATGTCGGACGGCCGATTGGCCTGCTGCACCGGCGCCACGCCCTTCATGAAGAACGCGTACATCGCTTTCACATCGTCGTCGTTGACCTTCGCGTACGACGGATACGGCATCGCCGGATAAAGGTTGTGCCCATCCTTTGCCACGCCCTCGCGCAACGCCCGTGCAAAGTCTTCCTCCGTATAACGCCCAATCCCGGTGTCGGGATCCGGCGTGATGTTGGTGGTGTAGATCTTGCCCATTGGCGTCGTCATCGGCAGACCGCCCGCGAAGGGCTTGCCCTTGGGCGCAGAGTGGCATGCCACGCAATCGCCGAGCTTCGCCACATACGCGCCGCGCTGCACCAATGCATCGTCCGCAGCCTGCGCGGCGGACTGCAGCGCAACCGGCAACGCCATGCTCAGCGTGTAACCGAGCGCCGTGCCGAACACCTTCAGTGTCTTGATCATGATCGGTCTCCGGTCAGGCGGTTTGCAATTGGCTGCCGACCGGCAACTGCCGAAGGCGTTTGCCGGTCGCGGCGTAGATCGCGTTCGTCAGAGCCGGCGCTAGCGCCGCCGTGCCCGGCTCGCCGATCCCACCAGGCGCCTCCGTGCTCTTCACGATATGCACCTCGATCGGCGGCGTCTGGTCGATCCGCAGCATCCGGTAATCAGTGAAGTTGTTCTGCTCGACGCGACCGTCCTTGATGGTGATCTCGCTGTAAAGCGCCGCCGTGATGCCGAAGATGATGCCGCCCTGCACCTGCGCCTCGATGGTGTTCGGATTGACGGTCATGCCGCAATCGACGGCGCATACCACGCGGTTCACCGTCACCTCGCCCTGATCGACCATCAGGTCCACCACCATTGCAAAGAAACTGCCGAACGCATGCATGACCGAGACGCCGCGCCCCTGACCCTTCGGCACGGTGCTGCCCCAGCCGGCTGCCTGGGTCGCGGTGTCGAGCACGTTCAGCGCGCGCGGCGTCTTGCCGAGCAGATCGCGTCGATATTTCACCGGGTCCACCTTGGCTTGCGCGGCCAGTTCGTCAATGAAACTCTCTACCACGAAGGTGCTGCGCGTCGGACCGACGCCGCGCCAGAACGCGGTCGGCACCGTGCGCGGTTCCTGACGTACGTAATCGATGAGCTGGTTCGGCAGGTCGTACGGGAGGTCAGTGGCAACTTCCACGGCGTCGGGGTCGATTCCATGCTGGAAGGCCGGCGGTGCAAAGCGTGCCATGATCGACGAACCGACAATGCGGTGCTGCCACGCAATCGGTTTGCCGTTTGCGTT
>Ga0116109_1000030_pt1 | contig 40181 bp, 37 predicted proteins | sample June2015DPH_8_10_2_FD_89718 | JGI IMG/M metagenome (GOLD analysis project Ga0116109, IMG submission 89718) | Peatland microbial communities from SPRUCE experiment site at the Marcell Experimental Forest, Minnesota, USA - June2015DPH_8_10 | ecosystem: Environmental > Terrestrial > Soil > Wetlands... | reverse complement strand
TTTCATCGGCGTATCAGGCGCCCACGCATGAAACTCCAGCGCTTCGCCACGCTTCCTGACCACGGGCAGACTCGCTTGCCGGTGCGCGCCGGACGCGAGCCAGATGGCGATTGCGGCACGTGCGTCGAACTCGCCCGGCAGCGGCCAGTAAAATCCGACACACACCGGTTCATAACGTTTGAGCGCATCGAGCAGACGGCGGCTCAACGCTTCTGTTCCGGCGGCCCCGAGAGCCGCATGCAGACGTGTTTCCAGCAGCCTTTTACGGAGCGCGTTTTTCGATTCTGGGATGGGGTTGCGTGCTATGCTTGGGTTCAATTCGCGCTCCAGAAACAACGATGTCAAAACGCCTCTTTCGAGTATATCGCGCGGCCGGTCTTGCGCTCGCCGCTGCGGCACTCGTCGCGTGCAGCGCGGCTTCGGCCGTCAAGCCCGTCCCGCTTTCGCAACTCTCCAACGACGACCAGATTTTTGTGCAGCTCCGCGAGGCAGCGCGCAATAACGATCCTGCACGCGCAGCGCAACTCGCGGCGATGATTCCGGACTATCCGGCGCCGGGCTATGTGGAGTACTTCCAGCTCAAGCCGCAACTGTTCGATTCGAGCGGGCATCCGCAAGTCGAGACGCCGGACGCGCAGGTGCTGTCGTTCCTGCAGAAGTACGACGGCCAGGCGATTGCCGACCGGCTGCGCAACGACTACCTGGTAGTACTCGGCGCGCGTCATGACTGGAACCACTTCGACCAGCAATATGCGCGCTTCGTGCTCAACGACGATACGCAGGTCAAGTGCTACGCGCTCGAGTCGCGCGCCGCGCATGGTGAGAACGTGGCGGACGCAGCGCGTGCGCTGCTGGTGGAGCCGAAGTGGTACGGCGACGGTTGCGTCGACCTGATCACAGCGCTCGCCCTGAACCAGCAATTCAGCGCAGACGACGTCTGGCAGCAGATTCGCCTTGCTTACGAACAGAACAACACCAACACCGGCAGCAAGCTGGTCGATGCGCTCGGCAACCAGCGCCCCGACCCGGTGCTGTTCGATCAGGCGGCGAGCACGCCGCCGTTGTTGCTGGCGCGTGGCGTCGGGCCCGATTCGCAATCGCATCAACTGGCCCTGCTGGCAATCACGCGCATGGCGCGCAACGACCCGGCGATGGCCGCGGCCACCTTCGCGTCGGTGGCGCCGTCGCTGAGTTCGCCTGAGCGCGCGATCGGCTGGGGCACGATTGCCTACCAGGCCGCGGCCAAGCAGATGCCGACCGCAGTGGACTGGTACCGGCTGTCGGCGAATGCGCCGTTGCTGTCGAACCCGGCATATGAATGGCGTACCCGCAGTGCGCTGCTGGCTGGCGACTGGACGATGGTCCGCTGGTCGATCGAGCAGATGCCGGCCGCTTTGCGCAGCCAGCCGTCGTGGGTCTACTGGCACGCTCGCGCGCTCAAGGAAGCGGGCGACACCGCGCAGGCCAATCAGGAGTTCTCTCAGATTGCTTCGGGCTACAACTTCTATGGCCAGCTAGCCACGGAAGAGCTGGGCCAGAAGATCACGGTCCCGCCAAAAACCATGGTGTCCGATGCCGAAGTGCAGCAAGCGGCCAACACGCCGGGTCTCGCGCTCGCGCAACGCTTCTATCAGATGAACCTGCGGCTCGAAGGCAACCGTGAGTGGAACTGGCCGCTGCGTACCATGAGCGACCGGCAACTGCTGGCCGTCGCCGAGTACGCTCGCCGTATCGAACTGTATGACCGCGCCGTCAACACGGCGGACCGCACGAAGACCGAGCACGATTTCTCGTTGCGCTACCTCTCGCCGTTCCGCGACGTCGTCGAGCGCGATGCCCAGACGAACGGGCTTGATGTCGAGTGGGCGTATGGGCTGATCCGCCAGGAATCGCGCTTCATCATGAATGCGCGCTCCGACGTCGGCGCAAGCGGCTTGATGCAGCTGATGCCGGGCACTGCGCAACTGGTGGCAAAAAAGATTGGTCTGGGTCCGATTTCGCGCGAGCAGATGAATGATATCAACACGAACATTCTGCTCGGCACCAACTACCTGTCGATGATCTACAATCAGTTCGACGGGTCCGCCGTGCTTGCCACCGCCGGCTACAACGCCGGTCCGGGCCGTCCGAAGGCGTGGCGGGAAGGGCTCGCGCACCCGGTCGAGGGGGCAGTCTTCGCGGAGACGATCCCGTTTAACGAAACCCGCGACTACGTCAAGAATGTGCTGTCTAATACGGTCTACTACGCGGCACTGTTCGAAGGCCGTCCGCAATCGCTGAAGGCGCGTTTGGGTTATATCGCACCGTAAGCGTCGCGCCGCCGCGCGTCACGCGGCGGCGCCTCACTCCAGCCGTTGCCGCGGCTTCCACCAGGGAGTCGGAAATGCGACATCAAGCCATTGCGATCATCGGCGGCTCCGGTTTCATCGGCAGCCATCTCGTCAACGCGCTCGTCGAGCTCGGCAAAGACGTGCGCATTGCTACGCGCCGGCGCTACAACGCCCGGCATCTCACCCTGCTGCCTATCGACGTGATCGAAACCGACGTGTTCGATCCGGTCCAGCTTGCGCGTTTCGTCGAGAACGCTGACGCGGTGATCAACCTCGTCGGTACGTTGCATGGCGGACGCGGCACGCCGTACGGCCCGGGGTTCGCGAAGTCTCACGTCGAGTTGCCGACGAAGATCGTGGCCGCATGCGAAGGCAAGGGCGTGCACCGGCTGATCCATATCAGTGCGCTCGGCGCCGACCCGAATGGCCCGAGCATGTATTTGCGCTCCAAGGGCGACGGCGAAAAGGCGGTGCGTGCATCCACGCTCGCCACGACGATTTTCCGGCCTTCGGTCGTGTTCGGGCCAGAGGATAAGTTCCTCAACCAGTTCGCGTTTTTGCAGCGGGCCTTTCCGCTGATTCCGCTGGCAAGCCCGGATGCGCAATTCCAGCCGGTGTTTGTGGGCGACGTCGCGAAGGCCATCGTCAACGTACTCGATCTCGATGCCGCCAGCGGCCGCAGCTACGAACTGGGCGGCCCGACCGTCTACACGCTCGAGCAACTGGTGAAGTACTGCGGTGACGCGATAGGGCGTCACGCGCGAATCATCCGCCTGCCGGATGCACTGGCGCGGGTGCAGGCGCTGACCTTCGAAATGGTGCCTGGCGAACCGCTGATCTCGCGCGACAATCTGGATTCGATGAAGGTGCCGAGCGTGCTGAGCGGGCCACTCGCGCCCGAGCTGGGCCTCGAGCCGGCCAGCATCGAGACGATTGCCCCCGTGTATCTGACCGGCGCCTCGATCCGCTCGCGCTTCAATGCGTTCCGTGCCAGCGCTGGGCGTTGACCTTCCCGTGTCTTTAAATTCTTTTCAGGTATGAAACTCGTTATTGGTGACAAGAACTATTCGTCGTGGTCGATGCGTCCGTGGGTGCTGTTGAAGCACTTCGGCATTCCGTTCGAGGAAGTGTGCATCGATCTGCATGAAGCCGGCTCGAAAGCCGCGATCCTTGCGCATTCGTCGTCCGGAAAGCTGCCTTATCTCAGTGCCCAGGACGGTCTGTCCGTGTGGGATTCGCTGGCGATCGCCGAGACACTCGCTGATCGCTTTCCGCAGCATGCGCTGTGGCCGCGCGATCCGGTGGCGCGTGGTCACGCGCGCAGCATTAGCGCCGAGATGCATTCGGGCTTTGGCGAGCTGCGTTCGAACATGTGGATGAATATCCGCGCATCGTTTGCGGGCAAGGGCGCGACGCCAGGTGCGCTCGCCGACATCGCGCGGGTCGACGCGATCTGGAGCGGCTGTATCGAGCAGTACGGCGGCCCGTTTCTGTTCGGCGAGTTCAGCATTGCGGATGCGATGTATGCACCGGTTGTGATGCGCTTCAACACATGGATGCCGGTGCTGTCTGAAACAGCGACGGCGTATGCCCGACGCGTAACGGCATTGCCGGCCGTGCACGCTTGGATTGAGGGCGCGCGGCGCGAGAGCCACGCGATCTCCGTCTACGATACATGCGCATGAATATCTACGCGGTAGGCGGCGCGATCCGCGACGAGTTGCTGGGCGTCCCGGTTCAGGACCGCGATTACGTGGTGGTGGGCGCGACGCCTGAGCAGATGGTGGCGCAAGGCTACCGTCCGGTCGGGAAGGACTTTCCGGTGTTCCTGCACCCGCAGACGCACGAGGAATATGCGCTTGCACGCACCGAGCGCAAGACGGCCGCGGGCTACCACGGCTTCCAGTTCTTCTACGCGCCGGACGTGACGCTGGAGGAGGATCTGGCGCGGCGCGACCTGACGATCAACGCGATGGCGCGCCAGTTGCAGCCGGACGGCACGCTGACAGGGCCGGTGATCGACCCTTTCAATGGACAGGCCGACTTGCAGGCGCGCGTCTTCCGTCACGTCAGCGATGCGTTTCTTGAGGATCCCGTGCGGATCTTGCGCGTCGCGCGGTTTGCCGCGCGCTTCACCGATTTCACGGTGGCGCCGCAGACGCTGGAACTGATGCGCAAGATGGTGAGCGCGGGCGAGGTGGATGCGTTGGTGCCGGAGCGGGTATGGCAGGAATTGTCACGCGGTTTGATGGAGAAGCGGCCGTCGCGGATGTTTGAGGTGTTGCGCGAGTGCGGTGCGCTTGCGCGGATTTTGCCGGAGATCGATGCGTTGTGGGGCGTGCCGCAGCGGGCGGATTACCATCCGGAGGTGGATACCGGAGTGCATGTGATGATGGTGGTAGACCATGCTGCGGCGCAGGGGTATGCGTTGGCGGTGCGGTTTGCTGCGCTGACGCATGATCTGGGTAAGGCGACGACGCCGGAGGATGTATTGCCGCGGCATATTGGGCATGAAGGGCGCAGTGCGGATTTGCTCAAGCCTTTGTGCGAGCGGTTGAGGGTGCCGAATGAGTGTCGGGATCTGGCCGTGCTCGTTGCACGGGAGCATGGGAATATTCATCGGGTGATGGAGATGGGGGCCGGTGCTGTTGTGCGGTTGTTTGAGCGCTGTGATGCGCTGAGGAAACCTGCTCGGTTTGCTGAGGCTTTGCAGGCTTGCGAGGCTGATGCTCGCGGGCGGCTCGGGTTTGAGGCTCGGGAGTATCCGCAGGCTGAACGGTTACGGGTGGCTCTTGTCGCTGCGCGGGCTGTTGATGCGGGGGCTGTGGCTCTTGCTCTTGGTGATAAGCCTTCACTGATCAAGGATGCGGTGCATCGGGAGCGGGTGAGGGCTGTTGGTTTGGCTTTTGGGGAGTAGGTGTTTTTTTGCCTGCGCGGCGCTTTGGTGGTTTGCTTACGGCGTTGGGCGTTTCCTGGTCTCTCGTCGCCGGTGGTCGTTTTGCCTGCGGCGCCTTGCTTTTGGTTGGTATTCCTGTGGGGTTGGCCTTTCCTTGCTTTCTTATTGGTCTATTAGGTTCGCCCCTGTGCGGGGCGGCACCTACTTTCTTTGCCGCCGCAAAGAAAGTAGGCAAAGAAAGCGGGCTGCAACCGCCAGCCTGTAGGTGTCCACCTCTCGTCTGAACCCGGAGCGGTCCGAGACGAGACCGTCCCTCGTACCGCCCGCATTAGTGACAAAGGACTCATTCAACCCGCCTACGCACTGCGTGCGCGGCGGACGGGTCTGCTAATGGTGGGATGCCGGTGTGAACTGATGAAGTATCTGAACGAACGTTTGGATGCCTAAGTATTGGTGCGGCGGTACGGATGTATCGGGAGGGGGTTATGTCCGTCGGCGGGGCGCGCAGCGCGACGCTGGAGCGGATGACGGCTGTGTCACTAACGCGTGTGGTGCGAGGGCACGTCTTGTGTTGGGCCGTTTCCGGTTCACGACAGAGATGGACACCTACAGGCTAGCGGTGTGAGCCCGCTTTCTTCCCTTACTTTCTTTGCGGCGGCAAAGAAAGTAAGTGCCGCCCCGCACAGGGGCGAACCTAACAGACCGATAAGAAAGCAAGGAGAGGCCAACGCCGCAAGAACAATAACCAAAACCAAGGCGCCGCAGGCAAGCATCGACACAAACAGACCGATAAGAAAGCAAGGAAAGGCCAACGCCGCAAGAACAACCACCAAAGCGCCGCGCAGGCAAAAAAACCGCTACAAAACCCGAGCAATCAACGACAAAACCATAGACAGCACAAGCGTAGACATAAACGGAAACGGATACTCCTTCCCGAATAATCGAAGAGTCACATCCCCGGGCATCCGCCCAATCCCAACTTTCCGAAGCCACGGCCAGCACGACGACAAAATGGCCACGGCGATAAACGTAGTCAATAACCAGCGAATCATCGCGAGCCCCTAAACGGAAGTGAACCCCAACGGAAGTGCAAACAACACGAACGTGTTCAAAGGCTATACGTCCTATCCCCACTCGCAAACGCGTCGAGTGTCTCTTCAATGCCCCGCGAAAACGCAATCACCTTGAACAACTCACCCATCTCCGCCTCGGACAGTAACTTCTGCACGGAATTGGCCGCCGGCAAAAACCGCGCCGTATCCGTCGGATCGATCTCCCCCAACACCTCGGTAATCCCCGCATTCAACAGAAACCGCGCCTGCGACGTATACCCCAGCAAATCCGCCCCCGTCTCGACACCCGCCTCGGCAATGCCCGTAAACTCCACGTGCGCCGTAATGTCCTGCAAACCTGGATATACAAACGGATCGCCATGCGCACGGTGCCGGTAATGGCACATCAACGTCCCCTGCGCACGTTGCGCGTGGTAGTACTCGTGGCGCGGAAAACCATAGTCGATCAGCAACGCCGCGCCTCGCGTCAGCATCGTGCAGATCGTCCGCGTAAAGGCCCGCGCTGCGTCGTGCGTCTCCGTGACGTACTCACGGTCCACTTCGATATCCGTCAGAAATTCCACATCCTGCGGTGCCCTCACCGGCCGGTCTTCAAAGTCGAACTCGCCCTCGCGCAATGTCACGCCGCGCTCGTGCCAAACACCACCGGTATGGGCGAAGAGCCGCACCGGCATCGCGTCCAGCACCTCGTTGCCGATCACCACCCCTTCGAACTGCTGCGGCAGCGCATCCAGCCAGCGCACCCGCGCGGCCAGCGCCGGCGCCTCGGCTTCGATCGTCGCACGTTGGCGTTCACGCAACTCGCCCGACAGATCGACGATCGAATACGCGTCGAACTGCACGCCCAGTGTATTCAGCGCCTTCAGCAGGCCCGCCGCAAGCTTGCCCGTGCCCGCGCCGAATTCCATCAAGTGGCGCGTGCCGCTCGCCGCCAGCGCCTGCGCGACCGGTCGGGCCAGCGTCGCTGCGAATAGTGGCGAGAGTTCGGGCGCCGTAACGAAGTCGCTGCCATCCTCGGGCCGGCGGCCAAATTTCACCGATCCACCGCCGTAATAACCCAATCCCGGCGCGTATAAGGCGCGCTCCATATAGCGGTCGAACGGCAGCCAGCCGCCGCCTTCCGCGATCTCCGCGCGGATCTGCGCGGACAGCGCTTCCGACTGCGCAAGCGCGCTCGGGCCGGGAGCAGGTAAACTATCGGGTTGGTGAGCTTTCGGATTCATCCGCGTATTGTAAATGACCGTCCCCTCCGACACTTTCGCAGTCCACACCCATCCGACCGCCGTCGCGCGGGTTGTGCTGATTACGGGCGCCGCCCGGCGGATCGGCCGCGCCCTCGCGCTTGGCTTTGCCAACCGGGGCTGGGACGTCGCCGTCCATTACGGAAAATCGAAGGCGGAAGCGGACGACGTGGTCGCCGAAATCGCCGCGCTCGGCCGCCGGGCGGTTGCGCTGCAGGCGGATCTGGCCGTCGAGGCCGAGGTCGCCCGGCTCGTGCCCGACTGTACGGCGGCGCTTGGCCGACCGGTGTGTATCGTCAACAATGCCTCCCAGTTCGACGAAGATACCGCCGAGAACATCAGTTATGAGTATCTGCTGCACCATACCGCCGTTAATCTCGGCGCGCCGCTCGTGCTGGCGCGTATGCTGTACGAGGCCACGCCGGAAGCCGCGCGCAGCGACGAAACGCAGCGCGCCGTCGTCATCAACGTGCTGGACCAGAAGCTGTACAACATGAACCCGGATTACCTGTCCTATACGCTGTCCAAGGCGGCGTTGCAGACAGCCACCGTCGCGCTCGCCCAGGCGCTGGCGCCGAAGCTACGCGTGGTGGGCCTCGCGCCCGGTCTGACGCTGCAGTCGGGCGATCAGACGCCGGAAGGCTTTGCCGAGGCTCATCGCGTCACCCCGCTCGGCCGTGCGTCGCGGCCCGAGGATATCGTCGCCGCCGCGCTGTATCTGGCCGAGGCGGGCGGCGTGACCGGGACGACGCTGGTCGTCGACGGTGGTCAGCACCTTGTGCCGTCACCGCGCGACGTGATGTTTTTGACGGGCGCCTGAACGCGCGCGGCCTTGCAGGGCCGTTGCGCATTGAAGCGCCCCCTTGCGTGCCCCGCACGCCTTTTTAGACTGGAACGACCATGTTTGCCGCTCTTTCGCACCCCCGGCTAGCCGATTGCCGCCGGCTTTTTCTGCGCAACTACGAAGTGCACATCAATATCGGCGTGCACGACTTCGAAAAGCGCGGCGAGCAGCGCGTCGTAATCAACGTCGAACTGTACGTGCCGCTCGCGCTGTCGACCCCTGTCGAAGACAAGCTGCGCGAGGTCGTCGACTACGACTTCATGCGCGCCACCATCGCGCGCCGCGTCGAGCGGGGTCACATCCACTTGCAGGAAACGCTGTGCGATGACCTCTTGACCGCATTGCTCGCCCATCCGCAGGTGCGCGCGGCTCGCGTGTCAACGGAAAAGCCGGATGTGTATCCGGACTGCGATGCGGTCGGCGTCGAAGTCTTCCGTATCAAAGAGGATTAAGTCATGAACGCTCCTGAGATTCTGAGCGCCGGGACGCCGCAGGCCGCGGCAGCTGAAGCAGCGACCGCTGAACGCCCCGCCAAGCCGGCGCTCACGCGCCGCGAGCAGAAAGAGGCGTACGAGAACAACAAGCTCTTCAAGCGGCTCGCGCGCCTCGTCGGTCAGGCGATTGGCGACTTCAATATGATCGAGGAAGGCGACAAGGTGATGGTGTGCCTGTCGGGCGGGAAGGACAGCTATGCCATGCTCGACGTGCTGATGCGCCTGCGCGAACGTGCGCCGATTAACTTCGACATCGTTGCGGTGAACCTCGACCAGAAGCAGCCGGGCTTTCCGGAGCATGTGCTGCCGGAATACCTGAAGCAGCTGGACATCCCGTTCCACATCGAGAACCAGGACACTTACAGCATCGTCAAGCGGCTGGTGCCGGAAGGCAAGACCACCTGCTCGCTGTGTTCGCGGTTGCGTCGCGGCATCCTGTACCGCGTGGCGGGCGAACTGGGCGCAACCAAGATCGCGCTGGGCCACCATCGTGACGATATCCTGCAGACGCTGCTCCTGAACCTGTTCTACGGCGGCAAGCTGAAGGGCATGCCGCCGAAGCTGCAATCGGATGACGGCAAGAACATCGTGATCCGGCCGCTCGCCTACGTGAAGGAGACGGATCTGGAGAGGTATGCGGAGTTGCGTGAATTTCCGATCATTCCGTGCAACCTGTGCGGCAGCCAGCCCAACCTGAAGCGCGCGGAAATGAAGGCGCTGATCCGCGATTGGGACAAACGCTTCCCAGGCCGTGTCGAGAACATGTTCAACGCGCTGTCGAACATCGTTCCGTCGCATCTGATGGATCACAAGCTGTTCCCATTCGGCGATCTGCGCGCGACGGGCGAGGCCGACCCGCAGGGCGATATCGCCTTCGACGAAGAGCCGTGCTCGACCGATACCGGCGAGGGCTTGACGCTCAATGGCTCGAAGCCGATTTCGATCGTCCAGTTTGACGATCTCTGAAGTGACGCGGCTTCTTCAGCTTCTTCGATAAGCCCGGGAGCTCCGCGCTTCCGGGCTTGCGCACCGCCGGCGTGCGCCTTGACGGCTGAGTCGCGGCCATGAGCCGCATGTTAGAATTAGCGGCTCCAAACTCCTCCCCTCGCCGACGCCATGAACATTGTGATTTTGGCGGCAGGCACCGGCAAGCGCATGCGCTCTGCGCTGCCCAAGGTGCTGCATCCCCTGGCCGGTCGGCCGCTCCTGTCCCACGTCATCGACACTGCCCGTACGCTCAAGCCCACCCGCCTCGTGGTGGTGGTGGGCCATGGCGGCGAAGCCGTGCGCACGGCGGTGGCAGCGCCCGATGTGCTGTTTGCCGTGCAGGAGCAGCAACTCGGCACGGGACACGCGGTGCAGCAGGCGTTGCCGCTGCTCGATCCCACTGTGTCGACGCTGGTGCTGTACGGCGACGTGCCGCTTACCCGGGCTAGCACGCTTAAGCGGCTGGTCGACAGTGCCGCTGAAGGCTGCTACGGCGTGCTTACCGTGACGCTCGACGATCCGTCGGGGTACGGGCGCATCGTGCGCGACCAGACTGGCTGCGTGGTGCGTATCGTCGAGCAGAAGGACGCGACGGCTGAACAGTTGCGGATTGCCGAGATCAACACCGGCATCGTCGTGACGCCGACTGCGCAACTCGGCATGTGGCTCGCCTCGCTGAAGAACGACAACGCGCAGGGCGAGTTCTATCTGACCGACGTGGTCGAGCGCGCGATCGAAGCCGGTTTCGAAGTCGTCACCGCACAGCCAGACGAAGAGTGGGAGACGCTCGGCGTCAACAGCAAGCAGCAGTTGGCCGAGCTTGAACGGATCCACCAGCACAACGTCGCCGAAGCGTTGCTGGTGGCGGGCGTGACGCTGGCTGACCCGGCGCGTATCGATGTGCGCGGCACGCTCGAATGCGGCCGTGATGTGTCGATCGACGTGAACTGCGTGTTCGAAGGGCGCGTGACGCTGGCGGACAACGTGACGATCGGGCCGAACTGCGTGATCCGCAATGCGACGCTCGGCGCGGGCACGCGGGTCGACGCCTTCACCCATATTGAAGGTGCTGAAGTCGGCGCGAACGTCGTGCTCGGACCCTATGCACGGCTGCGTCCCGGCGCGTCGCTGCACGACGAGTCGCATGTCGGCAATTTTGTCGAAGTGAAGAATGCGGTGCTGGGCCACGGCTCGAAGGCCAATCACCTGACCTACATCGGCGATGCGGATATCGGTGCGCGCGTGAACATCGGCGCGGGTACGATTACCTGCAATTACGACGGTGCGAACAAACACCGCACGATTATCGAAGACGATGTGTTTGTCGGTTCGGACACGCAACTGGTCGCGCCGGTGCGGGTCGGACGCGGCGTGACGATTGCCGCGGGCACGACGGTCTGGAAGGACGTCGCGGAGAATGTGCTGGTGCTGAACGACAAGACCCAGACGAGCAAGTCGGGCTTCGTGCGTCCAGCCAAGAAGAAAAGCTGAAGGGCACCCAGCGTGCGGCCCATGCACGCCTTGAAACCCAACCCCTGCTAAGGATCAACAATCTATGTGCGGCATTGTTGGCGCGGTTGCGCAACGTAATATCGTTCCCGTCCTGATCGAAGGACTACGTCGTCTCGAATATCGCGGCTACGATTCATGCGGCGTCGCCGTGCTGGCCAACGGCGAACCGCTTCGGGCGCGCAGCGTCGCCCGGGTCGCTGATCTGGACGAGCAGGTGCGCGAGAGCCACCTCGAAGGCGTCACGGGAATTGCGCATACGCGTTGGGCGACGCACGGCGCGCCGGTCACTGACAACGCGCACCCGATTTTCTCGCGTAATTCGCTGGCGCTCGTGCACAACGGCATCATCGAAAATTACGAAGCGCTCCGCGAGATGCTGCGCGGCAAGGGCTACGAGTTCGTCTCGCAGACCGATACGGAAGTCATCGCGCATCTGGTGCATAGCCTGTATCAGGGCGATCTGTTCGCCGCGGTGCGTGCCGCGGTTCAGCAATTGCACGGTGCATATGCGATCGCGGTGCTGCATAAGGACCAGCCGCATACGGTGGTGGGCGCACGGCAAGGTTCGCCGCTCGTCGTTGGCCTCGGCGACGCTGCGAACTTCCTCGCCTCGGATGCGTTGGCACTTGCCGGCAGCACCGAACGCTTCATCTTCCTCGAAGAAGGGGATGTGTGCGAGCTGACGCTCGAACGCGTGCGCATTGCGGACAGTAATGGTCACGAGGTGCAGCGCGAAGTGCGTCAGGTGGCGGCGTATGGTGGTGCGGTCGAGCTCGGCCCGTATCGCCACTTCATGCAGAAGGAAATTTTCGAGCAACCGCGCGCGATCACGGACACGATTCCGCAAACTGAAACTTTCGATGCAACGCTGTTCGGCGAGGGTGCGGACAAGGTGTTTGCCGGCCTCGACAGCCTGCTGATTCTGGCCTGCGGCACGAGCTATTACTCGGGACTGACGGCGAAGTACTGGCTGGAGTCGATCGCAAAGATTCCGACCCAGGTCGAGATTGCAAGCGAGTATCGTTATCGCGAATCCGTGCCGAATCCGAAGGCGCTGGTGGTGGTGATTTCGCAGTCGGGCGAGACGGCGGATACGCTCGCGGCGTTGAAGCATGCGCAATCGCTTGGGCATCAGCATACGCTGGCGGTGTGCAACGTCGGCACGAGCGCGATGGTGCGGCAGACCGAATTCTCGTTCCTGACGCATGCGGGCCGCGAGATCGGCGTGGCGTCGACCAAGGCGTTCACGACCCAACTGGTGGCGCTGTTCACGCTCGCGGTGATGCTCGGCAAGCTACGCGGCCATGTGAACGTGGCGCAGGAAACGGATTACATCAAACAGTTGCGGCACTTGCCGGCGGCGCTCAACAGTGTACTGGCGCTGGAGCCGCAGATCATCGCGTGGTCCGAAGAGTTTTCACGCAAGGAAAATGCGCTGTTCCTCGGGCGCGGTTTGCATTATCCGATCGCGCTTGAGGGGGCGCTGAAGCTCAAGGAGATTTCGTACATCCATGCAGAGGCGTATCCGGCGGGCGAGTTGAAGCATGGGCCGCTTGCTTTGGTGACTGAGGCAATGCCCGTGGTCACGGTGGCGCCGAACGATACGCTGCTCGAGAAGCTGAAGTCGAATATCCAGGAAGTGCGTGCGCGCGGCGGTCAACTTTATGTGTTCGCGGATGCGGATACGAAGATCGTCAGCGAGGAGGGGATACATGTGATCCGGATGCCTGAGCATTACGGATTGCTGTCGCCGATTCTTCATGTGGTGCCGCTGCAGTTGCTGGCGTATCACACGGCGTGCGCGAGAGGCACGGATGTGGATAAGCCGCGGAATCTGGCTAAGTCGGTCACGGTGGAGTGAGGGGGCCGGCGGCAAAGTTGAGATTGCCGGAGAGCACCATTAATTTCGGTTAATGAGTGCCATTAGTTCGGTTAACGGCGATGCCCCACTACGCCCAAGTTCGTGTCAACAAAGGCTTAACCGAAACTGATGGTCACGTCTCATGGCCTCGACCCGCCGGGGCAAGTCGAACCCGTAGGCTCTAACAACAACCACTTTACCGCCCCGGCCGGATACTCCTCCGACCACTCCCTTGCCATCGATTCGACCGCACGCCGAATGCGCTCGTCGTCGACCGCGCGCCGCACGACATTCTTGGCCAGGCCTGGCCGTGACGCGGTTCCTCCAGAATCCTCTGTGCGCACTTGAGGCGGCCGAGTGCCCGCCGCAGTCGTCCAAGCATGCCGTTTCTCAAGTTGAGTTCTCGCGCGACGACGGCACGCTGACCGATGCGATATCCAGTCCGGTAGTTAGTCGAAGCCCTCGGACTGCCTCATCGTCTGGCCCTCTTGCACACATTTGGTGAGTGACTCGATTTCCGCAACGCAATTTTTGTTTCCAAGAGGTGCATGGTTACGACCCGAGCTGACGTGAACCCCTCGAAAGTCTGATTGTGAGGCGTTTTCAGGCGAAATGGCACGATTCCTGCATTTCATGTCCGCAGGTCGGCCGCTATGGCTTGGCAGCACAGCAACTGCCGTAGCTAGCCCGACTGCCGAGCACTCGAATTTGGGTGCGTTAAGAAATGGTGCGCGGCGCGGGGCAGTGCATCATAGTTCGCTTAGCCAAGGCAAGACATGAACGTGTTCGACGATTTGACAGACAACGAGTGGGCGCTGGTTCAGGCGTTGTTCGATACGCAGCCCACAACCAGCGAACGCCGCGGCCGGCCTCGCGCGGAAGCACGCGCGGTTGCCAATGGCGTGCTGTGGGTTCTGGCGTCAGGAGAAGGTTGGGCCAAGCTGCCAGGCCGCTATCCGTCGCCGCCGACCTGCCGCCGCCGCTTTGAAGAGTGGCAAGCGGACGGGACGCTTGCCGAAATAGTTAAACGGCTCGGTACGAGTGGTCGCAAAATTTCGCTGCGTGGCCGGATTGGCGCCACGGCTGCAAAGCCACCGGCACCGCCGAGCCCCGAGCGCATTCGCGGCGCGTTCTGGACCAATCCGGCCTCCTGGTGTGCGCCGGCGGCAATGGCCTGACCGAGCGGTCGCCAACCCTATCGACGACGACCGTCCGGATGTGCGGTACAACGCACTATGGTCCATGCGGTCCGCCGACCGGTTTGCCAATGTCGCAGACAGCTGTCTCTTTGTCGCTTCAGGCGGTCGTCCACCACCAGGCTTTCCAGACGAATCTTCCTTCGAGGCATCGCTCAGGAATACGTTCGCGAGGTCGCTCCTGGTCGCTGCGTATTGTCCTGCGCAACGGTCCCCAAGCGCGTCGCGTTGTTTCCCTCGCGCGAGACACGGAACGTTCGTGACGACGAGGTGATAGCGGCAGTCGCGAACGCGGGCACGGTGACGAGACTCAAGGTCTGAGACTTAACCGGTGAGTAGGTGCTGCGGCCGCCGTTTTCAGGCGCTGCGGCAGTCTGATGTAAAGATGAGGATGAAATGCTTGCAATGAAAGGACGCCCCGGGTTTTTTGCCGGGGGACGGCTGCTGACGTTCACCTTGATGTCACAAGGTCGAGACATCGCGTGCGCCGTGACTCGCGACGCGCTGGAGCGACATTTCCTGTTTCGACGGGAATCCGACGACGCGACGCTTGTCTCGGCGTTCGAGCGCGGGCTCAGGCGAATACTCGAGGCGGCCGACCGAAAAAATCGGGCGCTGCGGGGCGCTCGCATTCTGGTGACGGCTGCGGACCTCGGTACTGCATAAGGAAGCGATGGTTGACACGTTAGCTGCGCGACTGGTAGCTAGCGCTAGCGAAGGCGTGCGGCGATCCCGTTTGCGGCATCTACGAATGTCGCGGACTTCTCTGCAGTTGGAACCCGAAGTTCAGTAAGTTGTCCGTGTTGAAGTTTGATTCGAACACGAATGAACTCTTCTGCAACTGCCACGTGAATAGCCGTCTGCATGCAGCGCCGCTGATGCTCGTTCCCACAGCGAGGGAACGCTAGTTGTTGAAAAAAGCAAATGCCGCGTTAGAAAAATAGCATCACGCAGGCGTTCGTTGCTCGCTACACTGAACTCACGTCGAACTGAAGCGGCCCATTGCAGGCAACGCCGATAAGTTGCTTGTGCTGTCGCGCTGACGTGTGCCGTACACATCGTCGGGAATGAGGGCCCGCCATCGCATTCGCCCCGACGCGCTCGAGCGGTACCGGCAGTCCCACAGGGTCGTCGCATCATATTCGCGAATCACGATAAGCGCGACATTCCTTCGGAGAACCAAGATGTTCCGACTCGGCAACTGGCTTCATATTGGCAGCAATGCATACGACGAATACACTTTCGTTCCGTGGCTTGGCAAGAGCGTCTATCGTCGGACCGTGGATTTGAGTAGTGTGACGTTGCTGTGATTTTCTTTGACGGCTGGACCAGTCAAGGTTCCCGACTCCCGCGACAAGTGGGCGCATTGGCCAAGGCAGATGCATTGCCTGGCAGGCCAGCTGAAACCCGGTTAATCATCCAGCGCCAAGCACGCGCAACACGGCACTTCCCTCGGCTGTAAGTGCGAACCTGGCTTCCCCTTGCTCCGATGCAACCAGTTGGACCAGCCCGGCTTCGCGAAGCGCCATTACGTCTGGAGTCGCAGCCATCACATCGATAGACGCATTAAGTAGAAGCAAGAGAGTCGCGATTTCATGTGCACTCAGCATCCGACGCAGCCTGAGTCCAAGAGGTGCCGACGTACCGCCGGAGTGCCTCGCTTTCACAACCAGAGCCATACCCACCTACTTTGTATCACCGGTTCAGGTTACTCAGTGCGCGCGAGCAGTCCGAAAGCCGGTCATTAGCCGGTATTTCCCGCGATATCTCATGCCGGTTGCTTCATTTGCGTAATCCAACACGAGCTAGTTCGCCTTTAAAGAAGAGGTACGGCGGGGAGACCGGATGAGGAGTCCGGTGTCGCACCAGCCAGCGCTACGGCCCGCCGTGGCACGTATTGTCGCGCGTGCAGCGCGTACCGTCAGGCCCAATTCAAGCAAAAGGTAATCTCACAAGCGGGAACAATCGGCCGCTGTCCGAGCGGCAACCCGGATCCGAGTTGCGAACATGCATCCGTACCGATCGGGCGTCCAAGGACTCCGTCTCCTGGGGCCGTAGGGAGCTCGAAGCATTTCAAACAGCGAGACTGCTTCGGAGATAGACTTGCTCCACCGTATTGTTTGAAAGGTTCGTGACATGGCTGATAGCTCGGAAATTAAAGCTCTGCTGTTCGATGTATTCGGAACAGTCGTCGACTGGCGAAGTGGCGTCGCTCGCGACGTGGGTCAGTTCCTCAGTCGTCGTGCCTTAACAATTGATTCCTTTGAGTTTGCGGACGCGTGGCGACGTAAGTACGCGCCAGCAATGGAAGAGATACGAAGCGGACGGAGGGCGTTTGTCCGACTTGATGTACTGCACAGGGAAAACCTGGTCAAGGTGATGGCCGACTACAGCATCGATGTCGGTTCAATATCTACGGATGGACTCGACGAGCTGAACCGCGCCTGGCATCGGCTCGACCCATGGCCTGATTCCGTTGAGGGGCTGCTAAGACTCAAGCGTCGCTTTATGATTGCCCCGCTCTCGAACGGAAACATCCGGCTGATGGTGGATATGGCTAAACGGGCTGCCCTTCCTTGGGACGCAATCCTCGGCGCAGAGGTCGTTCGGGCATACAAGCCATCGCCACAAGTCTACATCGACACTGTCGAAATTCTTTGTCTGAAACCTGCAGAGGTTTGCATGGTTGCAGCCCACAACGGTGACCTGGCAGCTGCACGACAGTGTGGGTTGAAGACGGCGTTCGTGACGCGTCCGACCGAACACGGACCTGCCCAACGGACTGACCTGCATGCCGAGCAGGCGTGGGATTTCATAGCAGCGGATATGAACGACCTGGCGACGAAACTGGGCTGTCCTACATAGATACCGGTTCTCGCCAGGTTCCACGCGCAACGAATGCGCTCATTCATTAGCTTCTGCTATTTATTGACCAATCGCGCCGGCGTAACCAGTGACAAGATGCCACCAAGCACCATGAACGCCGCAAGCAGAAACATCCCAGCAGAGGTACTGTGCGTGCGCACCGTGAGATACCCGAACAGCGACGGCGAGAAAAGACCAGCCAGGTTTCCGAGGGAGCTAATCATCGCGATACCCGCAGCAGCAGCGCCACCGCTGAGCAGCGCCGTCGGTTGAGCCCACAGTAGGGGGGCGACCGCAAACACGCACATCGACGCAGCAGTCATCGTCACGATTGTCATCGTGAGGTCGTTGCTCCACACAGTGCTCAAAGCGAGTAGCGCTGCGCCCGCGAATGCCGGTATCGCAAGATGCCAGCGACGCTCGCGTCGTTTGTCGGAGCTCATAGATAGCGCAATCATTGCGACCGCAGCAAAAGCGTAAGGAATTGCGGTCAGCAGTCCCACGCTGAGCGAATTCCCGTGACCGGCGCGCTGCACGATTGTCGGCAACCAGAAACTGATGCCCATATTTCCCGTTGCAAAGGCGAAAAGCATCAGGCTCATCAGCCAGATGCGGCCGCTGGTGAACACTTTTCGGGTATCGGAAGTCGGCTTCTCCGCGTTCTCAGAAGCGATGTTGGTGGCAATCACGCGCTTTTGCTCATCTGAGAGCCAGCGCGCTTCAGCGACCCGGTCGGGCAGAAGGAACCAGATGACGACGCCAATGGCCACTGCTGGCAGCGCTTCGAGGAAGAACAGCCATTGCCACCCGTGCAGGCCGGAAAAGCCCGCCATGCGCTGCATGATGAAGCCAGAAAGCGGGCCACCCACCAGGCCTGATAAGGGCAACGCCGCCATAAACATAGCAACGATTCTTCCGCGTCGACGAGCCGGATACCAATAGGTCAGATACAGGATGATGCCGGGAAAGAGACCGCATTCGGCCATGCCCAACAGGAGCCGCAGCGCGTAGAACGAAGCAGGTGTGCGCACGAACAGCATGCACATTGACACCAGGCCCCACGAGACTGCGATTCGCGCAATCCATCGGCGCGCGCCTACCCGGTGCATGATCAGGTTACTGGGGACCTCGAAGATGGCGTAGGCGAGGTAGAAGATGCCTGCGCCGAAGCCATAGACGGCATCACTGAAGCCGAGGTCGGAAGCCATCTGCAATTTTGCAAGTCCGACGTTGATGCGGTCCAGATAAGCAATGCAAAAGGCTGTGAGAAGGACTGGCAGGAGCCTGCGCGTTACCAGCGAGTACAGCGAATCCTCGTTTACTGTCGCTGGATTTCCCGTTCGGGTCAGCTCTATTGTCGCGGTCGCGGCCGCCGACGTCGTCTTCATCTGTCACCTCCAGGTTTCTCATTCATGTCATCTGACGCCCTGGTTCATGGCCTTCGGACGTCCCTTTATTGCCAACCCTGATCTTCCGGAGCGGCTACGGCTGGATACCCCGCTGGCCGTTGCATTACCTGAGACCTTTTACGGTGGCGGCGCGCGCGGCAAGGATACCTCCTAGCGCGCCACCCAGATGACTTTGCCACGACACGCCCGGATATATCGGCATCAGGCCGAAGAGCATGGTCAGCCCGTAGCTCGCCGCCACGAAAAGGGCCACCAGCATCGCGAGGACGTGACGCGTGTAATAGCCTCGCGCGACCAGGTAGCCTGCGTAACCGAACACCAGCCCGCTCGCGCCAATGTGTACGGTGTAAGGAGCGCCGAGTAGCCACGCGCAAAGGCCGGCGCCCAGCATTGCACCGATGGTCGCCTGCCAGAAGTTCGCGATGCGTGGCCACATGCACAGCCAGCCCAGAATGACCAGTCCACCGGTGTTGGCTAACAGGTGCGTGAGGCTTGCGTGCAGCCACGGGGCGAAGAGGATGCCCTGCAACCCGCCAAGCGTGCGTGGCACCACGCCGTGCCGGTTCAGATGCAGGAACGGCAGCGCAGCGGACAGGAAAAAGACCATCCAGATGGAGGCGACAAAGGCGGCGAGAAGCACAACGCGCGCCCTGAGCTGCGTGAGGGGCGAATTCGCGGCCGAGGCAACGCCAGCTAGCCGTACCGAGTCTTGCGGCATGACGAGTTACTCCGTACACGGTTTTGATATCAATTGCCATGGTCGCCATGACTTACGCGCCTTAGCTTTTACGCTGCCGCCGTTCCCCCCGGAGGCTCATCTGACGGTGCGTAACGGGTGCAGCTGCCGATAATGACTCAAGGCAGAAATTGATGAACGCCTCAACTTTCGCAGCTCGATGGCGCCGGGACGGAAAGAGCGCGTACAGCGGAAATCTCTCGTCCGACCAGTCTGGGAAGAGGTCCACGAGCAAGCCGTCGCGCATCATCTGCTCGACGCCAATCTCCATCACCTGGGCGATGCCAGCGCCGGCGATACACGCGCCGAGCATAGTTTCCACATCCGACACGAGGAGGCGCCCCTCTGCGGGTATCTCCGTGACCTTCTTCCCCCGATGGAACTCCCACTCGAAGGGCTTGGCCGTCACCGGGTTATAAAACATGATTCGCTGATGCTGGCTCACCTCCTCCGGTTTTCCTGGCTGCCCATGCTCAGCCACATACCGCGGAGATGCGACCGTAATGATGCGCGTCTCGAGCAGCTTGCGCGCAATCAGTCTGCCCATTGGCGGGGGGCCAAAGCGCACCGCGAGGTCAAATCCATCTGCCACGAGGTCACCGACGTCGTCGCGCATGATGAGTTCGAGCGAAAGGTCAGGATGGTGTGCCAAAAAGTCTGGCAATCCTGACGCCAGCACAGTCCTTGAAAAGAACGGGTCGACATTGACTCGAAGCTTTCCCTGCACGACGTTCGCTGAACCTGACGCTGCTGAAGCCGCCTCTTCGATGCCAGTCAGATGCGGGCCGACTGCGTCATATAGACGCCTCCCTTCGTCGGTCAGTGTCTGCGAACGCGTCGTACGGTCAAGCAGCCGCACGCCTACCCGCTTCTCGAGACGTGAAACAGCACGGCTAACACCCGATGGCGACAATCCGAGAGCGTCTGCCGCGCGCACGAAACTGCCACTCTCCGCGACTGCGGCGAGTACGGTGATGCCAGAAAACAGCCGGCCATCAAACGTCATACCCTCTCCGAAGCACTTCTCATTCGGATAGTTTAATCACGAGTGATTTGAACAGCACGTACTTTATTCAACAATCAAAAAATGGGAGATGGTTCTCCAAGGTCGAGTAGGCGTGTAACCCCGGTCGCACCGGCTAAACCGCTCTCAACATGAACCCGGTCTCCCCCAGCCGGACAGCGGCATTTGCTATTTGTCTAAAGAATCCACCGCGCATGCCGTTATGCATGTGCGCAAGGTGTGGACAAGGCCCCACGTCAGCAATCGGGGGTACTCAAACCGTTGTCCCCAAAGTATTCGGAAAGCTCGTCGGCGATTCTGATCACCGACGGCAGACCGTATGAGGCGCTGACCCGGGGATGCGGAGATGGCGACGCCGCACCAGGCCAATAAAAACATAATTGAGAGACCCACATGAAACAGCCGGAAGAGTTGTTGCACGCGGTGTATGTGAAAGCAGACAGGCTCATGATTGCTGTCGTATGGGGCTTGTTCGCGATCTCTTGCCTATTGTCGATACGCGATTACAACCTGCACGCCGTACTGTGGGTCGGATTGCCTACCGCCGCCGTCGCGTCGATGCTAGCTTACTGGCGCGCAGGCGCACTCGTGACGCGCCTTTTCCTGGCAACCAGCCTGATGACATTCGCCGCGTTGCAGATTCATCAGGAGCGTGGCCTCGTTGAATTGCATTTCGGCATCTTTGTACTGATGTCGTTCCTGCTGGCCTATCGGGACTGGCGGCCGATTCTGTGTGCCGCCGGCGTCATCGCGGTGCACCACTTTACTTTCAATTATCTCCAGCTTGCCGGACTGGACGTCTATTGCTTCACCGAGCCCGCGTGGTCGACGGTGCTGTTACATGCGGCTTACGTTGTGGTCCAGGCCGGATTGCTGATCTTCATCGCGCGGCATATGAAAGCCGATGCACAAAGCGGGCGGGAGCTTGCCGTTCTCGGCGAAAACCTTTCACGGCAAGCGGGGCAATTCGACCTGCGCCTTCCGTCCATGACGCTCAAAGGCAGCAGCAGCCGTACCTTCAAGGACACGCTCAACGCCATCCACGATGCGATGCGGGAGATCACCAGGACGATCGACCAGATGGCTATTTCATCGGACAACATCGCTGCCGAAAACCACACCTTGTCGCAGGAATTCACCACACAGGCCGAAACGCTGAACGGGACCAATACAGCGATGGAGCAGTTCGCGCAACGGGTCAGGGAAAGCGCGGAACATGCGGCATCGGCAAACAGCGTCGCGCGGCAAACGGCAACCGAGGCGAAGCAAAGCGAACAGGTCGTCAGCGAGGTCGTCGACAAGATGAGCGAGATCGATCAGGCCGTGCATCGCATGGGAGACGTGATCGCGATGATCGAGAGCATTGCGTTTCAGACTAACCTCCTCGCGCTCAACGCGTCGGTCGAGGCGGCTCGTGCGGGCACCCACGGACGGGGTTTCTCGGTGGTGGCCGAAGAGGTCCGTACACTCGCCCATCGGAGCGCGAGCGCCGCGGGCGAAATAAAAGGCCTGATCGTCGATTCGCTGCAGCGCGTCGAGCACGGCTCATCACTGGCGACACGCGCCGGCGCGGCCATGCGGCACGTTGTCGGCCATGTGGAAGAGGTCGCCAGGTTGATCGAGCAAATCAGCACGTCAAGTGATGCGCAGAGCCACGACGTCGATCGGTTCAGTCAGGGCATGGGAAAGATGGACGCGATGCTGGAGCGTGACGTCCAGCACGTGAAGGGAGTCGCTTCGGCGTCGGCAAGCCTGCGCGAGGAGGCGCGGACATTGCGCGAGGCGATGTCGATTTTCCTCGTCGAGCACGACACGAACTAAGGTCGTCATGTTTGGCGAAACGCCGAACGGTCGAACCGCAGACGCGCGATCGGCGCGCTGATCTTCATGCTCTCGATCGCCGCGACCTACAGGGGGGCGAATACCACGGCTCCAACCTTGGCGACGTGTGTGAAGCTTCGAAAAAAGCGGTACGTCTGGTCACCGACGGTTATCTGATTTGCACCGGAACGCGTGAACTCAAGTATTTCGTCGGCCAGCGCCGTTGCAATGGTCCCATGAGCAGTCAAATCGCCTTCCTCGTCAGATGGGTCACCGATGTAGACGGAGCAGGCGTCTGTGCCGTGCCGCATCATGACGAGGCACTTTCCCTTATCGAGCGAGAATTCGAGATACTCGGCGAGTGCCTGCAGTGATTCTGGCGGCTGTCCCTGCGGGCTGTCAGTCAAATCTGAAGCGGTAGCCATCGTGCCGTCCCCCGTCAAAGACGTGTGTCCTTAAACTGAAGCTTACCCTGAAGGGGGCCCTTGCTTCACTATCGGAGCCCATAGCTGGTCATGTTACTCCGCGCCCGAATTTCGCCGTTTACCACCACCTTCAAAGCGCCTCGTGACAAAGCGCCATCATCCTCTGCACCATCGTGCTTGCACCGTTCAGCTCCATCTCATTGGTGAAAAGTGCATTCACGCTAGATAGCCGAACGGCGACGCCAGCCTCCAGCAGATCCTGACTGGCAATCTTCAGCGCGAGTTGACCAATCAGGACCCGGTCGAGCCAGTGCATCTTCAGCCGGTTTTTCTTGAGCCACTGACGGCAACATTCCACAACATGGTCGACGCGCCATTCCTGAGTCAAGGCGTAGGATGCCGCTGCAATCGCGACGAGGAAACATAGCAAGTCGGGACGCGCACTGTCCGGCTCGGTAAATTCAGGTTTGTTCATGTTTATCGGCCTGCCTACTATCGTTACCCAACGACCGCACATATGGGCGTGAGCATGAGAATCAATATCGGTGAACATTCGACGGCTCAGGTTGCTTAACCGTTGTCCGTTGTCCATGGTCGGGCCCCGCCTACTGTGAGCCAAACAGTGCGTTCCATGCGGAAGTCTAAACTCGCTCGCACTTTATGGCGGATTACGTTCCTTTTCAGACCTTCCGCGTTATCTACCGTAATCATGCGTTACCGAACGGGTACAGCTGTAGCACCCGTCGCGAGGCATGTCTTTTATACTGCGAACCGCAGTCCGTCATCTAGCGCACAAGTGTGATCTTCGCAGGCACACCGCTGCGCCCATCCACACACGAGTTACTTACACATGAAAGCAAGTCGCACCAGGTTTGCCCTCTTGAGCGCCGCGCTGGCGCTCGCCACGATCGGAACAGCCAACGCAGCCGGTTGCATCAAGGGCGCGGTCGTCGGCGGTGTCGCCGGTCATTACGCCGGACATCATGCCGTGATTGGAGCAGTAGGCGGTTGCCTCGTCGGCCGGCACCTTGCCAAACAGCACGCGCAACAACAGGCCCAGCAGCAGGCGGCTTTGCACCAGTCGGTACAGCCGCATTAACCCGTTCGACCCAGCACGCCCGTTGACCGCCGCCGGAGCCATCCGCAGCCGGTTTTTTTGACTATGTTCTGACGAAATGGTGCCTCATTTTCAGGCATCGGTATAATACGGGCCTTCTCCTCTCGAACGGTACCCGCTCATGAGCCGCTTACTCTGTCTGATCATGCTGTCGCTGGGCCTGGTACAGATGGCAGCGGCCGATGAGAACGGCCAGGACCGCATCTCAGACTACCTGACGCAGAAGTTCGGCGTTGCCCGGGCGAAGGCCGAGCAGATCTCGGACGCCGTCCAGTCCGCGGCTACCAAGTACTCGCTGCCGCCAGCGCTCCTGCTGGCCATTATCTCGATCGAATCGCGCTTCAAGGAAAAGGCCAAGGGTCCGCGTGGTGCCACGGGCCTGATGCAGGTGGTGCCGGCCGCCCATCGCGGGCTGCTGAGGAACGTCAAGGACCTCACCGAGCCTGGCGCGAACATCGAAGCGGGTTCCGCCATCCTGCACGGCTATATGCAGTCGGCCGGCGGCGACTTGAACCAGGCGCTGAAGAGCTATGGCGGCTCGCTCGCTTACGCGCAAAAGGTGAGCATGCGGGTCGAGGCGTTTGCGCCGGTGGTCGCGAGGCCGGACGACGCGTCGTCTTCCGCCGCGCAAACCGCTGCGTGCGACGCCCACGCAACCGACGACTGCCCGGCGCCGGCAAGCAGCGCACGCGCGTTTTACATTCGGTCGGCGAGCACCGAGGCCGGAGCGGCCTCGCTCGGCTTGTCGGCTGCAGCGCCGGCTTCGGCGCCTTGACGGCGTCGTCGCACTCATCCGGCCACCGGTCTTCGCCCGGTCAGCGTGGGCTACGCTGACAAAATCCCTACAAAGCTTTTTGTATCAACGCGTTAAGTCGACTGCGGTTGGTTTTCGCTCCGCCTGGCAACCGCTCTACAATGCATGCCATTCGACGTTAAGTAGCCCGCCTCCCAGAATCATGCGTACCTCATTTTCCAAAACCGCAGCGTCGCTGCTCGGATTGCTCGTGCTCGCCGCTTGTTCGAGTGCGCCACAGCCAAAGTTTCAGCAGGAACAGTTCGATACGGGCGCGAGCCCCTTCGCCCGCAATTTCAACGCAAGCACCACCGACACCTGCGAAGCCGCCCGCCGCGCACTGCTGAGCCAGGGTTACATGACGACGTTGACGCATCCCGATAGCGTCGACGGCACGAAGAATTTCCAGCCCACCGGCGATTCGCATGTCGTGGTGGAATTTCACGTTGTGTGCACGCCGGGCGAAGAAACCAGCGATACGAGCATCGTCTACGTGAACGCGGTGCAGAACGGCTTTGCGCTGAAGAAAAGCGATACTTCGGCGAGCGTCGGCCTGAGCGTGCTCGGTTCGGTATCGCTGCCGATCCGCTCGAATAACGACGAGATGGTGAAGATATCCAGTGAGACGATTCCGTCGGGCACGTTCTACGATCGCTTTTTCTCGCTGGTGAATCACTATTTGCAGACGGTCGTGCGAACCATGCCGGTCAAGTCGAGTGATGTGGTCAGCATGCCGCTTCCGGCTGCCGCCCCCGCGCCTGTGGTGCCGCCCCCGATTCTGGCGACTACGCGTGTGGTGGCACCGCCCTTGAGCGCGCTGAACGAGCCGCCGGTTTTAACGCCGGTAGCGCCTGCTGTGCCGGATGCGTTAGGCCGCTCCGACATGACGCAGCCTGCCACCGCCCCCGGCCTGACCCAGTAACAGCGCGCAACGAGGCGCGGCGCTGTCCCGTCAGCCACTATTCCCACCCAGCGCGTTGCGGTCGCCAGCGCACATACTGCACTGCGCCAATGCGAGCACATTGGTGTCGGGCGATGTAGGCAGCCAGTACGCGCGACTTCAACCGCAACTGTTGCTATTTAGTCAAAAACTACACAGTAGTGCACCGTCCAGGCATAAAGTTAAAGTGATTTGTGAAGTTACTTGTGCAGTGCGGGGGGTGCAATGAAACGCAGAACAGCACGACAGCTTGTCCGTCTTCTCTCAGACATCAGACATTCTGCCCATTGCAGTACGTTGAGAGCCGCGGCGACCAACCGTGCCATGGAACTGGCGGAGGAGGAAGCCGATGAATCGTCCGCCTCGGAAAGCGCCGATGATACGCGCGACATCGCGCAGGACGAACGCATGTGGAGAGGATCATGAGAGCCGCCAGTGAGCAGTCCCTGCGCTTCCTCGTCGAAAAGTGGCTCGCGCCGGGGCCGTCGATTCCCGTTCGCGTGACTGAATTCAGCCGCACACGCACGGGTCGCAGACGCTACGTGCGGGTCGAAACGGCTCTCGCAGCGGGTGCGCGGGGCCTGTTCTTCTTCAGGCACGACGACGGTTGCTGGTGCGTGTTTCCCCCCACGGTGGATAGCCGCAACGTGGCGAACGAGGCCGTAAGTGCGCGACTGGCGATGGCGGGGGGGTGAATAGAGCGGTTTTGCTGTTTGTCCGTCGCCGCAAGGGCGACTGGCTGCGCCAACCCGCGGCCTGAGGATACGGCCGATGCCGCCTTGCAAAAGAGGTCTCCCGACGCTGCAGGAAACCGCCAGCCTGCTGCGCAATCTCGTCCAAATCACGAGGCCGTAGGCCTGTCACCGTGATGCCAATAGCCCGTGCAAACTAACCGAAGGGACAACGAAATAAACCTGTCTCCCGGAAAATACATATGGGGTTATATGGGATGACAAAGCCGGAGCATCGCGCTCTGGTCTTTTTCATGGGCGCAGAAAGCCGCCTGCGCATAATGAATTGGCGCGGCGGGATGCCCATGTCCAGGGTATATAACTAGCACTACGTACCAATCAGGTTGGCCCGTTGGATTGGCCTGTTGGGTCGCCCTACCGGGTCGACGTTTCGGTGAAGTCTTGAGGGTGGCCGCACGGGGTGAGGACCCCGCGCCTGCGTAGCGGCTGGTGCTGTCTTGCGTCGAGACCTGGCGCTTGCCTGCCAGAACCTGACTGCCGCAGGCGGGAGGAATATTAGGACGCGTCTGCCGCGAGGCCGCGGTTGATGACTTCGGTCAGGAGGCCAGTCATGCCGTCCGGATGAGCAGCAGCCTGCTCCTGCAACTGAGCGACGAGTTCCGCGTTGAGCTTGCAGGCGAACGGCACGAGTCCTTGCGCCTGATCGAGCTTGCGTTGTTCACGGCGGTCAAGCGCCGGCGCGGCAGCGGAGGCTTTGCCGAAGCGGTCGGCGGTCGCCAGCTTCATCGAATTGGTCAGTTTGAGGGCCTTGTTCTTCTCAAGGTCGGTTTTTTTCATCGCCATACGGAATGCCTCTGCATGATAGGTAATCCCGCATTGTACGCATCGCGCCGCCTTGTTACTCAGGGGCGGGGCCCAGCGGGGTGAAACGGCGTTTCGACCGGCGAGGCGCGCTCGCTCGCCACGCTGTCCATCAAGGCACGCATACGTTGCCAATGGGTGCCTTCCCAGAACACGCGGCGGCACACGTCGCAGGTGACGAACTGGGTGTGCCGCTCGAATACACCTTCCGGCGCGCGGCCAGCCACCTCGTCCTTCGGGATGCGTCGCAGCGGCACGTTGCAGGTGAGGCACAGGCGAAACGGGCGCGCGCTGCCGGCCAGATCGAGCCGGTCGAAAATCTCGCGCAATTGGGCCTTGGGTTTGAGCGTGCGCACGTAGCAGCCGTGGGTGATGGTGCGCCGTTTGAGCAGCTCGCGGTCGCGGGTGAGCACGATGCGATGTTCGGCAGAAGCCAGCACTTCGATGTCGGCGTCCGGGTAATGGTTGTCATAGAGCGTGTCAAAGCCCGCGAGCCGTAGCAGTTGCGCGAGGCCGCCAAGATGGGCGTCGGCGATGAAGCGCATCACCCGCAAAGGACGCTCGCGCACGCGCAGCAACGGCTGGATATCGAGCGCTTCGAACTTCGGATACACCGCCACACGGTCGCCGTCCGCCAGTTGCCGGTCGAAGCCGACCGACTCGCCGTTCACCAGGATCAATTCGACTTCCGTGTGCGGCACGCCGAGCGCTTCGATCATGTGCTTGGCGGTCGCGGCGTGCGCGCAGACGCAACTGAACGCGCGCCGGCGTAGCGGCCGGGCGAGAAAATCGTTCAGCTCCTCATAGAAGCGGAATGTCGCGGTGACCATTGTGTCAGTATGGCACCGTGTTTCGTGCCGCGCTGACTGCACATGTCACGTGGCTATGCTTTACTTGCGGTTCTTTTGAAGATTGGAGCGAGAGATGGACATCGGTTTTATCGGTCTTGGCGAGATGGGCGTCGCGATGGTTCGGAACATGCTGAAAGCGGGCCACACGGTTCGGGTCTGGAACCGTTCGCCGCAGCGCGCCGAGGCACTGGCCGCGGACGGGGCGACGGTAGTGGGTTCGCCAGCTGAAGCGTTCACTGGCGACGCCGTGTTTTCGATGCTCGCCGACGACGCGGCACTATGCGCGGTGATCGACGCGCAATTGCTGGAACACGCACCGCGTGGGCTGATTCACGTGAATATGGCGACGATTTCCGTCGCGCTGGCCGAAGAGCTGGCTCATGCGCATGCCTTGCGCGGCCTGCACTACGTGGCCGCGCCGGTACTGGGACGTCCGGACGTCGCGGCAGCGGGCAAGCTGACCATTGTGGCGGGCGGCCCGGCGGAGGCAATCGACCGGGTGCAGCCGGTGTTCGATGCGATCGGCCAGAAGACGTGGCGCATCGGTTCGCTGCCGCAACAGGCGAATGTCATGAAGCTCGCGGCCAATTTCATGCTCGGGTCAGCGGTCGAAACGCTCGGCGAGGCGGCGAGCCTCGTCACGGCGCATGGCGTCGCGATGCAGGATTTTCTCGACGTGATCACGGCGGGCATGTTCCAGGGGCCTGTCTATCAGGGCTACGGCAAGTTGATCGCGGAGCGGCGCTATGAGCCGGCGCTCTTCAAGGCGCGTCTCGGCCTGAAGGACGTGCGCCTCGCGCTGGCCGCCGCCGATGCGGTGTCGACGCCGATGCCGGTGGCGAGCGTCGTGCGCGACAGTCTGATCGAAGCGATCGCGCACGGCGACGGCGAGAAAGACTTCGCGGTGCTCGGACAAGTGTCGGCGCGCCGCGCTGGGCGTTGAGAGTTCGCGCGGCGGGGCGGTTGGACCCGCCGGCCGCAGCGTAGGCCGAGGGCGGGCATAATGCCTGTCCCGCCATTTCCTCACCGCGTCGATCATGAGCCTGCATACCTGGTGGCTGTTTGTTGCCACCGTCTTCGTCGTTTCCGCCATTCCCGGTCCGAATATGTTGCTCGTCATGACGCACGGCGCGCAGCACGGGCTGCGCCGCTCGAGCGCCACGATGGCCGGATGCCTGTCGGCGCTGGTGTTGATGCTGTCGGTATCGGCGGCCGGGCTGGGCGTGTTCCTCGAAGCGTGGCCGGCCATGTTCAACGTGCTACGGATGATCGGCGCCGCCTATCTGGTCTATCTCGGCGTCAAGTCATGGCGCGCGCCTGCCGACGAGGCCGCAATGCACGATCCTGACAAACTCGCCGCGAAACCGGCGCGCTCGCGCTTTGCGCTCTTTCGCAACGGCTTTCTGGTTGCCGGCAGCAATCCCAAGGCGATCCTGTTCGCCGCGGCTTTGCTGCCGCAGTTCATTGACGCCGGCCGCCCGACGCTGCCGCAGTTCGGCGTGCTTGTCGCCACCTTCGCGGTGATCGAGGTGAGCTGGTATCTGGTTTATGCCGGCTTCGGCACCCGCATCGGCGCCAAGCTGAAGAGCCGCAATGTCGCAAAGGCGTTTAATCGTCTGACGGGCGGCGTGTTCGTCGGCTTCGGCGCAATGATGGCGCTGGTGCGCCGCTAGCGACCCCGGGTTTGGCTGGCGGCCGGCGCGTCCCTACTGGACAGGAAATACATCTGCAACTAGGAGATGTTTTTGTGTTGCGTAAACGCAACGATGAGGGTCTACCCTGATTATGATGTTGCGCCGCACCAAACGTTTTGCTAGTATTTGTCTTGTCTCCTCCATGTCTCCTCTGATATGGATTCAGCCCGCCCATATAGGCGGGCTTTTTTTTCGTCCTGCGTTTCTGCGTTTCCTGCGGTGCTTCATGCCATTGCGCGGGCTGCTTCGCTCGCGGAATTGTCGCGTATTAAAACTTATACGAAACTGCGAGGAACGAGGTGATCGGATCGGCCTTGAACTCTGCGTTGCTTAAGGCGGGTATTTGAAATGAAAAAAGCCGGCTTATGAAAGCCGGCTTTCAGGTTGGATGACAGCAAAGCGCTGCCTGGCGGAAGGGGCTTAGCGCTTCAATCCGCTGTTTTCGGCCGCGCCGATCGCGAGGTTCATGCACTGGATGGCGGCACCCGATGCGCCCTTGCCGAGATTGTCGAGACGGGCGACGGTGACAAAGCGCTCTTCGTTGCCGAACACGAACAGGTCGACGCGGTTAGTGTCGTTATTCGCCTGCACGTCGAGGAAGCCGCCGTCGAGATTGGCCTCGGTATCGAACGGGGCGACGCGCACGAACGCTTCGCCCGCATAGTACTCGGCGAACAGCGCAAGTACGTCTTGCGGCGTGGCCTTCTTTGCCAGCTGGTTCGGGGAGAAGTACGTGGTGACGGCCAAGCCCTTGTAGAAGTCACCGACGATCGGTGTGAACACCGGTGCCGACTTCAGACCGGTATGGGCCGCCATCTCCGGCAGGTGCTTGTGCGTGAGACCCAGCGCATAGGGGCGCGGGCTCTTCAGCTTGTCGTTGCCGCCTGCCTCGTAGTCCGCGATCATCTTCTTGCCGCCACCGCTGTAGCCGGTGATCGAATAGCTGTGCGCGGCGAACTCGGGCGTGACCACCCCAGCTTCGACGAGCGGACGCATGGCCAATACAAAGGCAGAGGCATGACAGCCCGGCACGGCGATGCGTCTGGCGGTGCGCAGGCGCTCGCGTTGCGAGCGAGCCAGTTCCGGCAAACCGTAAGCCCAGTCCGCGCTGGTACGGAACGCTGTGCTCGCGTCGATCAGCACGGTGTGGTCGTTCGCGACGAGCGAAGCCGACTCGCGCGACGCCACATCCGGCAGGCACAGGAACGTGACGTCCGACGCGTTGATGAGACGACGGCGCTCCTCGAGATCCTTGCGCTTCGCTTCTTCGATACGCAGGATTTCCACGTCGGCGCGTTGCGACAGGTATTCGAAAATCTTCAGGCCGGTTGTACCTTCCTGGCCGTCGACAAATACTTTCGTGCTCATCTCAATCTCACTGGCTTGCGGGAATACGGGGGCGCCGGAAGGCGCCGGAACGTCATTTTAAGACCGGATGGCGGCATGCGTGCGCAAACATCGTCGAAAAACGACGTTGCGCCGTCGAAATGACATTGAGATGACGGTTTTATGCGGCAGATGCCATCCGTTGAGGACGGGTTCGCGGCGCTACTGCGGTGATTTGGGTGCCTTAATCGCCAGCACCGGCCGCCGCCGGCTGACCTCAGTGGCCCGCGATCCAGCGCGCGGTCACTGCCGCAACACGCGCTCCGAACTGCTTCGCGGTTTCGAGATCGCCCGGCGGCGGCGCTTCTTCCGGCGAAGCATCGGCGGGCGACTGCGTGAGCAGACCGGTAAAGCCGCCCACGTAATTCGGATCGTTGCGCGTTGCCGCCTTGGTGTTGGCCGGCATCATGCCTAAGCCGACCCAGATCATGCTGTGCTGCATGGCCAAGGTGACGAAGTACTGGATGGTGGAGAATTTGTCGCCGTTCATCGTCGCGGAGTTGGTGAAGCCTGCCGCGATCTTGTCTTTCCATTTCTGGCCGAACCAGGACTTCGAGCTCGCATCCGCGAATTTCTTGAAGTCGGCGGAGGGACCACCCATGTAGGTCGGCGCGCCGAAGATGATGGCGTCGGCGGCGTCGAGTTCGGCCCAGCCGGCATCATCCAGCTCGCCAACTGCAATCAGCTTCGCATCCGCGCCGGCGCCAAGCGCGCCGCCAAGTACGGCCTCGGCGGCTTTCTTCGTATGGCCGTAGCCGCTGTGGTACACAATGACAATCTTCGACATGAAATTCTCCATGTGGGTTGACTGCAGAAATGAGACCGGCGTCACGGAATCCGTATCACCGCGACGCGCGTCCTAGCGTCCGTAGTTGACCACCATTCGTGCGCTGCCGAGGGTTGCGGTGCCGATCTCGTGATCGAACATCAGCGCCGGCCGGCCTTGGGCGAGTCGAAGATCGGTGGTGTTCAGCGCATATACCGTGATCACGTAGCGATGCGGTTTGCCAGTCGGTGGACAGGGGCCGCCATAGCCGTCGATGTCGAAGTCGTTGTGTGCCTCGACGGCGCCGATCTTCTTCACGTAGCCCGAGGCGCTCGCATTTTCGGGCAAGCGGTCGATATTGGCGGGGATCTGCGCCACCGCCCAGTGCCACCAGCCGGGGCCCGGCGCATCGGGGTCGAAGATGGTGACTGCGAAACTGCGCGTGCCTTGCGGCGCGTCATGCCATGACAGTTGCGGCGAGCGGTTGGCGCCTTTGCAATCGTCCTGGTCGAAGACCTGGGCGGCGTCGACGGTGCCGCCATCGTGGAAGCTGGTGCTCGTCAGCGCAAAGGGGCCCTCGGCGAGCGCCCGTGGTCCGTGTGCGATGGCCATTGCGATGCTGAGCATCGCAATGGCCAAAGACGGTGTTCGGGAACGTGGCGAAGCAAGTGAAACGACCAGGCAACGCGAGCGCATTTGCCGATTCTCCAGTGTCGACGGAAGTTAGTGCAGCGCACTTACGCCCGTGCCATGCAAGATTGTTGCGAGGGTCGCGAACGATCATCCTCACGTTCATTATTGTCCCTATTTTGCATCCCGCGGTCGAATCAAGTCTAACATTTGGTCTGTTGCAACTTGGCGGCGGCGCTCAAGCGGGGCCGGGGCGGCTTGAAATGGGCTATAGTCGGATGAATGCACGCGTGGGCTGGGTCGCGCGCAAGTTCAACAAATTTAAAACCTGGAACCTAGAATTCAAGAATGATGCATGGCCGAAGTTTCGGAGAGCGTGTTATCAGGCGAAGGGAGAGCAATGCCAGATCCAGTCAGGGTTGTCGTGGCCGATGATCATCCAGTGATTTTGTTCGGCGCGGAGCATGCGCTGCTCAAGTTTCCTGGCATTCAGGTCGTTGCACGTGCACGCCAGTCAACTGAACTCATCAAGGTGTTGCAGACCGTCCCTTGCGATGTGCTGGTGACAGATCTGGCGATGCCTGGCGGACAGTACGGCGATGGTTTGCCGCTGATCGGCTACTTGCGTCGTAATTTCCCCACTCTGCCGATCGTCGTATTGACGATGCTGGAGAATGCGGCGCTGCTCAAGCGGCTGAGCGAACTCGGAGTCACGTCGGTCGTCAACAAAGCGGACGATCTGAGTCATATCGGACTCGCGGTTCAGCACGTCAGCCGCAATATCGAGTACATGAGTCCGTCGGTCAGGGCTTCGCTCGATACGCTGCGCATGAATGCGGGCGGCAAGAGCGACGAGGTGATTCTGTCGAAGCGCGAGCTGGAGGTGGTGCGGCTGTTCGTATCCGGCATGACCATCAAGGAAATCTCGGAGCAGTTGAACCGCAGTATCAAGACCATCAGTACCCAGAAGAACACCGCCATGCGCAAGCTTGGCATTGATCGAGATTCCGAACTGTTTCAATACGCGCAAAGCAATGGACTATTGAATCTGTCGTCGTATTCGACGGGCGAGCGCGGCGACGTGTCTTGATGAGACTCGGCCCGCTTCAGGCGGCTGGGGTATGACGTATAAAAAAGGGCTGCCTGTCGACAAGACAGGTGGCCCTTTTTAACAACAACCGTCAGGACTGGGACCGGACCGCTTTGGGTGACCCTGGCTCAGTCCGCGGGGTCCGGCTTACTGCGGCGATGCGGTCGCGCCGCCGTGCGCGGCCGACCACTCGGCCGGTGCGTGCAGGAATTTCTCGACTTCGTCGAGCGTCTTCGTGTCGAAGTAGCCGTTTTCCTTGGCGACGCGCAGCACGTCCCACCACGTAGCGAGCGCGTGCAGATCGACGTTAATGTCTTTCAGCACCGACACGCTTTCCTTGAAGATGTTGTAGTGGAACAGCACGAAGCAATGGTCTACCGTCGCGCCGGCGGTACGCAGCGCGTTGATGAAGTTGATCTTGCTGCGGCTGTCGGTGGTCAGGTCTTCCACCAGCAGCACGCGCTGGCCTTCCGTCAGCAGGCCTTCGATCTGCGCGTTACGGCCGAAACCCTTCGGTTTCTTGCGCACGTATTGCATCGGCACCATCAGGCGGTCGGAGAGCCATGCCGCGAACGGGATACCGGCGGTTTCGCCGCCAGCGACCGCGTCGATCTGTTCGTAGCCGACGTCGCGCAGGATGGTGGCCTCGGCCATTTCCATCAGACCGCGCCGCACGCGCGGATATGAGATCAGCTTGCGGCAGTCGATATACACCGGGCTCGCCCAGCCGGACGTGAAGATGTACGGTTTTTCCGCGTTGAAGTGAACTGCTTGTACTTCCAGCAGCATCTTGGCGGTCGTGTCGGAGATCGTCTGGCGATCGAAGCCTGTCATGGGCGGATCCTTGAGTGAGAGCGGGGAAGGCGCGGGCGCGGTGGCCCGGTGGCGCAGCAAGCGGGGCATTCCGCGCCTGGTGGGCGGAACACGCAGCCGGTCAGTGGAGTGCGGGCCGGTTTTGCTACGCGCGTAGGCCAATATTTTACCCGATTCGGACACTTCCGAGGAGGCTGTCGTGCGTCAACACCCGTAATGACGGATACGGCGGCGGCAAGGGGAAGCGCTAGGGCGCTCCGTGCGGGAGGTGCGTTCGGACGGCACCGCCGTAGCGGCCGGAGTGACAGCCTTTTTGGCTTGCTTGTGGCCGGGACGGGCGCCGATTAAACTCACGCGAATTTTCAGGGGCAGGCGGCCCCGGCGGCGATATCGTCACCCAAGCCGCGCCCTACGGGATGCTTTCGATGACTGTCGCCTCTCCTTCCACGTCCTCCCGCGCAACCGCACAACGCGGCTATGCCGGCCGTGCCCTGCTCGCGGCAGTGCTCGGCTATGCGATGGACGGCTTCGATCTGCTAATCCTCGGCTTCATGCTGCCGGTGATCGCCGCTGACTTGCATCTTTCGTCCGGCCAGGCGGGCTCGCTCGTCACCTGGACGTTGATCGGCGCGGTAGCGGGCGGCATTCTCTTCGGCGTGTTGAGCGATTATTTCGGTCGGGTGCGGATGCTTACCTGGACCATCCTGATCTTCGCCGTGTTCACTGGCCTGTGCGCATTGGCGCAGGGTTACGCTGATCTGCTGGCTTACCGCACCATTGCCGGTCTCGGATTGGGCGGCGAGTTCGGCATTGGCATGACGCTCGTGGCCGAGGCGTGGCCGGCCTCGCAGCGGGCGAGGGTGTCGTCGTACGTGGGGCTGGGCTGGCAACTGGGTGTGCTGGCCGCGGCGCTACTGACGCCGCTGCTGTTGCCGATCATCGGCTGGCGCGGCATGTTTGCACTCGGGCTCGCGCCTGCGGTGGTGTCGTTCGTCGTGCGGCGACGCGTCGAGGAACCGGCGCTGTTCGTCGAACGCGCGGAACATGCGCGGAACGCGCGACATGCCGGGCTGGACACCGCGCGCAAGCTGCCGCTCAGGCGCCTCGTGGCCGACGCACGTACGACGCGCGCGAGCGTCGGCGTCGCGATTCTCTGTTCGGTGCAGAACTTCGGCTACTACGGCCTGATGATCTGGCTGCCCAGCTATCTGTCCAAAACCTTCGGCTATTCGCTGACCAAATCCGGCTTGTGGACTTCCGTGACGGTTCTTGGCATGGCCCTCGGCATCTGGCTCTTCGGCGTCGCCGCTGACCGCTTTGGCCGCAAGCCGACCTTCCTGTTCTATCAGGTTGGCGCAGTCGTGATGGTGTTCGTCTACGCACACCTGAGTACGCCGTTCGCGCTGCTGATCGGCGGCGCGGTGATGGGCGTGTTCGTCAATGGCATGATCGGCGGATACGGCGCGCTGATTTCCGAGCTGTATCCAACCGAGGCGCGAGCTACCGCGCAAAACGTCCTGTTCAACATTGGGCGGGCGGTCGGCGGTTTTGGGCCGGTCGCAGTCGGCGCGCTAGCGGCGCGCTATTCGTTCGCCGCAGCGCTCGCGCTGCTCGCCTCCATCTACCTGCTCGACATTCTTGCGACGCTGTTTCTGATCCCCGAACGGCGCGGCGCTGCGCTCAAATGACGCACGCTTTTCGCGAACCGTAAAAGCAGCGCGGAATGCTCTGCGGAATGACGCGCCGCAGCACTGCTGCGACGCTCATTGGGCCCGATCAAGTGCCTTTTTCGCCGAGGGTTAGCGGCTCTAAAGGCTACGCGTAATGACCCATGCGAGGTGTACACTAATCCCCCCCGTAAATGCTCTGCACCGCTTTGCCAACCGCTCAGGTTCGACGCTGCGCCCAACCGGCGCGGGCGAAAACCGCTACAGTCGATTACCCATTCGATCCATGCAAGCGAGGCGCGCGGTGCTATGAGCCGGGCCCAATTACTTACGTCTCGCAGGCCAAAAAATGGACGAACAACTGAAGCAAAGCGCTCTCGCGTATCACCAGAATCCGAAGCCCGGCAAGATCTCGGTCACACCGACCAAGCCTCTGTCGAACCAGCTCGACCTGTCGCTGGCGTACTCGCCGGGCGTCGCCGCAGCCTGCATGGCGATCTACGACGAACCGCTCGACGCGCAGAAATACACCTCGCGCGGCAACCTCGTGGGCGTGATCACGAACGGCACAGCCGTGCTCGGTCTCGGCAACATCGGCCCACTGGCCGCGAAGCCCGTGATGGAAGGCAAGGGGTGTCTGTTCAAGAAGTTCGCCGGTATCGATGTGTTCGACATCGAACTGTCCGAGACGGATCCGGACAAGCTGGTCGAAGCCATTGCGATGCTCGAGCCGACGCTCGGCGGCATCAACCTGGAAGACATCAAGGCGCCGGAATGCTTCTACATCGAGAAGAAGCTGCGCGAGCGCATGAAGATTCCGGTCTTCCACGATGATCAGCACGGCACCGCAATCATCGCCTCCGCTGCGATCCTGAACGGTCTGAAGGTGGTCGGCAAGAAGCTCGAAGAAGTGAAGCTCATCTGCTCGGGCGCGGGTGCTGCGGCGATTGCCTGTCTGGACCTGCTGGTACACCTGGGCCTCTCGAAGAAGAACGTGCTGGTCACCGATTCGAAAGGCGTGATCTACGAAGGACGCGGCAATCTGGACCCGTCGAAGGAACGCTACGCGGCGAACACCGACGCGCGTACGCTCGCCGACGCGATTCGCGGTGCCGACGTGTTCCTCGGCTGCTCGAGCGCCGGGGTGCTGAAGCCGGAAATGGTCGTGGAAATGGGCACCCAGCCGCTGATCCTCGCGCTGGCTAACCCGGAACCGGAAATCCGCCCGGAAGAAGCAAAGAAGGTGCGCCCCGACGCGATCATCGCCACGGGCCGTTCGGACTATCCGAACCAGGTCAACAACGTGCTGTGCTTCCCGTTTATCTTCCGCGGCGCACTCGACGTGGGCGCGACGACCATCACGGAAGAGATGAAGCTCGCCTGCGTGCGCGCGATCGCGGAACTGGCCGAAGAAACCGATCAGGGCGATGAAGTGGCGAAGGCCTACGAAGGTCACACGCTTGAGTTCGGCCCGGACTACCTGATCCCGAAGCCGTTCGACCCGCGCCTGATCATCAAGATCGCGCCGGCCGTCGCGCAGGCCGCGATGGATTCGGGCGTTGCGACCCGTCCGATCAAGGACATGGACGCGTACCGCGAAGAACTCGGCACCACCGTCTATCGTACCGGCATGGTGATGCGTCCGGTGTTCGCTGCGGCGAAGTCTGCACCGGCGCGCATCGTGTTTGCCGAAGGTGAAGACGAACGCGTGCTGCGCGCGGCGCAGTTCGTCCTGTTGGAGAAGATTGCCAAGCCGATCCTCGTCGGACGTCCAGCTGTGATCGACATGCGTCTGAAGAAGATGGGCTCGAAGCTCAAGTGCGGCGTGGACTTCGAGATCGTCAATCCGGAAGACGATCCGCGCTATCAGAAGTGCTGGCAGGAATACCAGGAGATCGGCGCGCGCGAAGGCGTTACGCCGGAAGTCGCGAAGGCGGCGCTGCGCAAGTTCAACACGCTGATCGGCGCGATCCTCGTGCGTCTCGGCGACGCGGACGGCATGATCTGCGGCATGATCGACACGTATCAGAGCCATCTGAAGTTTGTCGAGCAGGTGCTCGGCAAGGCGGAAAACGTGCAGAACCTGGCGGCGATGAATCTGCTGATGCTGCCGGGCCGCAATCTGTTTATCTGCGATACGTACATCAATGAAGTGCCGACCGCGGAGCAGCTCGCCGACATGACGGTGCTGGCCGCAAGCGAGATCGAGAAGTTCGGCATTACGCCGAAGGTCGCGCTGCTGTCGAACTCGAACTTCGGCAGTGTGCCGTCGGCTTCGTCGCAACGGATGGCCGAAGCGCGCAAGCTGATCGTGCAACGCGCGCCCGAGCTGGAAATCGACGGCGAGATGCACGGCGATGCTGCGTTGTCCGAGATGGTCCGCAAGGCTGCGTTCCCGGGCACCAAGCTCACGGGCGAGGCGAACCTGCTGATCATGCCGAACGTGGAAGCGGCGAACATCACGTACAACCTGCTGAAGATGATCGGCGGTGAAGGCGTGACGGTGGGGCCGTTCCTGCTTGGTTCGGAGAAGCCGGTGCACATCCTGACGCCCGCGGCAACCGTGCGCCGGATCATCAACATGACGGCGGTCGCATCGGCGAATGCGAGGGTGCGTGTCAACGCGAAGTAGTTGTCGCTGTTGCGCCTGATGTGGTGCCGTAGCAAGGTGCTCGCAAACGGAAAGTGAGAACGCCACGGAATCGGATTCCGTGGCGTTTTTTTTCGCGTGTCTTTTGGCGATGTTTTATGGCGCTTTGATGCGTTAGGAATACGTCTCGGGAGGCAGTGTCGCAATAGAGTCTTAAGAGGGCGCGCCAGCTTTAAGAATGCTCTTATTCGTTCTTGTGTCGAGAATTTGTAAAGTTACTTCTGAAGCGCGGCACATCACATCGATAGACGACGGGACGCCCTTCTGGCTGAAATGCTTCGACGCGTTCCAGGCACAGCGCTTCATCCAGTTTCGTAGTAGCGGTAGCTGTAGTAGTTGATGATAGTAATGGGTAGTAGTGGTGCTGCAGTAGTTGTAGAGGTAGGTGAAGGTGTTGTGAAGTAGTCTGGGTGGTGAGTGGTTGATGGTTGTAGTAGCAGTCGTAGATGAAGTTGTAGTGGGTAGTTGTAGTTCCTGGTTGTAGATGGTTGCAGTAGCAATAGCCGCAAAATGCAGTTTCAATATCTGGTAAGCAATACGTAGTAAGAAGCGTGTTGTAGGTAGTTGATGGGTGAAGTAGTAGTAAGCCGTAAGCCGTAAGTGAAGTTGTTGTACGTAGTGTTGGTGTTGTAAGTGGTAGCAGTGGTGGTAGCAGTACCGCCCGTTCCCGCGCTTTAGTTTCACGCGTGGGCCACAGGCAAAAAAAAGGCGGCTGTCCTCACGGGCAGCCGCCTTTTCCATTTCCCTCTACCGCATCGTGTTCGGGCTATCAGGTAAGACACGCACCCGATAGACGCGATCGCGGGCGTCCATATGCTGCGTCGGCAATCGCCGATCAGGCCGCGTGCTGCGCCTGACCGCCTTGCGGGGAGCGCCAGCGAGCCAGCAAGTCCTGCCACTTCACGCGCACGCCCTTGAGGTTGTTTTCCTTTACATGTCCGTAGCCGCGGATGCCGTCCGGCAGATTCGCCAGTTCGACCGCCAAGGCATGTTTTTGCACGCTCAGACCGCCGATCAGCTCACGCACCAGTGCCTCGTACTCACTGATCAGCGCCCGCTCGGCGCGGCGCTCCTCCGTCTTGCCGAACACATCGAACGCCGTGCCGCGCAGGAACTTGAACTTCGCAAGCACGCGCATGGCGCTGAGGATCCACGGTCCGTACTTCTTTTTGATCAGATGACCGTGCGCGTCCTTCTTCGAGAAGGCCGGCGGCGCGAGGTGAATGTTGACCTTCCAGTCCCCCTCGAAACTCGCCTTCAGCTTTTCGATGAACGCCGGATCGGCGTACAGGCGTGCGACTTCGTACTCGTCCTTGTAGGCCATCAGCTTGTGGAGGTTTTTCGCCACCGCTTCGGTCAAGGGCAATTGACCGTCGCCCACGTCTAGCGCTGATTCGGCCACCCGCACTTGCGCCACCAGTTCCCGATAGCGTGCCGCGTAGGCGTCGTTTTGCCATGCGCTCAGGTAGTCGGCGCGCTTGTCGATCAGCGTATCGAGCGCCTTCGGCGTGTGCAGC
>Ga0116109_1000029_pt1 | contig 41998 bp, 50 predicted proteins | sample June2015DPH_8_10_2_FD_89718 | JGI IMG/M metagenome (GOLD analysis project Ga0116109, IMG submission 89718) | Peatland microbial communities from SPRUCE experiment site at the Marcell Experimental Forest, Minnesota, USA - June2015DPH_8_10 | ecosystem: Environmental > Terrestrial > Soil > Wetlands... | reverse complement strand
CGGGGCATCCGACGTCACCCTATGAAAAAGAAAAGGTCAGCTCCAGGTTCGGCAATGCGCGTCAGCTGGTCATATTTCGCGAGGCGTTCCGAGTTGCGCACGGAACCGATCTTGATTTGCCCCGCATTCGATCCCACCGCCAGATCGGCGATGAACGAGTCTTCGGTCTCGCCCGAACGAGCAGACACGACCGTCGCATAGCCCCCCGCGCGGGCACGCTTCATTGCTTCGAATGCACCAGAGAGCGTGCGCTGCTCACCCGCGAGGTGATATTTACCGTCACGATAAATCTCGCTCGCAGCGACATCGATTGCGATTGCGACGTCGTCGCCCGGCCGGAGCCTGGCACGCTCAAAGGCGCGCATCATCAGCTGAAATGCCTCTTCGGCAGAGGCATAACCGGGACTGAGACCACCCTCGTCTGCCAGCAGAGTCGTGATGCCGTCTTCGGCCAACAGCTCGCTCGCAGCCGAGCGCACCCGGGTGAGTATATTGAGCGCGTCACATAATTTTTCGCGCCGACAGGGACGGCCAGGAAGTCCTGAAAATCCATGCTTCGCCGGGCGTGCGCCCCACCGCTGAGAATATTGGTCATTGGCATTGGCATCGAGATTCGTCTCGTCCCCACAAGCTGCGCAATGTAGCGGTGTAGCGCAAGCCGCTCGTGCACTGCGGCTGCCCGGCAGATTGCGAGCGATGTAGCAATGATCGCGTTCGCGCCCAGCCGCGACAGGTTCGCTGTACCGTCGTGGGTGCGCAACGCTTCATCGAGCCCGGCCTGCGAAGTTGCGGGCCGCCCCTCGAGAAGCCTGGCAATCTCGCCGTTAATGTTATGCACGGTTTCGGAGACACCGCGCCCCTCATGGAGTGCGTCTTCACCGTCGCGCAGTTCAAGAACCTCGTGCCGTCCCGTGGATGCACCTGATGGAGCGCAGGCACGTCCGTACGAACCGTCTCGCAGTGAAATGTCGACCTCGACGGTCGGGCGGCCACGGGAGTCGAGAATCTGGCGGCCACGCACCTGCACGATATCGGCCGAGCGCGCCAGATTGAAAGAAGGATGTGTCACGTCATCTCCATGGATTATTGGTTAAACCACCGATTCGCGAACGTCATGTCACCGCTCCGCAGTGTCTTTGCAACATGGCGGATACCGCTGCTGTCGAGCTCGGAGACGTAATCGACGGGAGAATCGCTATCGGCCCCTCGACCATCAGGCGCGCAGGAAGTCTTCCGGCATCTCCATGGTCGCCCATTGCTCGAGGGATGCCTGGTTATGCGGATTCAATCTCGTCGGGAACGTATCATTGACGACGTCTCCATCGGTCATGTGCTCAACGCGAAAACCAGACGGGTCGTACCAGTAGTCCGAAACCGCTCCGCCGAGCGCGTGGCGCACAAGGCCCCACGACGCCTTGTACCCCTTTGACAACAGGTATTGACGGCCGATGCCGATGGCATCGAGATCGATCGTCTCGAAGCAGACGTGATGCGCGCCGTTCGTTGGGCCATTGAAGACAGCGATGTTGTGGTGGTCGACATATTCCGCGCCCCGCGGAAACCGCAAAAACCCGCCAACTGCCATTTAATAATCGCTGAAGGATTCGGAGGACTCATCACAACGTGTTTAAGCCCAATGATCTCCACCGGCACCGCCCGGATAGTCAAGGTCTTCGACCGGAGCGTCAAGCCGGTCAGACAGCACCCGCAGACTATTCTCCGAGTGCACCTCGAACGCTACCCCGACAAAAGCTGGTTCCGCTCCACGCTCGGCAACATAGAGATACGGTGCATCATTGCACCCCCGAAAGAAGATACGATCCGGGGTTTCATGCGCCACTATCAGTCCGAAATCCTTAAAGAACGTCCGAATGACCGCGAGGTCGCGATGCCGGTACGTTGCATAGCTGATCGATCTAATCATGGGTGTCTCCTACTTTGGTTTAACTGCATTCACTGAACAGACGGTCGCGCCCTGGTGACGTCGCGCGTAAACCGGTGTCATGCCAGGCCGATTCGTACTGTTCAGGCAGCCGCCGAAAAAGCTGCGGCGCGCCTGGCGGCTCGCCCATCCACCAACGACAACGCGCTTGAAGCTTGCGACCAGTATAGACAAAAGAAGGCACACGTGTGCTTTATCGTTTACCCTGAACCGGTGCACGATGTCTGTGAATCTGTGCCTCCAGTTAAGCGGTACCGAGACAGTCAGCAACTCATCCCGGCAACCGCCCTGATTGGCTTTGACCGGGCTTGGATTGTCAGCTGCTTTTACCGGATCGGCCTGTCGGATGTTCCTGCATCACAAGCAGGTGCGGGAAGCGCCATGTTTGCAGCCGTTCAACAGGTTTGGTTCGGGCTCGGACCCACAGTGCTCGGAGGCATATTCAGCTACGCTCTGTAGAGTGCGGTAGCTGCAGCCTTCAGACGATCAATTCCTGCCTCCTCATTTAATTCGTATTACTTACTTAAAATATAATACCTACAGCCATCTTCTGACGGGCACTGCTTAATCACAAAAACACACGTGTGCCTCGGTTTCTCCTATACTTGTGCCGAGCAATCTCCACCGTTACACGGACTAGCATGAGCAAAACACACGGCTCGCACCCGCGAAACTCGCCGCCGAGCCGTACGAGACAGCGGTCCCTATCGATCCTGCGAGCACCGTAGCCGTCGCTGGCAGGACGGTTGGGCTACGCACAATCCAAAGTAACGGGATTGACCGCGACTATCTGCTATACGCTCCATCCACGTCGTTGCCTGTTGGCCCACGCCCGCTTGTGTTGGAACTGCATGGAAGCGGCCTCTCGGCGCAGCAACAGATGCGGTGCAGCGGCTTTCATTCGCTCGCCGAGGAGCAGGGTTTCGTCGTTGCGGCTCCACGAGCCGCCATCCCGTTGCAGCTATTCAAGGACCATCCACCGGGCTTCGCCTGGAACGTACCGGGCGTACCGCTAGTGCATCAGGAACAGACGGTACGAGACATGCCGGACGACATCAGGTTTATCCGGGATCTCATAGTCGACATCCGCAGACGCATGTCCATTGATCCGGGACGCATTTATGTTGCCGGTTTCTCAGGGGGAGGCAGGTTGGCCTCTTACCTGGCCTTCCTTCTCCGCGACATCGTCGCCGCAATTGGAACAGTCAGTGGTCTCCGAATTCCGGCAATCGATGCACCTTACGCGCCCTGCCCGATCATTGCGTTCCATGGTCGACTGGATCGGCTAAACCCCTTTGACGGTGGTGCGGGTGACCGTTGGCGGGAGCCTGTGATCGATACCGCAGACTATCTCGCCTCGCTGCAGGGCTGCATACGTCCGAACTCGACGAAACGCCGCATCGTCGCGCGCGCAACCTCGGGACGCTCGCCATCGAACGCATAGAACATTTCGCCGCGGCGCTCGGCCGTCTGGCCGAAAAAGCACGGATACTCCGGCTGCTCGAGCGTCTCGCGGTAGCTGCGATATGCATCACGCCACCACGTGGGCAACTCGCCCGAATTCGACGCTTCGACGTTCAGGATGCGTGTGGTCCACGGGGTGGACGCCGCTTTCGACTGCTTGGATTCGGGTGAAATCGCCATAGGCTTGCTCCGGACGAAGTTCGGTTTGTCGGCAAGATCGTGCGCGTCCGCATGACGTGCGTCGGAAGATCGGCGCTCGGCGGCCCCTGGCTTTCGCACAGCCGGGCCGTGCGTTCATTGGGCCGGGCGGCGCCGCTTGCGCGCGAGCTGGATCATCCGGCGCACCCCGGCCGCATGCTGCTGCCACCAGTTGCCGGTTGCGAGGATCGGATCCGCGCTCGGGTCTCCGGTTTCGCGCGCGTCGTGGGTAAAATCTGCGGTGCCGAACCGCATGTCCCACCACGGAAACACCGTGCCGAAATTGCAGCTCTCGCGGCGCGCGATCTCCGGGCAGTGATGCGCGCGGTGGAAGTGCGGCGAGATCAGCAGCCTCTCACCCAGCCATCCATAGCCAGCGCGCGTATTCGCGTGCGCAAAGCTGCCCACGAAGCGAAAGCCGACAATCACGAACGGAAATTGCAACGCCGGCATGCCTATCCCGATCGCGACGACAAAAAGCCACACGTACGTGATGATGTCCTCGAGCAGGTGCGAGCGGTCGTCGGACCAGAACGTCATCTGCAGTTCCGCATGATGCAGGGCGTGCAGCCCGTACCACCAGCCGAGGCGATGCGAGATCCGGTGGCGCCAGTAATCGGCGCAGTCCAGTATGACGAAGCCGATCAGGAATCCGGCGAGTGGTGTCCCCGCGGCATCCCCGATGTGCGTGAGCAACGACGGCAGTGGCCACTGATGCGCGAGCAGCCAGCGCCCGACCAGCGCCTTCACGAGCCCATACTCGAAGTAAGCGGCGAGGGGGAACAGAACAATCCGGACGATGAACGTGTAGACGATGTCGGTCGCCATTGGCTGCCGAACCGGCCAGCGCAGCAGCGGCCAGCGCCGTTCGAGCGGGGTACAGAGCAGATAGCTGAGGATGACCTGCAGCACACCGCATCCGGCGAACAGCAGCCACGCCGAACCGGTAGATCGCTGCACGGCAGATCCAAACAGACCGGCGATGCACGCCACCAACGAACCGGTTCCGGAACAGGCAAACAACCCAGACGACACAAGCAAACTCCATCGCATTCGAACTACCGGCCCGGTGCCAATGCTTGTAAGCGGAACAAGATGCGACGCCGTCCGGCAACGCGAAGGCGTCGCAAAAAAGGCCCCGACACCGGCCAGGACAAGGACCTTGTGTTCAGACAATGTAGTTCCTGGCGCGTGACAAGTCGGTGGCGTGCCGATGGCAGGCGTGCCAGAAAACGGTATTCGTTAGTCCGCGGTATGAGATGGACGGCGTGCACGGAAAATTTTTCCCCGTCCCGCTCTTCTATTTTTACTTTGCAAGACTAATTTACTTATACGATTTGTCTCTATGGCGGTTCTTTTCTTCCATCCGTACTGCCAGCGGACATCCGCCCTCGCGCCGCAGATGCTCAATGGCAGCGCACGTGTCGGGCAAGCGTTCGTCCTGACCAAGCTTGAATTTCGCGTCCAGTCGTTCAATCGGCAGCTCGAAGGCCACGATGTTGGCCACGCGTCGCGCGATGCCCTCGTCGCCGAGTTCGTCGATGTTCCATGGCTGGTCGCGCCCCTGTTCGAGATGACCCACGGCGTCGCGTAGATGCGCGGTTGCGCCGTCTGCGTCGAGCGCACGCGGGTGGCCGTGGCAGTGGACGACGGAGAAGTTCCAGGTGGGCGCGCTGTCGCGCACGGGATAGCCGGGATACCAGGATGACGAGATATAGCCGTGCTCTCCGACAAAGATCGCGGCCGATTCGGCGCCCTCCAGAATCAGATGGGCGTGTTCGTTTGCCTTCGAAAGATGCGATACGAGCGTGCCATGCGCTCCTCGACTGCGATCCAGCATGAAGATCAGATGCGAGATGACCAGCGAATCCGGCGACTTCGTGACGAGCGTGCCGAAAACCGTGCGGTCGATAAAGTCATAAACTTCGCGAGAATCGGCGGGAGCAAAGACGGGCTTGGAATACATGGCAGAACCTTATTGAGCGGGTGACGCAAGCTGCTTATGCAGCCATGTGCTGGTGTCGTCGAGCGCCGTGTTGCTCACCGCTGCGATCGACACCGCCTCGAGGAAGCTGTGGACGGTGCCCGGATACACGATCTGCGTGACGTCCGTCTGCGCAGCGCGCAGTCGCTCGGCCATGCGCAGGTTTTCATCGCGCAGGACGTCGAGGTCGGAGATCGCAAAGAAGGTTGGCGGCAGATTGGCGAGGTCGGCAACGATCGGCGCGGCCAGTGGATCGCGAGCGTCGCGCGTGTCGCGCAGATAGTTGTTCCAGAAGTGTTTCATTTCATCTGACGACAGCAGATAACGCCCGTCGCCGAATGCCTCGTACGAGTCATACGAGGGCGACGGATCGAAAGCGCCGTAGTTAATCACGAGCGCGCGCAGCAGATCCGCTTTGCCGAGGTCCCGCAAACGAAGCGCGGTGGCCATGGCGAGATTCGCGCCTGCCGAATCACCGCCGATGGCCAGACGGCGAGGATCGACGCCTGGCAGCACACCGGGTTGCGCGAGCCACTGGACCACGTCGGTCACCTGATCGATCGCAACCGGAAACCGACGCTCGGGCGCGAGCGCATAGTCGACGCCGATCACGACGACCTGCGCGCGGGCCGCATATTCACGCATCAGGCGGTCGTGCGTGTCGAGGCTGAACATCGTCCAACCGCCGCCGTGCAGATAGACAAGGGCAGGCAGGTCACCGTCGAGAGCTGGGCACAGCACGCGCACACGGACGTTTGCGCCGGCCTCGCGCGTGGGCACATCGATATCGTCAACGTGCGCCATGACCGGGCCGCCTGCGGCCCACGGCGCGCGAACCTGCTCGGCCACGGCACGGCGCGCGGTGAGCGTTAGTGTGTCGAAGTTGGGATGTCGCGCGTAAGCCGCCGTGACGGCGTCGACGAACCGGCGGATATCGGGTTCCATCGGATCGCCCGAGAATGTGTGGGAGGTTGCGTTCATGGATTGGGCAGGGTTGGGGCTGATTCGGACGCAGCGCTGAAACGGCTATGGAGCTGCACTATAGGCAACCAGTTTTAGGCCCGCATGTTAAATTAGGTCGATTATCGTAGCGATCGGGCCATTCATGCGTAGCGTCGAATCAAGTGACTATCAGGACGTGCCGCGCCCTGTCGCTGCGATGGCGGTCGAATACCGCAGCGGCAGTCGCGACAGCCGTCACAAGCACCGCAGGGCTCAGCTGCTTTATTCGACAACGGGTGTGCTGACCGTGGTGACCAACGAGGGGACGTGGACCGTGCCGCCGCAACGCGCAGTCTGGTTGCCAGGCGGCGTCCAGCATGAAGTCATTTTTCGCGGCGACGTGTCGTTCCGCACGTTGTATGTCGAGCCACTGGCTGTGAGTCAACCGTTGCCATCACGCTGCAAAGTGATCGAGGTATCGGAGTTGCTGCGCAGCCTGATTCTCGAAGCCATGCTGGTGCCGACCGAATACGAACTGGGTGGACGGGACGAGCGTCTGATGCTGCTTATCCTCGACGAGATCGTGCGCTTGCCGACCGCGCCTCTGCACATGCGGATGCCCTCCGACGAACGCCTGCTACGCGTATGCCGTGCGCTCGTCGCGGCGCCCGACGATGCGCGCGATCTCGACGAGTGGGCCTCTGTGGCCAACATGTCGCGCCGCACGTTCACGCGGACATTCAGGAACGAAACGGGATTGAGTTTTTCCGATTGGCGTCAGCAGGCGCGCATCTTTGAGGCGATGGCGTTGCTTGCCACCGGGAAGCCGGTGACGACGACGGCGCTCGAAGTCGGTTACGGTAGCGTGAGTGCGTTCACCGCGATGTTCCGTCGTAGTTTCGGCGTTGCGCCAACCGCGTATCTGAATGAGCGCATGGATCAGGCAAGTCCTTTGTCGCCCCGGGTTGGAGCGCGCACTGGTCGCACAGCGCCATAGGTCACGTCCGCCGCACTACATCACTGGCGACATATTTCCATCGACATTGATAGACGTTCCTGTCACGTAACTGGCGAGATCCGAAGCCAGGCAACATTGGCAAACTCCTCCGCCGTGCCAACGCGTCCAAGCGGGACATTTTCGCCCATCTTCGAAAGAAACTCTTCATAAGAGTCATTGCCAGACTGTGAGTGCCTGCGGACCCACTGGTCACTCTCTATCAAGCCAACGTGCAGCGAATTGACGAGGACATTGTGCGGTGCCCCCTCTCCCGCCAGCACCTTCGTCAACGCCATGCCGGCTGCGCGAGACACAGACGTGGGCGCGGATGCCGCTTTCGGGGCCTTTGCGCCTATGTTGAGCACATTGATCACGCGCCCCCAGCGCCGTTCGATCATTTGCGGCCAGGCAAGACGCGTCAGGCGAATCGCCGCGAATAGCTTCAGGTCGAGATCGGCCTGCCAGATCTCGTCGGAAATGGACGCGAACGGGCCAGTTTGCGAGACACCTGCGTTGTTGACCACCACATCGACCCGGTCAAACGTTTTCATCACGTCAGCGTAAGCAGCGGCGATATCCTCGGCTTTTCTCACGTCACAAGGAAATACGTGAACACGACCTTTCGCCGTCTTTGACACGATCAGCCGCGCCTCTTCGAGCGTCTCGGGGCTGCGTGCGAGCATCGCGACGTCAGCGCCGCTTTGCGCCATCCTCACTGCGATGGCTCGTCCGATACCTTTGCTACCTCCGGTTATGACGGCGACCCGCCCGTGCAGATTTGCTTCCATTGCACTCTCCCTTTGAAGAAGCCACGAAACGACAAGTTGGAAAGTGTAGCAACACGCCCGATATCCGGGTGGCAGACGCTTTAGAACGAGCGCACGTCCCTGGCGGCGCCGACGCATCTCATGTACCGATATGGCACACTCGCCGGCTGCGGCAAGATGCCTTGCAGTTGTGAGGAAGCGGCTCTCGTCAAGACGTTAGATTTGATACGACACGCGTTTGAGGACAACCCAACATGAGCAACAACGAACTGGCAACAGCCTCCTGGAAAGCGGATCCCCTCACATGGGGAAAAGGGCCGCGCGTATTCGAGATGTTTCTTGAGCCGACATGTCCGTTTTCAGTGAAGGCATTCGGCAAGCTAGATGCGTTAGTGCAGGAAGCGGATGCAGATCGGGTTACCGTGAAGGTCCGCCTGCACTCGCAACCGTGGCATATGTATTCAGGCGTGCTCGTCCGTTGCATCCTTGCCGCCTCAACGCTGCCCGGTGGCAAGGAAACAGCGAAATCGGTGATGGCCGCCATCGCCGCGCATCGGGAAGAGTTCGAGTTCGCCCGGCACTGCGGCGGACCCAATATGGACGCCACGCCGAACGACATCATTGCGAGGCTCGAGCGTTACAGCGGCGTCGCATTGCGCGAGGCGTTCGCGATTCCCGACCTCGAGCGGGAGATCAAATGGCACTCGAAATATGCGCGCCAGAATGGCATTCACTCCTCGCCGACCTTTATGATCGACGGACTGGTCGATGCAAATCTGAGCAGCGGCGACGACGTGTCGGTCTGGGCCGCGCGCCTGCGCTGAGCAGAGCCACTGCAGCAAGCCCTCAATCTGCAAATCACCTTTGCAGGAACGAGGAGTGGATCCGGGGCTATTTCCAAATATTATAGAGCCCTGATTCTAATTTCGGCAGTATGCAATGCTTCCACCCCTCTCCGACTCAGCGTGGAGAAGTGTTTCTCACCTGTTCCCCGAGGATCGGCAGTATCGCTTCGGGAAAAAGAGTAGCGACCCTCGCGCAGTCCTCAATGCCATTCTCTGGGTACGTGCCCGAGGTGCGCCATGGAGGGCCTTGCCCGCTGATTTCCCGCCGTTCAGTACCTGCCACATCAAGTCGTTGCAGTGGCGCAGAATCGGAGTGCTGGACAAGGCGCTCCAGATTCTGGAGACGCAATGTATCAGCGCATCGCCATCTGACTCTCCCGTTGCTGGTATGAACATGTGTGCCTAGTAGGCGGACTGCTGTACGTTGCATGGAGCGTGAGCAGGGAACGTCGTTGGCAACAGCGCGCGTTTCAAGCTCGACTTCCGCCTCAATTGCGCATGCCCGAGAGCCGTCTCGCCAAAGCCGCGGCGCTGGCGAGCAGCGCCTTTGCGATCACGGCGCGCTCCGCCGCAAAGCGACCACTGGGCAGCGCCACCGTGATCGCATACGGCTTGCCGCCCATCGGTAGCGCGATAGCCAGGGCGGAGATACCTTCATAAGGCTCATCTTCTTCGATCGCGTAGCCGGCCCGGCGCGCCTCCTCCAACTGCGCCAGGAGCCTGGCGCGATCGAATGGCCTGCCCGCCGCAGAGATGGCCGCTTCGCGCGCATCTTCCGGAAGGATGGCAAGGACCGCCTTGCCGGGCGCGCTCGTCAGCAGGTCCACTTCGAGCACTTTCGGCAGCACCACGCGCAGCGGCTTGGTCGAACTCAGCACCTCTAGTACGAGCACGCGGCCGTCAGCGATCGTGTTCAGTATCACTGATTCGTTGAGCGTGGCATGCAGTTCCGTCATCTCGCTGTGGAACGCGTCGACGGGGTCGGGACCCATGCCGCGCGCAAGCACGCCCACAGTCGGTCCGAGGCAGAAGCCGCCCGACATGGCCTGCGCAGCCATCCCTTCCTCCTCCAGCGCGCCCACGATGCGCTGCACGGTCGAGCGCGGCAGGTTCACCCCAGCGGCGATCTCACCGAGCGACAGGCCGTTCTGACCTCGGCCGGCGAGCATGCGCAGGACCGTGACCGCGCGCCGGATAACCTGGATCCCGGAGCGCGCATCCTCTGCCCGCTCCTCGGCGGGTGCCGTGTTGTCTGTGTTCTTTTTAACCATGGGTTCCAGTCTGCAGGGAAGGCTGCCGCGTTGACAGCAGGGTTAACCATAAAGTGATACATTGCACCGCAATACGGGTTGATGCAACGCAGCTGGATGGCATGGCAAGTTTCAGTCGCGGCAAAAAGGAATAGATTTTGGACAAGAAACCGCTGATTGGTCTAGCCGGCGTCATCGTGGCCGCGATGACGGCCGAATTCAATGATCTGGTCGGATCGATGGCGATGGTGGACGTGCGCGGCGCCCTCGGCATCGGCCACGATGTGGGCACCTGGATCGAAAGCCTCTATCTGTCGGGCATGGTCATCGGCATGGCGATCTCGCCCTGGTGGTCCGCCGCCGTGTCGCTGAAACGGACAGTTCTGTTCGCAATCGCGCTCAACCTGATATCGACAGCGCTGATTCCGTTCGCGCCCAATGTGACCTGCTTTCTCGTGCTGCGTGCTATACAGGGGCTCGCGGAAGGCCTGACGATCCCGCTCCTGATGACCGCCGCGTTGAAGTACCTGACGCCCGAAATCCGCCTCTATGGGCTCTGTTGCTACGCCTTGACCGCGACAGTCTTCCCGAACCTGGGTGCTGCCGTATCGGCACTGTGGACTGACGTAGTGGGCTGGCGTTTCGTGTTCTTCGAAGCCGTGCCATTGTGCACGCTCGCGGCGCTGTGCGTCTGGTACGGTATGCCTCAGGATCCGCCGCATTACGAGCGTCTACGCAAATACGACTGGCCCGGCACGTTGCTCGTCGTGATCGGTCTTGGCGCACTCACCACGATGCTCCAGCAAGGCAACCGGCTCGACTGGTTCAACTCGAAGCTCATCTGCATGCTGGCGCTCATCAGCGTGATCGCCATTCCTTTGTTCGTCGTGAACGAGTGGAAACAGGAATTGCCGCTCCTCAAGCCGCAACTATTGAAGCGCCGCAACTTCGCTTTCGGCGCGATCACGCTCTTCTGCTTCGTGATCATCGGCATGTCGGCGTCCACGGTACCGTCCGAGTACCTCATGGAAGTTCAGGGCTTCCGGCCGCTGCAGACGTATTCCCTGATGGCCGAAGTTGCAGCACTGCAGCTTGTCTTCCTGCCACTGATCGCGAAGGTGCTCGACATCGAGTGGGTGGACTGCCGTTGGGTCAACGGCGTTGGGCTGCTTTGCCTGATCACGGCCTGCCTCGGGTCGAGCATGCTCGACTCGACGTGGAGCCGTGAGCAATTCTATCTATGGCAGGCCATTTCCGGTTTCGGACAGGCTTGCGTCGTCCTTTCGCTGCTGCTGATGGCCACCAATTCCGTGGCCCCATATGAAGGGCCGTTCGCCTCTCCGCTCGTCAACATGCCGCGCGGACTGAGCGAGGTACTCGGTCTCTGCATCCTCGAGTTGATGTCGCACTTTCGCGGCCAACTGCACACCACCCGCATGCTCGAAAGCGCCGGCACGCGCCGCTTCAGCGTTATCCAGGCAAACGGTATCGATGCCCAGCACCTACCCCCGCTACTGCCCGATGGCGCACAGCGTGCCGCCGATAGTCTTGCGACGTTCAGCCACTCGATCGATGTCCAGCGCGCGACGATGGTCATCAGCGACGACTATCTCATGATGGCCGCCATCGCCGCCTTCGTGTTCGTCGTGCTGCTGGTTCTGCCGCAGCGCACCTGGCCTCCCCGTATCGCCCTATTGAAAAAGTCCTGAACCTGATTCACTTATGAACGATATGACCCAACCTTCCGGCGCGCCGTCCGCCTTGCCCGCCCACGCGCCTCAAGGCGCTCACCAGCAGACTCCGCCGCGCAAGAGCCGCTGGCCGTTGCTCATCGGCATTGCCGTCATCGTGGCGTTCATCGCCGTCGTATGCTGGATCGTCTATGCTCCCAGCCCCGATGTCTCAACCGATGACGCGCGCATCACGGCGCACTACACCACTGTCGCGCCGCGCGTCGCCGGACAGGTCACGGCGGTGCTCGTCGACGATAACCAGCCCGTGCACGCGGGCCAGGTGCTCGCCACGCTGGACGACCGCGACTACCGCACTGCCGTCGAGCAAGCGCAGGCGCAACTCGACAGGGACCGCGCCCAGGTGGACGATGCGGCCGCTTCCGTGCAACGCCAGCCGGACGTGATCTCGCAAGACAGCGCGCAGGTCCAGCAGATTGAGGCACGCCTCGAACTCGCGAGAGCAAATGCCACGCGCTATAGCAATCTCGCCGCATTCGGCTCGGGCTCGAAGCAGGACACACAATCGGCCGATGCGACCCTGCACGAACAGACGGCGCAGCTCGAGCAGGCGCAGGCCGGCGTGCGCGCTGCCCAGCATCAGTGGGATTTGCTCAAGGCGCAGCAGGTAGCCGCCGAAGCTACTGTGCACGCCGACGAGGCGGTGTTGCAGCAGGCGCAGCTCAACCTCAGCTACACGCGCATCACGGCGCAGATGGACGGCATGGTGGGCGAGCGCGCCGTCGAGGTCGGCAACTATGTGAGCCCAGGCACGGCACTGATGGCGGTCGTGCCCGCGCAGGGCATGTACGTCGAGGCGCAGTACCGTGAGGTTGCGCTGAAGCACATGATGCCAGGCCAGCACGTGCGCGTGCGGGTAGACGCCTACGACATCGACCTCGATGGCATCGTCGACAGCGTTCCGCCCGCAACGGGCGCCGTATTCGAGCCGATCGCGCCCGACAACGCCACCGGCAACTTTACGAAGATCGTACAACGCCTGCCGGTAAAGATCGTGTTCGCGCCCAACCAGCCGAAAGTCGGCCTGCTGCGGCTCGGCATGTCGGTGGAAACTACCGTGCACACCAATTTCGCCGATGTCGTCGGCAAGCTGCGCGACACGTATCACGCGAGCGCCGCAACCGGGACTCCCGCGCCCGTAGCGAATTCTGGCGCTGGCGCTGGCGCCGGCGCCGGCGCGGGAGCATGAGCATGATGACGCGCTTCATGCAGGTACACGCGCGCCGTCTCGCCTGCTCGCTGGGCCTGGTGCTCACCGGCTGTACCGTCGGGCCGCAGTTCGAGCGGCCCACGCCGTCCACGCCTTCTGTATGGCAAGTCACGCCAGGCGACGGCACGAGCGAAGTCACGCACGATGGCATCGACCCAACGTGGTGGGCAAGCTTTAACGACCCAGTTCTCAACGGTCTCGTCCAGCAGCTCGTACACCAGAACCTCGACCTCCAGAGCGCGAGCGAACGCGTGATCGAGGCACAGGCGGCGCGCGGCGTGACGGCGTCCGCCGGTATGCCCCAGATCGGCGCATCGGTTTCTGAGCAGCACGACCGGGTGAGTTCGACGGGTGCGGCAACACTCGTCTCGCGTCCCCCTGGCTCGCCGCTCGAGTACAACGACTGGAGCGATGGACTGTCGGCGTCGTGGGAGCTCGATCTTTTCGGCCGTGTACGCCGGTCAGTGGAAGCCGCTGACGCGGGCACCGAGGAAGCGATCGAAGCACGCCGCGGCGTGGCGCTCGAGGCGCTCGCGGAACTGGCCTCCGACTACATGACCTTGCGCGGCGCGCAGACGCGCGAAGCCATCGCGACACGCAACCTCGACACTGCGACGCACGCGCTCGCGCTGGTCGAAAACCAGTACGCCAATGGCGTGGGCAACACGCTCGACGTCTCGCGCGCGAAGGCGCAGCGCGAGTCGATCGCCGCGCTTCTGCCGGAGTTGCACACCACGGAGCAGCTGACCATCAACGCAATCGGCCTGTTGCTGGCCGAGCCACCGCGCGCGCTCGATAGCGAGCTCGCGCCGGCGCACGATCTACCGCTTCTGCCGCCCCGCGTGCCCGCGGGACTGCCGTCGGACCTGTTGCGCCGTCGCCCCGACATTCGCGAGGTCGAGGCGCAGCTGCACCTCGCGACCGCCGAAACGGGTGTGGCCGTCGCCTCGTTCTATCCCGACATCAGCCTGACCGGCAGTATGGGTACCGAAAGTCTGCTGGCCGGCAGTCTCTTCAGTCTCGCGAGCCGAACCTTTTCGGTCGGGCCTTCGATCGATATCCCGATCTTCCAGGGCGGACGGTTGCGCGGCATGCTGAAGTTGCGCCGCGCGCAGCAACGCGAAGCGGCCATCGAGTATCAGAAGACCGTGTTGCAAGCCTGGAGCGACGTCGATAACGCCATGACGGCCTACGGCAATGCCCAGCAGCGCCGCGACTCGCTCGCTGAGGCGGTCGGCCACGAGCGCGAGGCGTTGACGGCGGCGACGCAACGTTACGAGCAGGGAAGTTCGAGCTTTCTCGACGTCGATACTGCGCAAGGTGCGCTGCTCGCGGGCGAGGACAGTCTCGCGCTAACGGACATCGGTCTGCGCCAGGATCTCGTCGCACTGTATAAGGCGCTCGGCGGCGGATGGACGATCGCGGGCTGATCCCGCGGTATCCGCCCTGCGCTCATCAAAGGAAGCAGCATCATGGATACGACCGATAACATGCGGATGTTCGTCCACGTCGTCGCTGAGGGTGGCTTTTCTGCGGCCGCGAAGCGCGTGAATGTGTCGACCGGCCACGTCTCGCGTTCCATCGCCAGCCTCGAAAGCCATCTGCGCATACGCTTGCTCAACCGCACGACTCGCCGCATCGTGCTTACCGAAGCGGGCGCGCGCTACCTCGGACGCTGCAAGCAGATTCTCGATTGGCTCGACCTGGCTGAAGCCGAAGCGCGCGAAGCACACCTCACGCCGTCCGGTACGTTGCGGCTCTACGCGATGCTCGGCTTCGGCCAGAGCTACATTGTGCCGGCGGTATTGAGGTTCCATGAACGCCAGCCGTCGGTGAATGTAGAGCTAACGTTCTCCGAGGCTCCGCTCGACCTGATTGAGAGCGGTTACGACGCTGCATTCGTGCTCGCGCCGTCATTGCCAGATTCCCGTCTGATTGCGCACTCTCTGGGCAGTACGGATTGCATCGCCTGTGCATCGCCCAAGTACGTGCAAAACCGCGGCGTGCCCCATGACGCCGATGACCTCGACGGGCACACCTGTCTGCAGCTCTATACGTCCAACCTGCCCGATGGCATGTGGATGCTTGCCGGCAGGGAGACCGCAGCCAAGCTGGCCATGAAGCCGTTCGGCCTCGCGTTCAACCATGAAAGCGCCCTGCTCGAGGCCATGCGCGAAGGACTCGGCATCGGTCTTTTGCCCGCCGCCTCTGTGTTACCCGCCCTGCAAAGCGGCGAACTCGTGCGAGTCCTGAGCGGCGTCAATCTGCAAAAGTTGAATGTCTACGCCGTCTATCCGTCGCGCGAATTCATCGACGCAAAGATCCGCGCGTGGATCGATTTCCTACGCGAGAGTCTGCCTCCTGCGCTCGCTGCCGACAGCGAAGCATTGAAAGCATTCACCGATACGGCAGCGCCTCTTCAACCGGTATGGTCGTCGAAGCATTCGAGGAGCGTGCCGGCTACTGTAGAGCCGGCGCTGGTTACGGAATAGATCACCTTCCTCTCGGGCTCCTCTCGGGCACGGGCGGTTCAGATCAGGAATTGTTAGTAAGGCGCGTCTCCTGGACTCGCAAGACCATCCAGCTCACGGGAATCATCGCCAGCGCAACTGCCATTGCAAGCGCAAACACTGCGGCGAGACCGGCCGACTCGAACAAGGTGGATATGAGCAAGGGGCTCAGCGTCTGCCCGATGCCGATCGCCGCAATATTAAAAGACATGAAAATGACGCTGCCTTCAGCCGGCGCCTCTTGCGCGAGCAAGGACTGGACAAGCGGAAACAGCAGACCATGCGCTGCACCAAGCAGGACGCCGCCCAGCAACAGCATGGACAAGTCCGAAGACACATAAAAGGCAGCCATCGACAGCGCGTACAGCGCATAGGCTAGCGCGACGATCCTGCGCATGCCGAGGCGTTTCAGCAGGCCGCCCATGAAGGGCGCAGTCAACGTGATCGCTATTGCGCAAGCCGTCGGTACCAGCGAGATAAGGAAATCGGAATGAATGCCGATGCGCCGCGCTTTCTCGGGAACGAATGAAAGCAGAATTCCGAACAGGAACAGGAACACCACCAATGTGGTCACCAGACTGCTGATGACAACCGGCCTGGTCAGGAATGCACGCAACGAGGGCCGCGACGCGCTATCCGTACGCGGAAGACTGGGCAGGTAAAGCTTCACGGCCAGTGCAAGCGGAAACGCCACTGCAGCGCTCAAAAACGTGGCCCGCCACGAAACGAGCGAAAGTAGACCAGAAAGAAGCGGTGCGGCCGCGGTAGAGATGCCGATGACACCTGCGTTGCGACCGATCACCGAATGCAGTTGGGAAGGCTCGGAAGCTTCGATGAGGATGACCAGGCCGAACAGTTCCAGCGCCGCCCCTCCGCACCCCTGGAGAATCCGAAGGAACAGAAGAACCAGGAAAGTCGGAGCTTGCGCGCAGGCGACGCCTGCGATGCCATATAGCAACAGACAGGCGATCAGTACCCGGCGCAGGGAAAGACGATGGGCGACGAAACCAATGAACGGCGTCAGCACGGCCATTGGCAAGATGAACAGGCTGACGAGCAGCGAGGCCTGCGCTGCATCGACGTTGAATGACGTTGCGATGTCGGGCAGAACGGGAGATACCGCCGATGCGCCATATACGGCGATGGCGGTCACCGCAAAGGCAATTACGAACGTTTGAGAAAGAGCCGCCGGCCGGCTACCGGCGCTCGACGATCCCAACGCTTCTTCTGCTCGTCGATCATCCAAGGACATAATTACGGTTCCCTATACTTGTGAAAGCACCTGTTATTCAGAGCTCAAGGGTAGTCGACCTGTTGCCTGCTCGTACGCACGCCAATAAGCTCGTCTCGCCCCGCAAATGCTCGGGATGAGTTGCATAAGCCTCAAGCGATTCCCGACTGTCGAACTCGGAATACAGCACGATGTCGCAGGCGTAGTCGATGCGGCTGATATCAATCCCAGTCTCGATCTTTAGCATACCGGGAATTTTCCCGTGCAAAGCCTCGAATGCTCGCTTGACTAGCTTCGCAGCATCAGCCTCTTGCCTGGGTGTTTCGCCATGGACATTTCACATTACTATGCGCTTTATCGCGCTTTCACCTCGGTTTCACGCCGGATGATTGCGGCGCGTAACCCGGCGCTTCGATCATGAAACGAAGGTGTGCGGGTCGGGTTTTCGGTTGAGCGAAGTCACGAGCACGGAGAGACCGAGGGTATCCGACAGCAGGATGAATTCTTGCCGCTTGTCGTCGGTAATGTGGCTAACGTCCGTAAGGAATTGAATGCCCTTGAGCCATTCGTCTTTGGTCAGCTAAACGTCGCGTGCAAATGCATGCAAGCGCCGGACGACGCTCGTCATGATCTGCCTGAACCGCCGATCAGGCGCCTCGGTATGGCGTGCCAAAACGAGCTGCGTGATACTGTCTTCGTCAACGTTTCGCATGTTGTCTTCAATGTTCATCTTCTTTGAGACAAAATATAGCTGACCGTCAGACAGCGAAAAAGACCGCTACGAGGAAACTTAATCCCGCGTAGTGGGAAACAGATATATTCGGACAAGTGGCTTGAGGTTCAGCTATTTTTGGCGACAGCCGAGCGTGGCAGCATTTCGAAAGCAGCGTCGATTTTCTCGTCGCACACTTCGACCGCATGGAGTACGAGCGACGCTGGACCGAAAGATGGCCGTAGCCATTGCTACTCGACTCACCTTCCGGTTTGCAATGCAGCGAAGCCGATGTTTATGTAGCGGGCATCTGCGTCCGCAGAAAACGCCGCCACGGCGGCCGGATGTCAACAATCATAGGGGAGCGCGCCGTGGACGGTATCTCGTCAGGTCTTGGTGGTGCCACGCCAGCGATTGTTAGGTTCACGGACGCCATCTAGCCATCTCGCAAGATCCACGGCCGCAGTTTTCTCCGCGGTTTCGAGGATGGGGATACCGTTCGGTACGATCGTCGAAATTTCCACGATCATCCCGTTCGGGTCCTCTGTGTAGCACGAGTAGCAGTAGCCGTGATCGACCATCATGATCGAGGCTCCCGATTTTTCGAGCCGCTTCCGGAACCATGGCTCGCCCTCAGACTGCTTTTATGACCGCATGCCGTTGCGTGCCAAGGCCGGATACGCTCATGTCGATCACATCGCCGTCTGCGAGGAATCTTGGCGGCTTCATTCCCAGCCCCACACCAGCTGGAGTCCCGGTAATGATCAGGTCGCCGGGCATCAAGGTCATGAACTGACTGACGTAGCTCACCACAATATCAACATCGAAGATCAAGTCCGATGTATTGCCCTGTTGACAAATCTGGCCATTCACCTGCAAGTTGAGGTCGAGGGCATTCGGGTCGAGTTCATCGCCAGTGACGAGCCAAGGTCCGACCGGAGTGAAGGTGTCGAAGCTCTTGCCTTTACCCCATTGGCCGGCGCGCTCGATCTGCCAGGCCCGCTCGGACACATCGTTGACCATGCAGTAGCCGGCTACGTATTGCCGCGCGACCTGTTTGGTGACGCGCCTCGCAACCGCTCCGATAACGATACCCAACTCGATTTCCCAATCGGTTTTCTCCGAACCAGGCGGCAACAGGATATCGTCGTCTGGGCCACTGATGGACGAGGTTGATTTTCCGAACACTACGGGTTCCGCAGGAATCGGCAATCCCGACTCCTTCGCGTGCTCCCGATAATTGAGGCCGATAGCGATTATTTCGCGTACCGCGCCAATCGGCGAACCCAGTCGACCAGGATTGCTTACCAACGGCAGCTTGCTGACATCGAGCGCGCCCAGGAATCGCAGGCCCTCAGGCGAAAGAACGGTAGCATCGATGTCACGCACAATCGGGCGCAAGGCACGGAAATTTCCCGTCGAATCGAGAATTCCGGGTAGTTCCTGACCTATCGGTCCGTAACGCAAAAGCTTCATTACTATGCACTCCTACCTTATATGAATCATTCAATGCGTGCGAGACTCAACGATGCCAGCACCCCGACGATCTGACCGAGGCACGCAGGACCGAGTGTGTAGCAGTAACGCGCTATTGCGGTTCGAAAGCGGCAAGCCGCACTTGCGCAATCTCGTCCGGGTGTTGCTGGTGGTACGCATCGAACAGCTGTGAGCACAACTGGGCAAGTGAACCCAGTCCCAGGGCCTGGTCTGCATGCTCGACCTCGCGCGCGCCAAGTACGTCATCGAGAACGGGAGCGAGACGGCGCAGCCGGAAAAACGTGGTGGCCTCTAGTTTCATGCTGAACCTCCTGCGGTCAGACGGTGGAGTGCACCGCTGCGAGGGCTAACGCCCTGGCGATGCTTCACTAGTGAGTTCGAATCGACATCCACTCATCCCGGTGCGTCGCAGGCGCTTGTGTGTCTCTTGACCAGTTCGCTGGCCAGAATCATCGCGTCGCCGTTAAGCGGCATGGCAGGCCCGCGGACTCGAGGACGGTACACCGGGTCGCCGCGGCTGATGTGCTTGCCAGACATGGCGCAACACCCGGACGCGCGAGCGAGAGACGGCGACCAGACCTGCTCCTGGTAGTTGCAAAGCGTCGCGTCGTGCCAGCACAGGGAGAATAGCGAATTCGACAGTGCCTCCACGACTCTCACGGTGAACGTGCGTACGTCACCTTCGTCCTGCTTGCGTGGACGGACCGTGCCGCTACCGGAGGTGGCCCGCCCAGACGGGGCCCGAGGTTTCCCCAGCGGGTCTGGCGGGGAAGAAAGCTGACGGATGGTTGCGAGCATCGTCGCCCACGGGTCTTGACCGCCCGGCGCCGAAGCGCGTCGGGGCGGCCGATGCGATGACGGATGATCGGCGGCGGGCAGCCCGGGGTCGATAGACGCATGGTAAGAACTATTGTCTGACAGTAGTTCAGAAGTCATATTGCGTTCGGCGTTAAGCATCGTGTTCCTCTCTTTAGCGAAGAGTGAAGCAGCAATCGAACAAATAATGGAGCTCGCGTAACTATTGACTTATGGGTGCAGAACATGTGACACGATGATTCCTTCGAGACGCTATAGAAAGAGGGAACCGGTCTGGCGGCCGTCCGAAAAGGCGATGTTTCCGTCGGGCCGAACCGCGAGTGTTGCGCTGCCGTAACGGGGAGCGGTGTCGCGATGAGAGAAGATTAGATTTAGCCGCAAGGCGAGGCTAGTCTACGGTTGGATACGCCGATGCCACATTAGCGTAAGCGCCTTATACCGGCGTATAAGCGCGGCAAAAAAGGCTTCACGAAGAGTGTCAGGCTGTGCAAAACTGGCACCGCCTACGATTTCGAAGGCGGCGTAAGCTAAGGTATTGAAACGCTTGCACTATCCACTACAGATGATTCCCGCCCAAACCTTTCATTATGAAAGATTATTGCGGCGGTTGCGCACGGCACCGCGCCAGTCGCGGACAATGACCTGGGGCAGCCGATGATTGTTCTCGTTCCGTCCGGGCGCGTAGAATAAGCTATTGGCGGCCGCAATAAGAACGCCTTTGCCTTCATAGGGTTACCAGATGGCTGCTGGACCGACGTATCCAATCATGACGGCCGCTGCAGGCAGCGACGGCCCGGTTGTCTATGTCGTTGATGATGACAAGGCAATCCGGCTGGCTCTCAGCACGCTCCTGCGCTCGGTTGGCCTGCGCGTCGAGACTTTTGAATCCCCTGAGGAATTTCTCCAGTTTCCCTCTGCCGCCGGGCCCAGTTGCCTGATTCTCGATGTCCGGCTCCGTGGAAAAAGCGGAATCGCTTTTCACCAGGAAATCGTCAACAGCGGCATGCGCATGCCCGTCGTTTTCATGACCGCTCATGGAGACATAGAGATGGGCGTGAAAGCGATGAAAGCCGGCGCGCAGGACTTCTTTCCCAAGCCGTTCAAGGACCAGGACATGCTCGACGCAGTCGAGCGCGCTCTGGCGCGTGATAGTGAACGGCTTGCTGCAGACGTAGCCATGGCGGACCTGCGGGCGTCGTATCAGTCTCTCTCTCCCCGAGAAAAAGAGGTAATGGCCTTCGTGCTGTCCGGGCTGTTGAACAAGCAGATTGCTTCCGAAATGAATCTGAGCGAAATTACGGTGAAGGTCCACCGCGCACAGGCAATGAAGAAGATGAACGCGCGTTCCATGCCGGACCTTGTCCGCAAGGCCGAGTCGCTCGGCATCAAGCCGCAACTATCCAGTTCTGCACGACGATAGTCTTGCGCGGGGATCCCCTACGGATTGCCAAGTGCAACCGAGAGCCAATGAGCCATTGCCGCAGCGTGATAGGGCTTCTGAAGCAGCACCAGCGCGCCGTTACTGGCCGCCTTTGCGTGCAGTGACGGTGTTGGGTACGCGCTGATGAAGATGGTCGCCGGGGCATGGCCTTGCGCTAGCAGGCGCTCGTGCATCTCCACACCCGACATACCGGGCATGCAGACGTCGGCGATGAGACAGGATGTGCTAGCGGCCGCGCCGGACCGAAGAAATTCTTCAGCTGACTCGAACATGTGCGCCTGCCAACCGAGTGACCGCACCAGGCTTCCTAGCGCGAGACGAACGGCTTTATCGTCATCGACAATCGAGATAACAGGCGTTGTTTGCAAAGCGGAAGCCCTCGGCTTCTCTTCCCTCGGTATACGAACGGTGAACCCACTCGCCCGTCTTGTTCTCTGGAGGTTAACTTACGGCCACCTTTACCGCGATGATACGAATGTATAGGTGATGAGACCGCTGCGCGGCCTACACGAGCGCGGTAGACACCCGCGCTGACGGCAAACTGAAACTGAATGTCGAGCCGCCTTCGGGGTTATTGGATGCCCAGATTTGACCGCCATGTGCCTCGATAATCGAGCTGCATATTGCCAGCCCCATCCCTATACCGGTGCTGCGCGTCGTAAAGAAGGCCTCAAACACACGCGGCAGATTCTCCTTGCTGATGCCGGACCCTGAGTCCCGCACAGCCACGACCACGTTCTCTTCGTTGTCAAGTCGGGCCCCGAGCACAAGCTCACGATCGCCGTCAACGGTGGCCATCGCCTGCACACCATTGATGATGATGTTGATGAGCACCTGCTGAAGTTGCACACGGTCGCCAAGCACCGCAGGAAGTCCGGGCGCGAGATTCAGCACAAGGGAACCACCTTGGCTCTCGACCTCCCCTCGAATCAGCGCCGTCACCTCTTCAATCAGTTCGTTAACCTCAACGAGTGCCCGGTCAGGTGGCGCTCCCTTCATCAATTTCCTTACACGCCGAACGATTTCAGCCGCCCTGTGCCCCTCATCAGTTATCTGGGTCATGCACCCCTCGATCTCTTTCATGTTGAGCGGCTCGCGGTGCAGCCAGCGCAGACCGGCCTCGCCATTCGTTATGATGGCGGCGAGCGGCTGACCAACCTCATCCGCGATCGACGCGCTTAGTTCGCCGAGTGCGGTGATGCGACTGGCGCGCGCAAGCTCGTTTTGCGCCTGCCGCAGCCGCTCCTCTGTCTGCTTTGCCTCCGTCACGTCCATCACGGCTCCGATGAACTGCCCGCTATCCAACTGACCGTCTGTTCGGCGCGCCACGATGTGTAGGTGCTTGACCGTGCCGTCTGGAAACAGCAGGCGATACTCGACGTCGAAGTCGCTGCTCGAACTCCCGGCTTGCGCGAGAAGTTGCTCAAAGGCCTGGATGTCATCTGGGTGCACACGCTGCCGGATCATTTCGATCGTAGGCGTCGTTGCGACGTCGTACTCGAAGATGTCGAAGGCCTGCTCGGACCAGAAAACTTCGCCAGTGGAAGCATTCCACCCGAAGCTACCGGTACAACTCAGCCTCTGCGCTTCAGCAAGGTACTGCGCCTGACTCTTTCGCAACCACTCCTCGGCACGCTTGCGCTGGGTGATGTCGTTGTTTGTCTCAAGGGTGGCGAGCGGCGCGCCCCCCTCGTCACGCTGCAGTGTCCAGCGACTGGCCACGATGACCTCAGAGCCATCGTGCCGCGTGCGAATCAGTTCGCCCTCCCAGTGCCCGGCGCGAAGATACAGTTGATGAATTTCGACACGGGGCGCCGGGAACAACGTTCGGAGAAGCTCATCGGCGACCTTGCCAATCGCCTCCTCTTTTTTCCAGCCATAGAGCGTTTCTGCGGCGTGATTCCAGTACGAGATGACTTCTTTCTGGTCGCGGCTAAACACGGTGTCCTGAGTCAGGTCCAGTAGCCGTGCCTGGGCACGCTGCACTTTTTCGACCCGGTCAATCCGTCGGACAAGCGTTGTGACGGCCACTGACGTAATGAAAAAGGCAATCAGGGGAAAATAATCTTCTGTCCTGCCTATCTGAAGGCTATAGAGGGGCGCTGTGAAAAAAAAGTCGAGCAGCGTGGCACCAACAACCGAGAAAATCGCGGATGAAATGAAGCTGTCCATCAAGGACAACAGGACAATGACAATCAAAAGACAGAAGCCAGTGCTGCTTACTCCCAGTCTTAGTCCGAGACAGACTGCAGCAACAGCTCCCAGCGAGATGCAGCCCCCAATCCACATGGGCATCAGACGCGATAACCGTCCGGTTCGATATGAAGATCCTATCGTCCCCACCCTCTCCTCCCCACGGCAGTGTCTCCCGCCCTCACGAAACAGGCCGACGCATCCCGTAACAACGGGTGCAACGGATTACCTTCAAGAAGTAACAGTTAAGGTACGACGTCGCACACGCCTGAAGTCAGGTCAAGCGATACGCTGCGTTCAGTGGCAACCACTCCATCATATACACATGCGTAGCCGTTAGCCGTGGGGACTGGAACACGGCATTCCCACGAGGCAGTCAGCGGCCGTGGCATCCTGTGTGTGCCGGGTTATACGAACGTATAACCCGGTTACGCTATCGCAGAACCACGATAGCCGACAGTAGAATAGCTTCCCTCTGCCGTTGTCCCTACTCTTAAGTCATCGCGAGCAGCGCACGCCTGATGGTAGCAACGGCTATCTCTCGGACACGTTTATGCCTTGGCTTACAGGGGCATGTATTGACGCAGAGTCGGCCTCTCCGCTTTGTGCGATTACTGCCTCACTCTATGCTAAAGGAAGGAGTGCGATGTTGAACGCTGGATCCATCTCGACGTCGGACACCCTATCAGAGAATGACCCTTACCCTACGTCTATTGCTCCCGTGCTCCCTCCAGGTCAGTGCCCGTCGCCGGATCGCCCGGGCCGGCCAGCCCATTCGAAATCCGCTTACAGCGCTGCATCGCCGAAGGCTCCGGCCGCCTGGGCAACGACGCTCGCAGTCATCCACCACCTTTCTTCCGCGCCAGACACGATGCGGAATTCTCCGGACTTGTCCAACCGCCGCTGCGTTGCTGACGTTCCGTCCGGGGCAGCTCCGCGCTTGATAGCGAGGCATCGCCTGCACCGGGCGAGTCAAGGTGCGCTCCACCGTCTGGCCACAGGAGGTCAAAAATGAAAGTAGAAACCGCCATGTTTTTGCGACTGCGTCGTCTCAATCCGGTTCTCGATGACGTGCTCAACGCAGGTGAGATCGAACACGCGGACCAGGCCGTGGACCTTGAGTCGCTTGCCCAGCTATGCTCTCAACTGTTCGACGCGTACCATTGCCAACACTCGGGCGAGATTGCGCAAGCGCGGGCCGACGCGCTCGAGTCACAATAACAACTTGTGGACTGGATGGCGGCGCAAAGCTCGCTGTTGGGCGCGGGTGCTCGCTCCGGAAAGCCCTTCGGGAACCTACAATGGCCGCAAAGCGCAAGTATGCATTAACGAGTATCAACCCATCGCGAATTGCGACTCTACTCGACGACTTCAAAACAGAGCTCACGCCCATTGCCACCGCACTGACGGAAGAACTCGCGGCGCAGTTGGCAGCCGTTCTCGATGACGGAAGGAAAGAGACGCTCGACCGTTTGTCTCAGGCACTAAGCGACGCTGTCCCCGAGTTTCTGCTACGAGCGTTCGAACAGGAATTGCTCGCAGGCGGAACGTTAGCATCGGAACGTCGGGCATCGCTTGTTGCGCTATTGCTCGCGAGTGAGGTACCTCTACACAGGGCCCCGACCAGGCAAACGTGCGCGACCACCCATGGATAGCACTTTCACCATTGACGCCCGCGTTTCACCGGACGGAAAGCGGGTTGTGTTCGTCATTTTTTTTCGTGGTCGTGCTGTGCAATGTTCAATTACCCGGGACGTACTCGAACAGCATTTCTGGGCACCCATCGGCACAAACGATACGCTCCTTCTAAAAGCCTATACGGACGGACACAAGCGGATTACCGCGGCTGTTGAACGGAAGTTTCTGAAAGTCCCGGACGAGCCGATAAAGCTAACCGCTGCCGACTTTTCGCACTACGGACTTCCAGAATAGAACTGGAAATAGCCTGACCCATCGCCACGCTGGAGCCGCATGTCGTTATACGCCCGTATGGCCGGGTAACGTTAATGCGGCATCGACGTATCCCACCGTAGAGTTGATTCGCTCTTCAGCAAAACCTACTCTTCTCCTATCGAGACAGCGTTGCCATGATGACAGCGCAAGGCTCGCAGTTCGGCCTGACCGCAACGTCGCTGTTTGAGCCGGCCCGCCCCCGTTCGCCTGTTTAACGTCTTCAAGGAGAGTCATCGTGTCCGGTGTTCTGAACAATTGGATATATATCGGCAGCAACGCCTATACAGAGTACACGTTCGTGCCCTGGCTCGGTAGGAACGTGTATCGCCGTACCGTCGCTCTGTCCGCAATATGCATCCAGTAGTCGAAGTCAGGGATTATTCGACTTCAAGCCGCGCGCTGTGAAACCTTGTTGAGGTCCAAAATGAAAGTAGAAGCCACGATGTTTGTGCGACTGCGCCGTCTCGCTCCGGTTCTCGATGACGTGCTCAACACAGGCGAACTCGAGCGAGTAGACCAGGCGGCAAACCTTGCATTGCTCGCCCAACTCTGTTCTCAACTGTTTGACGTCTACCATCGTCAACGCTGGGGCGACGTTACGCAAGCGCCTGCAGGCCCCCGCGTCGGAGCGACGTACTGCCTCTGGACGGCTTCACGTCGGCACACCAAGGATTGACAGGTCCCTTGGTCGGTATCGAAGTAGACGAAGTCTCCCCCGTCACGACGTGCTCTCGCTCATCGAAGGCAGACTAAACTGGAACCATGCAATATCCTTTTGTCGCATGGCTTGTGTTGCGAGTTGAAAGTACCTTATAGACAACACGGTGCAGGCAGCCGACAGTCGCGAGGCCAGCAAAAACGATAACGGTAAAGACATAACGGCCGCCTCGCGAGTGACGGCTTCAGACTCCAGCTAACGTATCAGCAACTGATTCAGGATGCAGACATGTCAACGGTAATTGTGCTTCCGGCCAACCGGTACCCTGAAATCGTCCGGACAGACCCGTGGCTTCCGCCACTTCATCGTCATTACGTCATCCAACGTACCGTGAGTACAGATCTGCCCCGATTCAAGATGGATGGGATGCAGAACGGACTGGCACTCACCGCCGGTGCCCGCTCATGACTACGGTTGCCCTTCTCGCCTTCTCCGGCGCCCAATCGATCGACGTTGCCGGGCCTATGGACGTCTTTGCCGAAGCTAACCGGTTCCTGCTTCCCGAGTCGCACTTCAAGTTCGAAGTGGTAGGAATCGAACACGGTCCCCTGCGCTGCTCGAATGGGGTAACGATTCTCGCCGACAGACATTTCAGTGAAGCGCACGATCCGTACGACCTGCTACTGGTAGCCGGTGGCCCCGAGCTGGTTCACCGGGAATTCGACGAGGATGTGTACGACTGGCTAAGGCATGCAGCCGCCAAGGCGCAGCACTTCGGCTCAATCTGTAGCGGAGCCTTCATTCTTGCGCGCGCTGGCTTACTGGACGGGAAAACGGCGACGATACACTGGAACCACGCACCCGCCCTTGCCTCTGTGTGTCCGACTGCGCACATCAAGACCGACCGACTCTACGTGCAGGACGGTCGACTCTACACGTCAGCAGGTGTTACCGCAGCAATCGACCTCTCGTTGTATATGCTCGCACAGGAGCAAGGCAACGAAGTTGCGTTGGACTTCGCAAAGCGCCACGTGGTGTCCACGCGGAGTGCAGGCGGACCATCCCAGTTCACCGGTCACCTGGGTCCATACTCGCAAGAGGACTCACCGGTGGCGCGGGTTCAACGGTATGTGCTAGCCAATCTGAAGGACGATCTGTCGGCCAACGTGCTGGCCTCCGTTGCCAAGATGAGCCTTCGGAACTTCGCCCGTGTCTTCATACGTGATGCGAAGATCTCACCCGCGGAATTTGTCGAGAGCGCCCGCATAGGTGCCGCTCGAACCATGCTTGAGAATACAACGGCTCCGTTGAAGAGGATTGCTTATACGTCCGGGTTCAACGACCCCGATCGCATGCGAAGAGCGTTTCAGCGTCGACTGGGTATTTCCCCCCTGCAGTATCGCCAGAATTTACGCGCAACCGCTCCTTAGTCACGCTCGCGATGGTCGCCACTGAGATGCGCTGAGCGGAATCACAGCCCACCGCCCTCGGTGTTGAGCGTCGTCGTTCGGTTAGCACTACTGCACACGTCGATGGTTCGCTAAGGGTTTCCGAGAGCAACCGAGAGCCAGTGAAGAATGACAGCAGACTTGTAAGGCTTCTGCAGCAACACGAGTGCGCCGTTACTCACGGCTTTCTCCTGCAGTGCAGGGGTCGGATAGGCGCTGATAAAGATCGTCGCAGGGGCGTGCCCCTGCGCACGCAGACACTCATGCATCTCGATGCCCGACATCCCGGGCATCCGAACGTCTGAAATCAGGCAGGAGGTATGAGCGGCCTGTCCGGACGAAAGAAATTCTTCCGCCGACTCATACATACCGGCCTGCCAGCCAAGCGACCGGATCAGGCTGCCTAACGCAAGGCGCACGGCTTTATCATCGTCGACAATCGAAACCACAGGCGTAAATTGCAAAATGCGGCCCTCGCCCACTCTCTCCAGGGGAAGACGTGCGGTCGGTGCCGCGCGTCACTTTTAATTTGCAGATTACTTTATAACGGCGTCCAGGGACATGATACGAGTGTATATGTAAGCTGAACCAGCTGCGTGCCGGGCGCCCGATGTATCACTTGCGCACCTGCTCCTGCGTCACGGCCGGCGGCAGGCTGAACGAGAACGTCGCGCCGCCGTCAGGATTATTGGAGGCCCAGATTTGCCCACCATGGGCGTCAACAATAGAACTCGAGACAGCAAGCCCCATGCCCATGCCGGAACTGCGTGTCGTAAAGAACGGTTCAAAGAGCCGCGGAAGATTGGCCTCGCGGATGCCGGCGCCCGAATCCTTCACCGCCACGACAACATTGCCTTCAGGATCAACGCGGGACTGAACTAAGAGTTCGCGCTTGCCGTTGACGCTCTCTATCGACTGCAGGCCATTGATGATTAGATTGATCAGCACCTGCTGGAGTTGCACCCGGTCGCCCAATACCAGAGGTAATTCCGTGGCGAGCCGACGTGTCAGCGAGCCACTCTGACGCTCGATATCCCACCCGACAAGGGCAATCGCCTCCTCGACCACGTCGTTGACGGCAATCGGCGCCCGGTCCGGCGGGGCTCCCTTCATGAGCGTCCTCACCCGTTTTACAATTTCGGCTGCCCGGTTTCCCTCGTCTGTCATCCGGCTCACGCAACCCTCTATCTCTTCCATGTTCGTGGGCTGGCGATGCAGCCAGCGCAGACATGCTTCACCGTTCGTCACGATGGCGGAAAGGGGCTGTCCCACTTCATGGGCAATGGATGCGCTCAGTTCACCAAGCGCCGTTACCCGGCTGACGCGTTCAAGTTCGCTTTGCGCATGCCGCAACTGCTCCTCTGTTTGCTTCGCGCGCGTCACGTCCATCACGGCCCCGATAAACTGCTTATTATTCGGCTGATCGCTGGTTGCGTGCGCAACCACCCGAAGGTGCTTGATACGCCCATCGGGAAAAAGCAGACGATGCTCGAAGTCAAAGTGAGCAGTGGAACTGCTCGCCTTTGCAAGCGTCTGCTCTAGCACGGGTATATCGTCTGGATGCATCCGCTGCCTGACAAGCTCAATGCTGGGCGAGACCGCCAGGGCGTACTCGAAGATAGAAAAAGTCTGCTCGGACCAGAAGACCTCACCGCTCGACAGGTTCCAGCCAAAACTGCCGGTCTTGCTTAGCATCTGCGCTTCGGCGAAGTACTGGGCCCGACTCTTTCGGAGCAATTCCTCCGCGCGCTTACGCTGCGTGATGTCGTTGTTGGTCTCAAGCGTAGCAAACGGATTTCCCGCGCCGTCGCGCCCCAGTGTCCAGCGGCTGGACACGACTAGCTCGCTGCCGTCCCGCCTCGTGTGTATCAGCTCGCCCTCCCAGTGGCCATCGCGAAGGAAGATTCGCTGGACCTGCTCGCGAGGCAGCGGGAACACGGTAATCAGAAGCTCGTCGGCCAGCTTGCCAACCGCCTCTTCCTTCGTCCAGCCATAAAGCGTCTCTGCTGCCCGATTCCAGTACGTAATGACCTCATTCCTGTCGCGCACGAATACACTGTCGTGCGTCAGGTCCAGCAACTGAGCCTGCACGCGCCGCATCATTTCGGCGCGATCGACTCGCCTCACAAGGGTTGTCACCGCAATTGACGTGACGAAAAAGGCAATAAGGGGGAAATAGTCCTGGGCTTTAGCTATCCGAAAGCTATAGAGAGGCTCCGTGAAAAAAAAGTCGAGCAGCGCGGCGCCCACAAGCGAGAAAATCGCGGATGAAAGAAAGCTGTCCTTCAAGGAGAACAGGACAATGACAATCAAAAGACAGAAGCCGGTACTGCTCAGTCGCAGTTGCAGTCCGAGACAGGCAGCAACAACGGCACCCAGCGCGATACAGCCTCCGATCCGCAAGGGCGCCAGATACCTCCGCCCGCCGCTTTCATATGAAGAAACTGCTGCCTGCACAGAACGTCCCCTTTGCGCAGCTGTACTCACCGTTTTCATCCAGTCTGGCGCAAAAGCGCCCGGCATCTCAGACCGACACTGGACTCATTCCTTCTCCTGTTCGTCTGCAGATGATAGCCAACCGCGGCTGCTTCGCGCAGCCCGAAGCGAAGCAGCATCACCACACAGTTATACGTCGGTATAAACGCATTGCGCTAACGCGGTGTCGACATATCCCACCGTAGAGTAGATTCCCGCTTCAGTACAACCTACTCTCTTGTCATCGCGACGGCGTTCTCCGTCATGACAACGCACCTGAAACGGGAAATTGTATGGATAACACACCGACCCGCAGTTGGGACTATCGCGTCATTGAGTTTGTTACGGAGGACGGGGAAGTCTGGCGTTCCATCCATGAGGTGCATTACGTCGACGGCATCCCGAGGGCCTACAGCGAACGGCCTGCCCCCGTCATGTGGGAAAGAAACGACGGTGCAGCTGCTGCGTTTGTCACGCTTGAGCAGATGCGCCTGGCCGTGTCGAGGCCCGTTCTGGAAGAGATGGATTTCCACTCCGACGACTCAGGCGGAGACGACGTGAGCCAAACTCCTCCTGCAAAGGCGGTGCATGATTACGCAGATTACGGATCGTGACGCGGCCCGGGTTCGAGAATGGCCAGTTCAGCAACTGACAACAGGCCACTCACCTTGAGTGTCTTCATCAGCGCGACGAAAAATCGCTCGTAGTAATCCCAGCGAGGTTGCCCGTCGCATGGCGCGTGTTCCCACTCGGCGATCGACTCGATCAGGTTCTGCCGGAAGTCTTCCCATTCGAAGCAGCCGGCCTTGGAGAGCGACAGCGCAAGACCAAACACTTCACGCTCCCACTCCTTGGCGAACAGCAATTTGCCCTGTAGTCGTGGCGGCGAATCCGGATGCCCGAGCATGCTGGAGGCTGCATACTCCTCGAAGCGTGTGAACATGGTGGCTTACGGCGTGCTCGAGGAGGCGGTGGGCGAAGGCACCAGCGCAACACCCATCATCGCTTCTGGCGTAATGAGCGCGGCGAGTTCATCTTCGCCAAGCTGGTCGGTACCGGCAGGACGCTCGGGCACTACGAACCAGCGGATCTGTGCGCTGCTGTCCCAGACCTTGACTTCGGTGTCCTCGGCAATGGGCACGCCAAATTCGCGCAGTACCGCGCGTGGTTCCCGCACGCCGCGCGCACGAAATACCGGATCCTTGTACCAGTACGGCGGAAGTCCCAATACCGGCCACGGATAGCACGAGCACAGCGTGCAGATGATCAGGTTATGCACGCCATCACCATTGGCCACCGCTACCATGTGCTCACCTTCAGCGCCGTCCATGCCCTGCGGCAGATTCAGTTCGGCGATCGCCTTGGGCGTGTCGGCGAGCAGGCGCTGCTTGAACGCCGGATCGACCCAAGCGTGCGCAACGATGCGCGCCCCGTTGAAGGGTCCCGCGACGCGCTCGAAGTGAGTCAGCACGGTATCGACCGAGTCGCTGCCAATAACGCCTTTCTCGATCAGTAACGCCTCAAGTGCCCTTACTTTGGCGGCGCTTTCAGCTTCGCGGTCATCGTCGTATTTGAATAGTTCGCTCATGATGGCGGGTCCGGATGTGTCGTCAGAGGGACGGTTGCAGATAGGCTTCGAACAGGTCGGCGTAAATGGTCGTGTTAGGCTCGCTCTTTTCCGGTCCCCAGATCTCAGCGGCGTCGAAGGACACGCGATAGACAGGCATCGGATCGCCGATTCCATCCGGCCCGGTGGAAACGAAATACGCAAACGCGCCGGGATACACGACATCGACCTTACCTGGCTTGTTGCGTAGATAGCCCGGCAGGCGCGTGTGATCGACTGCATCGGGGTCGGCCACGCGAACTTCGTCGCCTTGTGCGAAGCGCGGCGCCTGCTTCAGTCCGCGCAAGGGCGAATCGCCTTTGGTGAGGTACTCGCTGATCTGCGTGGCGATGGCCGGATTGGGCTGGTCGGGTAGCGGTGCGCCGGGATTCGCACGGTAATAGTCGATCTTATGGTTGAGTTCATCCGCCGACAGATAGCCTTCGTCGATGAAGAACTGCGAGATCCCCATCAACCACTTCTCGTAGTAGCGATACTTGAAGTACTCGAACGGTTGCATGCCTTCGGCACCGGTGCGTAATGACGCCCACGTCCATGTGCTCGTGAAGGTCGTCGGCAATCCGGCCATCGGGTACTGCGGCAACGCGCCGCTCAGATGCGTACTCTCCGCCATCATCGCCGTATGGATTCCGAAGATGCGCTTTTCCCACGGTTCGACGAACACCTGGGTTTCGACCTTCACCGGACCCAGATTCTGCAGTCCGCCAAGGGTGTGCTGTAGTTTCATTTAATTCTCCCGGAACGCGGTGCGGGGAAGGACAGCCGACGCCGCAAAGCGCTACTGCAGACAGCCCACGAACCCCTCGCGAAGGCGGCGCGTGTCAAGATTTCGACCGATAACGACGAACCTGTTGTCGCGCACCTCGCCGGTGCGCCATGCCCGTCCCGGGCTTGCCTCCAGCAACATGTGGACGCTGTGGAAATGGAATTGCCGCGGCTCCGAACGGAAGTGCAGCACGCCTTTCATCCGCATCAGTTGCTGCCCCTGCTGCTGCACGAGTTGATTGATCCACCGGTTGAACCGGTCCGGGTCCAGCGCCCCGCTTTCGATCAGTCCGAATGACTGGATCGACGCGTCATGTTCGTGATCGTGAGGAGCGTCGCTGAGCAGTTCAGGCTCGATTTCGAGGAGTGTCGGCAATGAGAAGCGTCGTACACCAAGCAGGAAATCCGCTGGAACATGTGAATGGGTGGCCGTGATGACCACGGCGGTACGGTTCAGCGAACGGACCTCCTGCTTGAGCAGTTCGAGCGCTTCCTCCGCGACCAGATCGGCCTTATTCATCACCAGGACATCGGCGAATGCAACTTGCTCGCGCACGATTGCATCGCCAAGCTGCTGTCTGAAATGATAGGCGTCGACCACGGTGATGACAGATTCGAGTTCGACCTGCTCCCGTAAATCGGGATCCGCGAGAAAAGTCTGCAGCACAGGCGCGGGATCGGCGAGTCCCGACGTTTCAATGATCAGACGATCTAGCCGCTTGTCCGCGCTTTGCTGGGTGCGTGCGAACAGTTCCTTGATACTTGCCACCAGATCCGCGCGTACCGTGCAGCACACGCAGCCATTGCTGATCTCGATCAGCACTTCCTGATCGGCGACGATCAGCTGGCCGTCGACCCCTACTTCACCGAACTCGTTCACGACGACGCCGACCCGCTCGGCCGAGCGCTGTCTCATCAGATGATTGACCAGCGTAGTCTTGCCGGCGCCAAGAAAGCCGGAGATCACACTAACGGGAATTTTGCGTTGAATCATTGCTCGCACATTGACCATCGTCACGCTGCCTTCTTCTTTTTATAGTTCAAGATTTGCTGCGGCGTGACCCGGAATGCGTGTCAAGCTTGTCGCATTTCCGAGGGCGACCACGAGGTGAGCGCTCGAACCCGGCAGCAAGGCACGAGCGGCGGGTTTAACGAAATGTTAACGAGGCGCATCCAGCGACAAATTTTTCTGGCTCCCTATACCTGGGACTGCAACTGTTCGCCGACAGCACGATGCCCAACGCTCTCTGACCGGCTTGGGCGCAAATCCGTGACGATTATCTCGTCCCGCACGCTATAGTTTTCAATTCCAGCTGCCAGCTGCGAAGCCAGCATCCCAACGAGGGCCGACAGGTCGGACAACGATTCCACTGCGCCGAAGACGTAATAATCGGGACGCACGATCATCGCCTGCGCGCCGTGCCCGTCGAAAAAGGCGGCATATTTGCCACTGACGTCAAACAGGATCCGGTCTGCGACGACGCTGCCTTCGTCACGCGTGATGCCGATCGTCTGCCCTCCGATCCGGGCAAGCGCGGCCTGTGAGTCCGCGTCGAGGTACCGGTCGGGATCAGCATCCAGCGCGATGACATGGAAGCCATTCGGCATCGCATCGTCGTAACGCATGATCTCCCCATTGTTTTGCACTTGCCCGTGCACACTCAGCAGCCCGGCAATGCCGCCACGCGCTGAATTCTGTTGCGGGCAGATCAGACCGTCGGTGAGGCCGGGGAACGGCGGCAGCGGCGGCACACTGCCGGACAGATACGCGTCATCGCGCCGCGCGGCTTCTTCGGGGTCCGAGATGCACACGACGTGGCCCATCTCGATCGACGCGTCGATGACCGCGCGAACCTGAGGCCGGCGCTCAGGTGTATAGCCATCGAGCAGGTCCGCTGAAGCGATTCCCTTGAGAATCAGGTCGAAGCGCCACGCGAGATTCCAGACATCGCGCAAACCTGAACACATACCCTGGCCCATGAAAGGTGGCATCTGGTGTGCGGCATCGCCGGCGAGCAGCACGCGCTCCTGGCGCCAGGTTTGCGCGATCAACGAACGGAACGTGTAGACCGCGTACCGAACCAGCGTCGCCTGGTCCGGTGCGACCCAGGGCGACAGCAGTTCCCAGACCTTCTCGGGCTTCTGCAGGTCCTCCAGGGTCTCATGCGGCAGTCGCATGAATTCCCAGCGCCGGTAGCCAGGGCCGCCGGGGACCATCGTGGTCGGGCGACCCGGGTTGCACCACTGGCCGATGTCGGGCACGTCGAGCTTCACGCCTTCGTTCGGCTTCAGGTCGATCACGAGCCAATCCTCCTGGAACCCCAGGTTCTCGAAAGCGATGCCGAGCGACTTGCGCACGAAGCTGTTTGCGCCATCCGCGCCGACCACATAGCGCGCGCGCACCGTGCGACGCTCTCCCGTGGCCATCCAGCTGCCGCTTTCCAGGCTGCCCTGCTGCAGCGTCACCTCGCAGTACTCCGGCAACTGGCGCAGCTCGACCGCTTCCCATCCCTGGTTGACGGACACATTCGGCAGTGACTTTGCCTTGTTATCAAGCAGCGCCTCGAGCGACGGCTGGTTGAACAGGTAACCAACCGGCCCGTCGCTGATCGATTCGGCGGACCAGTCGATTTCCACCAGCGTCTTCCAGTCGGCGTTGAACCATTGATACGTGGCGGAGGGTTGCGAAATGGCCTCGACCTCTTTGCCGATACCCATCGCCTGAAAGACACGACGGATCTCGTGATCGTGAAACACCGCGCGGGGCAGCGGATACAGCGACGGCCAGCGGTCGAACACGGCGACGTCATAGCCGCGCTCGCCAAGAAGAATGGACAGCGATTGGCCGACAGGGCCGTATCCGATGATTACGACGTCAAGAAGCTTCTGGTCAGCCATTTGAGTTCACCTGCAAAAAAGCGCGTTGTTCCCTGGCGCCAGGGAATCTGGCTGCCATTCGATGCACGTCGGGTAAGGAAATCGATCAGCCTTGCGGCGTCACCGAAGACTCTATGCGGGAGCTTCGGAGTTGAGAACGAAGTTCTCTGGAACCGCCGGGCCCCAAAGATACAGGGAGTCCTCGGGCGGGAAATCGCCTGCCGGCCATTCAAGCCCTGCCGTGACGAAGTCGATATCGGCTGAGTATTCGCAGAACGAGCCCCAGGGGTCTTCTACGTAGTGGAAGTAGTTCGAGCCGAGCACATGCCGGCCGGTGCCCCACCCTTTGGTGTAACCGGCTGCCGCCATCTGTGACGCGCCTTCACCAACCACGTTGACGTTGTCCACGTCCCACGCGCAGTGGTGCCAGCCACGCGCGCTGCTCTTCGCAAAGGCCAGCAGATGATGGTCGCTGCCGTGCGGTGCATGCGTGAAGGCGATGATGTCGAGCGACCTGTCGGACAGTCGCAGGCCCAGAGCCTTTGCGTAGTAATCGAGTGCCCGCGAGACATCGGGCGTGAACAGGAGTACATGCGACAGACGACGCGGCCGCACGCCTTTCGATTCGAAACGGGCATGCGAGCCACGCTCGTCTGCCGCGCTGCCGGTGACCACGCACGGGGTTTTCGAAGAGGGACTGGTTTTCGGACCGATCTTGACCTGAATCAGGTTGCCGTCGGGATCGCGGAACCAGAAACCGGCGGGGTCGGGCGTGGGGCCGGTTTCAATTACTGAGCCTGCCACCTGCACCTGGGCGCAGAGCGCGTCGAGATCCTGTTCAAAGCAGTTGAAGCTGAGCCACGCAAGGCATTTCTTCGATGAAGGAAGGATACGCGCCCAGCGGTAACCGTCCGCCGCCCGCAGCTCAAGCTCCTGGCCCTCATTGCCTGCCGTCGTAACGTCGAGTCCAAACGCACGGAAGAATCGTTCCGCCACTGCCACGGACGGGACATTGAGCGCAAAGTGATCAATCGAGTGCACACTTACGCCACCACGTGTTTCCATAGAAGTGCTCATCACCTTCTCCAACAATATATCCGCCGGCCGCTCTTACGGCGGGCGTCTGTGCGCCGCAAGCTTCAGACGGCGTCTTCGTCCGCGATCACATTCCTGAGCGTGCCGATCTTCTCTACGCTCACTTCACAAACGTCACCCGCCTTCATCAGCAGTCTCGGGTTGCGTGCCCAGCCGATACCCGAAGGCGTGCCCGAGACGATCACATCGCCGGGTTCGAGCGTGATGGCTTCACTGATGATGCTGATCAGGCTGGCGACATCGAAGATCATTTCGTCGGTGCTCGCTGACTGTACCACCTGACCGTTCAGACGCGTTTCAAGCCGCAGCCCCTTGGCGCCTGGAGGCAGTTCGTCGGCCGTCACAAGGTCAGGGCCGAATGCGCCGGTGGCGTCGAAGTTCTTGCCGACGGTCCACTGCGGCGTCTTGAACTGGTATTCGCGCACGGAACCGTCGTTGAAGACCGAATAGCCGGCCACATGCGACAGTGCTTCAGCCTTGCTAATGTGACGCCCGCCTTTTCCCAGCACGACGGCAATCTCGCCTTCAAAGTCCAGGCCTTCGGAATCGGTCACGCGCGGACGGATCATCGGCTGCTCGTGCGCAACCAGGCTGGTGGTCACACGGAGGAACAAGGTCGGGTAGTCCGGCTGCTCGTACTTGCTTTCGGCAGTGTGATCCGAGAAGTTCAGGCCGACGCAGATGATTTTCGGCGGACGTTGCAACGGCGGGAGCAACTTCAGTTCATCCGCCGCGAGGCGCTCTTGCGCGGCCCGGGGGCTAGCGTATTCGACGAGATCGACTCCGCGGGCGAGCAGCGATTCGAGCGTTTCGTCACCTAGAATCCGCACCTCTTCACCCTCGCGCACACCCAGCGTCGCCTTACCATTCCTTTTAAAACTCACCAATCGCATATCCGTCTCCTTTTGAAGGACTTGTTCCTTCCATAATCATGATTTGACACATTTGTCATTTCTAATGATAGTTGATTTGATAAAATCGTCAACTAGAATTGAGATAGGGCAAACCCGTACCTCGCGCCTCAGCAGGTACGCCACGAACTAAAAGAGACAGATGAACAATCCGCTAGAAAACTATCAGAGCCGCGTGGGAGCGTTGCGCAGGGAAAAAACCCGCAATCGATTGATGGAGAGCGCGCTCTCCGTGTTCACAGAAAAGGGGCCGGACGCTCCGCTGATCGATGACTTCATTGCAGCGGCTGGCGTCGCGCGTGGCACGTTTTACAACTACTTCAGGACAACTGGCGAACTGCTGGCCGCCGTCGCCGGCGAAACCAGTGACGAGGTGCTTGCAGTGATCGACCCGCTGGTCCTGAGCGTCGAGGATCCTGCACATCGGGTCGTCATTGGCTCGCGGCTATATATGGGCATGGCGGCACGCTATCCACAATGGGGAGCGTTTATCACGCGTGTGGGCACGCGGCGCGGCTCACGCGGGCGACTGCTCGACGAATATCTGACGCGCGACCTGGAGAAGGCGATCGAGTCGGGCAGGTTCCGGGTTGGCCATCTGACGGTCGCCCGCGACATCGCTCTGGGCTCGATCATGTTTGGCATAGAAACGCTTCTGTCAGGCGAGGCGCCAGCGGACTATACAGAGCAATTGATGTTCGCACAGTTGCAGGCGTTTGGTTTCGACGCCAAGGAAGCGCGAACCCTCGCCTGGGCGCCGCTCGACGCGTGTCCTGAACCGCGCGGGATTCTCTTTCAGCGGCGTGATTCAGAACCGGCCGAACCTGACTGACATGGACAAGACAGTCGATAGAACGATTTCCTGCCAATCTGGCAATAAATACGGACAAGCTAATTTTGGCGACGTGGGACTCGCTCATACTTCTGCCGTCCTGCTGTTCCACATCGGGCCGTTAATGACGATCTGGACAGCGCGCGAGAAAACGCAATTTCCGAAGCGCTCAGCAGCGACGGGTGCAGCTAGCATCGCCTCGCGTGAACAACCGGTCAGGCTCAGGGGCAACAAGGTGGGCCCGACCAGATTGTCAGAGTGAATTGATGGAGAAATTCGGCCATGACCACAACTGCGACTGAAGTGATACAACAAACAATTTTGCGAGAAGTGCGAGTCGGGAAAGTCGCCAGGCTCGGCAAAAGCGACATCATGTCCGGTATTGCGAAGTCCGTCTGTGCCGGACCCGCATTTATAGCGGAACAGCGAATCGCCGATGACGAATACGGTTCTCCCCACCTGCACGGTGGCGCAGAACAGGTCATCCTGCAATACCCTGAGGAACACTACGCCGCGTGGCAGGAAGAATTTCCAGAGAGCGCCGAGCGACTGCAAGCAGGTGGTTTTGGCGAGAACTTCGTTGCGTCGGGGTTCAACGAGTCCAATATATGTATCGGTGACATCGTCGAGGTAGGTGAAGCCCGTCTTCAGGTCTCTATGCCGCGGCAGCCATGCTTTCGGCTGAATCACCGGTTTGAGCAGTCGACCATGGCGCGCCGTGTCCAGCAGACAGGCAGAACCGGCTGGTACTACCGCGTGCTGAAGCCGGGTGCTGTCGGTTCCGGCGACGCACTGCGTATCGTCGAGCGTCGACACCCGGAGTGGACCATATCAAGGATCCAGCACTACCTGTACGTCGACACCGGAAATGTCGAGGCGATGGAAACGCTCGCCGGTCTCGAACTCATGGCACCGCTCATCAGGGACCTGTTCCGAAAGCGACTGCAATCTCTTGAGATCGAAGACTGGAGTTCAAGACTGATTGAAGGATCCCCGGGTACCGATCCTGCCCCGCTCGCGACATCGGATGGGAAAGAATGGCGATCTTTGCGTGTACGGAGCATGACCGCGGAGTCGCCTGATGTTCGTTCATTCGTTCTCGTCGCGGAAGATGGTGGTGGGTTGCCCCCATCGGAGCCAGGCGCGCACATCAAGCTTAAACTGCCCAACGGCCTCGAGCGGCAATATTCGCTATGCGAGAACTCGCACGGAGGTTCGTACAAGATTGCCGTGGGGCTCGCGCAGGAAGGCCGGGGAGGCTCAAAGTGGATTCACGAATCGCTGCGCCTTGGCACGACGGTGTTAGCCTCTGCCCCATCGAACAGTTTTCCGGTGGCGCCCAATGCGCAACTGCACGTCATGTTCGCGGGCGGGATCGGCATCACGCCGTTCCTTTCGATGATCCAGCATTTTCGACAAACCGGCGCGCGTTTCAAGCTTTTCTATCTTGCCCGTTCGGAACAAACCACGCCCTTCCTGGATGAGTTGGGAAACCTACGTGCGAGCGAAGTGCGATTCCACTTCACCGACGGTGACTCGACGAGGAGATTCGACGTAGGCGCCATCATCAAAGCACTCGATGAGACGGCACACGTCTATTGCTGCGGCTCCACATCGCTGATGGATGCGGTACGCAATGCGCCAACAAAGCTCCCTGCCGCAAATTACCATTTCGAAGCCTTTGCTCCGACAGCCAACGCGGATCTCGCGCGCCCATTCAACGTACGACTTGCGTCGTCAGGAGAATCCTTTGCCGTCTCTGCACGGCAAAGCATCCTCGAGGTCCTGCGAGCCAACGCGATCAACGTCCCGTCCTCGTGCGAGTCGGGTAGCTGTGGAACGTGCGTCGTAGGCTATAGCCAAGGGGAAGTTGACCACAATGATTTCTGCCTCAGTGGGGAGGCCAGAAAATCCAACCTGGCCATATGCGTCTCTCGCGCAGCCACTGACTCGATCACGCTGGAGCTTTAGCCGGCATCGATTGATTCCCGGCGTTCCTCGCGTCGCTTCACTGGACACGTCCTGGTCAGCGCGCAGGTGTCGCTGGACCCAGCACAACAGCTCACCGATATCCAGGCTGCGAATGGCTAGAGACCAAACGCACTGTATTCCGCTGCCGGGTAGAGATCCACTCTCGGAGGCGTGAAGAATCAGATCAACTCGCAATCGTCGGTGTACCAGGCCTCATGCTCAACGCCGCCGGGTATCAGAACAAGGTCGCCGCCCACGCAGGTGCGCACCGGCTGATCGCCCAGGCGGAAATCCATTCGGCCGGATATCAACCACGTGATCTGCTCGTTGGGATGCTTGTGGCCCGCCGTATACATCCCTGCGTTGATCTTTGACCAAACCACCATTCCTTGCCGGCCAGTCAACACTTGCTGGGTCATTTCAGCTTTCAGATGCTCGGGGAGTTCGTCCTTCTTATAGAACGCCGGTTTATCAATCGTTGCTTCGGACATCGAATGTTCCTCCTTTAAGGTACATAATTCGCGAACTCATGCAATGGTTCGACCAGCATCTATCTTCAGATGGGACCCCGTCATATGCGGCGTCAAATCGCTTAACGCGAAAGCCACCAGCCAGCCAAGCTCCTCGGGCTCGGTCACTTCCCGAAGCGGTAAAGTGGCCGCTGCGTTCTCCAGATAACCTGGGATCGCTCTAAGTGGCGGCGTCGCGGTCTGCCCGGGAACCAGCGTGTTGACGCGAATCCGGTGCTTACCGAGTTCGAGTGCGAGCGCCTGCATCAAGGCGTGGACGCCACCCTTTGAGGCTACATAGGCCGCCGCATTGGGAATCGCCCGCAAGGCAGTGGAAGAACCGGTGGCTATCAGCGACCCGCCGCGCCCCTGTTTGATAAGGATTTTCGCGGCGTGCCACAGCGTCTGGAACGTCCCGGTCAGATTGACGGAAATGACGCGCTCCCACTCCGACAATTCCATTTCCTCGAAAGGCGCTAGTGCTATCACGCCGGCATTTGCGACGACGCCACTGAGTCCATCGAATCGGCTGCAGGCAAATTCGTACATCGACTCGACTGCCGCGTTATCGCGGATGTCGACCTTGAAATCGACAATCCGGCCTCCATTCGACAGATCCGCTTGCTGCACTGTTTCCTGAAGACCGCTAGCGTCATATCCCGCCGCACACACACGCGCACCCAAGTTGACGCACCGCAAGGCAATCGCCCGGCCGATCCCCGACTCAGCACCCGTTACGACGATACTTTTGTTTGCCAGATTGATCATTTTCCCGATACCTCTCCGTTTCCCAGGCCGTTCAATCACCAGATCGATTCATTGACGCCATAGCGCCGACCGGCCACGTGTTCGGCCACCATCAGAGTGGGAAGATTCATGTTCGCGCTGCGAATCAGCGGCATGATCGGGGGTGGGCTCATGCTGTCTCCTTGTCTACTTCGATAGGCGTATCGAAGTCGTGTTGAAGACGATAGTCCCCTGCGCGTTTGAGCGCGTCAATATGCGATAGTTAAGGAAGGTCTGAACAAATCATTTTCAGCCTGACTGTTCGCCACATTCGAAATTGGCGGGTCTCGAAAGTCGTTTTCTTGTTGGGAACCGAATGAATACCGACCAGAAATTGATCT
>Ga0116109_1000028_pt1 | contig 42444 bp, 34 predicted proteins | sample June2015DPH_8_10_2_FD_89718 | JGI IMG/M metagenome (GOLD analysis project Ga0116109, IMG submission 89718) | Peatland microbial communities from SPRUCE experiment site at the Marcell Experimental Forest, Minnesota, USA - June2015DPH_8_10 | ecosystem: Environmental > Terrestrial > Soil > Wetlands... | reverse complement strand
TGCGGCGTTCGGCGTTCGGCGTTCGGCGTTCGGCGTTCGGCGTTCGGCGTTCGGCGTTCGGCAATCGGCAATCGGCAATCGGCAATCGGCAATCGGCAATCGGCAATAAACGATTGAAATTTGTATTACCAAACAAATGGTTACAGAACTTTCCAATCTATTTTCTTAAGTTTCGCCTAAGATTTAACCGTGCGTGAGGCACCCCGGCCCGCGCACGGTCTCCAAGCCCGCACCCCTGTGCGGGCGTTTTTTTGTAGCTCACATCCGACGATCGGGGCTCGCAGGCATAAAATCCCGCAACTCTGGATCCTGGTCAGTTGACTGTCAGATCCCATGCAGCGGGCGTCACGGCACCCAAAATCGCGTACTTTAGTTATTTGAAGTCTGGTACCCTGCGCCCTTTGCTACCGCTTGCTTTCGACCCGATGGAAACCCCTTTCAACGACCGTGGCGTCTCCGTCACGCGCAACGCACTGTCTGCCGCCGGACAGGTTTTCCCGCTCCGCGACATCCTGAAGGTGCGCGTCATCACCGTACAAAAGAACAAGATTCTGCCCATTACCATCTCGGTGATCGGACTGATCGGGGCAATCGCCGGCGGCGTGTTCCGCTCGTCCGCGGGCATCGTGTGCGGCGTCATGCTGGTCGTGGTGGGCTGGCTTACGTGGGCCACCCAGGACGTGACGCACCGCCTGATCGTCGAAACCAGCAGCGGTGAGCGTGAAGCACTGTTGAGCATCGATCTCGAGTTTGTCGAACGGGTGGCGCAAACCGTCCGCGAGGCGCTCGCAGCCGCTCCGGTCCCCGCTCCGAAGGCCTGAGCCCGCGCGCTTGCGGCAAAAAGCCACGCCGCTCGCCGCTTCGGCGTTAACACAAAATTAACCTGAAAGCCGCGAGCTTTTGCACTCGCTTGAGCCTCACGCGGATACAGTGGATTCGTCTCCACAACATGCCGCCAAACTCCGTAGCGGCGCACCGCGATGTTACAGTCCACCGCCACGCCTGCCACAGTCGTCCCCCGAGGTTTGCGCTCGCTTGCGCCCTCGACATCCGTCCGCGTACCCCTCGTCACACTCGACGTCACGGTGCCAGGTACCTCCTCGGCCACCGGCAGGCAGGCGTTGCATGCAGCGCTAGGCAAGAATCTGCGACTCTATGTGATGACCATCGACAAGCGCAACGAGCGCATCACCTTCCGCGTCGAAGTCATTTCCCGCACTCTCGATGAAGTGATCGGCGCTCTCGCCGGTGCACTCGACCGCGCCATTCTCGGCCGCGCGGTGGAAAGCGTGATCCGCCGTCCACTGGATCTCTCCTGCGATCTTTGATCGAAATCAAGTCTTTACACATTTTTGCAATTCGGTATAGCGAGGCAGGTAGAGTCTGCGGTTCTGTTACCCCGCGTTCCCTTCCGCAGGCCTCGCAAGCGCCTCCACTCCACTGCCCAACAGGCAAACGGCCCTCGCGACTGTCGCCACTGCGGCACGCTTTACAGTTCACGATGCACCGCCTCCGTCAGGGACACGCTCTTTTGCAAAGTGTGGCCCCATGTACCTGCTGTCCCAAAATTCCCTGCGTTCCCTTCGTGGCCGCCTGACTGCCTTCACTGCCGCTGCGCTTGTCGGCGCGGCTTCACTGAGCGGCTGCGGCGTCACCTTTCCCGTTCCCGCTCCTCCCGCCCCCGCGGCCACGCTGATCAACGGCGGCAATGACGGCGTGCTGATTCCGCTGCATGTCGAACGTGCCGACGAGGGTCACGCGCGGCTCGGCGTACCGGTCCAGCTCGACGGCAAGGCCGTGTATATGGCATTCGACACCGGTACCCAAGGCGTGCGCGTGCTGTCATCAGTGCTTCCCGGGGTGAACTATCCCGTTACCGGCCCGGCAACCTCGCTATCTTTTGCAAATGGTGCCGTGGTTTCGGGGCCGTCGGTCAAGCTGCCGTTTAGCGTGATCGGTACCAAGCCGGTGGACGTCACCGTGCAAAGCGTCAATGACGTGCGCTGCCAGCGCAACCAGAGAAAATGTCTCGCTATGGACGGCTACACCGGCGAGTTCGGTTTTGCGTTCTCCGGCCTCGTCGGCGTGGGCGCCGCACAGCCGAACGACGACTGCTGCACGCAGCCGCTGCGTTCCCTGCCGGACAATATCGGCCAGCGCTATCTGGTCCACGCCAATTTCGGCAAGCCGTTTGTGATTCTGAGCCCGTCCACCCGTCTCACGCACGACTTCACGCTGGTGCCGATGACGGCAGCGCAAAACGGCGCAACGCAATGGCCGATGGGCTGTGTGCAGGTGGGTGACAAGATGCGGTTCTGCGCACCGGTAGTGTTCGCCACCGGCAGTACCGAAATGATCCGCGTCGAAACCGACAAGGCACCCAACTGGACCGGCGACGGCGACGAAAACGACGTGCTCGCGCAAGGCAACTACGATGTAGCACTCGGCGTCGGCTCATGGGGACACCGCTACGAAAGCGCTCAGGTGACGATTGCCAAGGCGAAACCGGGCGCGAACCGCATCGTGATCGGCCTGACGGCGATGCAGAACCTCGACGTGCTGCTCGACTTCCCGCGCGGCCAGCTTGGGCTGCACGCCGCCAAAAGCTCTGAAACGCTGGCGCCGTAACGACGCGCTCGAGACCGCATAGGTGAAACGCCGCCGGGCCGCATGTTCGTCCATGCGGCCCGGCGGCGTTTACCGTTTAACCATCCTCACGACAGATCGAGCGGTTTCACGTGCCAGATATTGCGTGCGTATTCGCCAATCGTGCGATCGGACGAGAACTGCCCCATGCCGGCCACGTTCTCGATCGCGCTTTCGGCCCACGCGCGCTGATCGCGGAAACGCTCATCCACCTCGTTCTGCGCCTTCGCAAAAGCCGCAAAATCCGCCAGCACCATGTAGTGATCACCCCAGTCGACCAGCGTATGGAAGATGTCCGCGAAACGCAGCGGATCGTCGGGTGAGAAGAAGCCCGTGCGGATCTGGTCGAGCGCCATGCGCAGTTCGGGGTTTTCTTCGTAGAGCTGACGCGGACGGTAACCGGCTGCACGCAAGCCGTCCACCTCGTCGGCGGTATGGCCGAAGATGAAAATATTCTCCCGCCCGACCGCATCGCAAATCTCGATGTTCGCGCCGTCCATCGTACCAATCGTCAGCGCGCCATTGAGCGCCAGCTTCATGTTGCCGGTACCGGACGCTTCGGTGCCCGCCATCGAGATCTGTTCGGACAGGTCGGCGGCCGGAATGATCAGCTCGGCGACGCTCACGCCGTAGTTCGGCACGAACACCACCTTCAGGCGATCGCCGATCAGCGGATCATGATTGACCTTTTCGCTCACGTCACCAATCAGCTTGATGATGGTCTTCGCCATCCGGTAAGCCGAGGCCGCCTTGCCCGCAAACATCACGACGCGCGGTACCCAGTCGCGTTCCGGATTCGCCCGAATCTGGTTGTAACGCACGATCACGTGCAGCACGTTCAGGAGCTGTCGCTTGTATTCATGGATCCGCTTCACCTGCAGATCGAACAACGCATTCGGATCGAAAGAGACCTTCGTATGGTGGGCGAGATGCTGCGCGAGGCGTAGCTTGTTCTGCCGCTTTGCTTCGCGAAACGCGTCCACAAATCCGCTGTCATTGCGCAGATCGCGCAGCTTCTCGAGCTCGAACAGATCGCGGCGCCAATGTGTGCCGATCTGCTGGTCAATCAGCGACGACAACGACGGACTCGCCTGCGCCAGCCAGCGGCGCGGCGTGATGCCATTGGTCACATTGGTGAAGCGTTCGGGGTAGATGCGCGCGAAGTCCGCGAAGATATCGCGCGTCATCAGTTGCGAATGCAGCTTCGACACACCGTTGACCTTCTGACTCGCGACGATTGCGAGATAGGCCATCCGCACGCGCCGCTGGCCGTATTCATCGACGAGCGAGATGCGTCGGATCATTTCCGCGTCGTAGCCGGTCTGTTCGCTCACGTGCTTGAGAAACTGCGCGTTGATCTCGAAGATGATCTCGAGGTGGCGCGGCAACAGGCGCGCGAGCGTCTCGACATCCCACGTCTCGAGCGCCTCGGGCATCAGCGTGTGGTTGGTATACGAGAACATCTGCTGGATCTGGTGCCACGCCTTCTCCCACGTCACGTGATGCACGTCCACCAACAGGCGCATCAGCTCAGGGATAGCCAGCACCGGATGCGTATCGTTCAGATGCACCGCGACCTTCTCAGCGAAGCGGCCGAAGGTGCTATGCGTGCGCTGATAACGGCGGATCAGATCCTGCATGGTCGCCGAGACGAAGAAATACTCCTGACGCAGCCGTAGTTCGCGGCCCGCCGGCGTGGAATCGTCCGGATACAGCAGGCGCGAGACGTTCTCGGACATCGTCTTCGCGTCCACGGCGCTGCGGTAATCTCCGCGATTGAACGCGGACAGGTCGAGCTCTTCGCTCGCCCGCGCGGACCATAAGCGCAGCGTATTGGTCGCGCTGGTCGCATAGCCGGGGATGACCGTGTCATAGGCCATCGCGTTGACATGCTCGGTGTCGATCCACTCGACGTGCTCGCCGCGCTGCACCGTGCGGCCGCCAAAATGCACCAGATATTGAATCTCGGAGCGCGGAAACTCCCACGGGTTGCCGGCGCGCAGCCAGTAATCCGGCGTTTCGACCTGTTCGCCGTTGACGATCTGCTGGCGGAACATGCCGTATTCGTAGCGAATACCGTAGCCGAAGCCGGGAATGCCGAGCGTCGCCATTGAATCGAGAAAGCAGGCGGCGAGGCGCCCCAAGCCACCGTTACCGAGCGCGGCATCCGGCTCCATATCGGTCAAGACTTCCATGTCGACGCCAAGGCCCGCCAGCGCCTCGCGCATCGGCTCATAGATGCCGAGCGCCAGCAACGCGTTGGTGAACGTGCGGCCAATCAGAAATTCCATCGACAGGTAATACACACGCTTCACATCCTGCTCGTATTGCAGGCGCGTGGTTTTCATCCAGCGGGCGACCAGACGGTCACGTACCGCGAGCGCCGCGGCGTGCAGCCAGTCATGTGGACGGGCCGTGACGGCGTCCTTACCGACACCGTACATCATGCGATTTGAAATAGAGCGCCGTAGCGCATCGACAGTGCTGTTGAGCTGGTCAAACTCCAGATCCACGGCTGTCATTGAAGCCTCCGGTGAGAGCGACGCGGCACGCGCGGACCGCACATTTGACGGACGGGAGGCGCGTGCCGGTCAGGCGGGTAAATATGCAGAGTAGGACATTTCCGACTTCCCGTCACCGGGGCGCTCGGCCCACGGCGCTGCGCGCAGCCAACCTTGCGCGGTGAATAAACACCCGCGCAGGGTGCGTCAAGCACAGATACGGTGCAGGCACACCTCAATCGGCCTGCTTGCCTGCACTAGTATGGAGGAAGAAGAAGGCACATCCGCGACCGCGTGCCCAGCACACGCATATGCCGCGCCCGCTCTCTTCATTCTGCTCCGACGGAGGTCGAGATGAACGCACAATCCATGCTCGGAATGTTCCACGCCCAAGAACTGCTGGTGGTTTCGCTGATTCGCGCCCTACCGCCGGAGATGCGTCGAAAAATTGCCGACGAATTTCAGCAACAGGTCGAACTCGCCGAAGCGCCGCATTTAAGCGCCGGGCATGAGCGGGAGACGGCGGAAGCGTTCAAGACGCATATCCGCAAGCTGTCGATCTTGCTGGCTTCCTTTAGTTGACGCATGGGCTGGAAAGGAGTTGACGGATCGGCGGCGGTGGTTGATGCTCGCGGCCGCTCGATGCGGGCCGGTTCGCCCTCCGAACTTCGCTCGTGCTACAACCGATGGTGCTTATGGACGCTGGCGGGGCTTGACCGTTAGTTGCGTTTTAGCAGGCCAGCGCACGCTCACGACAACGCGAGCGGCCCGCCGATCCTGCCCGACCGCCAGCAGAATTTCGCAGGCTCTGTAACAATCGCCACATCCGCGGGGTGTCCGAGCGTCCGGTCAATCAATCGCTTACGCACACCCTGCAGTCTTTCGAATCCGCTTCATCCTTTTAATCCGCGCGATTGCATCGATCCCGCGAGGCGCTCCCCCAGCCGCTTCGCAGAGCAATGCGCGCCACCCGACGAGCCAAGCCCTTGTCCGCGAAGACCCCGCTTCCCCCCGACTACGCACCGCCTGGCGATGCTCAATGTCCGCCGGCAACCGCCGCGCGATGGCGGCGATCATGTTGGCCGTCGCGCTCGCCACGCTCGACACCGCGATCGCCAACACCGCCTTGCCGACCATCGCCGCCGACCTGCACGCCGCGCCCGCCGCGTCGGTCTGGATCATCAACGCCTACCAGCTCGCGATGGTCGCGACCTTGCTGCCGCTCGCGGCGCTTGGCGACATCGTCGGCCATCGGCGCATCTATATCGCGGGGATCGCGGTGTTCACCGTGGCGTCCCTCGCCTGCTCGCTCTCCGGCACGCTGCCGCTGCTGGCCGCGGCGCGGGTGCTGCAGGGACTCGGCGCCAGCGCGATCATGAGCGTCAATACCGCGCTGATTCGCTACCTGTTCCCGCCGCACCGGCTTGGGCGCGGCTTAGGGCTCAATGCGCTGGTGGTAGGAGTGTCGTTTGCAGTCGGCCCGACGGTGGCTTCGCTAATCCTGTCGCTCGCCACATGGCCGTGGCTGTTCGCGGTCAATGTTCCGCTGGGCGTCCTCGCGCTGACGTTCGCCCTGCCCGCGCTGCCCCACACCACACGCAGCACTCACAATTTCGACCGGGTCGCCGCACTGCTTAACGTGATCACATTTGCGGCGCTGATCTTCGCGCTCGGCGAAGCGGCGCAGCGTGGCCCGGCCCAGTACGTGCTAAGCGCGGCGGCGGTGGCCATCGTGTTCGGGCTGCTGATGATGCGGCGCGAAGCCGGACACCCGGCGCCGATGCTCCCGGTCGATCTGTTCAAGCTGCCGGTTTTCGCGCTGTCGGCGGTGACCGCAGTCTGTGCGTTCGCCGCCCAAGGCCTCGCGTTCGTCGCGCTGCCGTTCTACTTCGAAGGTGTGCTTCATCGCAGCCAGGTGGAAACCGGTTTCCTGATGACGCCGTGGCCGGTCGTGGTCGCGTTGGCGGCGCCCTTTGCCGGACGCCTGTCGGATCGCTATCCGCCCGGCCTGCTGGGCGCCATCGGACTGGCGGTGCTGGCGGCGGGCATGGCGTCGCTCGCGCTCCTGCCGGCGCATCCGCAGGTGTGGGACATCGGCATTCGGATGGCGGTCTGCGGAGCCGGGTTTGGCTTTTTCCAATCGCCTAACCTGAAGGCGTTGATGGCCAGCGCGCCACCCGAGCGCAGCGGCGGCGCGAGCGGCATCATCGCCACCGCGCGTCTGCTGGGTCAGACCACGGGCGCGGCGCTGGTGGCGCTGAGCTTCGGGATTGCCGGCCGGCATGGACCGACGCTGGCGCTGACCGCCGGCGCGGTGTTCGCGGGTGCCGCGAGTATTGCGAGTGGTTTGAGGTTGTTCGCGCCTTCGCATCGCGCGGCGGTGAGTGCGCCCTCGTCGGCCAAGTGAGATGGCGCGATCTGTGGCCGGGCACGTTTGCCCGAGCACACAGGTCTCGCCGGATACGGGCGCGCGTTGAACGTGAGCGGTCACGGTAGTCTCGCGAGCCGCCCGTCTCCAATGGCGTCAAACGCTAGAACTAGCGGCTGGCATTGGCAGCGCTGGCCCAATAATCAGCCTTGGTGGCCTGAGCAGGCGCCAGCGGTCACCAAGGCCTCAACACCAGCCGCTCGTCCCCTTCAATGCGCGGCGAAATACCCCTTCACCGCTGCCAGGAAGGTGTCGATGTCCGCGCGCGACACATCCCTATGCGTGACGAAACGCGACGCATACAGCATCTGGGTGAGGATGCCACGCTCCTTCAGCCATGCTTCGAGCGGCGCGCAATGTTGCGCGGGAAACTGTGTGAACACCATGTTGGTGGCGTGCGACAGCACCTTGACCTGATCGATCTGCGCGAGACCCGCAGCCAGATGAGCGGCATTGGAGTGATCCTCGGCGAGGCGTTCGACGTTGTGATCGAGCGCGTAAAGGCAGGCCGCCGCCAGCACGCCGGCCTGGCGCATGCCGCCGCCCAGCACCTTGCGCCACCGATGCGCGCTCTGCAGCAAATCCTTGCTGCCGACCAGCACCGAGCCCACCGGCGTCCCCAGCCCTTTTGAAAAGCAGATCGATACGGAGTCGAAAGGTGCGCACAGCGCCGCCACCGGCTGGCCGGACGCGACCGCGGCATTGTAGACACGCGCGCCATCCAGGTGGGTTGCCAGCTTGTGCTGACGCGCGAGTTGCACCGCTTCGGCTACATAGCCCGCCAGCAGCACCTTGCCGCCAATCGTATTCTCGAGCGCCAGCAAGCGCGTACGCGCGAAGTGGTCGTCGATAGGTTTGATGGCGGCGGCGATCTTGTCGAGCGGCAACGAACCGTCAGCGGCATTCTCGATCGGCTGCGGCTGGATGCTGCCCAGCACCGCGGCACCACCGCCCTCGTATTTGTACGTGTGCGCTGCCTGGCCCACGATGTATTCGTCGCCGCGTGCGCAATGCGCCATCAGCGCGGCCAGGTTACTCTGCGTGCCGCTCGGAAAGAACAGGCCCGCTTCCTTGCCCGCGCGCTCGGCCACGGTGGCCTGCAGACGCAAGACGGTTGGGTCGTCACCCCAGACGTCATCCCCTACTTCGGCGGAGGTCATGGCCGCCAGCATGGCCTGACTCGGACGGGTGACGGTATCGCTGCGCAAATCGATCATCTGACATTCCTGTGTGAGAGCGCCTGGGCCGGGGGCGATTTTAGCTCACTCCCGGCACGGGTTACGGCGCGTGAATCGATCAGTGTATTCAATTACGAAGGCGCTGAAAACAGCGCGAAAAAAACAGCGCCTCTCTCACAGCCGCTCTCGCCACACTTAGCCGCCCGACTTCGGCAACCACGTCAGCGGATCGACAGGATGTCCGTCCTGGCGCACCTCGAACTGGATGGAGGCGACGCCCCGGCTATCCGCACCTACCTCGCCGATGACCTGCCCCTGTGTGACGGCGTCGCCTTCCTTGACCAGCAATGTGCTGTTCTGCCCATATGCCGTAATCAGCGTGTCGCTGTGCTTGATGATGATCAACGGCCCATACGCCTCGATCCCGGTGCCCGCGTACACGACACGCCCCGCGGCCGCAGCCTTGACTGGATCGCCGAGCCTGCCGCCGATCACGATGCCCTTGCTGCCACCCGGCACGAAAGATTTGAGCACCGGTCCACGCAGCGGCCACATCAACGTGCCCTGCTGCGCGACCCCACCAGCACCTGGTGCAGGCGGCGCCACGCCGGCCGGCGGCGGCGCCACCCGCAGCACCTGGCCGACCGTTACGCTGGCGTTGGGCTGCAGGCCGTTCCAGCGCGCCAGGTCCTGTGGACGCTGGCCGTAGGCGGCCGCGATACCCGGCAGCGTGTCACCAGGATTGACGCGGTAGTAACCGGCGGCCACCTGGCCCGTCGGCACGCCGTTGGTCTGAGAACTCGCGGAAGCGCCGTTGTAGGACGGGTTCTCGTCCCAAGGCGTCGTCATGCAACCGCTTAGCGCGGCCGCGACCGAAACAGCAATCAGAACCTGCGAAGCTGCACGTTGCGACTTTTCTGTCATCTGATAATCCTCGGCACGTGAGTCAATCAATCTTCAAGCGTTTGCGCTCTGGCCGCTGTGGGGCGACGAACGCACTTCGACACTGCTGCACGGGCGACGCGACTCGTATGCCGCCTGCTCGCGGCCGCGAGCGGTGGCGTCCAACCCTGGGCGCCGCTGCGGTTGCCGCTATTGTTTCGCGGTACGAAATAACCTCCTTCGCCACGCGCACACTCTACCTTTGGACTCGACCACGAGCATGCGTGCTTCACCCGATACGCTTCACGATGAACGGTTATGCCAACCGGGTCGGCCAAGCTGAGCAAGGTCATGGTGCGCTGCACAGAAGCGGCCGCAGAACCGGAGCCACACAGCTTGTGCACCGCAGCAACAAAACTTCGCCGTCAAAACCATCTCGCCCCATTATAGGGTGCACTGCCCATCCGCTACGCCCCGCAAAGTCCCAGCGGGCGCGGCCGTAATTCGTGTGACCATTGAATCCCTCCACGCCTCGCCTATACTGGGACTTGCTGACGCAACGCACAGCAGGCGAGCAGCTCGCCGCCATATCCTGTCCGTGAGGGAGCTCGGGGATGAACAAAGCCACGTTTCTGGCCGTGCAGTTAAACGTTGAAGATGTCGCGGCATCCCCGGGTCTGGTTGAGTTGCTCAATACCCACCTCGTCTTCGCGGCGGACGTGGCCGAAGCGGCCGACGCCCTGGTCCAGCTCGCCAGCATTGCCCGTCTCTCGAGCGGTGTCGAGGCTAGCGTCGAGCTTCCCGCACTCGCGCTCGAGCGGTTGCGCGAAGCGCTCGACAATCTGAGCGGCTACGACGAATCGTGGCTGCTCGCACTCGAGCCCAGCAGCGAACTGTTCGACGATATCGCGCGCCGACATCGCACGTTGCACTGAGTCGCACCGCTACGGGCTGGCGGCTGCTGGCGCTACGCCCCGCCGCTTTCGCTCACCGCACGCACTGCCTGCGGCCCGGCATGCTCCACCGTCGGCGCCGCCTGGCGGTTTCGGGCGCCCGCGCCCGCCTCCTCCGAGGCTGTCGAGACCGCGCGGCCGGTGACCACTTTGCGCCCCGTGCCGGTCGTGCCCTCGCAAGTGAGCGGGCGGCCCGTACAGATGGCCGACGCGGCAGAAGTCGAGTGGCTGGCCGAGGAAGAAGCGCTGACGCCGTTCCGGGTCTTCCGAAGTTTCGACTACTCGGTGAGCCTGTTGTTCCATGCCCGCGAACTGGCGTATTACGTGGCGTTATATCAGGAAGGTGCGCTATGGCGGGCCCTGAAAGCCGCGGACCTGGATGCCACCCAGGCCGCGTTCCACCACTTCGAAGAACAGGCCACCCGTTTGTCCGAAGGCGAGACTCGCCGCGCACAGTTGGCAGCGCAGAACGAACAACTCGCGCGGATGATCGCGCAATCGGAAGCCCAGGCGGAACGCTTGCGCTGCGACTTGCAGCGCAATGCTGTGCAGGAACAGGCGGTGACCGGACGGCAACATCAGGTGCGCAAGGAAGTGTCGCAACTGGAGGCGCAGCGGGTGGCGGCGCAAGCCCAATTGAACAAGGCGCATCGGCAGATTCATCAACTCAACCTGACGAGCAACGAAGGGGTGCCGCATTTGCATGGCCGCTGAAAGGCCAACTCCGGTGAGGCGTCAAGAGGGACGCCTTCACCCGCACCAAAAACAAACAGCCCGGCTCATCCCATGACTGGGGCGGGCCGGGCTGCGGCGGAGCAGACCGAAATCCTACAACGCTTAGGACCAGTTGGCGTGGAAGCTGCCCGGCTTGTCGATGCGCTCGAAGGTGTGCGCACCAAAGAAGTCGCGCTGCGCCTGCACAAGGTTGGCCGGCAGACGTTCGGAGCGATAGGCATCAAAGTACGCCACCGCCGAGGCAAACGCCGGCACCGGCACGCCGGCCTTGATCGCAGCAATCACCACGTCGCGCAATGCGGACTGATAGTTCGACGCGATGTCGTTGAAGTACGGATCGAGCAGCAGATTGGCGATCTGCTTGTCCTTCGTGTAGGCATCGGTAATCTTCTGCAGGAAGCGGGCGCGGATGATACAGCCCGCGCGGAAGATCTTCGCGATCGTGCCGAAGTCGAGATCCCATTTGTACTCTTGCGAGGCGGCCCGCAATTGCGCGAAGCCCTGCGCATACGAGATCACCTTGCTGAAGTAGAGCGCGCGGCGCACCGATTCGATAAACGCGGCGCGATCGCCGTCGAACGCTTTGGTGGCGGGCCCCTTGATGACCTTGCTCGCAGCCACCCGCTCGGTTTTCAGCGACGAAAGCACGCGCGCAAACACCGACTCGGTAATCAGCGGCAGCGGCACGCCGAGGTCGAGCGCGTTCTGGCTGGTCCACTTGCCCGTGCCCTTTTGCGCGGCGCGGTCGAGGATCACGTCCACCAGATCCTTACCCGTCTCGTCATCCTTCTTGCTGAAGATCTTCGAGGTGATTTCGATCAGGTAACTGTCGAGCTCGCCCTTGTTCCATTCGGTGTAGACCTCGCCCAGTTCCTTGTTTGACAGGCCGACGACCTGCTTCAGTACCGAGTAGCTTTCGGCAATCAGTTGCATGTCACCGTATTCGATGCCGTTGTGCACCATTTTGACAAAGTGACCCGCGCCGTCCGGGCCCATGTAGGCGACGCACGGCTCGCCGTCCGGCGCTTTGGCGGCGATTTCCGTGAGGATCGGTGCAACGAGGTCGTACGCGTCGCGCTGGCCGCCCGGCATAATGGACGGGCCTTTCAGCGCGCCTTCTTCGCCGCCCGAAACGCCCGTGCCGATGAAATGCAGGCCGTCCTTGGCCAGTTCCTGGTTGCGGCGAATCGTGTCGGTAAAATGCGTGTTGCCGCCGTCGATCAGGATGTCCCCCTTGTCCAGCAGCGGTTTGAGCGAGGCGATGGTGGCATCGGTTCCTTCGCCGGCCTTGACCATCATCAGGATGCGGCGCGGCTTCTCCAACGACTCAACGAATTCTTCAAGCGTGTAGGTCGGCACCAGCTTACGGTCAGGAAATTCTGCGATCAGTTCGTCGGTTTTCTCGCGGCTGCGGTTAAACACGGACACCGCATGGCCGCGGCTCTCGATGTTGAGTGCCAGATTGCGGCCCATGACCGCTAGCCCCACTACGCCGATTGCCTGTTTGCCCATTTGAATTCTCCAGATTCCAGATTGTCGTGACGCCGCGCCGGAATTGCCGTCGGCGGGACGTCGAGGATGAAAGCATAAAAGAAATGCCTGATTGCCGCTCGCTGGCGGTCCCCACGCGTTCGCGTCTTCCTTCTGACCCGATGCGGACGCTAGCGTTTCGTGAGCACCAGACTGAAATTGTTCGCCGGCATCTCGACCGGCTCCCCGCACGCAAACCCCTGTGCCTCGCCAAGCGCCACCACGGCTTCCATATTGCGCACGCCCCACGCCGGATTACGGCTGCGCAACTGCTGATCGAACGCTTCGTTGCTCGGCGACGTGTGCGCGCCGTGACGCCGGTACGGCCCATACAGATACAGTACACCGCCGCTGTCGAGCAGGCGGCTCGCGCCGTCGAATAATGCCTGGGTGGCGGTCCACGGCGAGATATGAATCATGTTGATGCAGAGCACCGCTTGTGCTGAGTCAAGACCCCACGGCGTGCGCTCGACGTCCAGTTCGAGCGGTGCGCGCACATTCGTGAGGCCGGCGTGGGCGGTCCACGCGGCAATCGAGGCACGTGCGTCGGCGGCGGGATCGCTAGGCTGCCAGACCAGTTCAGGCAGTGCCGCCGCAAAATGGGTCACGTGCTGGCCGGTACCGCTGGCGATTTCAAGCACCACACCGCTTGCAGGCAAGACGCGCCGCAGAACGGCGAGAATCGGCTCGCGATTCCGTTCGGCAGCGGGCGCATGCTGGCGCATCGTAGGATCGGATAGAGTCATGTTCAATAAAGGTCCGTGCGCAGTCTTTCGACCAGTTCGAGGTCGTACTTGACCGCATCGAAGGTATCGCCGCTCAGGCGCTTGAGGATCGATCCCGTGCTCGGCAGACGCGAGCGTTCGATATGGCGCGCCGGATCCCACAGTCTGGAGCGGGCCAGCGCCTTTGAGCAATGGAAATACACCGCGTCGACGTCGACCAGCACCACTGTGCGCGGCAGTTTGCCGTCGACAGCGAAGCTCTCGAGCAGCGCTGCCTCGTTGGAGATGCGGCCCCGGCCGTTCACCCGCAGCGTCTCGCCGACGCCCGGCACGACGAACAGGAGCGCGAGACGCGGTTCGACGATGATGTTACGCAAGCTGTCGATGCGGTTGTTGCCCACCCGGTCGGGAATCGCCAGGGTCTTCTCATCGATGATGCGCACGAAACCGGGCGCATCGCCGCGCGGCGAACAATCGAGCCCTTCCGGCCCGGCGGTGGCCAGCACGGCGAAGGGCGCGAGCTCGATAAACGCGCGGTAGTCCTCGTTGACGTACGGAATCTCTTTGCGCAGCGAGCGTTCGTGCGGCTCGCCGTAGATCGTCTCAAGTTGTTCGATGGTTGTCAGCATGGGCGTTCCTGGGGTTCGGCGCGACGCTGGGATACCCCTTCGGCGCGGCAAGCGGCTTTCCATTATCGGCGATCTGGGCTCAACGTGGCGAAGCCCTCAATCTACCGCGAGACGCGCAGCCAGCGCGGTCAGCGTCTCAGCGCACGGCGCGGCGACCTTCAGCTCCAACAACGGGTCGGCACGCGTGCGACCGAGATTGATCGCGGCGATCGGCTTACCCATCTGTTGCGCCCACACGCTGAAACGGTAGCCCGAATAAACCATCAGCGACGAACCGACGACCAGCATCGCATCCGCCGCCTCGAGCGCGCGGGTGGCCTCATCCACCGTCACCCGCGGCACATTCTCGCCAAAGAACACCACGGACGGTTTCAGCAGTCCGCCGCAATTCGGACACGCCGGAATGCGGAAGCCGCCCAGATCGTGCCATTCGAGGTGCGCGTCACCGTCGGCGGCGGGCTCGGCGACCACGTCGAGCAACGCGGGGTTGTCGGCTTCGAGCGTTTGCTGGATCGTCGCGCGGGCATGCCGCATGCCGCAATCCAGACAGGTCACGGCGCCAATGCTGCCGTGCAGTTCGATCACGTCGCGGCTGCCCGCGCGTTGATGCAAGCCGTCGACGTTTTGGGTGACGAGAGTCGGCACATGCCGAGCAGCTTCGAGTCTGGCCAACGCAAGATGGGCGGCATTCGGCTGAGCCTCGGCGACCACCGGCCAGCCGATCATGCTGCGCGCCCAATAACGCTGCCGCGACGCCAGCGAGCCGAGGAACTCCTGCAAGGTGATCGGCGGCGAGCGCTTCCACTCGCCGTTTTCGTCGCGGTAACCAGGGATGCCGGAGTCTGTGCTGATGCCCGCGCCGGAGAGCACGAACAGACGCGGATGGCGTTGCACGAAATCATGCAACTCGTTGAGCGCGGGCGTTTCGATTGGGGCGGGCTGGAGGTCGGTCATGAGCGCGGGCGGTCGGGGGTAGGCGAGGATACGCGGCGATCAGGCGGCGAGGCGAGGATAAACTCCCGGCAGACAGAAAGGCCGCACTGGCCTAGCGCCGGCGGCCACGTGGTCCCGTGGCGACCTTTGGCTGGCGCGCCTGCCACTCGGCGAACGCCGTGTGGTAGCGCTCGAGCGCATCATCGTACAGATCGAAGACACATGGGCTGCATCCGCTATGACAGCAATCGTCGAGACCAGGCCGCACAGGCGCCACCGGGGGTGGATCGTCGCGCAGTTTGCCCTTCGGCGAAGCTGGAGGCACGGCGGTATCCGGGTGGCCAGGATCGATCAGTATATGTTGATCTGCCGCGCGGTGTGCGGTGTGCGGTGTGCGGTGTGCGGTGTGCGGTGTGCGGTGTGCGGTGTGCGGTGTGCGGTGTGCGGTGTGCGGTATAGGCGGCGACAACGCCGTTGCGCGGCAGACGGGCCGCCGCAGGCGGCCCAACGCGTGGCCGCCTCGCCACTCAAAAGCCGGCTAGCCGCGTCCAACGAACGGCATCTTGCTCGCCATGATCGTCATGAACTGCACGTTCGCGGAGAGCGGCAGGCTCGCCATATGCAAGACCGCATCGGCGACGAGTTCTACATCCATCAGCGGCTCGATCGCGATCTCGCCATTGGCCTGCTGCACGCCACGCGCCATCCGTGCGGCCATCTCGGTGGCGGCATTGCCGATGTCGATCTGCCCGCAGCAGATGTCGTATTTGCGGCCGTCGAGCGAGACGGATTTGGTCAACCCGGTAATGGCGTGCTTGGTCGACGTGTAGGCAATGCTATTCGGACGCGGCGCGTGCGCCGAGATCGAGCCGTTGTTGATGATGCGGCCGCCGCGCGGCGTCTGCGTTTTCATCAAGCCGAAGGCCGCGCGGGTGCAGAGAAACACCCCGGTCAGATTCGTGTCGACGACGGCGCGCCAATCTTCAACGCTGAGCTCATCGATATCGACCGGCGGCGCACCGCGCCCGGCGTTGTTGAACAACACATCGAGGCGTCCATAGCGCTGGCGGATCGTATTGAAGAGCGCGGCGACGCCCGCCGCGTCACCCACATCACACGCAACCGCGAGCGCGTCCGCGCCGCGTTGGCGCGCCTCGTCGGCGAGTTCATCGAGCGGCGCCTGGCGGCGTCCGGTCAGCACCACGCTATAGCCGTGTTCGAGCAGCTTGAGCGCCGTCGCGCGGCCGATGCCGCTGCCCGCGCCGGTTACCAGCGCCACCTTGTTTGTAACGGTCACAACGTGTCTCCTTGCAAATGCGCCGCACACGCCCCGTCATGCGTGCTGATGCAGCCGGGCGGGCGGCGTTCGCGCATGGCGCTGCATGTATGCCGCGCGCGAAGGGTTCAGGGGGATGGTTTTCAGGGTGGACGCCGCACATGCTAGCCATCCACCGGGCGAATCGCGCCCAACGTACCACGTCTGCACTTTTGCAGCAGCGAAGCTGGCAAGCTGCTCAACCGACATTCATCGGCAACAGCACCATCTGCCTGCCCTGCTGATGCAGACGCGTCTGGATTCCGACACGCAAGGCCGCTTCGTCTGGCAGCGCAGGCGGTGCGCCGGCAAAAAGCGCATCCTCTTTAGCAAGTTGCGCACGCGTATCGCTGTAGTGGCGCTTGATGAGAAAGCATAGCGCCACCACGGCGCTCGTCACCAGCACGGTCAGCCAGCCGCCTTCCGTGAATTTCTCGATCAATGTGATCACCAGCACCGTGCTCGTGACCGCCAGCCCAAGCGCCGACAGCGCGAAGTGCCGCACCCAGCCGCCTTCGTGACGATGCTTCCACCAGTAGGTGCACAAGCCCAGATGCGACAGACTGAAGGTCAGAAACACGTTGATGCTGTATAGCACGACGAGGATGTCCACGTTGCCGCGCGTCCACATCAGGATCGCGAGACTCGCAACGCCCATCACGACGATGCCGTTCTGCCGCACGAGGCGCGTCGACAGGTCACGGAAATGACGCGGCACCCATGAGTCGGCCGCCATGTTCGACAGCACCGCCGGCCCGTCCAGAAAGCCGGTTTGCGCGCCGACCAGCAACAAACCCGCTTCGAGCGCGAGCACAGCGGCCAGCAACGCATGGCGCGCCAACGCGGAGCCGAGGCCCAGATGATCGATCACGCTGCCGAATACCACCGCGTTGAGCGTTTGTCCTTCCACCGGCTGGGCGTGCCACAGCATGTAAAGCAGGATGATGCCGCCCGCGGTGAACGCGAGCGATGAGGCCATATAGAACATCGTCACCTTGCCCGCCGGCACGCGTGGTTCGGCCAGCATGTTGACGTTGTTCGAGACCGCTTCGAGCCTGGTATAGGTCCCGCTGCCAAGCGAAAACGCACGCATCAACAGCGCCGCAACCACCAGCGGCCCTAACGCATGCGACATGCTATGCGCTTCAGCCACGGCACCGGGCACCACAGCCGTCAGGTGATTGCCGTGCACGGCCACGCCGTAGACGATCAGGATCAGATGCAGTACGACAAAGCCCATGAAAATCGGCAGAAGAACCATGATGGATTCCCTCATGCCGCGAAAGTTGAGGCCTGTCATCAGCACGATCAGGATCAGTTCGGTGGCGAGCTTGAATTCCTGCGCGCCGACCGGCAACAGACTGAAAAAAGCATCGACGCCGCTCGCAAGCGAAGTTGCCACCGTCAGCACGTAATCGACCAGCAGAGCCGCGCCGGACACCAGCCCCAGACGCGGCCCCAGCAACGCGGTCGCGACCCGGTAGCCGCCCCCGCCAGTAGGAAACAGCTCGATCACCTGGTTATAGCCAAGCGCGATGATGAACACGGTTGCCGCGGTGGCCAGCGCGAGGAACAGGGCGAGTTGGGTGTGCTGGCCAAGCGCGAGAAACGCTTCTTCCGGCCCGTAGCACGAGGAAGACAAACCGTCGGCACCGAGTCCCACCCACGCGAGTATCGCCGTCACCGCGATCGCGTGGCGGGTGCGGGGATCGAGTGGGTCGAGGGGTTTGCCGAAGACCAGTTGCCATATCTTGTTGACCGCTGTCATGGCGTCTCCTCGCGAGGGATGTCGTCAACGGACTACGCACTGGAAATGTAGGGCAGTTCCATAGCGTCTGCCAGTCGGCGTTACCCGTGACCCGGCCGAAAGGCGCGCCACCACGAACCAGGCACCGTGGCGCGTTAGCACGGTCGCTGGCCCGCAGTCTTTCAACTCGGTTTCGATTCGCTGTCGAATCGCACAGCGCTCGCTTTGACGCGTGCGCTGATCCATCACACCCGCGCAAATGTGTGATTGCGCGAATAATTTGTTATGTTATAACATCGCACAATTCGCATACCGGACCCGGCTGCCATGCGGCACGAAATAGCTTGGCGCGACAAGAGGATCTTCCACCCGTACAACAACATGAAACATCACACACTCATTTCGCGTGCTACGTTGCTGCTGTTTGCGCAGACGGTTTCCTTGCATGTCCTCGCCGCATCCACGGGCGCTCCCGTGACAGGCACCGTCACCGATACCCAGGGGCATGCGGTCGAAAACGCCGCCGTCTCCCTCCAGGATGCCGACGGCCATACGCTCGCACAAACACACACAGGCCATGACGGCAGCTTCGTGCTGCCGGATGTGCAGCCTGGTACCTATGCGGTCACGGTCGGCGCGAAGGGGTTTGGCGCCAATACCAGCATCGCTACCGTCGACGGCGCCACGCCCCATCCGCTGAAGGTCGCGCTCGAAAAAGGCAGCGCGATCGATGTCAACGTAGAGGCTCAACGTCTCAACGTGGCCCGTAACGGCCTGCAGCCAGACGTCGGCGCAAGCGTCTACCGTTTCACGCAAGAGGACATCCAGGCCCTGCCGCAAGGCGACAACACGCCGATCAACCAGGTGCTGCTGCAGGCGCCGGGCGTGGCCAACGATTCGTATGGCCAGCTCCACGTGCGCGGCGACCACGCCGACCTGCAATACCGGATCAACGGCATCATCATTCCCGAGCCGATCAGCGGCTTTGGGCAGTCGCTCGATACGCACATCGTCGATCAGGTGAACCTGATCACCGGCGCATTGCCCGCGCAATACGGCTATAAAACAGCCGGAATTGTCGACATCACGACGAAATCAGGCGACCTCGGCAACGGCGGCGCGATCGACGTCTACGGCGGCAGCCACCAGACGCTGCAGAGCAGTGCCGACGTGTACGGTTCGCAAGGACCGCTGAGCTACTTCTTCACCGGCACGCTCGGCGTGAACAACCTCGGCATCGAGGCGCCGACCTCGGACGGCGACCCGCTGCACGACCATACGCGCATCGGCAACGGCTTCGGCTACATGTCGTACATCATCAATCCACTCACACGTGTGACATTGATGGTGGGCACTGCCGCCAATCAGTTCGAACTGCCGGACACACCCGGCCTACCGACCAATTTCGCCCTCGCCGGCCATACGACCTTCAATTCAGCCAACCTGAACGAAACGCAATCGGAGCTGAACAACTTCGGCGTGCTGGCGTTGCAGGGTACCAATGGTGGCGCGCTCGACTATCAGGTGTCGCTGTTCACGCGCTATACGCGCACCCAGTTCAATCCGGACGTGGTCGGCGACCTGATGTTCAACGGGGTGGCTTCGGACGATTTCCGCAGCAACCAGGCAGAAGGCGTGCAGGCCGATACGACCTACCGGCTCAACGACACGCATACCCTGCGCGCCGGTGTGTGGGTCGAGCAGGAACACGCCGTCTTCAACGACAGCGTCGACGTGTTCCCGGCCAACGCCAACGGCACCCAGCTATCGGATGTGCCATTCACCATCAACGATTCGGGTGCAAACACCGGGTACCTGTATAGCGCGTACCTGCAGGACGAATGGAAGTTGAATAGCAAGCTGACGCTGAACTACGGTCTGCGTTACGACGGCATGGACGAGTTCGTGCACGCGAGCCAGTTGAGCCCGCGTATCGGCCTCGTGTTCACGCCGACCAACGCCACCACGCTGCACGCCGGTTACTCACGCTACTTCACGCCACCTGACTTCGAGCTGGTTGCGCCATCGACTGTCACGCGCTTTAACGGCACCACCAACCAGAGCGAGGTCACCCAGGACAGCCCGGTGCAGCCCGAGCGCAGCGACTATTTCGACATCGGCGTGACGCAGCGCGTCACCCCTGCGCTGACCATCGGACTCGACGCGTACTACAAGATTGCGAGGAATCTGCTCGATGAAGGTCAGTTCGGCACCGCGCTGATCGAAACGCCGTTCAACTACCAGTACGGCCGCGTCTACGGGCTTGAATTCACCACCAACTACAAACAGGGCAACGTTTCCGCTTATGTGAATCTGGCGTGGAGCAAGGCCCAAGGCAAGGACGTCGACTCGGCGCAATTCAACCTCACCGCGGCCGAGCTCTCGTTTATCGCTAACAACTGGGTGTTTCTGGATCACGATCAGCGCGTGACCGTTTCGCTCGGCGGCGCCTATGACCTGGGCAGGACCACCTTCACGGCCGATGCGATCGTTGGCAGCGGTTTGCGCAGCGGCTTTGCGAACACCGACAAGCTGCCGTGGTATGGACAGCTCAATCTGGCCGTGATCCAGCATTTCGACGAACCGATCGTCGGCAAATTCGAAGCCCGCGTCGTGCTGATCAATGCGATCAACAGCGTGTATGAGCTGCGCGATGGTTCGGGCATTGGCGTCGAAGCGCCGCAATTCGGTCCGCAGCGCGCCATTTATGCCGGCATCACGAAGCGGTTCTAATCACGCTGGCGACAGCAGGACAACAGAAGGAGTTTGAGCATGAACGACTGGACCAATCTCGCCGATGCCGCACGCCTCGGCGGCTGGGTGATCTATCCGCTGACCGTGCTGGCAATCATCGCGTTCGCCATCACGCTCGATCGCGCCTATGCGTTCTGGCGGTTCGCGCGCATGCCGGGGTTGGCGGGCATACCTGGCAGTGCGCAGCTTCCGGGCGGCTTGCCGCAACAGCACGCCTTTAGCCGGATTGGCCGCTTGCTCGGCGACCCGCGCGCGCCGCTGTGGCGCATCGAAACGCGAGTCGAAGCCGCGGCCGCGCAGATCGAGCGCGACATGAGCCGCGGTCTGTGGCTACTCGAGACCATCGTGACGGCGGCGCCGCTGCTGGGCTTGCTGGGCACGATTGTCGGCATGATGCATTCGTTCAAGCTGATCGGCGGCGATGGGCTCGTCAATCCCTCGGGCGTCACAGGTGGTGTCGCGCAGGCGCTGATCGCCACCGCGATTGGCCTGGTCATCGCCCTCGTCGCGCTGTTTGCGTTCAACTTCTTCTCGCGCCGCATCGACCGGCTTATGGACGAACTCGAATCGTTCGCCAACGAAGCCCTTAGCGACCTGCGCCTTGCTAGCGAAAGCGCAGGACTGTCATCATGAAACTGCGGCGCTCACGCCGCTCGAAGCGCGGCCGCATCGAGATCATCCCGATGATCGATGTGATGTTCTTTCTGCTGGCGACCTTCATGCTGACGTCGCTGGCGATGCAGCGTCTCGATGCCGTGCGGATCAATCTGCCGCAGGGACACGCACAGCAACTGTCGCAGGACAAGCCGCTGACGCTGTCCGTAAATCAGGCCAATCAGGTGTTTATCAATCAGCAGGCCGTGCGGCTCGATCAGGTGACACCGATGATCGCACGCCTGCTGCGCCCCGACGCCAACGTAGTGGTGGCCGCCGACGATCATGCGTCGCATGGCGTCGTCGTGCAGGCCATGCTGGCCGCGCGCCAAGCTGGAGCCGAACACTTTCTTCTCGCCGTGCATCGTGAGTAGCGGCTTGCAACGGCTGCTGACGCTCGCCGACCGGGAGCGCGTCCGGTTCTCAATGGCGGTTGTGCTGACTGGGGCGCTGTGCCTGGCGCTGCTGGCGCGTTCGGTAGGCTGGCTCTCAAGCAGTGAACCCCCGCCGCGCGCGCCCACGACAATGGAGATGCGTCTGGTCGAACTGGCGCCGCCAACGCCCATAGCATCCACTGCCCCAGCCACGCATGCACAAGCGGCACCGCCCCCGCAGACACAGCGGCAGCCGCTCGCGCACGCGGCCCCCTCGCGCAACAGTCCGACACCCGCTCCCCAGCCGCGCGAAGAGACGCACCCGCCAATCGAACCGCCAACGCACGATCAACCTGCGGCCGCAGTCACGCAGGCTCCATCGAGTACGACAACAACGTCGTCGGAAGGCACGGCCCCCGCGGCGCCACCCGCGCCATCCGGTAGCACCCAGGCGCGCTTGCTCTCGCAACCCATGCCGGTTTTGCCCGACGATCTGCGCGAGCAGGGTTATCAGGTCACGGCCATCGCGCACTTCAAGGTACACGCAGACGGTACGTTCGAAGTGGAACTGATCAAGCCGACACAAAATCCGCGGCTCAACCAGATCCTGCTGGAGACCCTGCACCGCTGGCGCTTCTTCCCGGCCATGGAAAACGGCCATCCGGTTGAAAGCGATCAGGACGTGCGAGTGCACTTCTCGGTGAGCTGAGTGGGCAGCGTGTGTGGGGCGGCGCTGCCGGGCCGGTGAAACGCCTGAAGCCGTGTGCGCGCGTGAATCGCCCGACGCCCCCGCCCCCGCATCGACACGTAACGGCTCAAAATGATCCAATAAGGACTAAATACGGAAATCCGCTGCCATATCCTCATCGCTACGCGCCTCTAGCGCACCGCTACGGCAGGCTTTCATGAACACGTCGTAGTCCTTCTCGACCTGGTCCGCATACCGGGATGCATACTCGACCAGCGCCTCGCCGAACTGGTCGCCGCGGCCGATATACGCACTGATCTCGATAGCCTTTCCGCTCGCCTTCGCATGGGCTCGCGCCATGACCCAGCCGCACAGTTTCGCGTAACCCAGCAACAGGTCGTTGTCGAACAGTTCAATGTTCGCCGAGAGCTTCATGTCGCGCAGTTGCCGGAAATAATAATGCCGGCCCGAAGGACCGGTCGCCCAGCCGAGGAAAATGTCGCTCGCTGCCTGCAACACACGCTGCCCGCGCACGACGCGCTCGCCATCGTGATGCAATGTCTGGCCCTTGAAGTGTTGCGAAATCACCGACTGCCGCGCTTCCTTGATCTGCAGGAAGAGCGGCTTGCCCATGTAATCTGTGTTGAGCAGCACTAGACAGCGTGTGCCCACGCTGCCGACGCCGACCACCTTGAACACCAGATCCTGCATCGCAAAATGGCTGAGCAGTTCACGCCGGTCATGGGTCAGCGTTTTCAGGTATTCGCCGTACATCGGGCCGATCAGTTTGCGCCAGTCACCGGTCATGAACCAGTCGTCTTCGGCCTCGAACAAGGTAGTGGCGTCATGCACGTGAAAGAGCCCAGGCGGCGCATCGCGGATGGTGAACTTGTCGCCGTCGTGTCCGCACATCTTGTCGAGCATGCTCTCCTGGGTGCGCCCGGCGGCCTTCTCCATACCACGCCTGACCGTGCGGCGGCGCTCGGGCGTCAACGCCGTCTCGGCCATCCGTTCGAAGGTAATGCGTTCGTACCATAACTCCAGCGACCCGCATTGCGCATACTGCGCCATGCGGTCACGGTATTCGCTCACCGCAGTCATCACCAGATCGGCGGCGAAGCCACGGCTCAGGCGCATATGCCGCGCGGCCACCAGGAGACTCGCCGTTAGCCGCTTGAGGTCCCATTCGAACGGGCCGAGCGCCACTTCGTCGAAGTCGTTCAGATCGAATATGAGTTGCCGTTCGGGCGTCGCGAAGCCGCCGAAGTTCATCAGATGGCCGTCGCCGCAGATCGGCATCACAAGGCCTGTATCGGTAATCCGGCTTAGGTCGTGAGCCTGGATGATCGCGCTGCCGCGAAAGAAAGTGAACGGCGACACGGCCATGCGACCGTAGCGCAACGGTACTAGCTTCTGAACCCGCCCTTCGCTGCTTTGCTTGAGAAGATCGATCGGGTCCCGGTGGATATCGCCCAGCGCGCGATGACTCGAACGCTTCGAATGCTCGCGAGCCCCCCGGCCGATGGCTTCCCGCTCCGCGATGGTGCTGGCTTTCATGCTCTTCTCCGTTTATGGTGACTCGCCGTAGCAGGCCTTGCGCCGCTACCGTGCCGATGCGCCTCGCATGCGCGCACCGGATTGCACTGTTCGTTATGTTCTTCGAAGACTACCTTACTGCCACGCTGGCAAGCGCCATCGCTTTGCCGTATTAAATCCTGTGGTGAACGCGGGCGCAAGTGCCGCGCCCCCAGACGCGGAAAGGGGGCTGGCCCCGCCGTTGCGCCCCGCCCCCTGATCTTCTCGCACCGCTATGTCACCGCGCGCAAACAGCAGACCGGCGATGCCGCCGCTGTCACGCCAATGTCACAGGAACGTGTCGTCCATGCGAGGCTACCGAGGCGCGGTTCGATTTGCCAGGTCCGTGAAAACTCAGTGCGCGGCGAATGGTGCGTTCGACGCGGTACGCATATCGGCAGACAACGCCGCCAGCTGATCACGCGCGACGTTGGCCACATGATCGAATGCCGCACGCTGACGGCCCGCCAGCGGCACCGCGCTGAAGCGGCTTGTCAATCTGAGCGGATCAGCAGGTTGATTGTTCAGTCGTACTTCGAAATGCAGATGCGGTCCAGTCGCGACGCCCGTCTGTCCGACCGCGCCCAACGGCAGTCCCTGACTCACCTGTGCGCCCATCCGCAAGCCACTGGCGAATGACGACAGATGCGCATAGTAAGTGGTGTAGCCGCGCGCGTGGCGCACGACGACATGCTTGCCGTAGCCGCTATCGAAGCCGACGAATTGCACTGTCCCGCCCGCGGCAGCAACGACCGGCGTACCCTGCGCTGCCGTGAGGTCCACACCCGTATGCAGCAGACGCTGTCCGGTCACCGGATGAATCCGGTAGCCGAACGGCGAACTCACACGGACATAATTCAACGGCAACGCGAACGGCTCAGCAGTGAGGCGCTGCCCTTCGAACGAGTAATAGTCTCCAGCGGTTCGCCCCGGCGCGGCGAACCAAACCGCCCGGTACGTCCGGTCGGCGAACCGGACCTCGACCGCCGTCACGCGTCTGCGCAACGAAGCCATCTGATTACCCGCAAGGGGTTCGTAGACGATGCGATAGTAATCGCCAGCTCGAGCTGGCCGCGTGGCATCCAGACGCCCCGCGAGGATCCGGCTGAGTTGCGCTGCAATATCCGCGGGCAACCCGACGGCCGTCCATGCGCCGTGCAAACCACCTTTAATCTGTCCGGTATAGGTGCCGGTGTCGGGCGCCGGTATGGTCAACGGCGCGGCGCTCGACAGTGTGGAACGCGTGCCGTTCACGACGCTCTGACCACCCAGGCTGATGGTGGCTGCGACGCTGCCCGTGCTGAGCGCAACGCGCCCGGACCATTCATGCAGGTTTGCGGCGGGAGCGAGCGGCGCGCAAATAGAAGAACTGAGCCGGCACAGTGCCACCAGTACCGATTCGTTCAGTGACAGTACAACCGGGGGATGCGCATGCAGGTCGCTGCGCAGCATAGGCGGCGTGCGCGAGCCATCGGATGCGGAGTGTATGACGGATACCAGCGGCAGATCGCTCGCACCTGCGCGGCTTGTAGCGCCGGGCGCCTGGGGCTGCGCGCCCAGCATGGACCATTCCACTGCGAGTCCGCTCGTGCCGGCCGATGCAGTCCGGTTGAGCGTCTTTGCCGCCACGCCGGGCGCAGCCGGCGCGCCTAGCGCGGCGATCGCGCTGCTCAGCAAGGCCGCACTCGCGGCAACACCCCGCGGGGATTTGCGTTTGAGATGAGCCTCGCGGCTCGTATCAGTGGAAGTGACCTGCTTGCGCGCAAGGATGTTACGTAGATACGGCCACATTACGTAGTACTCTCGCAGTCGAAACAGAAGGCTGCGGGCATGAGCGACAGTGCAATAACACTTGGCAACGATGCAGAGCAGGTGGCAAGCAACCCTAGGGAATTTACTACATCGGACTGCATGGCCCGGCAACAGGAATCAGCAGTGTACTGACAGCAGTGAATCGCAAAAATAGGACTAGTCCTGTCTTATGCGACCCGAATCTGAATTTCGCCGCTCGTCGCACAGATCGTGTTGATGGTGCGCTATGCGAGCTACACCTTGAGGACCCCACGCCGTGTTCCACACCGGCGCCCTCATCCATAAATCATCGTTAATGCTTCTCTGCAGAAACTTTAACTATCCCCAATCGTAGGCGCACCTTATGCTCGAATCGTGGCCCTCTCCGGGCCGCGTCCTGCTGCACTGATCCTGCGTCGGCACAGCACGCGCGGCCGCGCCTCGCGCGCTGACGGGCAAGCGGTTTTTCATTATGACTGAGGCGATAAATCATGAAGATCTGTATCTTCGGCGCTGGAGCGATTGGCGGTCTGATGGGGGTGCAACTGGCACGCGCGGGCGCCGACGTGAGCTTTATCGCACGTGGCGCTCATCTGGCCGCGATGCGCGAACACGGCGCGCGTTTGCTGATGGATGGCGAGGAACTCAGCGCGCCGGTACGGTGTACGTCCGACCCCCGCGAACTCGGCGTGCAAGACTACGTGATCGTGACGCTCAAGGCGCACTCACTACCCGGCGTCGTCGAGTCGATGCAACCGCTGCTCGGCAAACACACGGCGATCGTCACCGGCGTCAACGGCATCCCTTACTGGTATTTCTATCAGCACGGCGGCAAATTCGCGGGCACTCGCCTGTCCAGCATCGACCCTGATGGCACGCAATGGAGCCGTCTGGGCCCTGAGCGCGCCATAGGCTGCGTGCTGTATCCCGCAGCGGAGATCGTCGAACCTGGATTGATCAAGCATGTGTATGGCAAGAAATTTCCCATCGGCGAGCCCAGCGGCGAGCGCACGCCGCGCATCCAGCAGCTTCACGAAATCCTCCAGGCTGCCGGTTTTGACGCGCCGATCCGCGAGAACATCCGCGATGAAATCTGGCTCAAGCTGTGGGGCAATCTGTGCTTCAACCCGATCAGCGCACTGACTCACGCAACGCTCGACGTCCTGACCAGCGACCCCGGCACCCGCGCCGTGTCGCGCACGATGATGCTCGAGGCGAAGCAGATAGCGGATCACTTCGGCGTGCACTTTCGCGTCGACGTCGAGAAGCGAATCGATGGCGCCGGTGCAGTTGGCGCACACAAGACTTCGACCCTGGTCGATCTGGAAAACCGCCGGCCGATGGAAATCGATCCGTTGCTCACGGTCGTGCAGGAAATGGGCCGCCTCGTCGGCGAACCCACGCCGACTATCGACGTAGTGCTGGCGCTGATCAAGCTCCGCGAGCGCATCGCACTACAAGGCGGATGATTCGCACCGCGCAGACAACTCGCTTTCCCCGCGGACCTGTTTGTTGCAAACGGAACCGATCCCGCGGGGCTCGATTCCGTTGAACGCACCCAAACATCATTGATCGAGCGACAGCCACACTGCCTTGGGTTCTGTGAGGTCTTTGATTGCTTCGTCGCCGTGTTCACGGCCGAATCCTGAATCTCCCGCCCCACCCCACGGCAGCCGCACATCGGTGTGACCATACGTATTGATCCACACCGTGCCCGCCCTAAGCGCATGCGCAACCCGATGGACACGACACGACCCGCGCCGGCACTCCCGGCGCCTGTAGCCAGGCTGGCGTTGCACGACGGCAATCGGCTTGCCGGCGTCGAGACTCTTTCCTGCGTCGCCAGCTCACTTACCGTCGATCAGAGGGTCATGTCGGACGAGGTCGAATCCAGTGTCCAGCATGGCGCCCATTGCCTTGAGAGGTACGGCGTCATTCACCGGTCTGCTCGGGCCAGTGATGCAGACGCGCCTGGCTATTGGCAGCGGCAGCAGGCTCATTGCGCATGCCGATCCAGCGCGCACGCATCGGAGCGAGAATGAACTTCGCCGCGACGGCCGCCGTAATTGAAACCACCGCGGATACGATAAAGACCAGACTCCAGCCACCGGTTGCGGACAGCACCGAGGCGAGCGGCACGAGCAACGAAGCTGTTCCTTTCGCGGTATAGAGCGTCCCGGCATTAGCCGCCGCATACTTGCTGCCGAAGGTATCCGCGCAGATCGCGGGAAAGATCGAGAAGATCTCGCCCCAAAACAAAAATATCAGGGCTGCGAAGGTCATGAACGCATACGGGTTACTGCCGTATTCCATGAGGCCGAGCAATGCGAGGCCCTCGCCGATGAAGATCAGAAACATGGTGTTCTCACGTCCGATCTTGTCGGAGAGAAAACCGCATAGTGGCCGCGTAAAGCCATTGCAGATATTGTCGATCGACAGCGTTGCCGTCAGCAACGGCAAGGTCATGCCGAAGAAGCTCATAGGAATTCGGGCGAGCCCCCAGTCCTTCGCGATCGGGCCAAGCTGGGCAGTAGCCATCAGGCCGCCCGCAGCGACGGCAACGAACGAGACATAGATCACCCAGAACAGCGGCGTCTTGATCATTTGCCCCGGGGTGTAGTCGACCTTCGTGACGATAAACTTCTTGTTCGGTGCCTTCGCCTGACGCGCATCTGGCTTTTTCAACAGCATCGCCAGGCCGAGGATGCACACGCCCTGCAAGACGCCGAAAAACAGGAACGCGTGCTCGTAGCCCGAGCGCACGATCATGGTGGCAATCGGAATCACGGTCACCGCGGCGCCGGCGCCGAAGCCGGCAGCGGTCAACCCTGCCGCAAGACCGCGCCGGTCGGGAAACCACTTCAGCGCATTGCCAACGCACGTGCCGTACACACAGCCTGCACCGATACCGCCGATGACCGCTGCCGCATAGAGATGCGGCAACGTCGTCGCATACGAATCGATCACCCATGCGAGTCCGGCGCACACCGCACCGCCCGCCACCACCGGGCGCGGGCCGAATTTGTCGACCAGCCAGCCCTCGATCGGCACGAGCCACGTCTCGGTCAGAATGAAGATCGAGAACGCCAGTTGAATGGATGCAACGCTCCAGTGGTGGCGCGTGCTCATCGGTGTCACGAAGAGCGTCCACGCGTATTGCAGATTTGCCACCAACGCCATGCATAGCATGCCGATGACGAGCTGGCACCACCGGTTCGCACCGGCGGCTTGGGCCGGCGCGGGCTGATTGATATCGTCCATGTGCCTGTCTCCGCTATCTATTTAGAGCAGCCGGCCATTTCGCCGTACTGTATGCAAACCACTTTATGGTTGCGACCCGAAAAGTTTTGCCATCGGGCATATTTAATTGTTTGCACCGCGCATTACGGCCATTTAAATCAGGCAGTGTGAAAATCTTAATTATTGGTTAGATAAATCTGTTCGCTTCCGCACACTTGGCGTTAACCCTTTCCAGACAGGGCCTTGCTCCGCGCGTTAACCCGATGGTTGCTCCTGTCCAATCCGATTCCCTTTCGGAATCCATACTAGGGTCATTGCTGAATTACGAATAATTAAAGTTTGTTATTATGTTGATTCACATTCGTTTATACATCGGCCATGACGATGAGAAACGCGACACTGCGACAATTGAAGGTCTTCGAGACGGTGGCGCGCCACCTGAGTTTCTCGCGTGCAGCCGAGGAACTGCATCTGACGCAGCCGGCCGTTTCCACCCAGGTGCGTCAGCTCGAGGAGCACGCAGGGCTGCCGCTCTTCGAGCAGCTCGGCAAGAAAATCTACCTGACGCCTGCCGGCACCGAGATGCTTCACTACAGCCGCGCGATCATCCAGCAGTTCCACGAAGTGGACGAAGCGATGGGTCAGTTGAAGGGCGTCTCCGGGGGCAAGCTGAATGTCGCAGTGATCAGCGCAGGCGACTACTTCTTTCCGCGCCTGCTGGCCGAGTTCACGCGCCGCTATGCGGGCGTCGTGCTCAACCTGGCTGTGCATAACCGCGAGGAACTGTTGCATCAACTCGCCACCAACCAGACCGACCTCGCGGTCATGGTGCGTCCGCCGCACGCGGTGGACGCGACCAACGAGCCGTTTGCCCCGCATCCCTATGTGATCGTTGCCGCACCGAGCCATCCGCTCGCGCATAAGCGCAACATCAAGATGAGCCAACTGGCGAACGAAGCCTTTATCGTTCGCGAGCGCGGTTCGGATACGTGGAATTCGATGGAAGAAGGGTTTGCCGGCCGGCTCACCAACCTCAACATCGCCATGGAGATCAAGAGCACCGAGACGATCAAGCAGGCGGTGATTGCCGGCATGGGCATCGCGTTCCTGTCGGCGCACACCATCAGCCTCGAATTGCAGGTGGGCAACCTGGTCGTCCTCGACGTTGAGACCTTCCCCGTCATGCTCAACTGGTATGTCGTCCATCGGCGCAACAAACGCCTGCCGCCTGTTGCAGTTGCGTTCAAGCGCTTCCTGATGGAGGAAGGCGCGGCTCTCATCGAGAAAATCACGTGTGTCAGGGAGTTGAGCGTGCATAAGCAATAGTCTATGGATTTCCAATAAAACTTTAACTATTGCGAATCCATCGTCACTCCTATGCTTCAGTCGAGTTATCTCACTCACTTGCATAGGAGTCCGACTATGAATCACGCTTCGTTTGTATCGCATACCAGCTCGCGTGCCGCCCGCGTTTCCCCGGACGGTCCCGACGATGCCCATCTGAGTGCCTACAATGCGGCCTTCAGCGACCTTGGCCTGCGATTTCGCTGGGACCGCGACACGCTCGAAGCGCTTAATGAATTCAACAGTGAAAGCGCACGTATCACCGCCTACATCGAACGGCACCACGCCCATCTTCACAAGGCTTATGACGCTGAGTTTCTCGCCCAACTCATCCTGCGCAAGAAGACCCAGTACTACAGCCAGTTCGCGCCCCTGGGTGACGAGCTCTAACGTTTCGATCTGAGTTGCTACCTCTGTCCCGCCATGCTGCTGGCCGGCTCATTGCTCTCCAGACTCGTCTCCAGATTCGGTGCGCGCCGCGCAATGACGCGTACCGGGATGGTCCGCCCCGCGACTTGTTTGCCGCCAGCGACAACGGCCGCGCTCGCCCCGCGTTACCGCGTGAGCGACCCTGCGGTTGCGACGACAAGCGCCGACGCGTAGCGTCTCAGCCATAGGGCGCGAATCGCCAGGCGGCGACCACGATTGCGCGAAGTTGTCGTCGGACAGCGCGGGCATGTGATCGTCAGGCCACTCGAAGCCTTCCAGCACATTGAGTACGCCGCGGCGCTGTACAACGCCGCAGCGAACCATCGAACGCTGACTCAACCCCATGGCTAACGCATAGCGTCCACGGGCCGCGCCTGTGTTCATCATCAGATGGGCGCCCAAGGCGGTCGTGAGCAGGCTCATTGCGAGCAGCACGGCCAGCCCGAACGGTCGCGCGGGTTCGGTCACGAAGCCATAGCCCATCCAGATGCAGAGCAGGATCGCCGTCAGATTGACCACGCCCGTACCCGGATGCACGCCCCCTTGCGCAATAAGCCAGCCGCGCGACATGCACCAGACCGTCGCCGAAACAGCAAATATCAACGCGCCGATAAATACCGCGACATAGACCTCGACGCACGCCCACTCCCCGCAGGACGTCGACGACAGATAGCGCGTGAGGCCACCCAACATCACGGCCACCCCTACGCCGCTGCCGCGCCATGCAACGTGCTGCGGCCTGCCTCGGAAGTCATGCCGCCACACGAAGCGCGTGCCGAGCGCCGCACCAGCGACGGCGGCCACAACGCTCTCGGCTGCCACGCCCATGCCCGCAGCCAATAATCCAGCCAATATGGCAGCCATGCCCATGGCACGCCATGGCGTACGCTGGCGTTCCTCCTCGCAACGGGATGTGCTCACCAGTTGCGCGACGCCTGCCATCACCGCAGCCAGCAGGATGGCAAGCAAGAAGCTGGCTGCCACCCACACGGTATTACCTCGTAAATCCGGCATGCGCGTCTCCTCATGCTTGCTGTGCTGCGGTCCCGTTCAGGCGGCGCTCATTGCTGCACGTGCTTCCGCAGCGGCAGCGGTTTCGTGCGTCGCGGCCAAGGTATTGCTCAAGGTACCGATGCCCGCGATCGTGACCGCCACCGTCGCGCCGTCCTTGATCGAACCGACGCCTAGCGACGTACCGCATGCGATCACGTCACCTGGCTCCAGCGTGAAATCCTGCGAGATCAGGCTGACCTGTTCAGCCGGAGAAAACACCATGTCGGCCAACGGATAGTTCTGCCGCTCCACGCCGTCGAGCGTCGTGACCACGCTGCCCGCTTGCCAGTCGAAGCCCGAGACGATGGCCGGGCCGAGACAGCAAAACGTGTCGAAGCCTTTGGCGCGGCACCATTGCGGAAAATGCGGATTTTCGTTGAGCAGGTCGGCGGCAGTGACGTCGTTGACGATCGTGTAGCCGAAGATCGACGCGGCAGCGTCGGCCAGATTCGCGTTGCGGCAGCGTCGTCCGATTACGATGCCGAGTTCGCCCTCGTAGACGATCCTGCCCGCGTAATTCGCCGGTCGCCGTATGGTTGCGCCATCACCTATTACCGAACCCGCGGACTTGAGCAGGAACAACGGATGCGCGGGCACCGGCTTATCGAGTTTCGCGGCCAACGCGTGATAGTTGTTCCACAGCGCAACGATCTGTCCGGGCGCGCACGGTGCAAGCGGACTCAACGCGCGCGTTGACAGTACCGCGCCAGTCGGCACCCGCTGGTCGAGGCTTTGGTACTCGTGCAGATAGCCGCCTTCGACACGGCCAAACACGATGCAGCCATCGTTCGACATGAAACGCATCCATGTATCCACATTTCGCTCCTTGGCCATCAGATCGCACCAACCGCGCGCAACGCGCTGATCTGGTCAAGCGAATAGCCGAGTTCGGCCATCACTTCATCCGTGTGTTCGCCCAGCAGCGGCGAGCGTTTAACATCTGTCGGGCTGTCCGACAGTTTGATAGGATTGCCAACCGTCAGATATCTGCCGCGCACCGGGTGATCCACTTCGACGATCGTGCCTGTCTTGCGCAGCGAGGGTTCTTCGGCCAGCTCCTTCATCGACAGGATCGGGCCACATGGAATATCGTATTGATTGAGGATGTGCATGGCCTCGAACTTGGTCCGGGTCATGGTCCAGCGCTCGATCTCCGCAAAAATTTCCATCAGGCGCGGCAAGCGTGCGGCAGGTGTCGCGTAGTCAGAATCGGTGGCCCACTCTTCCCTGCCGATGACGTTGCAGATCTTCGTCCACACCGGCGCCTGGGCAATGAAATAGATGTAGGCGTTTGGGTCCGCCTCCCAGCCCTTGCACTTCAGAATCCATCCAGGCTGCCCGCCGCCGGACGCATTTCCGGCGCGTGGCACCGCTTCGCCGAAGGTGCCGTTGGGATACTGCGGGTATTCCTTCATGACGCCGGTACGATCCAGTCGTTGTTGATCGCGCAATTTCACCCGGCACAGATTCAGCACACCGTCCTGCATCGCTGCGAGGACCTTCTGGCCGCGGCCAGTCTGGGTGCGCTGATAGAGCGCCGTAACGATCCCCAGCGCCAGATGCAAACCCGTGCCGCTATCGCCGATCTGCGCGCCCGTCACAACTGGCGGACCGTCGTCGAAGCCCGTGGTCGACGCCGCACCGCCAACGCACTGCGCGACGTTCTCGTACACCTTGCAATCTTCATAAGGACCCGGACCGAAGCCCTTGACGGACGCCACGATCATGCGCGGGTTGAGCTCCTGGATGCGCTCCCAGGTGAAACCCATCCGGTCGAGCGCGCCCGGGGCGAAGTTCTCCACCAGCACATCGCAGGTCTGAATTAGCGCCTCGAGCACCTGCTTGCCTTCCGGATTCTTCGTGTCGAGCGTGACCGAGCGTTTGTTGTGATTGAGCATCGTGAAGTAGAGACTGTCCGCGTCGGGAATGTCGCGCAGTTGTTCACGCGTGATGTCGCCTGCACCGGCCCGCTCCACCTTGATCACGTCCGCGCCGAACCACGCCAGCAATTGCGTGCACGTCGGACCCGATTGCACATGCGTGAAATCGAGGATGCGTACGCCGTCGAGTGCTTTAGCCATGCCTGTCTCCGGTCCCATGCAAGATGTTTTGCTGTCCTGTCAATCGGTTGTTCAAGGTTGCTCGACGGACGCGGACGCTTGAGTGACTCCTCGCTGGGAAGTCTGGAACGCTCTGCTCCATACGGTATGTGATATATCACATTCGATCAAGAGTAAATCTCATGTAAGGTCTGACCTCACATTTCTGCCCTTGAGGCTTACCTGGAGGCGGTCTCGGGGGAAAAATCGGACTTCGGAGGAGAACTAATCGAGGGAAAACACCGATAAACCGCCCTGCGCACTCGCTGTGATATATATTACATATTATATTTTAAACAGCACCGGGAGACTCGAAGGCGCGCTGCGGCCAGTGCGCAATCACGGTGGAGAAAAGCAGAATAGCGAGGGGATACCAGACGAAAGCGTGGATGCAGCAATGGCGCTGGCTGACCCGGCGGCCCGCCGGGTGCTCAGCGTAGGGAGCGAGTACCACCGCGACGTGCGCGCGTAGACGGTCCCGAGGTATGTCGTGGAATGGAGTCGTGCCACTACCGCCCCATCAGTGCAGGCAAAGCCAGCAGCGTCGCCACCACTGGCCTTGCTTGCGTATCGGGAAGCAGCTGTCAGCCGCTCAATCGAGGAAGTCGCAATTCGCTTCGACGAAGGTAGCGAGATCCAGCGAGTGCTGGCGCGTGAGCCGCTCCGCCAGTTCGGTGTCGCGTTTCTCGAGCGCCTCGATAATGCGCAAGTGATCGACGATCGAGCGCGACGCGCGGTCGCTTTGCGAAATCGTCATTCGCCGAATGGCCCGCACGTGGATGAAGATGTTCTTGATCGTATCGAGAATGATCTGCGACTTCGACAACTCGACAATCGCCTGATGGAACGCGATGTTCGCGTCCGAGTACTCCGCAATGTGCTCAGCCGGCGTCGTGTCCTGGAAGTTGTCGAACATATGGCGCAGCCTGGCGATTTCCTCGTCCGTGGCATGCACCGTGGCAAGACGCGCCGCCATGCTTTCGAGGGCGGCCCACATCTGGATCATCTCGACAATTTCGCGCTTGCTCTTGCGCACGATGTAGATGCCGCGGCGCGGCACCATGCGCAGAAAGCCCTCCTGTTCAAGCAGCGTCATCGCTTCGCGCACGGGTGTCCGGCTCACGCCAAGCGACTCGCTCAGCACCCGCTCGTCGAGGCGAATCTCTTCGCGCGACCGGTAGATGTCCGCGTCGGCAATGGCTTGGCGCAGCATTGCATAAGCTTGATCGCGCAAGCTCGCGCTCGCGCCGATCGGCTGCAAGGACAATGTCAAAGGGGTAGCCACTGCTTCAGTTTGAAGTCCTGACGACATTCATCGCCTCTTGTCGAACACGTGCAACCACTTGGTTGCCCGGGCTTGCGCCCGCGCTTGCGGCCGGGTGAACATCATAAGGCGCCGCGGGCATGGCCGCGTTGTCCGGTTCGCCCAGTCCGGCAAAACGTCCATGTTGCGCTGCGAGTGCTGCAACGGGCTGAGGAACCCACCGGGCCAACAGCACAGTCGCGGCCGAGCCCAAACTTACGACGGCAATGGCAAGCAGGGCCAGAGGAACAAACTCCATTTGCATCTCCGAACAATTGAATTTGCAGATCATCCGATCATATGCTGCATCGCCGCAAAAATCAATATTCCGTATGTAATATATCAGGCCACTTTTCCGGCGTTCGTGGCTTTTTGACTATAAAACTATGGCCGATACAGAGGCGCTGACCACCTCCAGATAGCCTACCGTACCGATCCTGTACTGGACTAACTCAGGCTGCAAGGTCTTTTTGGGCCGACGCGCTGCCAAATCGTGGCAGGGTCTCTACTGATCCGACGGCAGTCCCATACCAGGCGAAAACCTTATGCATTCCTATCTCATATTGCCAACCCCATCGACGCCACCTATTGTGTGATCGGCGGCATAAGCGTTGTATGCATCTCGAATCAATATGAAATCGAAGAGCATATACGCGCGACGGGCAGAGCGTGCCTTGTCACGCGGCGACGTTTTTGCGTTGACAAGATAGACGCCGATAAAACAAGACACGCAAACGGAGACCCATCATGAGCAGCATTACCGAGCCTAGGGGGAAGTCAGGCTCTGCCCCATTCTTTTCCAAACAGGCCACCGTCGCAGGCCCTGGCTTCTCACGCTGGATGGTGCCGCCCGCCGCCCTCGCCGTGCATCTATGTATTGGCCAGGCGTATGCGTTCTCAGTGTTCAACGGACCGCTCACGAAGGTGATCGGCATCACGCAATCTGCGCCTGACGACTGGTCTCTCACCACGCTCGGCTGGATCTTTTCACTGGCGATCGTGTGCCTTGGCTTGTCGGCGGCATTCGCCGGCAAGTGGCTCGAGCGGGTGGGGCCGCGTCGCACGATGTTTACCGCAGCATGCTGCTTCGGCGGTGGCTTTCTGGTCTCGGCGCTCGGGGTCTGGACGCACCAGATTGCGTTGCTGTATCTCGGCTATGGTGTGATCGGCGGCATCGGTCTGGGGCTCGGCTATGTGTCGCCGGTTTCGACGTTGATCCGCTGGTTCCCCGACCGTCGCGGCATGGCGACCGGCATGGCGATCATGGGCTTCGGCGGGGGCGCGATGATCGCCGCCCCGCTGTCCGTTGCGCTAATGAATCACTTTCGCAGTGCAACCGGCAACGGTGTTGCGGAAACCTTCGTGGTGCTTGGCATTGCGTACTTCATTTCGATGTCAATTGGTGCGCTGGCGATCCGCGTGCCGCCGGCCGACTGGAAGCCGGCAGGCTGGACCCCTCCCGTCGGCGGCCAGAAGAAGATGATCTCGCGCAATCATGTGCACATCGATCAGGCGCTGAAGACCCCGCAGTTCTACCTCATCTGGCTCGTGCTGTTCCTTAACGTGACGGCGGGCATCGGCATTCTCGGCCAGGCATCGGTGATGATTCAGGAGAGCTTCAAGAACACGGTGACGGCCGCGGCGGCGGCAGGCTTCGTCGGACTGCTGTCGCTCTTCAATATGGGCGGACGCTTTGTGTGGGCTTCTGCATCCGACTGGATTGGCCGTAAGTACACCTATTTCATCTTCTTCGTGCTGGGTGCCGTGCTGTACTACCTCGTTCCGGGATTTGCCGGGTCGGGACAGATCGCGCTATTCGTGCTCGCCTACTGCGTAATCCTGTCGATGTACGGCGGCGGTTTCGCGACCGTGCCCGCTTATCTGGCAGATATGTTCGGCACGGCGTTTGTCGGCGGCATTCATGGCCGTCTGCTGACGGCATGGGCGGCCGCAGGCGTGGCCGGACCGGTGCTGGTGAACTACATCCGCGCCTATCAAGTGGCGCATGGGGTGGCAAAAGCAGACGCGTATACGATGACCGTGCACATCATGGCAGTCCTGCTGGTCGTCGGTTTTGTTTGCAACCTGCTGATCAAACGCGTGGACGACAAGCATCACATGAGCGATGCGCAACTCAAGAGCGGTCAATAAAGGAAATCGATATGAGCACGATTCAAACTAGCCAGCCCGCCTCTACGGTCAAGCTCGCCGTCTTCTGGCTGTATGTACTGATTCCGCTTGCGTGGGGCGTGGTGAATACGCTGCTGCAAGCGGTGAAGCTGTTTGGTTGATTGCAGCTACCAGGAAGAGAACCACCCCACTTGAGGACGCGTGTGGGGTGGGCTCAGCATTCGGCATTCGGCATTCGGCGTCAGGCGCACAGGCTTGCGCTGACGTTTCGTCAACGCACTACCGCCACCCTACCACTGGTACGCCGCGCCGGCACCGACCGTCGTCGTAGCTGAACTGATACCGGCACCGAGCTTGACCTTCAGGCTTTGGGTCACACGAGCCGACAAACCCACCGCTACTGCCTGATAGCCCTTGTAACCCGACGTACCCACACCGATGGCGAGATTCTTGTTCGCATCGACATCCGGGATCATCGTCAGCGCAATCGCCGATGCCGTCCCGCTGTAGGCGTTGCGTGCTATATCGCTCATGCCCGACTCGAACTGGCGCATGTTCACGGCGTCCGTTGGCGCGACACCGTCTGCGACGTTGATAATGCGACGCTCGTTGCCCGCCGATCCGACGGACATCGTATTTGGCTGGTCGGCCAGCGAACCCTGGCCGACGGCGACCGAGTTCGCAGCGCTTGCGGTTGCACCACCGCCGATCGCGGTTGAGTTCGTACCGGTTGCCGTTGCCGGGACTCCTCCGGTATTGGTGGCGATACCCGTGGTGCCGGTAGTTTGTACGTTCTGCACGGCCTGCGTGAGATCGCTGACCTGCTGGTTAGTGGACCATAGTTGCGCGCCGGTAACAGCATCGGTGCTGGTCGCCGACAGGGTCCCGGCCTGCAGGTTAGTCAACTTCACCGGCGGCGCGCCGGACGAGCCACCCAGAGTGACTGAGTTATGAGCGGAACTGTCGTACTGCACCGCGTTCGCTACGGTTCCGCTGATCGAGCCGACCGTGGTTTGCAGGTTTGCGATGTCGTTGGTGTTCTGCGTTACGCGACCATCGAGATTGCTGATTGCGCCACCGACACTATTCACCACCGTGCCGCCGACGGTATAACTAGGCGCCGTGATCGTGCCATCCGCGTTCACAGTCGAGCCGCCACCGAGCGCTACCGCCGTGCTCGCAGCATGCGCATAGAGTTGCGAGCCGTTGACCGCATCTGTGCTGGCGGCATTGACCGCCCCAGCCGCGACACCGGTCACGACACGACTCCCTGCCGTGCCGGCCAGATTGATCAGCGTGCCGTCTGTCGCGCCACCCACGTTGATGGTACGGCTTGTCGCGTCCTGTGTGACGAGACCGATATTGCCCGCGGCGATGTCCTGCTGCAGAGACGTCAACCCGTTGTCGAGCGAGCCAAGTGCATCACCCACCGTGGTCTGCGTGCCGCCCTGCACGTGGTAAGTGGGCGCCGTCACCGAGCCGTCAGCATTGATCTGCGCACCACCGCCCAACGCGGACACGACCGGCTTGAGCTGCCCGACGTTGACCACGGAGCCGTCAGTCGTGCCAGGTGCGACGCCTAGCAATTCACGTGCGTTGGCTGTACCCGTGAAGTCGACTTGCGTGCCGTCCGTGTCCTTGCCGACGGTCAGATTGCGCGAGGTGGGATCCTGTTGCACAACACCCACTGTCCCCACGCTGATCTGGTTGGTCAGGTTCGTGACCGAACCTTCGACCGTCGTGACCCGCGTATCGAGATTGGTGATATCGCCAGTGTTCTTTGCGATGTCGCTCGTGTTTTGCGCGATATCGCTGGTGTTCTGGGCAATGTCATTTGTGTTCTGCGCGACGTTCTGGTTGGTGGCATACAACTGTGCGCCGTTGACCGCATCGGAACTGTCTGCAGCCAGCGTCCCCGCTTCGACGTTGGTGATCCGCACAGGCGTGCCGGAATTGCCAAGGGTCACACTGTCATGCGCGCTCGAGTCGTACATCACGGCATTCGCACTCGCGACTGTGCCGGACGTGACGGCAGCAGCCAGTGCCGCGCCTACGTCGCTATAGGTGTTGCCGCCAATCGTGTACGCCGGCGCGCTCACCGTGCCGTCTCCGTTGACTCTCGAGCCGCTGCCGAGCGCCGCCGCCGTGCTGGCGGCATGGGCGTACAACTGCGAGCCGTTCACCACATCCGTGCTGGCCGCGCTCACCGCGCCTGACGCTACATTCGTGAGCGTGACCGGTACCGCCGCGGCGACACCGCCGAAGGTCACCTTGGTCTTCGACAAATCGTCGTATGCGACGAAGCTGTTCATCAGGTTGCCGCTCGCGTCGATATTCGCGCCGAGGTTCTTCAACTGGCTGACGTTCACCGCGTCGGTATCCTGCGTACCAGCTGCCACGTTGATGATCTGACGCTGCTGTGTGCTGCTGCCGACCGAGACCGCATTAGTTCGGTCCGCCAGCGCACCGCTACCGATGGCCACCGAACCACTCGCCGTTGCGCTGGCGTTACCGCCAATGGCAACCGCGTTCCAACCCGTCGCCGACGAGTCGGCCAACGTGGAGTTCGCATGAAAATACTTGATACCGCCACCGTTGACGATGTTGTTGACCGTGTTGGTCACGTTCGTCACGTTACCCACCGCAGTCGTCGCCATACTGGCCAGATTCGCGACATCCTGGTTCGTCTGATACAACTGCGAGCCGTTTACGGCGTCCGTACTCCCAACCGTCACGCCACCCGCCGCGAGGCCCGTGATCTTCGTTCCCGCGGCACCCTTGAGCTTAATGGAATCTTGCGTCACATCGTCGTAAGCGGCAAAGCTATTAAGGACGTTGCCGCTTACGTCCAGGTTCGCACCCAGACTCTTTAACTGACCGACATTCACCGCATCCGTGTTCTGTGTGCCCGCTGCCACGTTAGTCAGCATCACCGGCGCCGTCGCCCCAGCACCGCCGAGCGTCACGCCGCTGTGCGACGTCGAGTCGTACCGTACCGCATCGTTCGACGCGCTACCGGCAGCGGCGAGGGCCGAGCCGATATCCGCATACGTCTGGCTGTTCACCGTGAAGCTGGGTTGCTGGAGCGTGCCGTCCGGGTTGACGCTCGCGCCACCGCCGATTGCGCTTGTGACACCCTTGAGCTGGCCGACATTCACGACGTCAGTGTTCTGCGTGCCCGCGGCCACGTTGACAATCTGGCGCTGCTGCGCGCTCGTACCCACAGAGACGACATTGATGCGTTCGGCAACCGAGCCGGTGCCCAGTGCAACCGAACCCGAGCCGCTCGCCAACGTGTTCGCGCCGAGAGCAACTGTACCGGAGGTGCTGGCCAACGCGTTCGTGCCGAGTGCTATCGAATTCGCGGCGCTCGAAGACGTGTAAGCGTTGTACCCGAAGGCAATCGAACTATCGCCGGAGGCCATGCTACTCGTGCCGAACGCCATGGTGTTGGCGCCTTCTGTATCGGCGTGATATCCGATCGCCACACTATTTGTTGCGCCGGAGCCAGTCGTAGCTGCAGAGCCGACCACCGTGGCATTGACCGACAGCGCGGCGGCACCCGAACCGACCGCCGTTGACCCTGCGCTACCCGCGCCTGCCCCCGAGCCGACCGCGAGCGCGTCGACGCCCGTTGCCATCGCCGCGGGACCGATTGCCATGGCATTGAAGTCGTTGGATGCCTCCGTCGAAGTACCTTGGACCACGTTCTGGCTCACCGAGATGTAGCTGGTCACGGACGGGGCCGCGCCGGGTGGCTGGGTAGCGCCCAGCAACATGGATTTCACGGTGCTCACGGTTGAGTTTGCCGACAGCGAGGCGGCATCCGTTCCAACCGCCATTGAACCTGGACTACCGGCGACCGCTCCCGAAATCAAAGCGGAATAGACACGCTGCTGGGTCACGACACACGCGGGGTCATTACCGCACTCTGCCTGAGCGGTTGGCGCCGCGCCGTCAGGACCGTCCGGATTCGCGAAGGCCTTCGTTGAAAACATTGCCGCGGCCGCCGCGAGCATCGCCACGCTACGCACGTTGAGGCTCGACTTCTTGCCGCGCCCTTTGGTTGCCTCTGCGGCAGCCACATAGGTTCCCGAAGACGCGTTCCACACCGTCTTATAAGATTTATTCAAAATTTTCTCCCGTCCTCTTAAGAACAACCCAACTCACACAACACGACTATTTCTTATGCATTCCTAAATTAGTTGCATAAATAGGCAACCAACTAAGAATCGCGACACCTTGTTGACGACGCCCCGCTACCGTCGGGACGCGGAGGACCCGGCCAACCCAGCAATTGTCCTTGGTTGAGCTACTTTTATCTCCATTGAGTTAATTAGTTCCTTTGTACGCCAAATCGGCCAGATAAGACATACGAAAAATCTTAAATCCGACAGCGGCGTCGCAAGGTTTAACCGCGGGGTTTGGGCGCAGCGTGTACCGCAGCTAGCCACGCCGGAGCGTCGCCATTCCGGCAGTCCACGCAAGAGAGAAATCACGCTAGTCCCAGTGTACCGACCGTCGCAGCATGTTTCAGCCTGGCCGAATGGCCAACGTCTGCTGGGGAAAAGGAAAACCCCACACCGAAAAACAGTGTGGGGTTCTGATCACCGAAGGGCAGCAACCCGCCCTATTCGCTCGAGTGCCCGGAGTCCACGCCCCGGCCGTCAGTCACTCACGCGCCTGCAACGTCACAGGAAACGTAATTTCAAAACTCGTCCCTTGGCCCTCGTACGAGTCGAAGCGGATCCGGCCGTCCAGCACCCGCGTCAACTCACGGACAATTGCTAGTCCAAGGCCCGCACCAG
>Ga0116109_1000027_pt1 | contig 42642 bp, 46 predicted proteins | sample June2015DPH_8_10_2_FD_89718 | JGI IMG/M metagenome (GOLD analysis project Ga0116109, IMG submission 89718) | Peatland microbial communities from SPRUCE experiment site at the Marcell Experimental Forest, Minnesota, USA - June2015DPH_8_10 | ecosystem: Environmental > Terrestrial > Soil > Wetlands... | reverse complement strand
TGACGACGGCTACGACCATCATGACGACGGCCACCATGATGACGATCACGACCATCATCACCACAACGACGGATGGTATGTCGATCCCTTGGCGGTCGGTGTGGCCGTGGGCGTGACGACTGCAGTCGTGGTGGGGACGACTGTCGCGGCCCTGCCGCCGAGCTGCACCAACGTCATGGTTGCGGGCGTGGTGTATGAGCAGTGCGGTCCGAACTGGTACCAGCCCCAATACGTGGGTGCAACGGTGCAGTACGTGGTCGTTACGGCCCCGAGGTGAACGCTGAACGCCGACGCCAACAGGCACGGCGGCTAGACGTCTTTGGCGCCGCTGCTAGCGCCGGACGCCCGATGTGAAGTAACGAACAATGAAGTGGCAAGCGGGTGCAGGGAAGCAGCGCGTCGGCTAGGTCCTGGCTGCGCGCTGTAGTGGCTCCTCCACGCACTCGCTGTTATTACAAGGACTGGATATGGACATTGAACTCGAGGCGCGGATTGCCCAGTTGCTGTTGCGGGCAGCGCGGCGCAGGAAGCTCGTTCCGTACGGCAGCTTCCATGCGATCTTTTCACCGAATCTCCCGCTGAACAGGCGTTATACGGCGCTGGAGAAGGCGACCTCGTCCATCTGCGACCTGCAGCTTGCGGACTATGGCGCGCTTCTTTGTACCGACTCCGGTTTGCCGGGACCGGACTTCTATGCGCGCTTCAAGCGCATGCACGCCGAGCGCTATTACGCGGTGCTGGGTGCGGACCGCACCCGCAAGCTCAAGCTCGTAGAAAAGCAACAATTCGCGCGCGAGGCGCGTGAGCAGGTGTATCAGCACGCTCGTGCCGCCCAGGCAGACTCGCCTGAAGACGTGCCAAGGCAGACTGAGGCCGGTGCGGCGGGATTCTCAGCGCGCCCGGTTTGCAACACCTTGCTGGGCGTCGCGCTGGTCGCAGGCGGATTGCTCGGCGCACCGGGGGCAGAAGCCCAGGAGTTTTCGCTGTTCGGTGGGGGGGCGAGGGCGGGCGACACCAATACCTACAGCTGGGCTTTCAATTACCAGGAAGGGCTCGGACGGTACTTTGCGGGCAGCTTCTCGTGGCTGAACGAAGGACATATCCCGGACCATCATCGCGACGGCCAACTGGTTCAGCTATGGGGACGTATTCCGGTTGGTAATCCTAAGTTTATCCTGCAGGCAGGCATCGGCCCTTATCGCTACTTCGACACGACGACGGCCGATCAAGGTGGAAGCTATTCCGATACCCATGGTTGGGGCGTCGTCTACAGCGTACGTGCGACGTATTACGCGTCGAACCGCTGGATTACCCAGTTGCAGCTCAATCGCGTGCATGTGCAGCGCGGACCGGATGCGACCAGCGTCATGTTTGGCATCGGTTACCAACTCGACGCACCGGACACCCCCGGCCCGCGTGACTGGGCGGCCGGCAGTACGACGAAGATGACGGACAACGAAGTGGCCGTGTATCTGGGCAAAACTATCGTCAACTCGACGAGTTCGCCGTCGGCGCTGGGCGGTGCCATCGAATACCGGTGCGGCCTTGCGAAATATCTCGACGTAACGCTCGGCTATCTGCATGAAGGCAGTAGCAAGCTGGCGCGCCGGGACGGCATCACCAGCCAGTTGTGGGCAACGCGTGCGTTCCTGAACGACAAGGTCACGCTCGCGGTAGGCGCCGGTGTGTACTACGCGATCAATGAAAACGAGAACAGTGAATCACCGGGACCAGGGGCTGGCAAAGTCTCCGGCCTCGTCACGATTGCGGGTTCGGATCGCTTTACTCAACATTGGGACGCGCGGCTCGAATGGAACCAGGTGGTGACGCGTTACGATCGCGATACCGATGTGATATTTGCAGGGGCGGGCTACCGGTTCCGAGGGTGAGTTTTCAAGCCAGCAGGGTGGCGGTTTTGTCGCATCCGCGACAGGCGCGTTGCTGAAGGAGGTCCTCAATGACCATTACAGGTTGCGGCATCGTCGCGCTGTGCCTCGCTGCGTGCTGCGTGTGTACGGCGAATGCTTACGAAGATGCCGGTGCGCTGGCCGACCGGATTCAATCGGCCGGCCGTGGTGCACACCTCGGGCGCGACCTGTGCGGCTATACGGCCACGCAGGTCGCGGAATACAAGGTGAGACTGAGGCGTTCGTTGTCGTCCCCGGCCGAGTTCGACACGGAATGGGACTATGGCTGGAAAAGGGCAGAGCCGATGCTGCTCCAGTATCAATCGCTGCGGGTAGGTGACCCGCAGGACTACGAATCGCGCGTTCGCCTCGTCTGCGCGACGCTGCACAGCCTCGCCAGGCGCGTGCCCAAGTCCACTAACAAGGACGCTCAGCCGTCGCAATAGGCGCCTGGTCGGCTGATCAGGCACAGGTTCGTTACGGCACGTCGTGCTTTTTCGAGCTAGTGTTCTACAGACGTGTTCCGGTAGATCCGTCCCGGATCGTAGCTGCGCGAGTACCATGCAGCTTTGCGTGCCGCGTGCGGCGCGTCCCCATCACCGGGTTTGCGCATGAGTCTGTTACTTCGTTTGTTGCTTTTGTTATTCTCCAGCCGCCGCCGGAGCCGGCTGCATGTGCTCGATACGTGTGTCACGCCGTTTCGCGTCTGGTTGAATGACCTCGACGCATTGCTCCATATGAACAACGGCCGTTATTTGACGATCCTCGATCTGGCGCGCGTCGATCTGATGATGCGTAGCGGCTTATGGAAGCACCTGAAGGCACAAGGCTGGTATCCCGTGGTCACACTGGAGACGATACGTTTTCACTGCTCGCTCGAGCTTGGCAACCGCTATGACGTCGAGACCCGCGTGATCGGTTGGGATGAAAAGCATATCTTCGTCGAACAAGGTTTCGTGCGCGACGATGCGCAAGTCGCGTTGGCGGTCGTCCGGGCCCGGTTCCTGAAGCGAAGTGGCGGGGTCGTGACGACCGCCGAGTTATTGCAACTGTCGGGGATCACGCAGCCAGCGCCCGCGTTGCCCGAGTGGGTCGCGCGCTGGAGCGAGGCGGAGGGCGGGATGGCGTTTGCTTCGTCCACTGTTTCGGACACGGTGAAATAAAGGGCGGAGCAGGGGACAGTGAATTACTATCGGGTTGTGGCGCTGAAAGTAAGCCTTACAGTAGACGGCGCTTTTAAGACCGGCTGATTTTTCATTCCGTCATATCCCATAGCAGAGGGCTTCAATCATGGAAGCACTGGTTCTCGAAGAAGCGCGCCGTATCAGCTTGCGGCCATTTACCTTGCCGCAAGTTGTTGGTTCACGCGACGTGCGCATTCGTGTCAACACGGTCGGCATTTGCGGCAGCGACATTCACTATTACCAGCATGGCCGTATCGGGCCATTCGTCGTCAATGAACCGATGGTGCTCGGTCACGAAGCAGCGGGGACTGTGATCCAGATCGGCGATGAGGTGACGCATCTGAAGGTGGGCGATCGTGTCTGCATGGAGCCCGGCGTGCCGGACATGGCATCGCGGGCATCGCGCGAGGGCATGTATAACCTCGATCCAAGCGTGCGTTTCTGGGCGACGCCGCCGGTGCATGGTTGCCTCACGCCGTTCGTCGTGCATCCCGCTGCGTTCACTTTCAAGCTGCCGGACAACGTCAGTTTCGCGGAGGGCGCGATTGTCGAGCCTTTGGCCATTGGCATGCAGGCGGCGACCAAGGCGAAGATAAAACCGGGGGACGTAGCCGTTATTCTGGGCGCGGGGACGATCGGCATGATGTGCGCTCTCGCGGCGCTCGCCGGCGGCTGCAGCCGCGCTATCGTGTGTGATCTGGTGCCCGAGAAACTCGAACTGATCGGCAGCGTGCAAGGCGTGACGGCGGTCAATATCCGAGACCGGAAGCCGAAGGACGTCGTTGCCGAACTCACCGAGGGGTGGGGCGCGAACATTGTCTTCGAAGCGAGTGGGAACGAGAAGGCATTCGAAGGCATCGTCGATCTGCTGTGTCCCGGTGGCTGTCTCGTGCTCGTCGGTATGCCGCAAAACGCGGTGCCTATCGATATCGTTGCGGTCCAGATCAAGGAAGTACGGATCGAATCGGTGTTCCGTTACGCCAACATGTTCCCGCGGGCCATCCAGTTGATCGCATCGGGCCGGCTCGATATCAAGCCGTTTATCTCACGCACTTTCCCGTTCGCGGACGGCATTAAGGCCTTCGAAGAAGCGGCAAGTGGCAAGCCCACGGACGTGAAGGTTCAGATTGTCATGGAGTGATCGACGGCGTTGCGTAAGTCAGTTGTCTATGTCGCCTTTTTCGCCCGCTTCGGCTTTGCGGCGGCAGCGGACGTATTAAGGGCGATGGCGGCGCGGATGAGCGTCTGGAACTTATCCGCGTCGATCTCCTCGCCCTCATGGATGTCGATCGCACGCCTGGTGTTCCCGTCGAGGCTCGAGTTGAAGAGCTTCGACGGGTCCTTCAGTGAAGCTCCCTTGGCGAAAGTCAACTTCACGACCGCTTTGTAGGACTCGCCGGTGCAGATGATGCCGTCGTGCGACCATACGGGCGTGCCCCTCCACTTCCACTCCTCCACGACGTCCGGGTCTGCGTCTTTGATGAGCTCGCGCATCCTGCTCAAGGTTGCCCCGCGCCAGTCCGCGAGATCAGTGATTCGTTGGTCGATCAGCTCGGATGCTGACGGTCCCTCGTTTGAATCCGCCTTGTTCATGTGCTCCTCCTGAAACTTTCAGACGTCTTCCGGATTTCGCGGCAAGCGTTGTCGCCCCAAGTGTACTCGAGCAGCTTCGGCGCCTCGGCGCGCGTGACCTGCGTCGCCGAGATCAGCGGCGTCGGAGTTCCGACCGCCGAAAGCCTGAAGGGCCGACTGCAGCGAGACTTCGGGGAGGGGCGGATCGCGCAGCACAACCGACCAGCAGATCGATCAGTTGCGCTGCGCAGGGAGAAGAGCGGAGCGGTGCTTACTTGACCTGTTCGACCTGGCCGCGAATTTCGCCGCCCGGGTTCTTCGCGGTATGCACGTTGAAATACCAGTTGCCGGCGAGCAGGTCGCTTTCCTGTGCGGCGGTGAGTGTGGCCTGCCCTTCGATCGGGCTAGGCAGCTTGTCCATCGGGATCGGAATTACGACCCCTGCGTTCTTGCCGACTGGCGCGGGGCCATGAAAGTGCGCCATGCTGGCCGGGCCCGTGAGGTCTGCATAGGTGACCTTCCATTGCAGCACTTTCGACGACGTATCGTAGGTGGCCGTCAGCTCACCATGTCCATCGCTGGTTTTGGGCGGCACTTCGGTGGAGGAAAGCAGATCGGCTTTCAGATTGAGCGTGTCGGCCACCGCGAGCGCAGGTGCCGCGAGGCTCAGCGACAACACCATAGCCGTGAGCATTCGATTCATTTTCATAGACGTCTCGGGGATTGGAAAGAGGATAACCTTCGACGCGCGCGACCGCGGGGCGATGCGTCGCGTCGCTGGTTACTCTATTGAACGCCTGCTGCTGGCGGCTTATTCCATGGCGCGACGGTCTTTTTTCCACACGGATGTGTGAGGGACTGACGTAGGCGCGGCACCGCCTCTGGAACAGGCGTCGGCCATACGTATGCGACGTACGTCAGCGCACGCATGGCCGCTCGGGACCTTACATTCAGTTAGCTGCGACCATCGAGACCCCCGCGTCGCCAAACAGCGTCTGCACGTTGCTATCGGAGATATGTTTGGCCAGCGCGGAAAGATCGGTTCCTTCGGGTTTGCCGATCAGCGCGTAGCTGAGATCGGCGTGCCGCCAGGTGACGACATTCATGCTGTCGATGTGCTGCTCGGCAAGCGCGGCGTCAGGCCGCGCTTCCTTCATCACGCATAGCGCGATCGGGCCGCCTTGCGGGGGCAGATAGACGATCTGGACCAGTGGCTTGTCGTGAAAGCGCAACCGTTGCACGCGCTTGAAGGTCAGCCCCGCCGCACGCAGATCCGGAATCCGCACATCCAGGCCGTCCTGATGCTGGATTTCATTAACAGTTTGCGCCGTGACTTCGGCATTGACCGGCACCTGCGCCACGGTCTCGCGCGAATAGAGCTGCTGATAGCCCGCTGCGGCCGCGACCCAGCTCGAAGCCTCGGGATTCGCCGCCGCAAGCGTTGCCGGGGGCGTGGCGTTCGGGCCCGAGCCGAGGCCAGGCAGGTAGCGCATGCCGGCGCCGTAGCAGAACAACCCGGCCACAAACGCCACCGCGAGCCACTGCGGCGCGATCCGCAGCCGTGAGCGGGCGGCGGCGGAGGGTGGAGCGAACGCGTCGGGTGCGACGGTGGCGTCGTTGGCGCCTGGTGTGGCCGTGCGTTGCGCATGGGCCCGTGCCATCGCCGCGACCGTCCTGGTCAGGCTATCCGGTACAGGCGGCAATTTCTGCTGCGCGAAGGCCTCCGCGTAGGGCAACCGCGCGGTCTGTAACTGCGCGACGAATTCGGCGGCTTCGGGCGACACGGCAATCTCCTTTTCGACTTCCTGGCATTCCTCGGCGGACAGTTCGCCGTCCACGTATGCCATCAGCAGGATAGAGTCCATCTTCATGAGACCGGGTCCTTACTAGAGACTGCTACTTTCGCTCTCTGACTGTCGCGTACCCCGAACAGCGCGCCGATGGTCTGGCGTGCACGTGACAGGCGGCTCATGACGGTGCCAATCGGGACCTCGAGCACTTCGGCGGCTTCGATATAGCTGAGCCCTTCGACGGCCACGAGCAGCATCACCACGCGCTGCGCTTCGGGCAGCTGGCAGACGGCGCTGACAATTTGGCTATTGATGGCATTTTCCTCCGGCGTACGCATGGCCGGATCGGCGACGGTTTCCAGCATGTCGTCGTCCCACGCCGTGCTCGAGCGGTTGCGCCGGCTGCGGGCGCGTAGCTCGCTGATCCAGGTGGAATGAACGATGGTAAACATCCAGCTCAATGCCGAGGTGCCGGGCTGCAACTGATGCGCGCGTTCCAGCGCGCGAACGCAGGCCCGCTGCACCAGGTCTTCGGCATCGTGCCGATCGCCCGAAATGCGCAAGGCGAACGCCCACAACCGCGGCAGCAGGGCGGGGAGCAGGCTGGGTAAGTCCGAACCGGTCGTCGACATGGTTCCTTGCTGGGTGTCGGGGGTCTTTGCGGCAACGCACGTATTGTGGCTGGCGCTCAAGCGCACGGTGACGCCTCGCTTGTCTGACCTTACATGCTAATGCATCAGATTGTGAGGCGTGCATCGCGCGTTATGCCATTGATTTGATGCAACGCACAATTAACCTCAGAAACCAGATGAACAACGAAGCGCAGTGGCGCGCAATGCGGAGCGGGGAAGGCCACGCGGGCCGGCGCCAGCGGCGCAGGAACACGCCTGCTGTATCGTAACCAGCGTAGTCTCGATTGTGCGGTGCGCAACTACATAACAATTGTCAAGCCATTGCCAGAGGGTTTACGCTTACGAGACTTCCCCGCGAGACGACTATGGGTATACCAGCACTTTTGGACCGCCACGAACTTCTCGCCGCATGGCACCGCCTTGTCCCCGAAGCAGGATCAACTGGGCGGCACAGATATGAGCTAGACGGACTCGGCGAAGCGATAGTAAGTCGCTCCCCATCAGCCAGGCGCCAGATAGTGCTTACAGACGTCTATTGCCACCTGACCGAAACGATTGGTCACCTTGCCGCCATGTCGGTGGCGGTTATGACGCCATCTTTTGGCATCCGGGTCCCGGACGTCGTATGGATGCCGTGTGACAAGTGGGAAAGTTTCGACCGCGACGACCCGGCGCCGTTTGTCCCGGACCTGTGTGTCGAGGTGCTGCTGGATAGCGACCGGATGCACGACATCGACCGCAGGGTCACGGCCTATCTCGAAGGCGGTGCCCAGGAAGTCATTGTCATCGGCCAGCGCGGGGAGGTCGATTACTGGGGAGCCACCGGTCGGCGGAAAGCCTCAGTGTTCGATCTGACCGTACCGCTCGACCCCACGTATTTCGACGAGCGCGGCGCAGCCGTGAAGGCTTCTGAAGTTCGTCCTTGAGACCACTCGACATCGCACCACGTCCCCGATCCACTTTTGTTATCGCACCTTCCAATACTCGAATTGTTCAGGTATCAGCCACGCCGTATATTGACTGACACCAACACAACCATACCGGGACGCGGCACCAACCCGGTCACGGAAGCGAGACAAGCGATGAACCGAATCGATCTGGAGGGGCGTACCGTCGTCATTACCGGCGGTGCGCGCGGCATTGGCTATTCAGTGGCGCAACGCGCCCTGAACTCGGGCGCTTCGGTCGCCCTCTGGGATGTCGACACGGCGCGCCTCGAGCGCAGCCAGAGCGAACTGGCTGAATTGGGCAAGGTGTCATCGGCGGTCGTCGAACTGACCGATGAAACCTCGGTGGCCAACGCGGTCACACAAACCCTGGCCGCTCACGGCACGATCGACGTCCTGATCAACTGTGCCGGCATCACCGGCGGCAACGGCACGACGTGGGAACTGGAACCCGAGGTATGGCGGCGGGTGATCGACGTAAATCTGATCGGCCCGTACCTGACCTGCCGCGCGGTCGTCCCGCAGATGCTCAAGCAGGGCTACGGGCGCATCGTCAATATTGCGTCGATAGCCGGCAAGGAGGGCAACCCGAATGCTTCGCACTACAGCGCGTCGAAAGCCGGCTTGATTGGTCTCACCAAATCGCTCGGCAAAGAACTGGCCACCAAAAACATTCTCGTCAACGCCGTCACTCCCGCGGCTGCCAAGACCGAGATCTTCGATTCGATGTCGCAGCAGCATATCGACTATATGCTCTCGAAGATTCCCATGAATCGCTTCCTGTTGCCCGAAGAGGCGGCCTCGTTGATCTTGTGGCTGTCGTCGGAAGACTGCGCTTTCAGTACCGGTTCGGTGTTCGATCTCTCCGGCGGCCGCGCGACTTACTGATACGGCAGACACGACGATCGCGGACGCTCACGCTTGCGCGTGATGCCTATCCAGTGCCGCTTGCTCAGCCACGCATCCGGCCATCCCGACGCGCGGAATAGCGCGCTTTGTGTGTGAGGCCGTCTGCACATTGTCGGCCCAGTGAGCCCGCTTAGACGGGCCTGATGGACCGACTGCGCTGGACGTGACGCACTCGCGCCACGCCCGCACGGCCGGATCCGGCTAGCAGCCATGGGATCGGAGTCAGTGCTAAAGCACTACCTCCGATCGACAGGAGACACAGTGAATCCGAATTCGCCCGCTTCCATCGAGGCGATCAACAGCAAGGTGATGCGGCGGCTGTTGCCGTTTCTCTTACTGATGTATGTGCTGGCCTTTCTCGATCGCGCCAATATCGGCTTCGCGCAGAAAGCACTGCAGCACGATACCGGTTTGTCGAATGCCGCATTTGCGTTCGGCGCCGGGGTGTTCTTCATCGGTTATGCATTATTCGAAGTGCCAAGCAATCTGCTGCTGCACCGCGTCGGCGCCCGTGTGTGGATGTGCCGGATCATGGTGACGTGGGGGCTGGTGTCGGCGTCGATGTGCTTCGCCCACACGCCCACGGCGTTTTACACGCTGCGCTTTCTGCTCGGCGTTGCGGAAGCCGGGTTCTTTCCAGGCGTCATCTATTACCTCACACACTGGTTCCCGCAGTCGGCGCGCGCGCGTGCTGTCGGAGTGTTCTATTTCGGCGCGCCGCTCGCGTTTATCTTCGGCAGTCCGCTCTCGGGATCGCTGCTCCAGTTGCATGGAACAGCAGGTCTGGCCGGCTGGCAGTGGCTGTTCCTGATCGAAGGCGGCATGGCGACGGCGGTCGGCGTGTGGGCGTTCTGGTATCTGGACAACCGGCCCGAAGACGCGCGTTGGCTCGATAACGCGCAACGCGTCGCCTTGCGCGCGGCGCTCGACCAAAACGCGCGTGATGCGTCCGCGCACGGACCCCGCAATATCCTCGCTGCGTTGCTCGACCGCCGCGTGCTGGCACTGTCGGCAATCTATCTGCTGATCCAGATGAGCGTGTACGGCGTGATCTTCTATCTTCCGCAACAGGTGGCGGCGTTACTGGGCACAACCGTAGGCTTGCGGGTCGGACTCGTCGCGGCCTTGCCGTGGCTGTGTGCGCTTGCCGTGACCTGGATCGTGCCGCGCCGCGCGGATCGCACAGGCGGGCACCGCCGCTGGGCCGTCGCGCTGCTGGTGCTCGCCGGACTTGGGATCGGCGCGTCCGGCCTGGCACACAGCCCGTTGCTAGGCCTCGCTGCGCTCTGTTGCGCAGCGAGCGGCTTTATCGCCGCGCAGCCGCTGTTCTGGACCTTCCCCACGCGCTATCTGACGGGCGCGGCGGCCGCGGGCGGCATTGCCCTGATCAACTCGCTCGGCGGCCTGGGCGGCTTTATCGCGCCGTCGCTGCGTACCGCCGCGGAACACACGTTTGCTTCGACCTCGGCGGGCCTGCTGGTACTCGGCGCGGCGAGCTTGCTGGCGGCGTTGCTGATCGGCATGCTGTTTCGCCGGGACAGCGGCGTGGCGGCGGAATCTCTTACGCCACTCATCCACCACTGATACACCGCGCCCGCTAACCATCGACGGCCGCGCTTTACTGCACTAAAAACGGAGCCTTTCTTATGGCCATGCCTACTATCAAGCACGTGCGTGCCTTTATTGTCCGTGGCGGCGGCGCGGATTATCACGACCAGCCGGACGGTCACTGGATCGACGATCACATTTCGACGCCGATGGCGCGCTACCCGGAATACCGGCAAAGCCGCCAGTCGTTCGGCATTAACGTGCTGGGCACGCTGGTGGTCGAGATCGAAGCGAGCGACGGTACCGTCGGCTTCGCGGTGACGACCGGTGGCGAGATCGGCGCGTTTATCGTCGAGAAGCATCTGGCGCGTTTCCTCGAAGGCCAACTGGTCACCGACATCGAGAAAATGTGGGATCAGATGTACTTCTCCACGCTCTATTACGGCCGCAAAGGCGTGGTGCTAAATACGATTTCCGGCGTCGATCTCGCCCTGTGGGATCTGCTCGCCAAGATCCGCGAGGAGCCGGTGTATCAACTACTGGGCGGTCCGGTGCGCGACGAGCTGGTGTTCTATGCGACCGGCGCGCGGCCCGATCTTGCCAAGGGGATGGGTTTTATCGGCGGCAAGCTGCCCTTGCAACACGGGCCGGCTGAGGGCGAGGAGGGCCTCAAGAAGAATATCGAGCGCCTCGCCGAGATGCGTAGCCGCGTCGGCGATGATTTCTGGCTGATGTACGACTGCTGGATGAGTCTCGACGTGCCGTATGCGACGCGGCTCGCGCAAGCGGCGCATGAGTACGGCCTGAAATGGATCGAAGAAGCCCTGCCGCCGGATGACTACTGGGGTTACGCCGAACTGCGCCGCAACGTGCCACGCGGCATGATGGTCTCGACGGGCGAACACGAGGCGACGCGTTGGGGTTTCCGCATGCTGCTGGAAATGAACTGCTGCGATCTGATCCAGCCGGACGTGGGCTGGTGCGGCGGCATTACCGAACTGATCAAGATTTCCGCGCTGGCCGATGCGCACAACGTGATGGTGGTGCCGCACGGCTCGTCGGTGTACAGCTATCACTTCGTCGTCACGCGCCACAATTCGCCGTTCGCGGAGTTTTTGATGATGGCGCCGAAGGCCGACGAGGTGGTGCCGATGTTCACGCCGTTGCTGCTCGACGAACCGGTGCCTGTCAACGGCCGGATGAAGGTGCCGGAGACGCCGGGTTTCGGCGTGCGGCTCAATCCGGAATGTGCGTTGGTGCGGCCGTATCCTCGCTAAGCGGCGTCCGCTGAACGGCGCGCGTTGACTCTCAGTCGCAAGATGACAGACTGAAGAAGAGGGCGACGGCTCAATCGATCAAGGAGAAAGAAGTGCTGCTCAAGGACAAGGTAGTGATCGTGACAGGCGGATCGCGCGGCATTGGCCGGGCCATCGCCGTGGCTTGCGCACGCGAGGGCGCCGATGTGGCGATCAACTACTGGGGCGATAACGACGCATCGTATGGACGCCGCTCTGCCGTAGAAGAAGTGCTGGCCGAAATCGAAGGGTTGGGGCGGCGTGCGATTGCTGTGGAAGGCAATGTCGCGGCGCACGAGACCGGCGCAGAACTGGTCAGGCATACTGTGGAAGCGTTCGGCAAAGTGGACGTATTGGCGAGCAATGCCGGCATCTGTCCGTTCCATGCGTTTCTCGACATGCCGCCGGAGGTGCTGGAAGCGACCGTCGCGGTGAACCTGAACGGCTCGTTCTTCGTGACCCAAGCCGCAGCGCAGCAGATGAAAGCACAAGGAACCGGCGGCGCGATTGTCGCCACCAGTTCGATTAGCGCGCTGGTGGGCGGCGGCATGCAGACGCATTACACGCCCACCAAGGCGGGTGTGCATTCGCTGATGCAGTCGTGCGCGATCGCGTTGGGGCCCTACGGGATTCGCTGCAACTCGGTGATGCCGGGTACTATCGCGACCGACCTGAACGCCGAGGACCTTGCCGACGAAGCCAAGAAGGTTTACTTCGAAAAGCGCATTCCGTTGGGCCGCCTGGGGCGTCCGGAGGATGTCGCGGACTGCGTGGTGTTCCTTGCCTCGGACCGTGCGCGCTATGTGACGGGCGCCGCGTTGCTGGTGGACGGCGGCCTGTTCGTCAACCTGCAGTGAACGCGCGCAGCTCAAGCAGTGGATCAATGAGCAGGCAGCGGGACGGCATCGCCGGGGGCGGCAACATGGGGTTGAACGTTGGCGTCGCGGGCCAGCTGGTGCGAGACGCTGCGCAGCAAGTCGATGAAATGCAGCGCCGGTTCGGCGAGCGGTTCTTCCTTGCGCGTGAGGATGCCGAAACCGGCGAGGCTCTTGCCGATTTCGACTGGCAACGCCACCAGCAGCTTGCCGCGCACATGATCGCGCACCACGGATTCGGGCAGCATCGCCACGGCATCGTAGTTTTCGAGCAATTGAAGGGTAGCGAAGATCGACGCGCATTCGGTCAGGTTGACCGGCGTAGCGAGTCCTGCGCGGGCCAGTTCTTCTTCGAACAGCACGCGCGCCGGGCTGGTGAGCGGCTGCGCCACCCACGGCCAGTCGATCAGTTCGCGCAAGGTGATGGAGCTGCGTTGCACCAGTGGATGGGCGGCGCGCACCACCAGCAGCAAGGTTTCGCGCGCAAGCGGCTCGAAGCTGAAATCGTTGTGTTGCAAGGGGTTGGTGAGCCGGCCGAGCGCGAGATCCACTTCGCGGCGGTGCAGCAACTGGACCACCTGATCGCTGGTTTCGCCGAGGATGCGCACATTCAGGAGCGGCCGCTCGGTTTTCAGGGCGGCGACGGCCATGGCCAACAGGTCGGGTGCGGCGCCCATGATGGCGCCGACGGTCAACTGGCCATGCCCACCTTTGCGCTTGACGTCGAGGTCTTCGGCGAAGCGGGTCAGTTCTGCCAGCGCACGCCGTGCGTAGGCGAGGGTGACGACGCCGAGCGGCGTGGGCGTCATGCCGCGCGCGTTGCGCTCGAAGAGCAGGAAGCCGAATGCTTCTTCGATATCGCCCAACATGCGGGACGCGCTGGGTTGGGCGACGTTGACGGCGTCTGCGGCCTGATGGAGGTTGCGAGCATCGTCCAGCGCGACGAGCAGCGCCAGATGCTTGAATTTGAGCCGGTTGACGAGGGCGACGGTAGCGGCGTTCTGGCTCATGGGAAAGATGCGGTTAGCAGAGCGGTTTGGCAGATGCGGTGGCGGCCGTGCGATTCGGTTTCTGGATCGCCCAATCCCAACAACGGATTGTGATGCTATCGATGCAGGAATTATAGTCCGATCAGGCGCTTCGCCCAGAAGGCGCCGAATATATGAATCATCAGGATTGGAGACAAGCCGTAATGGAGACAATCGCTTTCCGGATGGTGCTTAACCCCGGCATGCGCGAGGAATACGAGCGCCGGCATGAGCAGATCTGGCCCGAGCTGGTTGATGCATTGCATCAAGCCGGCGTGCGCGATTACCGCATCTTCTTCGATGCCGGTACCCACCATCTCTTTGCCATCCTGACGCGTATCCCCGATCATCATATGGACCGTTTGCCGGAACTCGAGGTCATGCGCAAATGGTGGGATTACATGGCTGACATCATGCAGACCGCTCCGGATCACACGCCCTTGCAGCAGGCGTTGGAGCCGGTGTTTCATCTGCAGGCGCCGGTCTGAACGACGCGAAGCTCATTGAGGTTGATTGAAGCTCACTGAGGCTGATTGAGGTTGATGTAAGGAGACACGCCCCATGCAAGTTATCGACCCGCATATTCATCTGTGGGATCTGAAGACACATCACTACCCGTGGCTCGCGAATCCGGGGGTGTCGTTCGTCGGTGATGCGCGCGAACTGAAGCATGACTATCTGATTGCCGACTTGTTGGGCGAATCCGGCGGGATTGAGATTCTGAAAGTGGTGCACGTCGAGGCGAATCACGATCCGGCCGATCCGGTCGAGGAGACGCGCTGGTTGCAGGGCGTTGCGAACGAAGCGGGCTCGCGCGGTATGCCGAACGGCATCGTCGCGGCCGCAGACCTCGCCGCGCCGAATGCGCAGCAGGTGCTTGAAGCGCACGCGGCGTTTGCGAATACGCGCGGCATTCGCCAGATCCTGAATGTGCATGAGAAAAAGCTGTTCGACTACATCGGGCGCCATCTGATGCGCGATCCCGTGTGGCGCGAGAATTTCGGGCTGCTGCGCCGCTATAACCTGTCGTTCGATCTGCAACTGTATCCGTCGCAGATGGAAGAGGCAGTGGCGCTGGCCCGCGCCCATGCCGACACACAGTTCATCGTCAATCACGCAGGCATGTTCGTGGACCGCAACAGTGTGGCAGGCTATCGCGCGTGGCGTGAGGGCATGCGGCAGCTGGCCGGCTGCGCCAACGTGGCCGTGAAAATCAGCGGGCTGGCGATGTTCGATCACAAGTGGTCAGTCGAAAGCCTGCGTCCTTATGTGCTGGAGACGATCGACACATTCGGCGTCGAGCGCGCGATGTTCGCCTCGAACTTCCCCGTCGACCGGTTGTTTGGGGCGTATGAGGATATTTGGCATGCCTATGCTTCTATTGTCGCGGATGCGAGCGAGAGCGAGAAAGACGCGCTGTTTCGCCGCAACGCGGAGCGCATCTATCGAATCTGACGCACGAAAAGTAGCTGGACAGCATCCCCGATGAAACGAGGCGCGTTTGCGACGCCGCACGATGGAGACAGGTAGTGCAGGAACAGACAACTGCTGCGCCCCGGCTTGAACTGCGGCATGCAACCAAATCGTTCGGCCGGGTCCGCGCGTTATCCGATGGTGATCTCACGCTGTGGCCGGGTGAAGTGCATGCTTTGCTCGGCGAAAACGGCGCGGGTAAATCGACGCTCGTGAAGATACTGGCCGGTGTGCATCAGCCCGATACCGGCGAGATCCTGATCGACGGCGTGGCGCGTCGTTTTGCGACGCCCGCCGAGGCACGCGACGCAGGTCTCGCTGTGATCTATCAGGAACCCACGCTGTTCTTCGATCTTTCGATTGCCGAAAACATCTTCATGGGACGGCAGCCGGTGGACCGGATCGGGCGGATCCAGTATGACGCGATGCGCAGCGAGGTGGACGGGCTGCTGGCATCGCTCGGTGTCGATCTGCAGGCGGACCAGCTAGTGCGCGGTCTTTCGATTGCGGATCAGCAGGTGATCGAGATTGCCAAGGCGCTCTCGCTGAATGCGAATGTGCTGATCATGGACGAGCCGACTGCTGCGCTGTCTTTGACCGAAGTGGAGCGGCTCTTTGCCATCGTGCGCAAGCTGCGTGAGCGCGATGTGGCGATTCTGTTTATTACCCATCGTCTTGACGAAGTGTTCGCACTGACGCAGCACGTCACCATCATGCGCGATGGCGCGAAAGTGTTCGATGCGCCCACGGCCGATCTGACGACCGCTGCGATTGTCGCGAAGATGGTCGGGCGCGATCTGGAGAGCTTCTATCCGAAGGCAGATGTGACGCCGGGCGAAGTACGTTTGTCGGTGCGTGGATTGACGCGGCTCGGCGTATTCAAGGACATTTCGTTCGAGGTGCGCGCCGGCGAGATTGTTGCGCTGGCGGGCCTGGTGGGAGCCGGGCGCAGCGAAGTGGCGCGGGCGATCTTCGGCATCGATCCGCTCGATGCAGGCGAAGTCTGGATCGCCGGCAAGCCGTTTGCCACGGGGCGGCCCGCGGCGGCGGTGCGGGCGGGACTCGCGCTGGTACCGGAAGATCGCCGCCAGCAAGGACTCGCGCTCGAGCTGAGCATTGCGCGCAATGCGTCGATGACGGTGCTCGGACGTCTCGTCAAACACGGACTCATTTCCACGCGCAGCGAAACCCAACTCGCGGCGCAGTGGGGCACGCGGCTGCGTTTGAAAGCAGGCGACCCCAACGCGCCGGTCGGCACACTATCCGGCGGCAATCAACAGAAGGTTGTGCTCGGCAAGTGGCTGGCGACCGATCCCAAGGTCTTGATCATCGACGAACCTACGCGCGGGATCGACGTCGGCGCCAAAGCTGAGGTGTATAGCGCGCTGGCGGAACTGGTCAGGGGCGGCATGGCAGTGCTGATGATATCGAGCGAACTGCCGGAGGTGCTTGGCATGGCCGACCGCGTGCTGGTGATGCACGAAGGACGTATCAGCGCCGAGATTGCGCGCGCTGACGCGAACGAAGAACGGATCATGGGCGCCGCGCTCGGCCAGCCTGTGAACCCACTAGGGCACGCCGCATAATGCGCCATTCTCATACTCATACTCATCCCCATCCGGCGCCGGTGCGGCAGCCCGTCGTCGGCGGCTCGGCCGCGAAAACAGGCGGACTGGTCGCGACCATTGCGAAAAGCCGTGAGACCACGCTCTTCATTGTGCTGATCCTGCTGATCGCAGGGACGGGTCTCGCGAGACCGCAGTTTCTGAATCTGCAAAACCTGCGGGACGTGCTCCTGAATGTGTCGATTATCAGCTTGCTGACCGCCGGCATGACGGTGGTGATCCTGATGCGGCATATCGACCTGTCGGTTGGCTCGACGGTTGGTGTTAGCGCTTATGCGGTCGGCAGCCTGTATGTGGCGTTTCCCCATATGCCGGTGATCGTGGCGCTCGCGGCGGGGCTGGCTATCGGTCTGGTGGCAGGCGGCATCAATGCGGTGCTGGTGGCGGTGGGGCGGGTGCCGTCGCTGGTCGCCACTTTGTCGACGCTCTACATTTTCCGCGGTGCGGATTACGCCTGGGTGCACGGCGGACAGATCAACTCAACCAGCTTGCCCGATGCGTATTCGCGGCTTGCGACGGGGGTGATCCTCGGCGTGCCGACGCTCGCCTTGATTGCGATTGTGGTGCTGGTGGGCTTGTCGGTGTACCTCAAGCAGTTTCGCGGCGGCCGTGAGCACTATGCGATCGGCTCGAATCCGGAGGCCGCGCGTCTCGCCGGGGTGAATGTCGAACGGCGCGTGATTTCGGGCTTTCTATTGTCTGGCGCGATTGCGGGTTTTGCGGGCGCGCTGTGGCTGGCGCGCTTCGGTACCGTTGACGCGAGCACCGCGAAGGGCATCGAATTGCAAGTGGTAGCCGCGGCGGTGGTTGGCAGTGTGGCGATTACGGGCGGCGTCGGCACGATCCTCGGTGCGACGCTGGGTGCGCTGGTACTCGGCGTCATCAGTATTGCCCTCGTGGTGCTGCGCGTGTCGCCGTTCTGGGAACAGGCCATTCAGGGTGCGCTGATCGTCGCTGCAATCGCAGCCGACACCCTACTGGCCCGTTCTGTCGCCAAACGCATGATGAGGAAACGCGATCATGGCTAAACCCGATTCCGCGCTGTTGACCCGCAAGCGCGAGACGCCGCTGCGCTGGGAAATCCTGCTTGTCATCGTGCTGGTGTTGTCGCTGGTGCTGGGCAGGGTGCTTTCGCCGGTGTTTCTGACCGGCGCCAATATCAGCAACGTCCTCGCCGATCTGACTGAGATCGCGCTGATGGCCTTGCCGATGACCCTGATTATCGTGGCCGCTGAAATTGATCTGTCGGTGGCGTCGGTCCTGGGTGCGTCGAGTGCACTGATGGGCGTGCTGTGGCATATGGGCTTGCCGATGCCGCTGGTGATCGTGCTTGTGCTGATTGTCGGGGCGTTGGCCGGGCTGCTGAACGGTCTGGTGATCGTCAAGTTGAATCTGCCTTCGCTCGCCGTCACGATCGGCACGCTCGCGCTGTTTCGCGGGCTCGCTTATGTGCTGCTCGGCGATCAGGCCGTCGCGGATTTTCCGGCTGGCTATACGGCGTTTGGCATGAACAATCTTGGTCCGAGCTTTATTCCGCTGCCGTTTGTGATTGTGATCGTCGGCGCCGTGGTGTTTACGGTGCTGCTGCAGGCCACCGCCTTTGGCCGGAGCCTGTATGCGATCGGCGCTAACCCGATGGCGGCCACATTCTCCGGCATCGAAGTAGCGAAGATCCGTCTGCGTCTGTTTGTTTTGTCGGGCGTGATGAGTGCGTTGGCCGGTGTGGTCTACACGCTGCGCTTTACCAGCGCACGTGGCGACAACGGCGAAGGCTTCGAACTCTCGGTAATCGCGGCGGTGCTGTTCGGCGGTGTGAGTATTTTCGGTGGACGGGGTTCGATGGTCGGCGTGCTGCTGTCACTGCTGATTATCGGCGTGCTGAAAAATGCGCTCACACTCGACGATGTATCGAGCGAAACACTCACGATCGTGACCGGCGTACTGCTGCTCGCGTCCGTGTTGATTCCCAATCTGGTGGCCCGTTGGCGCGCGATGCGCGACCGGCGCTTTATCGCAAAGTCTGCTGCTTCATAGCCGTACGAAGGTCGTACGGTGTGCCGTTCCTGATATCAACAACCCGGACGCTTCAACGTCCGATTATTCAGCCAGGAGACACTTCATGTTCAAACCTCTACGTCAGGCCGGAGCGGCCGCGCTCTGCGTGGCCCTCTTGGGCATCAGTTGCGCGGCGGGCGCGGCCGATATCAAAAGCGGCCTGAAGATTGCATTCATCCCGAAGCAGATCAACAACCCGTATGAGGTGATTGCCGATAACGGCGGCTTGGCCGCGATCAAGGAATTCGGCGGCGTTGGCAAGGTGGTGGGTCCGTCGGATGCGGGCGCATCGTCGCAGGTGCAATACATCAACACGCTGATCACGCAGCGCCAGGACGCGATTGTGATTGCCGCCAACGATGCGAACGCGGTTGTGCCATACCTGAAGAAGGCGATGTCGCAAGGTATCAAAGTCGTGACCTTCGATTCGGACACGGCGCCGGACGGGCGGCAATTGTTTGTCAATCAGGCCAACGCGGAAGGCATTGGCCGTGGACAAGTCCAACTGGTCGCGAAGCTGATGGGCGGCGAGGGCGAATTTGCGATTCTCTCGGCGACGCCGAACGCAACCAACCAGAACACCTGGATCAAGTGGATGCAGGAGGAATTGAAGAAGCCTGAGTACTCGAAGATCAAGCTGGTGAAAATCGCCTACGGCAACGACGACGACCAGAAGTCTTTTGTCGAAACCCAAGGCTTGTTGCAAGCCTATCCCAATCTGAAGGCGATCGTCGCGCCGACGACGGTGGGCATTGCCGCGGCGGCGCGTTATATCTCGACGTCTTCAAGCAAGGGCAAGGTGGATGTGACGGGTCTGGGTACACCGAACCAGATGCGTGCGTTCGTCAAGAATGGCACCGTGAAGGCGTTCCAGTTGTGGGATCCGAATCAGCTTGGGTATCTGGCGGCTTATGCGGCAGCGGCACTGTCGTCGGGGACGATTACCGGCAAGGAAGGCGAGTCGTTCGATGCCGGCAAGCTCGGCAAACGCACGATTGGGCCGCAAGGGGAAATCATTCTTGGACCGCCTACTACGTTTGATTCCAGCAATATCGACAACTTCAACTTCTGAGCGGCATCTTCCGGAAGCGGGAGAGGCTTGTTGTAGCAAAAACGCCCTGCGGGCGTTTTTGCTATCCGGAGCGCAAGTGGCCGCGCCGTGCTCGTGCCCGCTTTTTCCTGCTTGAACGCCCGGTTTCGGCGCTATACGCTTGGATGGCTTGCCTCTCTCAAGGAGCTGTTCATGAAAGGCGCTGCGGTGGATGTGCATTTCGATGCAAGGTTTATGGTGCTGGATCTGGCCGATGGCCGGGTCGCTCACCTTCCTCTGACCCAGTTTCCTGCCCTGGCGTCGGCTTCGCCGATGGAGCGGGACTGCTTTGCGATTTCGATCGATAAGCAGCGGCTCTACTGGCCGGAGTTGCAGCAAGACCTCAGTGTGACAGCGCTCCTGTTGCCGCTCGACGAGAACACGCTGCATTGAGTCGTCGCTGGTCTGGCCTCAGCGCGGCTCGCTTCCCGGCGACGCCGCCATCCCTGGCTGTCTGATCTCCTTCGGCGCGACGCTTCCAGCGAGCGGCGCGTGACGGACCCGTGCCGGTCGCAGCGGGCGGAAGCGCACATCCCTGCCCGAAAGCCTGCATTCATACTGCAGGGAAGTTGTATGGCAAAAGGATATCCCGGGTAAACGCCTAGGTGATGGTTTATGGGCGTATCTTCGCTAATTGTCACGTAATTTACGTTAAAATAAGATAAATACAATAAATTGAATTGGCGGCGGATGTCTTCCACTCCAATGTTGCTTGACAACTATTCTCCCCGTTGATTATCTTGGCGTCATGGTGCGATCCAGTCCGGATGTCTATTCGCAGACCTTCGCGGACCTGATCCATCACGGCGATTCACGCCTCGGCACGATCCTGGCCGGGCGCAAGCGCTGCGCACCATACAACACGGCACGCCAGCACACGGCGGCATATTGGAGGAGCAAATGGGCAAGGTTAGAGGCATGCGCTGGTGGATGATCGGACTCGTCACGTCGGGTCTCATCGTCAACTACATTGCGCGCAATTCGCTGGCGGTCGCCGCTCCGGAAATGAACCGGTTGCTGAGCATCTCGACCGCGCAGTACTCGTATATCGTCGCTTCGTTCCAGGCAGCATATATGGTGATGCAGCCGATTGCGGGCTACGTGCTCGACGTGGTCGGCACCAAAATCGGCTTTGCCCTGTTTGCCATTGCATGGTCGGGCGCGTGCATGCTGCACGGCACGGCCAATGGCTGGATTTCGCTCGCGGTATTTCGCGGCATGCTGGGCCTCACCGAAGCCGCGGGCATTCCCTCCGGCCTCAAAGCCACGTCCGAATGGTTTCCCGCAAAAGAGCGTTCAATCGCGACCGGCTGGTTCAACATCGGTTCGTCGATTGGCGCCGTGATCGCACCGCCGCTGGTGGTCTGGTGGGTGCTGCATGGCAACTGGCGCATGGCGTTTGTGTCGATCGGCGTGCTCGGGCTGGTCTGGAGCATCTTGTGGCTGCTCTTGTACCGCGCCCCGAAAGATCAACCGCGCCTGTCCGATACCGAGCGCGACTACATCCTCGCAGGGCAGGAAGCGCAATACAAAACGGATACCGCCGCCCGTCCTTCGTGGCGCGCCATTATCAAGCGCCGCGCATTCTGGGGCATTGCGATTCCGCGTTTTCTGGCCGAACCAGCGTGGCAGACCTTCAATTTCTGGATTCCGCTCTACATGGTGAGCGTGCGTCATATGAACCTGAAGGAAATCGCGATGTTCGCGTGGCTGCCGTTCCTTGCCGCTGACATTGGATGCGTGTTGGGCGGCTATCTCGCACCCTGGTATCAGAAGCGTTTCAAGACGTCGCTGATCACGTCGCGCAAGCTGGTGGTGGTCACGGGTTCGCTGTGCATGATCGGACCGGCGTGTATTGGCCTCGTAACGAGCCCGTATGTGGCGATTGCGCTCTTCTGCATTGGCGGGTTTGCCCACCAGACGCTGTCGGGTGCGCTCTATACGCTCGCTTCCGATGTATTCGGCAAGAACGATGTCGCTACGGCGACCGGCCTGACCGGGATGGCCGGCTATGCAGGTGCCACGCTGTTTTCGCTGGCGGTGGGCGTGTTGGTGGCGCTGGTCGGTTATGACCCGCTATTTGTTTCGCTCGCATGCTTCGATCTGGTCGGGGCCGTCGTGGTGTGGTTTGTATTGAAGGAACCGGGTGGGCCGCAGCAACGCGTCGCCGATGCAGTCCCGCCCGTTGCCGATGCAGCGCGCGCATAACGCAGTCAGCTGCCTGTCGGGCACCGTGACAACATGAGAACGCGGCAGCGCGGCAGCGCGGCAACACGGCAACGGCGTAGTGAAGGCCGCACCAAAATGGAGAAGCAGCAAGGATGAGCAAACAGCAGGAATCGATCGGTAAGCCGTTTCGACGGCTTTTGCTGACCGGCGCGGCCGGCAATCTCGGCCGGCAGTTGCGCAGCGCGCTGGCGCAATGGGCGGATGTCGTGCGTCTGTCGGACATTACGCCGCTTGGCGAAGCAGCCGCGCATGAAGAACATGTGGTGCTGGATCTTGCCGACCGCGCGGCCGTGGATGCGCTGCTCGAAGGCGTCGACGCCGTCGTGCATCTGGGCGGCATATCGGTCGACGCGCCGTTTGACGATCTGCTTGAGGCGAATATTCGCGGCGTGTACAACCTGTACGCGGCGGCGCAGAAGCAGGGCGTGAAGCGCGTGCTGTTTGCGAGCTCCAATCACGCCATCGGCTTTCATCCGACCACGACCGTCCTCGATGCCGATGCGCCGTTGCGTCCCGACAGTCTCTACGGCGTGACGAAGTGCTTCGGCGAATCGTTGTCGCGCTACTACTTCGACCGTTTCGGCCTGGAGACGGTCTGCATGCGGATCGGTTCGTCGTTCGAAGTACCGAAGAATCCGCGCATGCTCGTGACCTATCTGAGCTATCGCGACTTTATCGAACTGGTGCGCTGCTCGCTGTTCACGAACCGCGTGGGGCATGCGATCGTTTATGGCGTGTCGAACAATCGGGTGCTGTGGTGGGATAACACCAAAGCCTCGTTTCTCGGCTATCGCCCGCAGGACAGTTCAGCGCAGTTCGATGGGCTGTTCCCGGTTCAGGCGCCGACTGAGGAGTTCGACGATCCGGCGCAGCGGTTTCAGGGCGGCGCTTTCGTGGTGGCGTTGCCGCAGTCGTGAGCTGGGTCAGACACCACCACCAACCCTTCGCTTAAACCCGCTCCTCGCCGCCCCGCGAAGCACGCCGTATCACCTGCGGCGGCTGCCCGAACGCGCGCAGGAATGCTCGGCGCATCCGCTCACGATCACCGAAACCGGTATCGCGAGCAACGATTTCAATCGGATGCAGGCCCGACTCGAGCATCAGACGCGCAGCCTCGATGCGCAGATGCTCAACGGCCTTCGCGGGCGATTGGCCGGTCTCTGCCCGAAAGGAGCGGCTGAATTGCCGCGGACTCAAATGGGCCGCTTCGGCAAGTTGCTCAACCGATAGTTCGGTATGAAGATTCTGCTTCGCATAGGCGAGTGCGGTCTGGATGCGGTCCGAGCGCGGCTCCAGTTCGAGCAGCGCTGAAAACTGCGACTGGCCGCCTGCCCGTCGGTGATAGACGACGAGCTTCTTCGCGACCAGTCGCGCGATTTCGGCGCCTGCATCCTTTTCGACGAGTGCCAATGCAAGATCGATGCACGCCGTCATGCCTGCAGAGGTCCATACCGGCCCGTCGACGATAAAGATGCGATCTTCCTCCAGCTTCACCGCCGGGTAGTCGCGGCGCAGGCGCGCAGCGAAAAACCAGTGGGTGGTCGCGCGCCGGCCGTCGAGCAGGCCGGCCTGCGCGAGATTGAATGCCCCTGTGCAGGTCGAGCCGATGCGCCGCGAGGTCTGCGCCGCGCGCTGCAAAAAGCCGATGAGGCCAGCGCCAGGATCGATCACTTCGTTGTCGCCGACCACTAGCACGGTATCAAAACGGCTGTCGTCGAATGCCCGGGTCTCGACCGCGAAACCGCCCGAAGTTTGCACCGGGCCGCCGTGCTCTGAGAGCAGTACGACCTCATAGACAGGTTTGCCGGCCGTTTTATTGGCAAATTCGAAGACCGTCGTGATGGCCAGGTTGAGGACCTGAAAGCCGTCGTACAGCACGATTCCGATACGTAACATGATGGTGTCCTTGGGTGTCGCAATGAGAGGCCTAAAAGGTGGCATCTGTGACATTGGAGACATCCGATTATGAGCCTAATCTCCTTTCCATGCAGACCGACACGGGTCGGCACTCATGAACAAAGGAGAAATTTGATGAACGACACGACGCACAAGGGCACAGCCCTCATCACCGGTGCCTCTTCAGGGATCGGCGCCATTTACGCGGATCGCCTTGCCCGCCGCGGCTATGACCTGATTCTGGTGGCGCGCAACCGCGCACGGCTCGACCAGCTGGCCGACCGTCTGACCACCGCGACGGGCCGCTCGATCGAAGTGGTCGCGGCGGACCTGAATACCAAGGCCGACGTGCGCCGCATCGAGGAGATTTTACGTACCGATTCGAGCATCACGATGCTGGTGAACAATGCCGGCATCGGCGGCGCCGGTCCGCTGCTGGTTTCCGAGGTGGACACCATGGAAGCGATGATCGAGTTGAATGTCACCGCGCTCACGCGGCTGACGTACGCGATCGCGCCGGCCTTCGTTGCGCGGGGAACCGGCACGATCATCAATATCGCCTCGATCGTGGCTGTGGCGCCGGAAATCCTGAACGGGGTGTACGGCGGCACGAAGGCCTTTGTGCTGGCGTTCAGCCAATCGCTGCACCATGAGCTGGCCGCGAAGGGTATCCGCGTGCAAGCAGTGCTGCCTGGCGCCACGCGTACCGAGTTCTGGGACATCGCGGGTCAGCCAGTCGAAAACCTGCCGCAAAGCATCGTGATGAGCGCCGACGATCTGGTCGACGCGGCGCTCGCCGGGCTGGATCTGGGCGAACTCGCAACGGTCCCGTCGTTGCCCGACGCGGCCGACTGGGCTGCGTTTGAAGCAGCGCGTGCCGCGCTGGGGCCTAACCTCTCCCGCAGTCAACCGGCTGCGCGCTATGGTGTGGGGAGTGCCGCTTAAGGGAAGTGAGTCGCCGGCTGTCAGTCTTTACGGCGCAGCGCGCGGGCAGTAGCTGAATTGGGCAGCCATGGCTTGAACCTGCGTGGCGTGGCCGCTATGCCTTGAACAACGGCAAGTGGCCGCAATACATGCGGCTGCTTGCCGTGCCTCAGCTTCGCCGGTCTAGCGTAATGCTTCGAGGGCTGCGAACTCCCGATCACTCAGGCTGATCGCCGCAGCGGCCACGTTCTCGCGAAGATGTGTGCGCTTCGACGTGCCCGGAATCGGCAAAATCACCGGACTACGTTTGAGCAGCCATGCTAGTGCAATCTGACCCGCGCTGACGCCGCGGTCGGCCGCCATCTTTTGCAGCGGGGAGCCCGTCTGCGTCAGACTGCCGGCCGCGAGCGGATACCAGGGAATGAATCCGATACCATGTTTTTCGCAATACTCGAGGACGTCCTCGCTGGCGCGATCGGTCAGGTTGTAGCGGTTCTGCACCGTCGCGACCTTGAAATACTTCGAGGCGGCCTGGATGTCGTCGACCGATACCTCGCTCAAGCCGGCAAAGCGAATCAGCCCTTCGGCTTGCATCGAGCGGACCGCGTCGAACTGTTCGTCGCGCGGCACGTTGGGATCCACACGATGCAATTGCCACAGCGAAATCTGCTCGACGCCGAGGTTCTGCAGGCTCTTCTGCAGCCTTTGCCGCAGATATTCCGGACGGCCGTCCGGATTCCAGCGATCCGGTCCGCTTCGACGCAGCCCCGCTTTGGTCGCAATCAGCAGATCCGTGTAAGGATGCAACGCCTCACGGATGAGCTGCTCCGACACATCGGGGCCGTAAGAGTCCGCCGTATCGATGAAATTCACGCCCAGGTCAGGCAGGCTCTGCAACGTGCGCACCGCCTCGGACGGATCGTCCGGCGGTCCCCAGATGCCCGGGCCCGTGATGCGCATGGCGCCGTAGCCCAGACGATGGATCTCGACTTCGCCGCCGAGTTTGAAGGTGCCCGACGCCTGCGCCGGCGGAGATGCCAGATCGCCCATTTAATCAACTCCTTAAGGTGGATATCGGGAGTCTAGGGATTTCAGCGCGGCAGGGATAGAGGTGGAGCTGAAGACACTTGTCTGGCTGTCTGAACAATAGGTTGATTCGCGGGAGCCAGCCGGCCTTGATGAGTTCGCCGCGTGCGGCGCAATCGCGCAGGGCAGGCGGGCCACGCGGGAGCAGGAGCAGGGCGGGCCGCTAATAACGCTACGTCCCGCTTGAGCGTTCAGCGCAGGATTTTCGAAAACAGAAGATGCTTGAAACGCACCACTGGCTGCGGGCTGCGTTGTGCCTTGGCAAGCAGAATCGAGCCTTGAAGCGAGGCGACGATAAAGCCAGCCACGTCGTTGCAATCGAAGTCCGCAGGCAACTCGCCCACCCGGACCGCCGACGCGAGGCAGTATTCGAGGCACTGCTGCAGCTCTGCGAAGATCTCCACCACGCGCTGGCGAATGGCATCGCTGTGATCGCTCGCCTCGAGTGCGAAGTTGCCGAGCAGGCAACCGTTGCGTGTCTGGTTCAGGCAGATGCGCGAGGTGCTCCAGTCGATGTAATCGCCGAGTCGCTTGAGCGGCGGGAGCGCGTCGTTGCGCAGCGTGTCGCGCAGAATTTCGCGCGTGTTGGCGAAGTAGAGTTCGAGGACCTCGAGACCGAACGCTTCCTTCGAGGCGAAGTGGTTTGTGAACGATCCTTGAGGCACCCCCGCAGCCTGCACGATATCGCGCACGCTGGCGCCCGCAAAGCCATGTTCATGGACGACCTTGAGGCCTTCGGCAAGGATTTTTCCGCGGTGTGAGGGTCTGGGCATAATGAAGAAATTGTACGGTCGTCCATATTGAGGCGTCAACGGCGATCGTCGCTCATACGCCGGAAATGGCCCCTGTCCGGATCAGGGTAATCCTTGACATCATGGGATGCTTGCATTTTAATACGGACAGTCGTATTGGTTTGCGGAAAATTGCTCGTTTCTGGCGCCAGTTTGCGCGCCGCCAGCGACGCAAATATTGCCCGGGCCCGCCCGGGCGAACCTGAAAGTTCAAAGGGATCTGGATATGGACCGCCTACAAGCAATGAAAGTGTTCACGCGGGTTGTGGAGACGAACGGCTTTTCCCGCGCCGCGGACACGCTGGATCTGCCGCGTGCGTCGGTCACGACGATTATCCAGAACCTCGAAGCGCATCTGAAAGTGCGTCTGTTGCAGCGTACGACGCGGCGCTTGAGCCTTACGCCGGATGGCGCCGCTTATTACGAGCGCTGCGTGCGGATTCTGGCGGACATCGAGGAGACAGAAAGCTCCTTGTCCCACGCGCAGCGGGCGCCGCGCGGCCGGTTGCGGGTCGACATGCCGAGTGCGCTTGGCAAGCTGGTGGTGATGCCCAAGATTGACGAGTTTCACGAGCGCTATCCGGACATCGAGCTGATGGTCGGTTTTGGCGACAAACCCGTCGACCTCATTCAGGACGGCGTGGACTGCGTCATCCGCATCGGGACCTTGCAGGACTCGAGTCTGGTCGCGCGACGTATCGGAGTTTTCCAGCGTGTGACGGTGGCGAGCCCGCTTTATCTGGAACAACACGGCACGCCGCAGACGATCGAAGACCTGCAGGATCACGTCGCAGTCAATTACTTCCTGGGCCACACTGGGCGCATGGTGGATTTGGCTTTCGGGGTCGACGATCGGACCGTCGAAGTGAAGATGCGCGGCAACATTGCTGTGAACGACGCCGAAGCCTATGTCGCCAGCGGGCTGAAAGGTGTTGGCCTGCTCCAGGCGCCGCGCTTTATGGCGCTGCCGCATTTGCGTTCCGGCGAACTGGTCGAAGTGCTGTCGCAATGGAAACCGTCGCCAATGCCGATCTCGGCGGTCTATCCGCATAATCGCCATCTGTCGCCCACCGTGCGGGTCTTCGTCGACTGGGTGGCGGAGCTGTTTGGCCGCTGCCCGCTGTTCTCCGGTCAGGAAGACGCCGAACAGCGTTGCCTGCCGACTACGGCGCCGGCGCAAGTACCTGCCATCCGGCGTAGTGCGCCTGTGTCTGTGTCTGCTGATAGCGTGGAACTGGCGGTCTGAACTGGTCGCATAAGTAGATATCCTAAGCAGACCGCCTGGGTAGAACAGTTACCCAGGCCCGGCCGGGCGCTGTCGACGCGGCCGATTGTTCAGCCTCGCGAGATTGTGTTCTGTCAATACAGATCTTTATCTGGCACCCCTTGAGCATCACAATCGGTCTCATTGCAGACGAGGGGGACGGCGCGAGCGCGCCCGACAGTAGACATGGTGTCGACGCTGGATCTTGGACTGTGTATCGAGGATGTTCGCGTCACGGGGCATGCACAGCCCATCACGCTGCGAAGCTACCGGCCCGCATCGAATGGCGCCATTCTGCCCGTGGTCCTGTATTTCCACGGCGGCGCATTTACCGGCGGCACGCTCGACGATGCGGACATTGCCGCGCGGCATATTGCTCGCGGTACGCCAGCATGGGTCGTATCGGTCGGCTATTCGCTGGCACCGCACTTTCCGTTTCCCGCCGCTCCTGAAGACGGCTATCGTGCGTTGCAATGGGCGGTATGCCAGGCTCGCGCGCAACGCGCCGATCCGCGACGGGTCGCGATTGCCGGCCACGACGCCGGTGGCAATCTCGCCACCTGTGTGGCGGCTATCGCGCGCGACCGCGCAGAAGTGATCATTTCGGCCCAGGCCTTGCTGGCGCCGCGGCTCGATCCGAGCATGACCCGCATCGCCGATCATAACGAAGCTACGACGTCCCTCGACCTTTACGAGTGTGCACGCTGCTATCGCGAGTATCTGCCGAACGCTAGGCAGCGGCTGCATCCTTATGCGGCGCCGCTGGATTCGTGGCGGCTCGCGGGCCTTCCGCCCGCGCTGATCGCCAGCGTGCAGCACGATTCGTTGCGGGTGGAGGCCGAAACCTATGCGGCCGCGCTGACTCGTGCCGGGGTCCTCACCGAAGTGCGGTGCTATGCGGATACCTCGCGGGAAGCTTTGGCCACGCATGCCGGGGCCTTGGCCGACCTCGTCACGTTTTTGCAGAAGCAGTTGCGCATGGCTCAAGCCGTTTGACCCGGGGCCAACACGCCCAGCCAGGTCCAACTGTACGGTAGTCTCAGACGCTCGGTTCTGCATTTGATAGCGAGGGCGTGCTGCCCCACTCGGCACAGCCAGCGCATGCTCGCGCCTGGCCTGATTCAACGAATCGGAGTCCTGCAGATAGGTCTGTTTCGCCGACAACACGTCGAGGAAGTCGGTCGCACCGCCCTTATACAACTGGTCCGCCAGCTTGGTGAAAATTTCGACGCTGCGATCTTCGGGCGGCCAATAGCGCGATTCGTCGTACAGACTGAAAAACAGCGTATGACGGAAGCTTTGCGCTTTGTAAGCCGATGAATTAAATTAAGTAAGGTCGGCGCGTCGCACGCTGGCTTCATCCGGAATTTTGCCGGAATTGCGCCAGACGAATCGGCCACACGACATGCGGCGCTCCCATACGATGGCCGCGCAAGGCGAGTAGTTTGGCGGCATTTTCGCACCTGTTTTGCGCGTGGAGACGCTCACGATCTGGCCGCAGAGACAGCAATCAACTTGAATGGGATCGGAGTAAGTGCTGAAGCGCTAACTCCGATCGACAGGAGAAGAACATGAAGACAATCGGAATCTTGAGCGCGTTATGTCTGACAGTAGCGATAGCCATGCCGGTGGCCGCTTATGCGCAGGCAAGCGATGCGATGGCCGGAATGGACAACGGGTCCATGGCCGGTGGCAAAAAGGCCGCTACCAAGGCGGATCGGGCGCTTGCACGGGCCGTGCGCCGCGCACTGTCCAAAGCCCCGAACTTTGACGTCTCAAACGTGTACGTGCGAGCCCGCAGTGGGGCGGTGACGTTGTCCGGGACCGTCTATAGCGGCGATCAGATCACCCAGGCCGAACAGGTTACCCATACGGTGTCGGGCGTCACGTCAGTTTCGAATAAACTTACGCTGTTCCATGGCGGAAATGGCTAGGTAAGGGGGCTTGGGTTCTCGGGGCGGCGGGCAGCCAGGGTTATGCCGGTCTGGCTCGCCGCCGTCAATCTCAGGCGCGGATCTCGAACCCATTCACATACGCCTGCGGATCGCTACCGTCCCACACACGGCTATCTATGAAAACCTGCGAGGCGGTTTCGGCCGGAATCGCAATGCCGATACTTTGCGCCGCTTCACGATACAACTGCGTCTGGTTAATCGCTGTCGCAATCCCACGATAGTCGTCGCGGCGCCTGATCATTCCCCAGCGCTCGTATTGCGTCAAGAACCAGACGCCGTCGGCCGCGCGCGGATAGTTGACCGTGCCGTCTTCAAAGAACCGCACGGGCAACCGGTTCGATCCCGGCGATTCGCTGTCGCGGATGAGGCGCCTCGCGATCAACGCTTCGTCGATGCCGATGAATTCCGGTCGAACCAGCCAACGTGCAATCTCATGGCGATGCCCGGGACCATCCAGCCAGCGGCAGGCTTCGAGCATGGTTTGCACCAGCGCTCGCGCCGTATTCGGATGCTGGCCTATAAAGTCGCGCCGGCAGGCGAGCACTTTCTCCGGATGGTCGGGCCAGATTTCGCTGCTATAGGCGATTGTGCGGCCGACGCCGCGTGCTTCGGCGGCGGCATTCCACGGTTCGCCCACGCAGAGTCCGTCCAGCCGGTTTTCCGCGAGCGCGGCCACCATCTGCGGCGGCGGAATCACCACGCTTTCGATGTCCCGCAACGGATGCACGCCTTGTGAGGCGAGCCAGTAGTAGAGCCACATCGCGTGCGTGCCGGTCGGGAAGGTCTGCGCGAATACTGGCTTGCGGCCTAGCGTCGCCAATGCTCGCGGCAGTGTGTGCTGCTCGGCCAATGCGTCGGCAAGACGGTTCGAAAGTGTGATGGCCTGGCCGTTGCGGTTGAGCACCATCAATACGGCCATAGCCGTTTGTGGACCGCCTAGACCGAGTTGTACGCCATAGGGGATGCCGTATAGCGCGTGAGCGGCGTCCAGTTCGCCGGCCAGCAGTTTGTCACGCAGCGCGGCCCATGAAGGCTGACGCGATAGCTCGAGTGTCAGGCCGTATGCATGCCCGAACTCGAGCAGCTTTGCCGCGACAAGCGGCGCCGCGTCGGCGAGCGACACAAAACCGAGCCGCAGATGAGTCTTCTCGAGCGGCGTGGGCGCGGAGGGCGGGGTAACGGGAGCAGGTTGGTTCATGAGCCACGCTTCATTTGAGCAAGTCCGCGGCCATAACGATCTGGCGCGCGACCTCGGCGAGCTTGACGCCCTGGTTCATTGCACGCTTGCGCAGGGTCGCATAAGCGGCGTGTTCGGCCAATTTCTGCTGATCCATCAGCAGACGTTTGGCGCGGTCGATCAGTTTGCGCTCGGCCAGTTCATTCTCGACCTCGGCGAGCCGCTCGCGCAACTGGGCTTCCTGCGCAAAGCGGGCGAGCGCCACTTCGAGGATCGGTGCGAGTTTTTCCGTGGCCAGACCTTCGACGAGATAGGCCGTAACACCGGCGCTTACGGCATCGCGAATCAGTTGCTGGTTGGCATCGTTGCTGAACATCAGCACCGGGCGCGGAGCGGTCGCTTTCATGACCGCGAGTTGTTCGAGCGTGTCGCGCGATGGCGATTCCGTGTCGATGATGATTACGTCTGGCCGTTCGTTTTCGACCCGCCGGTGCAACGCTTGGGATGTCGTCGTGCCGGCCAGCATGTCGTAGCCGAGCCGCGCGAGGGCATCGCGCAGATCGCCAATCGGTTTGTCGGTGTCGGTTACTAGTAATACACGCAGCATGGTTTGAATCGGGTCAGCAGCATCAAGGGTTCAGCTTTGGTTCTATCAGTTTTTGGGCTTCCCGTGTGCATGGGCTGCAGTTGGCTGCGGCGCGGGCGCGCTCGTTGAAAGATAGCCGTGCGGGATGTCGGGGAAGGGGATGGCTGCTGCGCCTGAAGCTGCGGTTCAGGTCAGGACGGTTCCGTCGTCAGCTGCGGTGCGGTCACGTGACGCGCACTGAACTGGCGCGTGGTTGTTGTGCCTTGTATCGCGGACCCGCGCGTCGCTTGCCAGCACCGTTCACGCTGGCTGGGCCGCGTTCGCGTGTCGACGAAACATGGATGCTGCGGATGCGTCAGCCGATGCTGGAGACCGTGATTGAGGTCAGCGAGCAGCTCGACGGCGATGCGACCCCGCTGCGCGCCGCTCTGGCAATTACTCAAGCCGGAGAAGGCGCGCGAAAAGCTTCGCTAGCGGTAGTGGTCGTCACGCAGGCCGTCAACGCGACGGCAAACGTGTCGCCTTTTTAGCGACGACGGAACTGCGTATTGCGGGCGCCGCCGCCGCCGGAGGCGCGTTCGTCCTTGTGACGGAAGTTGATCCGTCCTTTGGTCAGATCGTAGACCGACAACTCGAGCGTCACGCGGTCGCCCGCGAGAATACGAATGTGATTCTTGCGCATGCGTCCGGACGCGTAAGCGCCAACCACGACGCCGTTGTCGAGCGTCACGCGGTAACGGCTATCCGGAAGTACTTCGTCGACAATACCGTCAAGTTCAAGCAGTTCTTCTTTCGCCATGCATAACTCCTGGTCGATGGGGTAAGGGGGCTTTGCTTAACGGCAAAGCTTGTGATGCTGTGACGCAGGTGGCCAAACGGCGCCCGCGCGGAGAATGAGGATGCAAGGCGCGCAGGGCGCGCGCTGCGAAGATGTAGGCGCCGCTCAAAGATCGGCGACCGACTGGCCGTCTACGCGGCCGTCGATCAACTGTTCAGCGTGCGCCATGCACGCGATGCGGGCCTTACCCGTGCCTTCGAACGGCCACAGATACTGCAGACGGAACACCCGGCCGTCGGCTGCCGGATTGGCGCCAACGCGGCAGATGCGCACCGAGGCGTCGTAGCCTGCATCCGGATTGCGGCTGGTCGTGCCGTCAGCGGGACGGCGCGGGTACACGAGTGGATGGATTTCGTAGCCCTTGTAAGTCTTGACAACTGAATTCATTAAGTCCTTGTCCTGTAATACGTGGCTGTTGTGTCACGCGTGTTACGCGCGGCACAAGAGGCCCGGCGGCGCAGCCTTGGGGCGCGCCGCCATGGAAAAAGAGTGGCACAGGCCCAATAGCAGGGGGCTTGAGCGCAGCCGCGCAAAATCGCGGATTCGATGGAGAAGAAACGCGCCAATGTCGCGAGATATCCGCGCATGAAAAACTGCACAACTCGCGACGGCGAATGCGTGCTGCGCATTGCCGGAGTGACGGGATCGCCGACAGGTGGCGGTCGAACAGTCGGGGGTGGTGCGGAGACGCTAAATATTGCTGCTGTTACTGCAGATGCGGCGGAATACAGCTATTCCAATATGATGCACTAAATGGGCCAGATTGGATAGCAAAAACTGCCGGTCGGCCGGCGGCGGACCCGAAAATGGCGCTGAAAAGGGCTCTACTGACGGCACCTGGTACTGCGAGCGCCTTGTGGGAAGGGCGCCAGCGAGACGCTGGCGGCCATATCGGGGATTGCCCGGGGGGGCGGATATTAGCGGGCCGTTTCCGCGGTGCGTTTCTTCAGTTCGCGCGAGGCGGCGAGCGGAATGCGCGCATCATCCCAGACTGCGAGCCATTCGACTTCCTTCGAGGTGAAAATCTGGCCGTGATTGCGCAGCGTGTATTGCAGTGAGTCGATGATGTGATTGCGAATGATTTCCGGCGTGCCTTCATCGTCAAGCACGGCGCGAAACGCTTCTAGCGTGGCCATCTGTTGCTCCGTGAAATAGGTCTTCCTGTTATCGCACGACAAAATTCTGCCCGCTAGGCGAACAAAAATGCACTTGTGCGGGCAAGCCTACATGCCCCTTTAAAGCGGCTCTCGCTTACGCGGTGATGGTCGGGTAGGATGCGCGGTTTTCCCGCGCTACATTTCCATCAACCATTATCGAAGGATCTCGACCGTGCGCTATCAGCATTACAAAGGCGGCATCTATGAACTGATTTGTGAGGCGACGCTCGAGTCGGATCCGAGCGTCACGATGATTGTCTATCGAGCCGCGAATGGTACGATCTGGACGCGTCCAGCTTCGGTATTTTTCGAGCTGATCGAGCATGAAGGCGGCAAGGTACCGCGCTTCGCTCCAATCAACTGATCCAGTGCCCTGCGTACGCAGTGAGCCGGATCTCATGAGGAAATCTGCATGCGTCTGTTGCTTGCCATCATCCTGCCGTGGTTCCAGTTCTTTACGATCGGCCGTCCGTTCGCGGGGATTATCTGCCTGATTTTGCAGATCACGCTCATCGGCTGGATTCCGGCGACAATCTGGTCGGTGTATGCGCTCAGTCAGTACAAGACCGACCAGAAAATCGAGCGCGCGTTCGGCGCGCGCCGGTAAGTCACACGCGCCCCTTCCGGTGCGGTCGGTGGCTTTACCTAGGGACGTGAACGCCGCGGCGGCACGGTAGGTTCTGTAAGGCATGGTGTTTGCTAAGTCAGACTATCCGATGCACATAACGAGAACCGCCATGCGCCCTGACCACACTACCGCCCACTACGCTCCGCCCGGCGAAGCATTTCCGCTTGTGTCGCCCACCACGGGCGATGACGACCCGCAGTCGAAGCACAGTCCGCTCACCCGTGTGACGTTTTGTTTCGCCTGGCTTTTCGGCCTCGAACCGTTTCTCGCCGGGGGCACGATAACGCAATCGAGATCGGGCCCCGGCGACCGTCCTTGAGTTTGGCCGTTTGCAAAAAATTGCCATCCTGCGGGCAGCTTTTACATTTCTGGCCGTCCCTTCAGTCCCGAACCGGCACGCGGCAGTCCCGAACCGGGCACGCAGCAGCCCTTAAACCAGCACGCAGCAGTCCTTACTCACCGCCCATGATGTGACCCGTGAGGGGATGGACGCGGCGCGCGAATCCGATGAGCGCGAGTATGCCGATCGGCGACAGGATAAAAAATGCGAGCAGCATGATGGCATTCGCGATGGTGAAGTGCCGTGAGTGTAGTCCGTTGTCCAGATCAGAAAATCACTCAAAAAGACAACACACTGTTCAGTTTCGGCAAAGGCACAGCCCCATCGCGATGACCGGTTGAGGCGGCGCCGGTCCAGCGTATCCGCCCCTGGTATTGCTGTGAAGTTTTTGTAAACGAGGAACCCGGGGGCAGATGGCTAAAGTGATGACCTGCATCATGGTCTCAGGGTGATCGCTCAGCAAAGGACTCTTGCACAGCGGGTGATTAATCTGAGGCCCAGAAGCCGCTAAATTCCCTATGCGTGTTTGAGTCCATGCACGCGAGAGAGTTGCCCCGGCCGCCTGAGCGGGTGGCTGGGGATTTTTTATCTGTCGCGCTTCAATGCGCCCGGTTAGCGCGGCGATACGCCGATCTCCAGCGCATCTGGCACCTCAATCACCAGGTCCGACTCCGCAATCGCCACGCAAGGCAGGATGAAACCCTCTGCCTTCTCTTCCCGCGAAACGCCCGGCCACTCGATGGTGTACGACACCGCGCCGCTGACCAACCGGCACAGACACGTCCGGCACGTACCGTTGCGGCACGAACGCGGCAGCCGCAGATTGGCGAAGCCGGCGGCTTCGAGGACGGTCAGCGAATCGGGTGCTTCGAACGTGTGTCCAAGCGGTTCGACGAGCACCGAGAAGGGTGGCTTGGTGTCAGACATGGCTTCAAACGGGAGTCAGGCCGCCACGATACCGCAGACTCATCTTGCCCGCGCGCGCTCGCGGCGGCGCTATGAAATCGACACCCCAAGCAGCCGCCCGACGCCGAACGTAAACGCCGCCGCAATCAGCCCGATCACAATCTGCCGGAACGCGGAGAAGGCTGCACCGCGGCCATTGAAAAGCGAGGTGAATACACCTACCGCCGCAAGCCCGACGCCGCTTAACGCGACACACTGCAGGATCGCCTGCAGGCCATGGGTCCACCAGAACGGCAGCACCGGAAAAATCGCGCCGAGAGAAAACAGGCAGAATGACACCCCCGCCGCTGACCACGGATTGCCGCCGAGTTCGGCCGGATCGATGCCGAGTTCTTCGCGGGTCAACGTATCCAGCGCCTTGTCCTTGTCGAGCATGATCTGGGCGGCGACGCGGCGCGCTTCACCCGCTTCGATCCCCTTCGCCTGATAGATCAGCGCCAGTTCGTGCCGTTCGGCGTCGGGCGTGTGTTCGATCTCGTCGGCTTCCTTGGCGATCTGCGTGCGGGCCAGCTCGCGCGCATTCGTCACCGAGAGCCATTCGCCCAGCGCCATCGAGCACGCCCCGGCAATCAGTCCGGCGAACCCGGTCAGAAGGATCGCCTTGTTGCCGGTGCCCGCGCCGGCGACGCCCATGATCAGGCAGAAGTTCGACACCAGACCGTCGTTCGCACCGAGTACGGCGGCGCGCAAATCGTTGCCGGACCTCACGCCCTTGTGCCACGACTCCGCATTGGCGATCTGCGCGCCTATCGACTCGCCGTTAGAGGCGCCGTTTCTGTCCTCGTCGACGACCGCCTGCACGACGTTTGCATGATGCTGCTCTTCGGCCGAAAGGTGCGCGGCGTCCGGCTGGTTCGCGTACTTGTTGCGGTCGGCGTTTTCGGTGGCGGCGATCGACGGCAGCACGAACGACGGGCCGAGGGTATGTACCAGCGCCCGCATCAGATGGGTTTTCACGCTACGCCGCGGCAGCCGGGCCCTGATGCCGTTCGCGTGCAATTTGTCGAGCCATAGCTGGGCGTGCGTGCGCTCCGAATCGGCGAGTTGCTGAAATACGTTGCGTCGCGTCGTATCTTTCTCGACCTGCGCGAGCGTCTCGTACAGCGCCGCGCTGTCGAGTTCGTCGGCGAGGTTGTTCCGGTAGCGTTTGAGTTCGTGTTTGGAGGCCATGAATGACGGGGGCGTACGGGTTAGCGTCGAAGCTTAACCCGGCGCGGCGCATCAGATGGCGAAGCCCCCACGACGCAGTTTTACTGCGAATGCCAATGCTTCTAATTGCGCTAACGGAGCTATCGGCGCTAGCGGTGCCAGTGGGGCGCCCGCGTCAATGGGTCCGGCCGCGCCGCAGATAGCGGTACACCGTATTGCGCGCGAGGCCGAGTTCGCGCGCGGCGGCCGAGACGTTGCCGCCATGGCGTGAGAGCGTTTGCGCGATGAGTGTGGTCTGCCAGTCCTCCATCCGCGCCGGGGAAGCTTGTGTGCGCGAGGCGGTTTCGTGGGCAGGCTGCCCGCCGATGCTGCCTTGTCTCCCGGCGCAGGCCGCCGGTTGCGCGATGGCGTCTGCGGGACCCGCTTGCTGCGTACCGGCTGCGGCGTCGCAATCGGGCAGGAAATCGCCCGGCAGATGCTCGATCTCGATCTGCTGCGCACCCTCGGCCATGATGCCGGCCGTGCGCAACACGTTCGCCAGTTGCCGCAGATTGCCCGGCCAGCGGCAACGTCGGAAGTGCTCAAGTACGGCCTCGGAGACGCGCACCGGCAGTCGCTCGCCCTCGCGCTGCGATTCGAGGATGCGCGTGACCAGCGCCGGCAGATCCGTCCGCTCGCTGAGTTCGGGCAAGGTCACGACGAGCCCGTTGATCCGGTAGTACAGGTCTTCACGGAAGGTGCCGGCTTCGATCATCGCTCGCAGGTCGCGGTGGGTCGCGCAGACGATGCGCAGATCGACCGGAATCGCCCGCGTGCTGCCGAGCGGGCTCACGGTGCGCTCCTGCAGCACACGCATCAGCCGCACCTGCTGGGCGAGCGGCATATCGCCGATTTCGTCGAGAAACAGCGTGCCGCCATCGGCCTGCACGATCTTGCCGATGCTGCCGCGCTTTTTCGCTCCAGTGAACGCACCGTCTTCATAGCCGAACAGTTCGGCTTCGATCAGCGTGTCGGGCAACGAAGCGCAGTTGAGCGCGACAAACGGCGCCGTGCGGCGCGGCGAATCGTGATGGATCGCGCGTGCGAGCCATTCCTTGCCGGTGCCGGTCTTGCCCAGCACGAGGATCGGAATGTCGCGGCCGCGGACTTTTTCGACGCGGCGCAGGATGGACGCCATCTGCGCATCGCCGGTATCGAGCGCGGCGAGCGTCACCACGGGTAGCGGTGCGGCCGTGCGAGCGGCGGGGCGGTTCGCGACGGCGCCCGCTGCCCCGCCAATGCCGGAGGCCGGCACAAGCTGGCGCGGCGCGGCGAACTCTCCAAGGGCGATCACGCGGACACCGCTTGGCAGCGTCAACGTCGTGCATTCGCCCGGAGCGCAAAGCGCCTGCTGCAACAAAGCGGGAAACGCCATGCCGAACAGCTCGTCGAACGATTGCCGCTGCAACTGCGCGAGTGGCCGCCCCAGCTGGAACAGCGCGCTGCGGTTCGCCGACAGAAGCGTCCCATCAGGCGCAAACGCCGCGAGCCCTTCAACCAAAGTTCCGATGAATTCGGCGCGAGCATGAAAATGGATCCGCACCGCGTCGGCGAACTGATTGGAGAACAGATGGTTCTCGATCATCTGCGCAGACATCCGCACCAGCGCCAACGTGTGCTTGTGAAAACCGCGCGTGTCGCCGCTCACGTCGAGTGCACCGATGATGCGGCCGTAGGGATCGGCAATGGGCGCGCACGAGCAGGTGAGGATGCGATTCGCATGCAGGAAGTGTTCGTCGGCATGCACGACGGTTGGCTGACGTTCGATCAGCGCCGTGCCGATCGCGTTGGTGCCGCGATCCGCCTCGGCCCACGACACGCCCGGACATAACGCGACCCGGTTCGCCTTTTCGACAAAGTCGCTGTCGCCGAGGCTATGCAGGATCACGCCGTGATCGTCGGTGAGCAGCACCATGCTTTGTGTGTCGACGATCTGCGCGTGCAGCGTCTCCATGACCGGCAGCGCGTGCGTGTAAAGCGAATGATTGCGCTCGACCAGATTGCGTAGCGCCGGCTCACGCAGCGGATGGAAATCGGGCGTTTCTGATGCGCGCAGTCCCACCTGGAGCGAGCGCGCGTGCGCCTGCGCAATCACGTCCGGCTGGCCCGACAAGGGGCGGGCAGCCATAGGCGCCATTGGGGGCGTACCAGGGCGATGGGTCACTGCTCGTCTCCGGTTGGATTTCGACGCAGGGGGTACGTTGCCCGCCTGTTGCCATCCTGCAGCGCAGCATGCCGCGCAGCCGAAGATTTCATCTTACAGGATTGAGCTCCGCGGCTGCACGGGAGCGTGGCCAACCCGGACTTGCGTTCACGGATGGAGGTGCAATCGATCTTGCACGATCGCCCATCCTGAAGAAAACTTGCGGCGCGCTGGAAGTCGTCTAAAGTGAATGAAATCAACTGCGGCAAGCGTGTTTGTGCACCTTGTCACGATTGTTCGAGCCCGCGCCTCGACCACGGAGGGAGGCAACCAGAAAACAGGCGTGCACGGCCTCCGAGCGATTACCCGTCAAACCAAGGCGAATTCCATGCAGATCATTTTCCCGAACGAAACCCCGGAATATTCGGGACGCGAACTTACCCTGGCGTTCCCGGCAATGGTCGACGGTGAGAGGGTGGAGTGCATGATCACCGCCGAGGCGCTCGAAGATCACTACGGTGCAGCCTCGCCGCGTCTCGAAGACATGGTGGGCGCTTTTGCGGAGCATCGTGCGCGGATCGAAGCGGCGACGCGCCGCTTGCTATCGGAAACGCGCGCGCAATGTCTCGTCCTGCGCAGCGGCTATGTGCGCTTTTACGAAGCGAACTGGCGCAATTAAGGACCTACCTGGATCAGTATGGCAAACTAAAGGTCAACTAGGCGCTACTCAGGGCCAGCCAGGCGGCGGCCCGCGTCAGCACCAGCATGCCGGTCCAGTAATGCACATCGGTCCAGAAATGCACATTGGTGCAGAAGGTACGGCTATCGGTGCCTTTCGGGCCGCGCACTTCAGTGGCCAGACACGCGAGTGCCACCAGCAGAAAAATCTCCCAATGAAAGAAAATGGCCGCCGGCGATAGCGGCCCGTCGATCCGGCAGCCGCCGGAGCAACGCTTACTCGGCGCCCAGATAGAAATAGCGGAACAGGAAAATCGCCGCGATGATCCACACCACCAGCTTGACCTGGCGCGCGCGGCCGGTCAGCAGCTTGAGCCCCGCATAAGAAATGAAGCCGAACGCCACGCCGTTGGCGATCGAATAGGTGAACGGCATGAGCAGTGCGGTAAGGGCGGCAGGGACGACTTCGGTAGCATCGTCCCACGGCAGATCGACCATTTCGCGCAGCATCAGGCATGAGACATAGAGCAGGGCCGGCGCGGTCGCGTAGCCGGGCACCACGCCCGCAAGGGGGGCGAAGAACAGCGCAGCAAGAAACAGGACGGCCACGGTGATGGCGGTGACGCCGGTGCGGCCGCCGGCCTGGACGCCGGATGCGCTTTCGATGTACGCGGTGGTCGACGAAGTGCCTAGCAGGGAACCCGCGAGGATGGCGGTACTGTCGGCCAGCAGCGCCTTGTTCAGACGGTGCATCTTGCCTTCGACCAGCAACCCGGCGCGGTTGGCGACGCCCATCAGGGTGCCCGTCGCATCGAACAGTTCGACGAGGAAGAACACCATGATGACGTTGAGCACGCCGGCCGAGAGGGCGGCGCGAATGTCGAGGTGAAACAGCGTCGGTGCGATCGACGGCGGCGCGGAGACGATGCCGTGAAACTGGTTGCCGCCGAAGAAAAAGCTCAGCACGGTCACGCCGACGATGCCGAGCAGGATTGCGCCGCGCACCCGCAGAAAGTCGAGCGTGACGATAGCGAAGAAACCGATCACCGCGAGAATCACGTGCGGGTCGTGCAGATTACCGAGCGTCACGAGCGTCGCCGGATTGCCGACCACCACGCCTGCGGTCTTCAGCGAAATGATCGCCAGGAAGAGACCGATGCCGGCCGTAATGGCGATCCGGATGGAATGCGGAATGCCGTTGACGATCACCTCGCGTATCCGGAACAGCGTGACGATCATGAACAGACATCCGGAGATAAACACGGCGCCGAGCGCGGCCTGCCATGTGAAACCCATGCCCTTGACGACCGTGTAGGCGAAGTACGCGTTCAGGCCCATACCCGGTGCGCACGCAATCGGATAGTTCGCGTACAGGCCCATGATCAGCGAGCCCAGCGCAGCGACGAGGCAAGTCGCCACGAACACGGCGTCTTTGGGGATGCCCGCATCGCCGAGAATCGCCGGATTGACGAAGATGATGTAGGCCATCGTCAGGAAGGTGGTTAGGCCTGCGAGCAGTTCAGTACGCAGGGTGGTGCCAGCTTCGTCGAAGCCAAAGTATCGTTTTACGGAGTCCATGAGGCGCGTCTCGGGTCGTGATGAAGTTGTTTGTTGTGGTGGTTGAAAGGCGCTGCCGCTTTTCACTGAGGCAGGCGCTGGCAAAGCGCCACGGGCGGATTGTAGTCACGATTGTCGGCGAAGTACCGCGCCGGGACGGTTGCCGTGGAGCCAATGCAACAGTCTGGCTTGACTGATGGGCATGGCTGAGGGCCGCATCGGCGCCTACCCAGATTGGCATGGTGTCGGCTTGCGGTATCGAAGGGGCGAGATGATACCTTGCCAGTGCGCAGGGCGATGTGGCAAGCCAGTTGCCGGTGGCGCCATCTCTGCCGGCGCTACGAGCTTTCGCGCCGCGGGGCGACGCAAGAGGTGTGTCCAGCACGCAAGGCACGCTGGACGCATCAGGCGCTTACTGTGCGCAGACGCCGGTATTGCCGCTCGCGGCTCGCTGTTGCGAGACGATGCGGCCCGCGCGTTGTGCGTTTTCCGGATAGTTGATCCAGTCGAGCGGCTCGTAGCCGGCTGCACGCCATTGGGTGAGCTCCGCCTTCACTTCGGCGCGGGTCTTGGGCGCGTACGGATGGCACGACCCTTGAGAGACCTGGGCAAACGCCGTTGTCGCGCAGCACGCGGCTAGCAGCGTCCCCAAGGTGATACGAGAAATGGATTTCATAACAGACTCCTGTGGAGCAATCAGTACAATCCCCAGATATTAGGGACTGCGTCCCATCTCAGAAAGGCGCAAAACGCAACGCATCACTGCGCCCGGTGAAGCAGGCGGGTTGCTCCCGCCTTGCAGTGCCGCAGTGCCGCCTCCTCGACGCCGTGAGCGCTCGTGCCGTGCGCCCCAGTGCGTGGTGGACCTACGACGCCGACGACTTGCCGAATCTGTCCAGCACCGCGCTGAGCAAATCGATCGGCAACGGAAACACGATGGTCGAGTTCTTGTCCGCAGCAATCGTCGTGAGCGTCTGCAGATACCGCAACTGCATTGCCTGCGGCTGTTGCGCCAGCGTCTGCGCCGCCTCCAGCAGATGCTGCGACGCCTGCAATTCGCCTTCCGCATGAATCACCTTGGCGCGCCGCTCGCGTTCGGCTTCCGCCTGGCGGGCGATTGCGCGGATCATCGTTTCATTGATATCCACATGCTTGATTTCGACGATGGCCACCTTGATGCCCCAGGCATCGGTTTGCGCGTCGAGCACCTTCTGGATATCGGCATTGAGCTGCTCGCGGTCGGCGAGTAGGTCGTCCAGTTCGTGCTTGCCGAGCACCGCGCGCAGAGTGGTCTGCGACAACTGACTGG
>Ga0116109_1000026_pt1 | contig 42820 bp, 35 predicted proteins | sample June2015DPH_8_10_2_FD_89718 | JGI IMG/M metagenome (GOLD analysis project Ga0116109, IMG submission 89718) | Peatland microbial communities from SPRUCE experiment site at the Marcell Experimental Forest, Minnesota, USA - June2015DPH_8_10 | ecosystem: Environmental > Terrestrial > Soil > Wetlands... | reverse complement strand
GGTGGGTTGCATCCTATCCGCCGTATGCCAGCGCCAGCCACGCACGCGCCACCACTGCACCGATCCCCACTGCAATCCCGAACAGCAGCAAGCCCTGGAGCAGCCGGTTGGTCCGCTTTTGCTCGAGGAGGATCTGGCGAATCATGTCGTCGCTCGTGCCCCGCGTGTTGTCGTGACGCTCAGCCAGCAGGTGATGGATCAGACGCGGCAATTGTGGCAGCGTCTTGCTCCACTGCGGCGCCTCGATCTTGAGCCGCTCATACCAGCCACGCAGGCCGATCTGTTCGTTCATCCAGCGTTCGAGGTATGGCTTGGCGGTTTTCCAGAGGTCGAGCTCGGGATCGAGCGAACGCCCAAGCCCTTCGACATTCAGCATCGTCTTCTGCAGCAACACGAGTTGCGGCTGGATCTCGACATTGAAGCGGCGCGACGTAGAGAACAGGCGCATCAGCACCTGGCCCAGCGAAATGTCCTTCAGGGCGCGGTCGAAGTACGGCTCGCAGACAGCCCGAATCGCGCTCTCCAGTTCTTCGACACGCGTGGTGGGCGGCACCCAGCCCGATTCCAGATGAAGCGTGGCGACCCGGTGGTAATCACGCTTGAAGAACGCGAGGAAGTTCTGCGCGAGGTAGTTTTTATCGAAGTCAGACAGCGCGCCGATAATGCCGAAATCCAGTGCGATATAGCGCCCGAAGTGGGCCGGATCGAGACTCACCTGGATGTTGCCCGGGTGCATGTCGGCATGGAAAAAACCATCGCGGAACACCTGGGTGAAGAAGATCTCGACGCCTTCACGGGCCAGCTTCGGAATGTCCACCCCCGCGGCGCGCAGCGTCTCCACCTGGCTGATCGGCACGCCGACCATGCGCTCCATCACCAGCACGGTGGGCGTGCAGAACTCCCAATACATCTCCGGTACAAGGAGCAGATCGAGTCCGGCGAAATTGCGGCGCAACTGGCTGCCGTTCGCCGCTTCGCGCATCAGGTCGAGTTCGTCGTGCAGGTACTTGTCGAATTCGGCGACCACTTCCCGCGGCTTCAGGCGCTTTCCGTCAGCCCACAGACGTTCGGCCCAGACGGCGATGTCGCGCAGCAGCGCGAGGTCGGAGTCGATCACGGGCAGCATGTTCGGGCGCAGCACCTTCACTGCAACGGCCTTGCCCGCATGCTGGCCGGCCTTCACCTTGGCGAAATGCACTTGCGCGATCGACGCGCTCGCCACCGGCACCCGCTCGAAATCGTCGAACAGCACGTCGACCGGCGCACCCAGCGACTTCTCGACAAGGCCGATCGCCACCTCCGAAGGGAACGGCGGCACCTGGTCCTGCAGCTTGGCGAGCTCGTTGGCGATATCGACAGGGAGCAGGTCACGCCGGGTAGACAGCACCTGGCCGAACTTCACGAAGATCGGCCCAAGGCTTTCGAGCGCGAGGCGCAAGCGTACGCCCGGCGGCTGCTCGAACTTGCGGCCGATGGTGGTGATACGCAGCAACAACCGCACGCGACGGTCGTTGATGCGGCCGAGCATCATCTCATCAAGACCGAAGCGGATGACTGTGAAGAAAATCTTGAGGAAACGCAGAAAACGCATGGTTGAGCCCGGTGACTAGCGCGTGCCGCGCGACGTGGCGGCGCCGCCCGGCGCATTGGCGTCGCGGGCTTCGACCTTCTGTTCAAGGCGCTCGAGGCGCTTTTCGACGCGCGCCAGCGCATCGCGAGCGCGGGCGAGTTCGGCATTGAACTCGTCGAGCGCGGCGCGGCGCACCAGTTGCGGATTTTCATCGAGCAGGTACTCGGCGACCGAGTCGAGCAGATTGCGCCCGGTGCGGCGCGCGTGCTCGCCGACTGACCGCGCAACTGTGGTCACCCGCCAGGCCGGACCGTCGCCGATCAGCCGCGCCAGATCCTCTTCCGGCTCCCAGCGCAAATGCTCAGCCAGTTTGGCGATCGCCGTGGCGAACTCCGCGTCGCCCTCGATCTTCACGTGCTTCATCACCGCCGCCTGACCGCCCTGCACGAAGGCCGGCAGCGCGTCCGACGGCACGGAGATGGTGACGTCGAAGTGATGCGTTTGCGTTTCGTCGACCGCGGCCAGATAGCCGTCCGGCTGGACCAGCAGGATCAGAACGACAGGCGGACAGGATAGCCGGGCGGTCTTGCCGGCGTAGGGGGCGAGGCGCTCAAGTGCCCACGATTCGCGGGCGAGCAGATGATTGACGGCAGCAGCGAAGGGCTTGGCGGCGAGGGTCATTGAAAGTGGCAAGAAAAAACCCGCGCGGGCGATGTGCCCGCGCGGGTACCTATTGTAACGTCCGTTCGCTTTCCGGCTTGCTCGGTCGAACGGCTAATGCGCAAGGCCCAACGTTAATGCGCAGACGTGGGCTGGCCGACCTGCTGGATGCCGGCGAGCAACCAGCCTTCACCGGCGCGTGTCGACTTCGACAGATTCCAGATTTCCACAAACGGCTCGGCCGGTGCACCCGAGCTCTCGCGCATCAGGCCGGAGAAGCGCACGCTGGCGACATACTCGCTGCCAAGGTCTTCAACGCCCAGCAACTCCGCGTTCAACTGCACCACGTCGGTCAGATTGGATTCCGCGCCGCGCGAGTTCAGGTCGACCTTCACTTCGGCGAACATCTCCGGCGTCGTGAACTCGCGGATGTCCGCGATGTTGCCCACGTCCCACGCGGCCTGCAGGCGCACGAAGTAGACCTTCGCGTTGCGGATAAAGGCGTCCGAATCGAAGCCGGCCGGCACGACGGGAGCCGCCTGCATCACAGGCGTAGCCAGCGCGCCCTTGCCTTGCGGTTCAAGGTACGAACCGGAACCAGACGGCGCTGGGGTGAAGCTGGGCTCCTGCGAGTAGTGATCGCGCCCGGCGTTCAGGTTCGGTGCGCTACCCGCATAAGCCGGCGCGGCCGCGTCGCGCTTGCGGCCCACGAAGCGGCGGATCAGCCAGATCGCCAGCATTGCGATTGCAGCAACCACGAGCATGTTGGCCATCGCACCGGCAAATGCCTCGCCCAGCCCGAAGTGCGAGAGCAGCGCGGCGATACCCAGGCCTGCGGCCAGACCCGCGATTGGCCCGAGCCAGCGCGAGCGGTTAGGCGCGGCGGCCGGCGTCGGCGCAGGTTGCGCGCGCTGAGCCTGGGCGGCCTGCGCCGATTGCTGCGGAGATTGGGTCGGCGGCGTGGTTTGCTGCTGCATGGTGGTGGACTGCTGGCGGCCAAGGCTACGGCCGCCGCCCATGCGCCTTGCCTCCGCATCGAGCGACGCGACCGTGGCAAACGCGATCAGACCGACCATGGCCGCCAGTCCGATTCTCCTCGCCAACGACCCCGAAACTTTACGGGAAGATAACAAATTCGAATCGGACATGATGAAATATTCCTTTAAAAACGATGGGTTAGGGACCCTAGTATTTGGTCCCCACGTGTAAAGCTACCACACCAGCTGACAGATTGTAATATTTGACGCCATCGAGGCCAGCTTGTTCCATCATTGTTTTTAAAGTTTCCTGGTCCGGGTGCATGCGGATCGATTCCGCCAGGTAACGGTAGCTCTCGGCGTCTTTCGCGAAGCGGTCGCCGAGCCATGGCAACACCTTGAACGAATAGACGTCGTACACTTTTTTAAGCGGATCCCACACTTTGGAGAATTCCAGCACCAGCAGGCGCCCGCCCGGTTTTAGCACGCGGCGCATTTCCGCCAGCGCGATATCTTTGCGGGTCATGTTGCGCAGCCCGAAAGCCACGGTCACCACGTCGAAGTAGTTGTCCGGGAAGGGAATTTTTTCTGCGTCGCACAACAGCGCGGGCGTGACGATGCCCTTGTCGAGCAGGCGGTCGCGGCCCACCCGGAGCATCGATTCGTTGATATCCGTATGCCAGACCTCGCCTGTCGGGCCCGCTTTTTTGGCGAACTCCTTCGACAGATCGCCCGTGCCGCCCGCGATATCCAGCACCTTGTAGCCCGGCCGCACGTTCGCCTGGGCGATCGTGAAGATCTTCCATGCCCGGTGCAACCCGCCCGACATCAGGTCGTTCATCAGGTCGTAGTTGGCGGCAACGGAGTGAAACACGCCCGCCACCTTCTGCGCTTTTTCCTGTTCGTCGACTGTCTGAAAGCCGAAGTGGGTTTTGCTCATCGCGTTCGTCCTTTCGCGTATTCTGGATTGTTGCGCCGCATCAACGCGGCAGTCAGGCCGAATCGTATCAGTGACAATGACCGTGCGCTGCGCCGGATGCAAGCATTGGGGCGTCGCGATCAACTCCTGCTGCTGCAAGTTTGTCGAGATATTCGCGCCAGAGTTCATCCTGGCGGGTGGCGATGTCGTACAGCAGGTCCCACGAATAAAGCCCGGTGGAATGGCCGTCCGAGAAGTTCGGCTGGAGCGCATAGTTGCCTACGCCCTCGATCGAGGTGATCGTTACGTCGCGCTTGCCGGTCTGCAGTGTCTCCTGCCCCGGCCCGTGGCCGCGCACTTCCGCGGACGGCGAATACACGCGCAGCAGTTCGAACGGCACACGGAAAGATTCGCCATTTGCGTACTGCAGTTCCAGCACGTGCGATTTGGCGTGCACCACCACGCCGGTCGGCACCGGCGTGTCGGGAGTTAGTCCACTCATATTTAACCTCAGGGCAGAGCTTGTTCGATTTCGTGCCGCACCGCGTCGCGCAGCAAAGTAGCGTGCGCGCGGCGTGACGACAGCAGCGCCTCCGACACCGTGCGTTGGCGCGGCGCCCAGATTGGCAGCGGGAAATGGGCGTCGTTCGAGAAACGCGGAATCACATGCCAATGCACGTGCGGCACCTGGTTGCCGAGGCTCGCCAGGTTCACCTTGACCGGTTGCAGGATGCGCCGCATGGCGCGCTCGACCGCATTCACCGCGCGCATCACGCGGTCGCGGTCGGCCTCGGTGAGATCCGAGAACTCGGCAATGTGCCTGTTCCAGATCACCCGGCAGAAGCCTGGGTAATCGTGTTCGTCGGCGAGGACGACACGCAGCGTATCGTCCTGCCACAGCACATCACCGCCATCTTCACGGCAAAATACACAGTCCATCGTCGTCCTCAAGCGGAAATCGTCAGTCGTGCCATTAAACCAGCACGCGCTCGATTCCGCCATTGTTCGCACGCTGAACGTAGTCCGCCATCCAGTCTTCACCCAGCACGTGACGAGCCATTTCGACGACGATGTAGTCCGCCTCGATGTTCGCGTCCTCGTTGTAGCGCGACAGCCCTTGCAGGCAGGACGGGCAGCTCGTGAGGATCTTGATGTCGGTGGCGCCGTTCGGCGTCGGACCGTCGCCAGCCTTGAGCACTGAGCCACTCGGGGCACCCGCAGCACCTGCCGAAGCATTCGCCGGATTGATCCCGTTGGCGCCCGCTTCATCCACCAGAGGAATGCCACGCAGCTTCGCCGCGCCCTTACGGATCTCCTCTTCCTTGCGGAAACGGACCTGCGTCGAGACGTCCGGACGCGTCACCGCGAGTGTGCCGGATTCGCCACAGCAACGATCATTCTTCTCGATCTTGTAGCCGTCCTTCTCCGAGCCCATCAACTGGTTGACGAGATTGACCGGGTCCATCGTCTTGATCGGCGTGTGGCATGGGTCGTGGTACATGTACCGCATGCCGTTGACGCCGTCGAGCTTGATGCCCTTCTCGAGCAGGAACTCGTGAATGTCGATGATCCGGCAACCCGGGAAGATCTTTTCGAATTCGTAACCGGCGAGCTGGTCGTAACACGTGCCGCACGACACCACCACGGTCTTGATGTCGAGGTAGTTCAGCGTGTTGGCGACGCGGTGGAACAGCACACGGTTATCCGTGACGATCTTTTCGGCCTTGTCGAACTGGCCCGAGCCGCGCTGCGGGTAACCGCAGCACAGATAGCCCGGCGGCAGCACTGTTTGCACGCCCGCTTCCCACAGCATTGCCTGAGTCGCCAGACCCACCTGCGAGAACAGCCGCTCAGAACCGCAGCCGGGGAAGTAGAACACCGCTTCCGTATCGACCGTGGTGGTCTTCGGATTGCGGATGATCGGCACGATCTTGTTGTCTTCGATGTCCAGCAGCGCCCGCGCCGTCTTCTTCGGCAGATTGCCCGGCATCTTCTTGTTCATGAAGTGGATCACCTGCTCCACCACCTTCGGCTTGCCGACAGTAGCCGGCGGATGCGCTGTCTGCTTCTTCGCGAACTTCTTCAGCACCTCGTTGCCAAGCCGCTGCGCCTTGTAGCCGATGCCCATCATCGCGGTTCGGGCGAGGTTAATGGTCTGCGGATTAGTGGCATTGAGGAAGAACATGCCGGCCGCGTTGCCCGCGTTGAACTTCTTCTTGCCCATCTTGCGCAGCAGGTTGCGCATGTTCATCGTGACATCGCCGAAGTCGATCTTCACCGGACACGGCGTCACGCATTTGTGACAGACCGTGCAGTGGTCGGCCACGTCGTTGAATTCGTCCCAGTGCTTGATCGACACGCCACGGCGCGTCTGTTCTTCGTACAGGAACGCCTCGACCAGCAGCGAAGTGGCGAGAATCTTGTTGCGCGGGCTGTACAGCAGATTCGCGCGCGGCACGTGGGTCGCGCACACCGGCTTGCACTTGCCGCAACGCAAGCAGTCCTTGATCGATTCGGAAATCGCGCCGATATCCGACTGCTGCATGATCAGCGATTCATACCCCATCAGCCCGAAGCTTGGCGTGTAGGCATTGCGCAGGTCGGCGCCTTCGAGCAGCTTGCCCGCATTGAAACGGCCATGCGGATCGACGCGCTGCTTGTACTTGCGGAATTCGCCGATCTCGTCTTCCGTCAGGAATTCGAGCTTGGTAATGCCGATGCCGTGCTCGCCCGAAATCACGCCGTCGAGCGAACGCGCCAGCTTCATGATGCGTGCGACGGCAGTATGGGCGTCTTGCAGCATCTCGTAGTTATCCGAGTTGACGGGGATGTTCGTATGAACATTGCCGTCGCCTGCGTGCATGTGCAGCGCGACGAACACGCGGCCGCGCAGCACCTGCTTGTGGATGGCCTGCGCTTCTTCGAGGATCGGCTTGAATTCGCCGCCGTTGAAGATCTGGCGCAGTTCGGCGCGAACTTCCTGCTTCCACGACACGCGGATCGTACGGTCCTGCGTGACATGGAACACAGTGGCATCAGGCTGCGCGTCCGCGCGATCAGCAAACTTCTCCGCAAGCCCTTCGTAGCCGAGTCCGACCAGGTAATGCTGCGCCTCGCGCAATGACAGATCCAGCTTGTCGCGCAGGAATTCCCAGCGGGTGCGCACTTGCTTGAGCAGCTCGAGCGCATGCTGCACACGGTCTTCGAGCAGTTCGGCGCTCGGAATTTCATTGGCGTCGTCGCTCTTGCCGAGCGGCAGCTTGCCGGCCTTGAAGAACGCTTCGAGCGCGTGAAGCAGTTGCAGCTTGTTCTTGATCGACAGCTCGATGTTGATACGCTCGATACCGTCGGTGTACTCGCCCATGCGGTTGAGCGGAATCACCACGTCTTCGTTGATCTTGAATGCGTTGGTGTGTTTCGCGATGGCGGCCGTGCGGCTGCGATCCAGCCAGAAGCGCTTGCGCGCTTCGGCGTTCACCGCGACGAAGCCTTCGCCGCTCTTGCCGTTGGCCATGCGCACGACTTCCGACGTGGCTTGCGCCACCGCATCCGCATCGTCGCCGACGATGTCGCCGATCAGCACCATCTTCGGAAATGCGTTGCGCTTGGACTTGGTCGCATAGCCGACGGCGCGCAGATAGCGCTCGTCCAGATGCTCGAGGCCAGCGAGAATCGCGCCGCCCTGCCGCGACGTTTCGAACAGGTAGTCCTTGATTTCGACAATGCTCGGAATCGCGTCGCGTGCCTGGCCGAAGAATTCGAGGCAGACGGTGCGCGTGTGTGCCGGCATCTTGTGCAGCACCCAGCGCGCCGACGTGATCAGGCCGTCGCAGCCTTCCTTCTGGATACCCGGCAGGCCGGCGAGGAATTTATCCGTGACGTCCTTGCCGAGTCCTTCCTTACGGAACACGCGGCCTTCGATGTCGAGCGGCTCGGTGCGCAGCAGCTTTTCGCCCGGCGCATATTCGCCGTCGAACCACTTCAGTTCGAAGCGAGCTACCGCGATGTCGTGAATCTTGCCCATGTTGTGGTCAAGACGCGTGACTTCGAGCCAGTTGCCTTCCGGGTCGACCATCCGCCACCAGGCGAGGTTGTCGAGCGCGGTGCCCCACAGCACGGCCTTCTTGCCGCCGGCGTTCATGGCGACGTTGCCGCCAATGCACGAGGCGTCAAGCGAGGTCGGATCGACCGCGAACACGTAGCCGGCCTGTTCGGCAGCCTCAGTCACGCGGCGCGTGACGACACCCGCGCCCGAAAAAATGGTCGCGACCTTGCGCGGCACGCCCGGCAATTCGGTCAGTTCGACCGCGCCGAGCTGTTCGAGCTTTTCCGTATTGATGACGGCCGCAAACGGCGTGAGCGGCACTGCGCCGCCCGTGTAGCCCGTGCCGCCCCCACGCGGAATCACCGTCAGGCCCAGCTCGAAACAGGCCTTGATCATGCCGGCTATCTCGGCTTCGGTGTCCGGCGTCAGGACGACAAACGGATACTCGACGCGCCAGTCAGTGGCGTCGGTCACATGGGAGACGCGTGACAGGCCGTCGAACTTGATGTTGTCTTTCTGCGTCACGCGGCCCAGCACCTTGGTGGCACGGCGGCGCAACTCGGTCGTCTTGTCGAACTCGTTGGCGAAATCGTCCACGGCACCGCGCGCGGCCACCACCAGCGTTTCGACCCGTGCGGCGCGGTCTACGCCAGCTTCATCGCCGTGCTCGGTCAAATCGGCGCGACGGCGCTTCTCGATCTCCGACAGGCGGTGGTGCAGTGCTTCGATCAGCAGCGCGCGGCGCTTCGGGTTGTCGAGCAGGTCGTCTTGCAGGTAAGGATTGCGGCGCACCACCCAGATGTCGCCGAGCACTTCGTACAGCATCCGTGCCGAGCGGCCGGTGCGGCGTTCGGCGCGCAATTCAGCCAGCGCATCCCATGCATCGTTGCCCAGCAGGCGGATAACGATTTCACGGTCCGAAAACGAGGTGTAGTTATAGGGAATCTCGCGCAGACGTGCTTCAGGGTCGGCGGTCAGCGCAGCGGCGGCTCCGTGCGGATCAAATACTTGAGGTGCGTTCATGTTTGGACGACTCGGTAGGTCAGTCAGTTGGGCGCGCTCGCTAATCGACGACGTTTATTGACGATGAGGAGGCGCCGCCTGACGGTGCGCGTGGGGCGCAATTCTGGAAATCTTCTAGTTGGGCGAAGCACCTGCCGGCGGGCAACACACGCCGGCCGCTTCGCGGCGCTCAGATGCAGCTACACGATCGTGCGCAACGGATGTGCCTCTGCGCCGCGGGGTTCAACTCACGCGGGACGGGCATCAAATGGGCGATCCGAGGCTGCCAGTGCATCTTCCGATCCTTATTCCAAAATGGAATTCTACCGCATGATCTGCGCATGCGTTGCCGCTCGAATCGCCGGAAAACGGGCGTTTGTTGGGGCCAGCGCCGAAATATGTTCCATCCGGTGAGTCCGAAATTCGACGACCGGACGGTCGGGCGGGGGCCCTTCCCAACCCTCGGCCATTCGGTAGAGGCCAGAGTGCGGGCCGTTGGCGCTATCATTGTCCTTTCCCGTCTCAAACAGCGCACTGCGCCACCCGCATGGTTTCCCACGACTATCTGAAGAAAACCCTGACCGCGCGCGTCTATGACGTCGCCCGTGAGACCGAACTTGAGCATGCGCCAAATCTGTCGGCACGGCTACGCAATCCGGTTTACCTGAAGCGCGAAGACAACCAGCCGGTGTTCTCGTTCAAGGTGCGCGGCGCGTACAACAAGATGGCGCATATTCCGGCCGAAGCGTTGCAGCGCGGCGTGATTACAGCGTCGGCGGGGAATCATGCTCAGGGCGTGGCGCTGTCGGCCGCGCGCATGGGCGTCAAGGCGATCATCGTGGTGCCGGTAACGACCCCACAGGTGAAGGTCGACGCTGTGCGCGCGCATGGCGGCCCGACGGTGGAGGTGGTGCAGGTGGGCGAATCGTATAGCGACGCCTACGCGCACGCCGTCAAGCTGCAGGCGGAGCACGACCTGACCTTCGTGCACCCGTTCGACGACCCGTACGTGATTGCCGGCCAGGGTACCGTGGCGATGGAGATCCTGAGCCAGCATCAAGGGCCGATTCATGCGATCTTTGTGCCGATAGGTGGTGGCGGGCTGGCTGCCGGGGTTGCCGCTTACGTCAAGTCGGTGCGCCCGGAGATCAAGGTGATCGGCGTGCAGACCGACGATTCCTGCGCGATGGCGCAGTCCCTGAAGGCCGGCGAGCGGGTCACGTTGAACGAAGTGGGCCTTTTCTCCGACGGCACGGCCGTGAAACTCGTGGGCGAGGAAACCTTCCGCCTGTGCCGCGAGTATCTTGACGACGTGCTGATCGTGAACACCGACGCCCTGTGCGCGGCCATCAAGGACGTGTTCCAGGACACCCGCAGCGTGTTGGAGCCTGCGGGCTCGCTGGCCGTGGCGGGCGCAAAGCAGTACGCCGAGCGCGAAGGCATCGAGAATGAGACGCTGATTGCGGTGACTTCCGGTGCGAACATGAATTTCGACCGGATGCGTTTTGTGGCCGAACGCGCCGAAGTCGGCGAGGCCCGCGAAGCGGTGTTCGCCGTGACGATCCCCGAAGAACGCGGCAGTTTCAAACGCTTCTGCGAACTGCTCGGCACGCGCAGTGTGACCGAGTTCAACTACCGGATTGCCGACGCCAACTCCGCGCATATCTTCGTGGGCGTGCAGATCCGGAACCGCAGCGAATCGGCGCAGATCGCGGGGGCTTTCGAAGCGCACGGGTTTGCCACGGTCGATCTGACCGGCGACGAACTCTCCAAGCAACATATCCGCTACATGGTGGGCGGCCGCTCGCCGCTCGCGCATAACGAGCGCCTGTTCCGTTTCGAATTCCCGGAACGGCCGGGCGCGTTGATGAAGTTTCTGTCGTCGATGGCGCCGAACTGGAATATCAGCCTGTTCCATTACCGGAACCAGGGCGCGGACTACAGCTCGATCCTCGTCGGCATCCAGGTACCGGGCACGGAGAACAGCGAGTTTGACCGCTTCCTCGCGACGCTCGGCTATCCGTACTGGGAAGAGACGACGAACCCGGTGTACCGGCTGTTCCTCGCATAGGCTGACGGGACGTTGCCAATGGCATTGACGCTTCAGGACAAACTGGTCGTGGCGATTTCGTCGCGCGCGCTGTTCGACTTCGAGGAAGAGAATCGCGTGTACGAGGAAGGCGACCTGCACGCGTACGAAACGCTGCAGCGCGAACGGCTGAGCGTGCCCGCCAAACCAGGCGTGGCGTTTCCGCTGATCCGCAAGCTGCTGGCGCTGAACGCGGGCGCGCACCGCGTCGAAGTGGTGATCCTGTCGCGCAGCGATCCGATTAGCGGCTTGCGGGCGTTCCATTCGTGCCGCGAGCACGGGCTCGCAATCGAGCGCGGCGTTTTTACGCGTGGACGTGCGCCTTTTGGCTATTTGAAGCCGTTGAATGCATCGCTTTTTCTGTCCGCCAATCAGGAGGACGTCCGCGATGCTTTGGCCGCCGGATTTCCGGCCGCACGCGTGTTGCCGGAATCGGCGAAAATGGCGAGCAAGTATCCGGACGAAATCCGCATTGCCTTCGACGGCGACGCCGTGCTGTTTTCCGACGAGGCCGAGCGGGTGTTTCAGAAGGATGGCTTGCGGGCGTTTGTGGGCCATGAGATCCACAACAAGGACCTGCCGTTAGCCGACGGGCCGCTCAAGCCGTTGCTTGAAGCACTACACCGGCTGCAGAACCTGGCGGACGAAGCCGCGCCGACCCAGGCGGCTCCGATGCATATCCGAACGGCGCTGGTGACGGCGCGATCGGCGCCAGCGCACGAACGGGCGATCCGCACGCTGATGGCGTGGAACATCGAAATCGACGAAGCGATGTTCCTCGGCGGACTCGACAAGAGCGCATTTTTGCGCGAGTTCGAGCCGGACTTTTTCTTCGACGATCAAATTGGCCACTGCGAATCGGCCCGCGTCGTGACGGCGACGGGGCATGTGCTGAGTGGCATCGTGAACGCATCATGACACCCGAACAATCACCGCTTGGCAAACCTGCCGCATATACCGAACAGTACGACGCGACGCTGCTCTTTCCGATCGCGCGCAAGGCCGCGCGCGACGCGATTGGCATTGGGGCGCAGTTGCCGTTCTTCGGCACGGACATCTGGAATGCTTATGAGCTTTCCTGGCTGAATGGTCGCGGCAAGCCACAGATTGCTGTGGCGACTTTCTATGTACCGGCGGATTCACCGAATATTGTTGAGTCGAAGTCGTTCAAGTTGTACTTGGGGTCGTTTGCGCAGAGTTCGTTTGAGTCGTTTGAGGCGGTTGGGAATACGATCAAGCGGGATGTTTCGGCTGCCTGCGGGGCCAGTGTTTCAGTGCACCTCACCGGGCCGATGGATTTCGGCAAGCTAGGGCTTGAGGAGTTTGAGGGGACTTCGCTGGATCGGCTCGATCTGGGTACGGATGTTTATCATCCGGATTCTTCTTTACTCAAGGCTGCGCTTGAGGAGTCTCCTGTTGAGGAGACGCTGTCTTCTAATCTGCTTAAGTCGAATTGTCCTGTTACCGGGCAGCCTGATTGGGGGAGTGTTCAGATTCACTATGTTGGGCCACAGATTGATCATGCTGGCTTGTTGCGGTATATCGTTTCTTACCGGAACCATACCGGGTTTCATGAGCAGTGTGTGGAGCGGATCTTTGTTGATATTCTTAAGATCTGCAAGCCGCTGAAATTGGCTGTTTATGCTCGCTACACGCGGCGCGGTGGGCTTGATATCAATCCGTTTCGGACTAACTTTAATTTGCCTATGCCGGATAATTTGAGGACTGCGCGGCAGTAAAGGGTTTGGCCTGCGGCGCCTTGGTTTTGGTCGCCCGTTCCTGCGGTGTTGGCCTTTCCTTGATTTGTTATTGGTCTATTAGGTTCGCCCCTCTGCGGGGCGGCACTTACTTTCTTTGCCGCCGCAAAGAAAGTAAGTACTTTAGAAAATCAGATTTATCTAATTGCATTTACCTGGCACTGCGATCCAAGTAGACGACACGGCGGGCGTCCAGAGTCGGCGGTCTGACATATCTATGCAGACTCCGTCAGAAGCAACGCCAAAGCCTTACGCCTTCCCAGCAGGCGCTTTATAGGCAACACAATCAACCTCAACCTTGCAATCGATCACCATACTAGAAACAACACATGCCCGCGCTGGAGGATTCTCCCCAAAATACTCGCGAAACACCTTATTGAACGAAGCAAAATCCCGGGGATCATCGAGCCAGACCCCACATCGAACCACATGCTCGGCGCCATAGCCGGCCTCTTTGAGAATGGCAAAAACATTCTGAATCGCCTTATGCGACTGCGCGACAATCCCGCCCTCGATCACTTCGCCATTCTCCATCGGCGTCTGGCCAGACACAAACAACCAGCCATCCGCTTCAACCGCACGTGCGAACGGCATATGTTGCCCGCCGGTCCCCTTGCCGCCTTCAACGCCATAACGCTTCATCACTAACACTCCTTATAAGATCCAGCGGCACGCAGGCCCAGGCGCAATCACAAGCACAAAAGCCCCACGCACCGCGTCGATTAACCCAAAAACAAAACCTCAAAACACGCCCTGCACATCTACCTGCGATGCCGCACCGCGTGCCACAAAATGCCCGGCCCGCTCACCGGTCGGCTGCCCGTCCCGATACGACAAGACGCCATTCACCCACACCGCGTCAATCCCGTCCGCCGGCTGTTGCGGCTTCTCGAACGTCGCAGCATCCCGCACCCTCGCCGGGTCGAACAACACCAGATCCGCGTGGTACCCAACACGCACCCCGCCTCGTTGCGTCAACCCAAAGCGCCGCGCCGACAAGCTCGTCATCTTGCGCACCGCTTCCTCCAGCGGCAACAATCCGGCGTCGCGCGCGTAATGCCCCAGCACGCGCGGAAACGCGCCCCACAAGCGCGGATGCGGCAACGGATCATTCGGCAAGCCATCGGAGCCCACCATCGTCGCCGGATGCGACAGGATGCGCCGCACGTCATCCTCCGACATGTTGTGATACACCGCGCCCGCCGGTTGCAAGCGCTTGCCCGCCTCCTGCTGCGTCACGCCCCACTCGGCAGCAATCTCCTTCACCAGCTTGCCCGCCATCTCCGGATGCGGCTCCGACCAGGTAATGGTGATGTCGATATCGCCCGTCACCTGCTTTACATCGAGTGTCGACGAACTGCGGTTGTACGGATAACAGTCGCAGCCGATCGGCTGCAGCCGCCGCGCGCCATCCAGCGACTTCAGCACCTCCGCGCTGCGCCCCCAGTTCGACGGCCCCGCGCACTTCAGATGCGAAATCACCACGGGCACCCGCGCATGACGGCCCACGCGGTATGCCTCGTCCATCGCGTCGAGAATCGCGTCGAACTCCGTGCGCATATGCGTCGTGTACAACGCACCTGCCGCCGCCAAAGGCTCAGCGAGCGCCATCACTTCTTCCGTGGGGGCAGCAAACGCCGAACCGTACGCCAACCCGGAACTCAGCCCAAGCGCGCCGTTCTTCAGCGCCTCTTCAAGCTGCGCACACATGCCTTCGATTTCCTGCGCGGTCGCCCCGCGGTCGAGCCTGTCCATCTGGTTGTTACGCAGCGCCGTATGCCCGATCAACGCGCCGACGTTCACCGCCGGACGCGCCGCATTCACCGCCTCGACATACGCGGCGAAGGTCGGATATCTGAACGCGTCGCGCTCACCAAGCAGGTTCATCGGGTCGGGCGGGTCGCCCTTCAAGGCTACCGGCGATGCGCTGATGCCGCAGTTGCCGACGATCACCGTCGTCACCCCCTGGCTGATCTTCGGCAGCATCTGCGGCGAGCGAATCACGTGGGTGTCGTCGTGCGTGTGGACGTCGATAAAACCCGGCGCCAGCGCCCGCCCGTTCGCTTCGACGATCTCTTCGGCCAGCCAGTTCGACAGATTGCCGATCGCCACAATCTTGCCGTCGCGCACAGCCACGTCGCGTTCGACCGGTGGGACGCCCGTACCGTCGTACAGTTGCGCGTCGATGATCAGCGTATCGGCGGCTTCGGGATGCGAATGCATGGGTCAGTCTCCTGGCGGTTGTCGGTCGCCGCCGCCGCGGTGCGCATCCAGCGCGTGTTTCATGCGGCGCAGCAATTCGCGGCTCTCGTCACCTTGGCTGACAGCGAGTTCGGTGACGAGGACGTCGAGCGCCATCATCATCGCGTAGCGCGATGATGATGGCTTGTAAATGAAATCGGTTTCGAAAGCGACGATCGGGATCACCCAGTCGGCAAGCCTCGCAAGCGGCGACGCGGGCGCGGTCAGCGTGATCAGCGTGGCGCCGTAGCTGCGCGCAATACGGCAGTTCTCCACCATCTCCGGTACCCGCCCAGTGGCCGACAACGCAATCACGACACATTCGCGCGATACTGTGGACGCCACCATACGTTGTAGCAAGCCGTCCTGGTAAGTTGCGACTGGCCGGCCGAGGCGCACGAGGCGGAAGCGCATTTCGTCGGCCAGCGCGGTTGAACCGCCGCCCATGCCGAATACGTAGATCATGCGCGCCTCGCGCAAGGCGGCGGCGGCCTCGGCAACCGGCGCCTGGCGCAGTAACTGGTGGTTATGGGCGAGCGCCGTCTGCACTTCGTCGAATACACGGGTGGCAAGCGGCTCGGGCGTCTGCCCCAACGCGCCGCTTTGCAAAAAGCGCTGTCCAACCGCCGCCGCCTGCGCAAGCCGCAGCTTCAGTTCGCGCACGTCGCGGCAACCTACGGCCTTGGCAAAGCGCGTGACCGTCGCGACGCTCACGCCGGCCTGCTGCGCTAACGCGCCAATGCTCGCGCGCGACGCGCTGGTCAGGTCGTCGAGAATCAGCGCGGCCACCTTGCGCTCGGCCGAACGCAACTCCGGCGCGCATTCGGCGATGCGGGCGACAATGTCTAAAGTGTGCGGTTCAGCGCTGGAGTTCATGAAGGAACGGAATGATCGTGAAGACCGTTGCGACGCCCGAAACGCCGCGCGCGGCTCCTTATACCAGCTGGCGATGTGCCGTGGTACTAAATAACATTTCAGGAAACATCCTACTTTCGGTAACATGTGAAAGTCAACTTTGCTGCGATTTATCTGGACGATGGAGCAGGATTACATGAAAGTTACAAACTATCAGGGCGCGACGATTGATCCTTATAGCAAGGGCTTGGGCATGGTTCCGGGCGCCAGCATCCAGCTGATGGACGTCGGCCGACTTGAATGGAATCTGCTGAACGAGGATGTGAGCCTGCCGGCGGCCGTGCTCTACGCGGATCGCATCGAGCACAACCTGAAGTGGATGCAGGCGTTCGTCGCGGAATACGGCGTCAAGCTTGCGCCGCACGGCAAGACCACCATGGCGCCGCAACTGTTTCGCCGCCAGCTCGAAACCGGCGCGTGGGGCATCACCCTCGCCACCGCCCACCAGGTGCGGGCCGCTTATCACGGCGGCGTGTCGCGCATCCTGATGGCCAATCAGCTGGTTGGCCGCCGCAACATGCTGATGATCGCCGAGATGCTGAGCGATCCGGAGTTCGAGTTTTTCTGCCTGGTGGATTCCGTTGAAGGTGTCGAGCAACTCGGCAAGTTCTTCAGCTCGGTGCACAAATCGCTGAACGTGCTGCTCGAACTCGGCGTGCCGGGTGGGCGCACCGGTGTGCGCAACGAAGCGCAGCGCACGGCAGTGCTCGAGGCGATTGCACGCTACCCGGATGCGCTCAAGCTCGCCGGCGTCGAGTTGTACGAAGGCGTGCTGAAGGAAGAGCAGGAAGTGCGCGAGTTTCTGCAAAGCGCCGTGGCCATCACGCGCAAGCTGGCGGACGAGGGACGCTTTGCGCGCACGCCGGCCATCCTGTCCGGCGCCGGCTCGGCCTGGTACGACGTGGTCGCGGAAGAATTCGTGAAGGCGTCGCAGGCCAGCCAGGTTGAAGTCGTGCTGCGGCCGGGCTGCTATCTGACGCATGACGTCGGCGTCTACCGAAAAGCGCAGACGGACATTTTTGCGCGCAATCCGGTGGCCAGGAAGATGGGTGAAGGGCTACTGCCGGCGCTGCAGCTGTGGGCCTATGTGCAGTCGATTCCCGAGCCGGATCGCGCCATCATCGGACTGGGCAAGCGCGATTCCGCTTTCGACGCTGGCATGCCCGAGCCCGCCCGCCACTACCGTCCGGGCAACGAAGCGCCGCGTGAGATCGCGGCCAGCGAGGGTTGGGAGATTTTCGGCATGATGGATCAGCATGCGTATCTGCGGATTCCCGCGGGGGCGGACCTGAAAGTCGGCGACATGATTGCGTTCGACATCTCGCATCCCTGCCTGACCTTCGATAAGTGGCGCCAGTTGCTGGTGGTCGATCCGTCGTATCAGGTCACGGAAGTGATCGAGACGTTCTTCTGATATGGCGGCGTGCGAGCGGCACGTGTGAAGCTAGCCGCTCGCGCTCGACGGACATGCGGTACAGCCGTTAGCGGTCGCGTCAACAGCCGCCTTCACAGCCGCAGCCCTCGTGCCGCCAAGCTGCTCAGCCCGTCTCCTGCCCAAGGCCCGCCGCGGCTACTTCGCCAATCCGTGCCTCGAGCATTTCCAACGCGCCGGACAGCGCAGCAAGCGCATCGTCCGGCAGCGCGGCCATCGTCTCATGCAGAAAGGCGTTGCGGCGCGGCAGGCTCTCTGTCGTCGCGACCATGCCCGCTTCCGTGAGCCGCACGTTGGTCACGCGGTTATCGCGCTCGTCCATGCTGCGCGAAATCCAGCCCTTCACTTCGAGTGCTTTTAACTGCCGGGTCAATGCGCCGGGGTCGACCCGCAGGCGTTCGACAAGACGCTTCTGCGAGGACTCTCCGGCCTGATCGTGCAACGCCAGCATCACGCGCCAACGCGGCAGGGGATGCCCAACCTGCGCCTCGAACGCTGACATGAACGCCCGATAGGTGCGGCCGAATTGCTGAAGGATGGCGACGCGGTCCTGATCTTCCATGGTGTTCCGTTAACGCGGGTGTTCGAAATTCAATCTGCGTGAATGACCGGTTCAACTTGACGCCGAATCCTGATAGGCGGCACGCGGCGGCTCTGCCAGATCGACACGACAGCGATGACAGCGGCCAGTGCAAGACCCAGATGAATCGCGGAGACGAGCGCTTCGCGCGTCGACTCGAGCAGCATCGCGCCGTTGTGACCGGCACGCGTCAACTGCCCCAGCAGGGTCGCTTGCGCGTCATGATTGATGAGGATCTGCGGATCCCCGAGGTCGGAGAACCAATGCGTGGCCTGATCCCGCTCCAGCACGCTGCGCACGCCGCTCGCATACATATGCGTCACGAGCGTGCCGGTCAGCGCCGTGCCGATCATGCCGCCGATCATCCGCAGCGATTGCAGCAGCGCCGTCGCAATACCAAGATGTTCGCGGCCGGCGGTCTGTTGCGCGAAAATCGTCAGGTTCGGCATCACGAAGCCGAGACCGAGACCGCCGAGCACCATGAACATCATCAGCGTCCATTGCGGCATCGCGCGGGTCGCCACCACCACGCCGAGACACGCCAGCGCAACCAGCGTGAAACCGATGTACAGCATCAGATTCGGATTGCGCACGCGCGAGACGATACGGCCGTTGGCAATGCTGCCGATCGTAATGAACACCACCAGCGGCGTGATCACGAGGCCCGCCTCCTTCGGCGACATGCCGAAGCCGCCCTGGAACAGCAGCGGTGCGTAAAACAGGAGGGAGAACATCGTAAAGCCGCCGAGCACGGACAAGGTGAACAACGCGGCGAGACTGCGGTTGCGGAACATGTCGACCGGCAGAATGGCCGTCGGGCAATGCCGTTCCCATTTCCACAGCACGTAGGCCGATGCCACGCTCGCCACCAGCAAAGCCGCAGCCGTGAACGTCACGCCGTGTTTAGGCAGCATTTCGACGAACAATTGCAGAGAGCCGAGCGAGATCGCGATCAGCAACGCACCGGGCCAATCGAGGCGCATCTTGCCTTTGTGCTCAACGTGCCGCAAATGCGGCAGGAAGCGCCACACGAAGAACAGCGACAACAAGCCGACCGGCAGATTCACATAAAACACCGAGCGCCAGCCATAGTACTGCGTGAGGAAACCGCCGAGCGACGGTCCGATTGCGTTGGCGATGCCGAACGCCGAACTCATCAGCACCTGCCAGCGCAAGCGCACGACGGAGTCAGGGAAGAGATCCGGAATACAGGCAAACGCGGTGCCGACCAGCATGCCGCCGCCGATACCCTGCAGGCCGCGCGCCAGCACAAGGAACAGCATGCTATTGGCCATGCCGCACAGCACCGACGCGGCAGTGAAGACCACGATCGACGCAATCACGAACGGCTTGCGCCCGTAATAATCGCCGAGGCGGCCGAAGATCGGCACCGTGATAACCGAGGTTAGCAGGTAGGACGTGGCAACCCACGCGTAGAGCTCGAAGCCTTTGAGCTCGGCTACGATCGTAGGCAACGCAGTGCCGACGACAGTTTGGTCGAGCGCGACAAGCATCGTCACAAAAGAAACGCCGAGCATCGCCATAAGCGATTCCCGGAACGGTAAGACTTGCCCACTCGAGTGGTGGGCCGCGGTATGGACGGCCATTTTTTTGATAGCGCAACAGTTGACGCGTCAAACAATGGTGAATCATACCATGTTATAGCGCTCTAAACTGCGAGTGGCGGCGCACATTCCGGTTCTCCGCCGATCGACTATCTGCAGAATTTGCCCGCATCAGGGAGGCACATGGAGTCCACTTCGCTCGCCGAACAGAGCTTGTCCGCCGAACATCTTGCCGCACTGCGCCGCGCGAAACACGAGCTGGAAACCCCGGCGCTGGCGATGAAGCTTGCAAGCATCGTCGGTGCGCCGCTCGAAAAGCTGCTGTCGCGAATGCCTGCCATCGCCAACGAAAAAGTGACCGACGCAACGCAGCTCGCGTTACGCAAGTGCCTGCAGATCGCGCTGCGCACGCTTGCGCGCCAGGACGCTGCCACAGCGCTCATGGTGCCCGATAAGCCCAGCAATCTGCTGCACAAGTTCGCGGTGGCGACGACCGGCGCGGCGGGCGGGGCGTTCGGACTGTTCGCGCTGCCGGTGGAATTGCCGGTCACGACCACGCTGATGTTCCGCTCGATATGCGACATTGCCCGCAGCGAGGGAGAAGACCTGTCGTCGATCGACACGCAGTTGCAGTGTCTGACGGTGTTGGGGATGGGCGGCACGTCGAAAGCCGATGACGACGCCGACTACGGTTACTTCATCATGCGCGGCGCGCTGGCCCAGGCGATCTCGAAGGCGTCGTCGGAAATCGCGACTAAAGGCTTCACCGCGCATGGCTCGACCGCGCTACTGCGTCTGCTCAACACGATCGCGTCGCGCTTTTCTGTTCAGGTAAGCGAACAGATCGCGGCCAAGTCGATCCCGGCGATCGGCGCGGTTTTGGGCGCCATGGTCAATACGGTGTTCATGGATCACTTTCAGCTAGTGGCACATGGCCATTTCACTGTGCGCCGACTCGAACGCCAATATGGAACGGAGCTCGTCAAGGCGGCCTATCAGACCATCGACATCGCGCTTGACAGCTGACTGCTGCGCGGGCTCGTCACCTGCCGCACAAAAGCGGCGGCGCCGTCGAGCGCACGTCGCGCCTCGGGGATGAACGGCGCAAAGATCTGCCAGACATGCGGCATCTTCGGCCAGACCTGCAACTCGACCTGAACGCCCGCGGCACGTGCGTTGTCGGCGACGCGGCGTGAGTCGTCGAGCAAAACTTCCGTGCTGCCGGCCTGAATGAATAGTGGCGGCAAGCCTCGCAGGTCGGCATAGACCGGTGACGCGTACGGATTGGTTGCGGGCGCATCCCCGAGGTACACCTGCGCGGCGCGGCCAATTGCCTGACCGCTGAACATCGGATCCGCGCCGTCGTTGCTGCGTATGGACTCGCCGGTTGCCGCCAGATCAGTCCACGGCGAAAACAGCACGGCGCCGGCGGGCAAAGGGGTGCCAGCATCACGCAACGCAACCAGGGTGGCCAACGCAAGACCGCCGCCGGCCGAATCACCCGCAATCACGATGGATTGCGGCAACGTCCCGCTGCCTACGAGTTGCCTGTACGCGGCCAGCGCATCTTCCAGCGCGGCTGGGAAGCGGTGTTCGGGTGCCAACCTGTAGTCAAGCGACAACGTTGCCGCACGTGCCCGAGTGGCGAGGCCAAACACCAGCGACCGATGCGAGCGCGGTGAGCAAAAGTAGTAACCGCCGCCATGCAGATAGAGGACGGTGGGCGCGTTATTGTCAGCGGCTCGGTCGGCGCCGAGGGGCTCGAGCCATTCGCCGTGCAAAGGCTCGTCACCATAGTAAAGCTCACGCAGACGCCAGCCGGCGGGCACTCTGGGCGACCATGCGCGTTTCGATGTGAGAGCGCGGGCGCGTTCGACATTGATCTTCGCCGAGAGCGTCGCCGGACGAAACTGCCGGCGCAGATACCAGCACGCGAGAGCACTTTGCCAACTCATCGGAACACACTCCGTGAACGATCAACGATTAACGATCATTCATGTTACGTGTGTTCTTCAGCGAGTCACTGGGCGATCCGCTCTAATTGGAGACAGTGCCCGGCAAACGTCCAGCACAGATATTGCCTAGTTGGACGGCAACACCTGGCCGCGAATCTCGCCGGTCGGATTCTGCACGGTATGAACGTTGAAATACCACTGACCAGCCATCAGGTCGGTGACCTGCTGGTCCGCCAACGTGGCCGATCCTTTGATCGGGCTGGCAAGCGCGCTCTTCTCAATGGGAATCTGCACTTTCGCGTTTTGGCCGACCGGCGCAGGACCGTGGAAATGCGCGCCCGTCGTCGCGCTGGTGAGGTCCTGGTATGTGATGGTCCACTGCAAAGTTTTGGTGGAGGTGTCGAACTCGGCATTCACCATGCCGTGTCCGTGACTGACACGCGGTGGCACCTCACTCGATGGCTCAAGATCCGCTTTGAGCGCGACCGTGTCCGCAAAGGCGACCCCCGACGCAAGCGCCCATAAGACGACGGCCAGATTCAGCTTTCGAATCGCGATCATAGTTTTTATCTCCAGACTTTGTGCGCCGCCGCAACGAGGCTTAAACCACGCTCGGGGTACCACATACTATTGCAAATTGCCTGGAGACGTCTGTGCAGGTCTTTGCCGCTGTGTGCCCTCATCTGCCCAACCTGATTCCCACCAACAAAAAAGGGCACCGCGAACGGTGCCCTTCCTCAGACATGCGACAACGTTTTAGAAGCGGTGACGAACACCCGAGCTCACGACGAACTGGTTGCGGCTCGTCGACGGTGCATCCGTACCGTTGACTTGCGTGAGGTTCACGCCGGTCGAGTTGTTGGCACCGAGTTGCGCCACGCCTTCGACGTACACGTCCGTACGCTTGGACAGCGCGTAGTCGCCCTGGAGACCAAACTGGTTCCAGTGAGCTGCGCCTGTGTTCGTGTCCGACGTGCCCGGCGCGGCGCGAAGCGCCTGGGTGTACGTGTATGCCGCGCCCAGACCCAATGCCGGCGTCAAGTTGTAACGTGCATTGATTTCGTAGTTGTTGTAGCGAATCGAAGTGTCAGCAAGCCTGTCTTGCAGACGGGTTTGCGTGAACACGCCGCCGATGACGGCCGGACCGAACGTATAGCTGCCGCCCAAGCCCCATGTACGCTGGTTCTGAACGCCCGGCAGAGCCGCGGTGCTGGCAGCCGGCAAGCCTTGAATTGCGCCGTTGGCGTTCTGGTCCACCCCCTGCATCTGCAGGTAGGCTGCGCCCAACTGCAGGCCGTTGTTCTGATAGCCAGCGCCGACGCTGTACGCACGGTTGCTAGCAAAGCCACCGGCCTGGTTCGAGAAGCCGTACACGCCGCTGAACGACAGACCAGCGTAGTTCGCGCTCTGGTACTTGACCGAGTTGTTGGTGCTGACCGTCGCGTTCATGTTGTCGTTGTCGCCACGGTGTGCGAAGTACGTGCCACCCCACGCGCCGGTTGCCGACAGCGGCGCCAGGTAGTCGACCACGGAGTCATACTGACGACCCAACGTCACCGTGCCGAAATCGTTGCTGCCGATACCGACGATTGCTTGACGATTGAACAGGATCGACGAATTGGACAGCTTGCCGTCGGTCGGGTTAAAGCCGCTTTCCAGGTTGAACAGCGCCTTCATGCCGCCGCCCAGATCCTCAACACCGCGCAGACCCCAACGGCTGGTTTGCACGTTGCCGGCAGTCACGCCGACCATGCCCCTGCCGCCCGTTACGTGGCCGCTTGAATCGATCTGCGAGTTGCTGTTCATTTCGTTGCTGACGTAGGTAACGCCCGCATCAACGACGCCGTACAGGGTGACGCTGCTTTGTGCGTAAGCTGCGCTCGTGAAGGTCGCGGCAACGCCAGCGATAATCAGAGTTCTTTTCATGGTGTTCCCTAAATGCCGTTTGGAGACTGAGTCTGTCGACTCGTTTGCTTAACCGTGCGGCTTTAAGCGAGGGTGACCGCATCGTCTCCCCGTCTTTCGCCGTGCAACGGCTTGATATGCAGCACAAAGTTTAGGTCGGGACTCTTCAAAGCAAACGCGCCGTTCTCGCAAAAGATTTTTTGAATTATTCAAAAACCGCGAGCCACTACTGTCTTCTCCATGATTCACAAGGAAACCGCCTTATCTCTTTTTATATTTAGGTTTGCTTATCTATAAATCCGTTGTCCGTCCACCACAAATTCCGGGGCTGAATTATCTGATAGACATTTGGGATTGGTCGCACTCCTGACGCGCCAAGCATCATTAACATGCAAGCTTCTGGTCTTGCGACGTCTGACGCCGCACCCCTCTCTCTAACTAATTTCATCATGAACCAGCTGCAAGCCATGCGCGTCTTTCTGCAAGTCGCGGAGAATGGTTCATTCGGACGCGCGGCGGCGAGCCTGGAGTTATCCAACGCTGTCGTCACGCGTTACGTCGCGTTGCTTGAAACGCATCTGAACACACGCCTTGTGAATCGCACCACGCGCAGCGTGTCATTGACGGAAGCCGGCGCGGCGTATGCCGAAGGGTGCCGGCAGATGCTCGAACAACTGGACGTCATGGAATTGAGCGTCGCTCAAAGCGCGACTGATCCTTCGGGCAGGTTGAAACTGGTCGCGGTCGCCTCGTTTTCGTTGTTCGGATTGACGCCGCTATTGCAGCGCTATCGCGCCCAATATCCGAAGGTCAAGTTGTCCGTGACGCTGCTGCACCGGCCGGTTGACCTGATCGAGGAAGGGTTTGATGTCGGTATTGTCGTGCCTGGGCAGGTTAGCAGCGGGACGTTGATCAAGCGCTCGCTGCTCAAAGTCAGCGCGATTGCCGTGGCCTCGCGCGGCTATATTCACGCGAACGGCGCGCCCCCTGCGCCCGCGCAACTCGCCGGGCACACGTTCCTCGCGCCCTCAACGAATCTCCACAATACTGAATGGTGCTTTGTCGACCCGCTCGGCCAGGAACAGACCGTGAGCCTCGAGCCCGCGTATTCGGTCAATAACGCGGTGATGCTGCGCCAGGCAGCGCTCGCCGACATGGGTATCACCATTTTGCCGGAGAACCACGTGGCGGCGGATGTCCGCGACGGACAACTGGTGCAGGTGCTGGCGGACTATCGGATCAAAGGGGCCGACAAGGAGGTTTCGCTTGTGTATCCCGGACGTCGGCACGTGTCCGCCAAGACGCGCTCGTTCGTCGATTTCACGGTCAACTACTTCCGGGCAGAAACCGCCCCCTCATTTCCCGCAGTATTTCAAAATACTTAATTGTGCAATTCGCAATGAATCGACGCGCAGTGCGGCGTTATGCTTCAGCTAGCGAGAAGTGACTCCTTCATCGAAGGATGTCTCCAATCTTTACGCGGCTTCGGCCGCGTTTTTTTTGCCCGGGAAAATCGAAAACACCGGGGTATTGCCAGTGAGCCAGTCAACGATGCGCGCCCGCGCAACGTCCGATCAGGCGAGCAACGCAGCCTGCTCTTCGATCCCATCAAGCATGGCGTGACATTTTCTGACCAGCGCTAGCCCGTCCGCCCGCAGCGCGTCGGGTGTCTTGACAGTGATGCCGGCCCGGTATTGCTCCAACGCGGCGAGGAGGGGCGAATACTGCAACACGCCAACTGCGCCCGCCACCCGGTGATGCCATTCGCGCAATTGCGCGACGTTCGCGTTATCGAGCAACGGCGGCAACGCCCGCACGTCGTCCCGTACGGACGTTACAAACGAGTCCAGCAACGCCTTCACGGTCGACTCGCTGCCCCATAGTTGCGTCATGTGGCCCAGATCCACGGGCACGAAAGGCTCCACGGACGCCTGCCCTGGCGCTTCGGGGGCAGGCAGCGCGCTAACTGCTTCGGCCGGCATCGTGGCCTGGCGCGCCCCGTCTGCGCCGAACCAGCGGCTCAGATGCTCGCGCAACGTCGCCAGACGGGTGGGCTTGACGAGGCAATCGTCCATGCCGGCGTCGCGGCACTGGCTCAAATCCTCTGGGGCGGTGTTGGCCGTGATGCCGAGGATCTGCAGACGCTGCGCGCCTCCAAGCGGCGCCTCTTCAGCTTCGCGCACTCGACGCGCGAGTTCGTAGCCGGACAGGTTCGGCATGTGGCAGTCGGTGATCAGGCATCCGTAGCTCGTCTGCTGCAGGGCGGCGAGCGCCTCCACGCCGTCGTTGACGACGTCACACGCGAACCCAAGTAGCGTCAGTTGATGGCGGATCAGTTCCTGATTGACCGGATGGTCCTCCGCGACCAGTATCAGGCGACCGCTCGCAATGGCGCGCTCGCGGTCCGGGGGCGCAGAGCCGGCTTCGGCAATACGGCGTGGACGTGTCGCCGGCGTCGACAAGCCAGTCAAAGCCGCCGCGCACGCTGCACCGAGCCCGCGCCAGGAAAATGGATTGATACTGACGCGTACGGTGTCGTCGAGAATGCGGTAACCGGTGGGCTTGGGCTTCTCCGTCAGGCAGATCACGCGCGAACCGAGTCGCGCGGCGCCCGGCATTTCAATTCCCTCGCTCAGAAAAATCAGGTCCGCGCCGGCCAGCGCCGCCGGGTCGCTCAGCTCCGCGGTGCCCAGCCCTACCCTGCGCAAGTCGATGCCGAGCGCCTGGCCAAAATGCACCAACGCCTGAGCGACGCGGGCGTCGGCAACAGCGACGACGCCGCGCTTGCCGCGCAGGCCGCTTACCTTATAGCGCTGCGCCTCGACGGGCATCACCAGCCGCACGGTCATGCGGGTTCCGACGCCGGGCGTGCTCTGCAACTCCAGCGCGCCGCCCATCAGCGCGATCAGCTTGCGGCAGATGGTCAGTCCAAGCCCGGTGCCACCGAAGCGCCTCGTTGTCGAGGATTCGGCCTGCACGAACGGCTCGAAAAGCCGCGCCTGCACATCCGGAGCGATACCAATGCCAGTGTCTTCAACCGTCATCTCGAGCGTCTGCGCCGCGTTAGTCTGTTCGATGACCGCGACCCGCACGTCGACCTCGCCGGCCAGCGTGAACTTGATGGCATTGCCGAGTAGATTGAAGAGAATCTGCCGCAGGCGCACGCTGTCGCCCCGTAAGCTCGCCGCTACCTCGGGCGCAATATCCACGCGCACTTTCAGGCCCTTCTCATGCGCGCGCCCGGCAAGCAGGCCGACAGCGTTGTCGACCAGTTCGCGCATGTCGATCGGTTCCGCTTCGATCGTGAGCCGTCCGGCTTCGATCTTCGAGTAGTCGAGCAGGTCGTCCAGAATCTGCAGCAAAGCGCCCGCGGACTCGTGGATCATGCCGAGCATTTCGCCCTGATCGGCATTCAGGTGCGTGCGCTCCAGCACTTCGACGAGCCCGAGCACACCGTTCATCGGCGTGCGGATTTCGTGGCTCATCATCGCGAGAAAGTCGTCCTTGGCGCACGATGCGGCTTCGGCGAGATCGCGAGCGCGTGCCAGCTCCTCGGAACGGGCGTGCTCCGCGCTAGCGTCCACCCAGTAACCGCTCCAAACGACGCTGCCGGCCGGTTCGCGACGCGGCACCAGCTCCGCCCGCACCCACCTGAGGCCGTCCGCGGCTGTGGAGCGAAACTCCATATGAATCGGCGTTTCGGCCCGTGCGGAACGCTCGAGCTCAGCCAGCACACGCGGCCGGTCTGCCTCCCATACGCGCTCGATGTCGATCCCGCTGGGCCCGTTGAGCGCGCCGACGTCGCCACCGAGCAAGTGCTGCGTGTCACCGCCGATGTAGGGAAACGAGTAGCGGCCGCGCACATCGCGCCGCAACTGGAATACCACCGCCGGCAGCGAGCGCGTGACGTCAAACAGACGCCGTTCGTTCTCACGGGCGAGCATCTCGGCACGCCGGATGTCCGTGATGTCGACCATCGTGCCCAGCACGCACGAGGGCTTGCCATCGACACCACGGCAAAGCCGGGTCCAGAACAGACCATGCCGCCCTTCGCCATTGGCGTCGGCAAACTCGAGTTCGAGTTGGACACGCTCACCGGTTTCCAGCATCTTGCGCGTCGCGTTTTCGAGTCTGCGGCTGTTCAGGGGACCCCATGCCTGCACCTCCTTGCTGGTCAGTCCCATCACCTCCTCGCGCCGCAAACCCGAACTCTCTTCGTAAGCGCGATTGATGGCGATGTAACGCCCTTCAAGATCCTTGGCGACGAGCGGATACGGCACCGTCTCCATCATGGTTTGCTGGAAGTTCAACTGCGCGGCCAGTTGCCGCTCTGTCTGCTTGCGCCGTCGCACTTCGCGCTGCAGCAGCAGGTAGGCACGCAGCGTCACCGCCAGCACAACGCCTATGCCGATCAGCAACGGCAGCAGACGCACCGCCGTCACGCTCCAGGCACCGGGCTCGCCCGCATTCCCGGTCACCCATTTCTGACGGATGCGTTGCTTTTCTGCGGGCGGCATCGCCAGCAGCGCGCGATCGATCAGCCCGGCAAGCGGCGCCAGATCGGCACGTACGGCAAAGCTCAACGAGTCGGATTCGCCGACCGTGCCAAGGATCTTCAGCTCGCCCGCGTAGTGCTGCTTCAACTCGAGATCGACGGCGGCCACGTTCCCGACCAGCACATCGGCCTTGCCGTGCGCGACCAGGTTCAGTGCCTCTCCAAGACTCGGCGCGACGGTTACGTTCGCTGCCGGTATGTTGTACGCCGCCAGCGGAATGGACCCGGCAATATGCGCGGACACGGCAATCCGGCGCGTCGCGAAATCACTCAGACCCCGCGCCGCGGGCTCGTCTTCGCGCCCCACAATGACAAGCGGGTAGCTCTCATAGGGACGGGTATTCACTGCATTCTTCAAACGCGGGTCCCCGCGCGATGAAGTGGCCACAACCGCGAGGTCGCCGTGTTGAAAGGCCTCTATCGTCGCGGGCCAGTTGGCAAGCGGTGCCCGGGTGAACTGGATTCCGAGCGTGCGGCTCAGATAGTCCAGATATTCGGCGGCGATGCCGCCTGGATGTCCCGCATCGTCGAGGAAGCTAAACGGCGGCCAGCCGCTGTCAAAGCCCATGGCGAGAGGCGGCAGCGAATGCAGCCATGTCTGCTCGGCAGGCGTCAGCACCAGACGCTTCGCGGGATAGATGGACGGTGAATCGAAGCTTTCGCCGAGCCAGCGCGCGCGAATGGCCGTCTCGTCCGAGGGGTACATCACCGCAAGTGCACGATCGAGTTGATCGCGCAGAGCGGTGCGGTCCCGCGAAACGGCGAAGCGCAGTTCGCTGGGCCTCGCGCTATCCGCGAAGGCGATGCGCAAACCACGAAACGCCTCGTTCGCGAGCGCGTATTGAACCGCAGGAGTGAAGCCCAGATAGGCGTCCGCGTCGCCCTGCGCGACGGCACGCAACGCCGAGGCGGTGTCTGCGAACGTAACGATCTGCGCGTGAGGAAAGCGTTCACGCAACACGCGCTCGAGCGCGAAGCCTCTTTCAATTGCGAGACGGGCATAGGCCAGTTGCTCGGGGCTTTTCACGGCCTTGTCGTCAGCCTTCACGACGACGGATGTGGATGCCCTGAAATACGGCGCCGTGAAGCTGAGATTGTGCTCGCGCTCCGGCGTACGGGCGATGCTCATCAACAGGTCAACCTTGCCGGCCGCAACGGCCGCGAGAAGTCGCGGCATGTCGGGAAACGTTCTGGACTCAATCACGACGGCCGGCCCGACAAGCGCGTGCAGGTAGTCGGCGCTCAACCCGGTCAGACGGCCGTCTGCCACTTCTTCGAAGGGTGCCCATCCGCCCGCGAGCGTGCCGACGACGAGCTTCGCCCGGACAGGGACAACGCCGCTCGCCGGGGACGCGGCGCTGCCCGCGGGCGTTGGCGTTGCTGCAAGCGCGAACTGCGTGACAAGTAGCATGAGCAGAACCGCGACGCTCTGCGAAAGGCGTCGCGCTGCTTCACCTACGTTGCGGATACCTGGAGTATTCATGATAGACGAGCAGACCATATCGGGGACGCCGCTCAGGCGGCTTCGCCGTGTTTGCCCGCGGCGCCATGGCTTGCGCGCGGTTTGCCCCACAAGAGCGCGTGCAGGACGCCGGCAGCGATGCCTCCGGCCATCGGCGCGGCCCAGAAGAGCCAGAGCTGATCGAGCGCCCAGTCGCCGACGAACAATGCCGGACCGGTGGAACGCGCCGGATTGACCGCCCCATTGGTGACCGGCATTGCAACCAGATAGATCAGCGCGAGGCAGGCGCCCTTGACCAACGGCGCAACCGACCGTGACACACTTCTGCGTGACATCAGCAGATTGGCCATCACCAGGACGAACGACATCACCAGTTCGATCGCCACGGCGGAGTGGAGCTGATAGTCCGAAGGGGAGTGGTCACCGAAACCATTTGCGCCGAATTCGCTCGCGGCGAGATCGAACCCAGGCCGCCCGTTCGCAACGTAGGCGAGCAACGCAGTGCCCGCGACCGCCCCCAGGATCTGAGCGGCAATGTACGGCACCAGATCGCGGACGGGGAAGCGGTTGGCGACGGCGAGTCCGACCGTCACGACGGGGTTAAAGTGCGCACCGGACAGGCGCTCGAGTGCGTAGGTCGCTGTTGCAAGCGCAAGGCCGAACGCAAGCGCCACTTCCAGCACGCCATAACCTGGCTGCGGCGCCGCCCCGTTCAGAACGATGCTGCCGCACCCCACGAACACCAGCCACGCCGTGCCCGCACCTTCGACCACCAATCGCTTACTCAAGCTCGTCATTGCGCCCCTCACTGTCCGAGTTACACGGTGCGAAGGCGCGCACTGTGTGCGCCGGCCGCTGCCATGCAGATTCTTTAATTAAATTTGCACGCCGAACCGTTTATTCGTGCCAGGTCGTCGCAACCTTCCATGAACCGCATGCCGTACGAAAGTATGAGGCGGCAGCGCGACCCTACTAATCAGACGATTCCGAAATTCGCGAAGAAGCCCGACAGATCGTAGGAATTTCCCCCACGAGTGGTCAGGTCAGGCCAAGCTGCTGTGCGTATTTGATCAGCGCGGTATCCGAATCGAGTCCCAGTTTCCGCATCGCACTGCGTTTTTGCGTGCTGATCGTCTTACCACTGCGGTTGAGTCTCATCGCAATCTCGCTGATGGGCATCCCTTGTATATAGAGGCGAAACACCTCCCATTCCCGAGCGCTCAGAACACCCGCGCGAGGTTGTGGGAAAGCTTCCATTTCGTCGAAGGCTGATTGCACGCTGGCTGACAGATACCGATACCCCGCCACCGCAGCGGCGATCGCGTCAGGGAGCGCGTCGACAGTATCGCGCTTATCCACAATGGCCGACACACCCAGGTGCAGCAGACCTGACAGCGTCGGCGGATGACAGATCATGGTCAGTACCACGACGCGCGGATGCGGCGGGTGCCGCAAGACACGCCGTAAGATCGGCGTCGCGTTTCTGAGACCGTCGATATCCGGCATGCCGATATCGGACACGACGACGTCGCATGGACAGGTGTCGACGAGCTCAGCCAGGGTTTGCGTGTTGGACGCCTCGCCCACGATCGACAGGGACGGCACGGCTTCCAGCAGCTGCCGCACGCCGAGGCGCACGCAGCTATGGTCGTCGGCCACAATCACTCGGGTAATCGGTTTCATCTTGTTGTTGTGCTATTGACGGACATTCCTTGCACACAGTGCATCCCCAGGAACTACCCGGTCATATTTCTGATCATCGCGCCGGCTTGCCGTACGCGACGCCATACCGGATTAGCGCCGGTGCTTCGGCATGTCGTCCGGCAGCAAGCCGTATTCAGCCGCAAACTTGAACAACTCGCTGTCGCTGTGCAGAGCGAGTTTGCGCATCGCCTTGCATTTCTGTGCGCTGATCGTCTTGACGCTGCGGCCGAGGCGGCTGGCAATTTCCGTCACACCGATGCCCGACGCGTATTGCTTGAGGACCTCCAATTCGCGCGGCGAGAGCAACTCGCGCACGAACTCGAGCCGCCGCGCGACGGTGGCATCGGCGAGCACCGCGCGCACCGCCGGGCCGACATAACGCTCCCGCGCGAGCGCGGTGACAATCGCCACATGGATCAGGTCGATCCGGTCGCGCTTGCTCATCACGGCGTCGACGCCGAGCGAAATCAACCGCTCCAACGCCTCCGGCGACGTTTCCATGGTCAGTACCACCAGCGCGACTTTGGGGTACCGCTTGCGGAACTGCCTGAGCATGCCGATGGCATCTGCGTCAACACTTCCTGGCATGTACAGATCGACCACGGCTAGATCGCACTCGACACGATCAGCCTCGGCAAACAACTCGGTCGAGTCGCTGGCCCGACCTACGATATGCATGTTGGCGAAACCCGTCATCAGGTTCTCGACCGCCAGAAGGACAAGCGGATGATCATCCGCGATGATCGCCCTGACAGGCGTGCTTACGTCGACGCTTTCGTTCATTGTGTGGGGGCCCACTCGTTTATCGGATTTGTGCCGCTCTCTTGCCGAGCAATCAGCCTATCCGCGAGCATCGAACATTTGCGATTCCGCAAACATAAGATTGCTCCGAAATGCCAATCGTCCGTCTCTCACAAACCTCTTTTACTTAGCTACCCGATTCACTTATCAGATTGCACCGTGGGCTCTGACATACGCAAATAGACCGGGATCGTTCGTGACACCGAGCTTCGTCATCGCAAAACGTTTTTGCCGGCTAACAGTGCGGACATCCCGTCCGAGGGCCCGCGCGATTTCAGATATCGACTGACCTTGTACGAACATTCCGATAACCTCGGATTCTCGCGGCGACAGACGTCGCATCTGCAGCGTGGCGCCCGGGTCGCTGTCGAGTTTGGCGAGTGCCTCGAGGATTGACCGGCTGATGTAAGTACGCCCCGTACTCGCGGAGCGGATCGCGGCGACCAGTTCGGCCATCGGCTCTGTCTTGTTGAGCATGCTCACCGCGCCGTCCGAAATGACTGACCTCAGAATGGCGGTGTTCGTCAAACTGGTGAGGACCACAATCGGCAGCGCCGGCCAGTCATGGCGGATCCGGCGAATGAGCCGCAAGCCGTCCTCCACCGTGCCGGCCACCTCAGGCATGGTCAGATCGGTGACGAGCACATCGTAAGCAACCCGCTGCAACAGGTCGATCAGGGCGGCGGGACTGGCTGCCTCGCCGGCGACCATGATGTCGCTATGCGCGGAAAGTGCGGAGCGGACTCCGAGCAGAACGAACGGATGATCGTCTGCCAGGATGACTCGAAGGTTCACCATGGATGTCTCTCGTTTGTTTGTTGTATGTGCGTGCGCGTCAATCGCTTCGATGAAACGCTGTGAGGCGTGCCGCCCATCCGGTCAGGCTTGCGGATTCCTCACAGCGTCGAAACGGCGCGGCAGGCGCCTCCATAGAATCACTTTCTTAACAAAAATTGAATCGGAGTTTTCCGAATCAACGCGTTGGCGTCGACAACTTCCGCTAAACCATAAGGAATACAGAATTTGTGCGTGGGAATAGTGGAAGCGTGATGTACTTCCCGCCTTCACCGCAGGCAATGCGGTAACCCCTGTACCCAGTGCGACGCGCCACACACGGATATCGCGCAACGGGCCCGACGTCGCGTTCGTTCCCCATAGCAGTTCGCTGACGGCGATGCCGATTCCGAGCATGCCGAGCACCAGTCCGAGGCCGCTATTGCCGATGTGATAACCAGAGCGCAGTAACACCGCCGTGGTCGGGATACCGGACAACGCGGCCGAAAAGCTGGCATTGGCGGCAAAGCCCACCCCCTGTACCATCCGTTGCAGCGGGAAGCCGCACGCGCGGCGCCAATCACGGATATTAGGCCCCCGGGCGAAAGCGAGCACGTCAGCAATGGGCGCGCCACTTTGGTGCGGCTGTTTAGTTGAGCGCACAGCGCACAGGACGGAGCGCGCAGCGCCCATCGCGCTGCCGCGAGAATAGGGGTTTGAAAGCGCTCGGGATGCCGTCTATGATTAACCGGTGTCTCCAGGAATGGCTTGCTTGCGCGCGCTGACGCTGGCGGAAGGCGCTCGCAATCTCGCCGTACGCTGTTGCCGTCGTGATTACCGCGGTCGCTGCCGTTGTTATGCCGCGCGACACAACCGGACGTGCCAATCCGAAGTCTTCACCCCACAGACATTTCACGCGAACAATTATCTGGAAAAGTAAACATTCGATCTTATTATTTTGCACTGCGCACCATATTGATCAAATCCGTTTTGTTTCTCCGTTTCGCTGTCGCGTTCTAAAGCAGGTTTGAAGGGCTGTCATGCATCGGAATTCGCATGCATGAGAGATTGCGTCACCAACGCGTTTTCCCCGACGAGGCTTGGCGTGCATTGCAGAACTATCGGATCCTCACTTCTGTTTATGATTTGCAGTGCGTGGGCCTGCGAGACACTCGCCGCCACCGACGCAGCAGCCTCCATACCCTCGGCAATGGACGAGCGCGTGCGAGCCTGTACGTCCTGCCACGGCGCGCAGGGCCAGGGGCGCAACAACGACTACTTCCCGCGCATCGCCGGCAAACCGGCTGACTACCTGTTCAACCAGCTGATCTCGTTTCGCGACGGCGGCCGCACCTATCCGCCCATGGGATATCTGATCGCCTTCCTGCCCGACGACTATCTGCGCAAGATCAGCCAGTACTTCGCGGACCTGCAGCCGCCCTATCCGAATGCAGACACCGGCAGCGTTTCGCCCGAGGCGCTCGCATACGGCGAGCGGCTCGTCACGCACGGCGACCCCGCCCGCAAGCTGCCCGCGTGCGCGGCCTGCCATGGTGCGCGGCTGACCGGCACGCAGCCCGGCATCCCGGGACTGCTCGGTCTGCACGCCAGCTATATCGCCGGACAGATGGGAACCTGGCGTTCCGGCACGCGTCATGCAATCGCGCCGGACTGCATGCATTCGATCGCCGTCAAGTTGACCGATAAGGACATCACTGCGGTGTCGAATTGGCTCGCGCGCCAGCCGCGGCCAACCGATCCGCGGCCGGCACCTGTGAGCGCCGCCGCGTTGCCATTGGCATGCGGGAGTCAACCGCGATGAAGCCGATCTCCCTTCGTTTAGCGGCCGTGGTGGCGCTGGGCGCCGCGCTTTCGTCATTGATGCAACCAACGTTCGCCGCGAGCGACGACGCCACAGCCAGCGCCACCGCCGACAGCCGCCCCGACATCGTCAAGCGCGGCGAATACCTCGCACGCGCCGGCGACTGCATCGCATGCCACACCGCGCCGCGCGGCAAGATGTTCGGCGGCGGCCTCGCCATGGACACGCCGTTCGGCACGCTGTATTCGCCAAACATCAGCCCGGACGCGCAGTACGGCATCGGCACATGGAGTCCGGACGCTTTCTTCCACATGATGCGCACCGGCATCACGCCGGACGGCAAGCTGCTCTACCCGGCCATGCCAATCGCGCAATACACCAAGGTCACGCGCGAGGATTCCGATGCGATCTTCGCCTACCTTAAGTCGGTGCCGCCGGTGCGTGAACCTAGCCGCCCGCAGGCGCTGAAATTTCCCTTCAACCAGCGCAAGCTGCTGCTCGGTTGGCGCACGCTGTATTTCCGCGAAGGCGCATACCAGCCGGACCCGAAGCGTTCGGTCGAATGGAACCGCGGCGCGTACCTGGTCGAAGGGCTCGGCCATTGCACGTTATGCCACACGAAGATCAACCTGCTCGGCGGCTCGTCGCAGCGCGATCAGTTCGCGGGTGGTCTGATTCCGGTACAGAACTGGTACGCGCCGTCGCTCACCTCCGACAAGGACGGCGGCCTCGGCGACTGGAGCGTAAGGGACATCGTCGATCTGCTGCAGGCCGGCATCTCCGATCGCGGCGCCGTGTACGGACCGATGGCCGAGGTCACCTATCACAGCCTGCAGTACATGACCGACGACGACATCAAGGCGATGGCCGCCTATCTGAAGACGCTGCCGGACAACGACCCTGGCCGCAAAGCCGGACCGTCTGCGCCGACCAACACCAAGGTGTTCGAACTCGGCGGTCAGATCTACGCGGGCAAATGCGCGCTGTGTCACGGCGCGAATGGCGAAGGTCACGTGCAGCATTACCCGCCGCTCGCGCGCAACCAGTCGATCGAAATGAATTCGGCCGTCAACCCGATCCGCATCGTCTTGAACGGTGGTTTCCCGCCTGGGACGCAACGCAATCCCGAGCCGTACGGCATGCCGCCCTTCGGCCAGGAGTTGAGCGACACGGACGCCGCCGCCGTCGTGACTTACATCCGCACCGCCTGGGGCAATCATGGCGCGCCGGTGACGGAGCGCGAGGTCAACGAACTGCGCAAGGCGCCGCTGCATTGAGCCATGCGCCAAGTCGACTGCCAAAGCAGCCATGAGCCAGCGTAACTGTTTCAAACGTTGTTCCGGAGATCCTTCAGATGGACGACAAAGACAACCTGAGCGCCGCGCCACCCTCTGATGACGAGGTCGAACGCGTCGTAGCAGCCGGACCGCATGGCGCGATCGCCGTGGCCGGCGTTGCCACGCTGATCGTAATGGCGATCTGGGTCGGCTTCTACCTCTTCGTCTTTTTGCCGCGCGGGATTGTTCACTGATCATGGCGACTCCCTCCCCTGACCATCCCACTAGCGGCCACGCGGTCGCTCTGCGCGCCGAACGGCGCTGGGCAATATTCGCGGCGGCATTGATCCTCCTCATGCTGATCGTGATCGTGTTTTCCGGCCTGCATTGGGCCATGATGCCGCCGTCGCGTGTCGAGACCGTTGATCCCACTCGCCTGCAGTTATCCGGCGAATTCGTCGAGGATAACCTGGGATCCGCGGTCGAAGCGGATGGCTCGGTCGTAGTGCGCTTTATCGCGCAACAGTATTCGTTCACGCCGCAGTGCCTGCTGGTTCCCACCGACACGCCGGTGACCTTCCGCACGACCAGCGCGGACGTCGTGCACGGGTTGCTGGTCACGGACACCAACATCAACACGATGGTCGTGCCGGGCTACATCTCGACGCTCGCCACGAGCTTCGCTCATCCTGGGGATCATCTGATGCCGTGCCACGAATTCTGCGGCTTCGGCCATCAAACGATGTGGGCGCACGTGAAGGTGATCGACAAGGCCGCGTTCTTCGCGCAGGCACGACAATCAAGGAGGCTGAGCTGTGTTTCTCGCTAAGCGACTCGTTCTCGCGCACTTCTGGCTCGCCTTCATTGCGTTTCTGCTGGCGCTCTTTCTCGGTTCGTGGCAGATGCTGGTGCGCAGCCCGCTATTGCCGTGGGTGGGCAATCCCGAGCTCTACTATCGCTCGGTGACCGCGCACGGCACGGTCATGGCTTACGTGCTGCCGACCCTCGTCGCGATGGGCTTCGGCTATGCGATCGTCGAGCTCGCGTTGCGCCAGCCGCTGATAGGACTCAAATGGGCGTGGGCCGCGTTTTTTGTACTGGCGGTGGGAGCAGTGGTCGCGATGGTACCGGTCTCCATGGGCCAGGCGTCGGTGCTCTTCACGTTCTATCCGCCGATGATCGGCAGTCCGCTCTATTACCTCGGCGTGGTGCTGGTCGTGGTGGGTTCATGGATCTGGGTCGCGCTGATGCATGTGAATCTGCGTGTCTGGAAGCGCGCCAATCCAGGCAGGCCCGTGCCGCTCGCGATGTTCGCCAACGTGGCGGGCGCCTATCTGTGGGCATGGACCGCCATCGGCGCGGCTCTGGAAATCCTGCTGCAGATCCTCCCGGTCGCATTCGGCTGGAAGGCCACCATCGATGCCGGCCTCTCCCGCGTGCTGTTCTCGTGGACGCTGCATGCCATCGTCTACTTCTGGCTGATTCCCGCATATATCGCTTACTACACGATGGTGCCGGGCGCGATCGGTGGGCGCCTGTACAGCGATTCGATGGCGCGCGTGTCGTTCATTCTGTTCCTGATCTTCGCCATGCCGATCGGCATTCACCATCTGTTTGCCGATCCGCAGGTCGGCGCGGGCTTCAAGTTCCTGCACGCGGTATTCACGGGGATGGTATCCGTGCCGACGCTGCTTACCGTGTTCACGATCTGTGCGTCGGTCGAAATCGCCGGACGTCTGCGCGGTGGCACCGGCGCGTTCGGCTGGCTGACCGCGCTGCCGTGGCGCAATCCGATGATGCTGGTGCTGGCGTTCTCGTTCGTGATGCTGGGTCTGGGGGGCGCAGGCGGCCTCATCAACATGAGCTATCAGTTGAATTCGACCATCCACAACACGCAGTGGGTCACGGGCCATTTCCATCTGATCTTCGGCGGCGCAATCGTCATCATGTATTTCGCCATCGCGTATGAGTTGTGGCCGCAACTGACCGGACGAGCGCTGTGTTCGCTAAGCCTCGTACGCACCCAGCTGTGGCTGTGGTTCATCGGCATGATGGTCGTCACGCTGCCGTGGCACTACGTGGGCCTGCTCGGCGCGCCGCGACGCATGGCCTACTACGACTACAGCGCGCCCGGCCTCGAACAGCAGGCCATCTGGGTGGCGATGTCGGCGATCGGCGGCTTTGTGCTGGTCATCTCGGGCGTATTGTTCATCTACATACTCGCGAAGTCGCAGTTGGGACCGCTCACGCAACCGAAGGAATTCCGCTTTAGTCTCGCCACCCATCCGGTGGATCATGTACCCGCCGCACTGAATAGCTTCGGCCTGTGGGTCGGGTTGATGATCGCCCTCACTGTCGTCAACTACAGCGTACCGATCTTCCAGTTATTGCGGCTGCAGCAGACCTCCGTGCCGGCGGTCGTCGTCGGAGCCCAGCGATGAACCACGAACGCGTCTTCAGCATGCGCAACCCATGGTTCGTGACGAGCGTGGGCGGCACGATTGCGCTGGCGGTGATATCCATTCTGATCGGCTTTATCTGGCTGCCGTCGGCCAACGGCGATTTCAGCGGGCACGGCTTGTGGGCAACCATCTGCAGCGCGGCAGGCGCACCGTCGAGCTGGTACGGCGGCGGTGCGAACGTCGCGGGGCCTGCGCCGAGCGAGGTCGTCGTGCTACCACCGCCGCGGCATGTGAGCGTGGACGCGGGTTCCATCGGCCGCGGCGCGACTATCGCGACGCAGAACTGTTCGATGTGCCACGGTGTACTCGGCACCGTGCAGGTCACGGCGCCGGCGCTCGCCGGTCAGTATGCGGATGTGATCTACAAGGAATTGCGCGACTACCAGAATGGACTGCGTGCCAACGCGATCATGCAGCCGATCATCCACGATCGCAGCGATCAGGATCTGCACGATCTGGCGGCGTATTACGCGTCGTTGGAGCGGGCCGCGCCGGCGGAACCTCGCGCTACAGACGCAGCGCAGGATGCGGACGCGGTCAAGCTGGCGATGCAGGGCGACCCGATCCGCAACATCGCGCCGTGCGCCGCCTGTCACGGCCAGCTCGATCGCAAGGGCGCGGCGCCGTGGCTCGGCGGCCAGTCGTCGATCTATCTGGCCGCGCAAATGCAGCGGTTCGCGAGCGGCGAACGTCACAACGATATCAACGAGCAGATGCGCAACGTCGCTCGGCATCTGACTCAGCAGGAAATCGACGGGCTGGCGAAATACTATGCCGCGCAGCCTTAAGCGTGAAGCCGCTCAGGCGGCATGAGCACGCCGCCCTTCAGGACGAACTATCTACACCGCGACCGGTTCCGCGCGGCGCGCGCCTGCGCGCACATTGCCCGCTACCGGACGTACCCGGCCATCCGCTGCCGATGAATCCGTACGGAACACCGCGACTGCCGCCGTCAGACGACGCGCCTGATCCTCCAGTGAACTGGCCGCCGCCGCAGCCTGTTCGACAAGCGCCGCGTTCTGCTGCGTGACTTCGTCCATCTGTGCGACGGCGAGGTTGACCTGATCGATACCGGTGCTCTGTTCTGTCGCGGCTCCGGCAATCTCGGCCATGATCGCGCTCACGCGAGCGATCGCGTTGACGATCTCGGTCATCGTCGAGCCCGAGCGCTCGACCAGTTGCGCGCCGGTTTGCACGCGTGCAGTCGAATCGTTGATCAGCGTCTTGATCTCTTTGGCGGCCCCCGCGCTACGTTGGGCGAGCGAGCGCACTTCGCTCGCGACCACCGCGAAGCCGCGACCCTGCTCGCCGGCGCGGGCCGCTTCGACCGCTGCGTTGAGCGCGAGAATATTGGTCTGGAATGCAATGCCTTCGATCACCCCGACGATGTCGGCAATCCGGCGCGAATCGTCGACCATGTGATTCATCGTTCCGACCACCTGCTGTGTGAGCTCGCCGCCCTGTGCTGCCAGGCTCGAGGCGCCCTGTGCGAGCGAGCTTGCCTGTTTGGCGTTTTCAGCGGTCTGCTTGACGGTGGAGGTCAGCTCTTCGATGCTCGCCGCGGTCTCTTCGAGCGAGGCCGCCTGCTCTTCGGTACGTTGCGAAAGGTCGGTGTTGCCGGCGGCAATTTCGCTGACGCCGCTGTCGATCGATTCGGTACCCTGACGAACGGTATTGACCGTCGAGATCAGCGAGTCCTGCATCTTGCGCAGCGCGGCCGCGAGCTTGCCCATTTCGTTGTCGCTGATGACTTCGATGCGGCCCGTCAGGTCGCCCTCGGCGATGCGCTGAAACTGACCGATCGTCGCATCCACCGGGTGGACGATCGCCCTCACCAGCACCATCCGCGCGAGCCACGCAAGCACCAGTGCCAGCACCATGCCCACCGCAACCGCGACGCTAATCGCAAAGAAGCGGTCCTGCGCGTCCTGATAGCGCTGCGCGCCATGGTCCAGTTGCAGTTGCTCCAGCGTGAGCATCGACTTTTCATACGCACTGTAGAGCGAGGGCAGCTTATGCGCCTGCAGTTGCTGGAAGGTCGCCTTGTCGCCGGACTTCAGCGCGGCCATCGCCGGCTCGGCCCCTTCGTGCAGGAAGATGTCGCGCTTGTCCTGCATATCCTTGATGAGACGCTGTTCTTCGTCGTCCGAACCGGCACGGCTCATATAGTGGGCAAGGCGGTCATTCGACACCTTCAGATACTGGTCGAAGCGCTGCAGAACCGCTGAGGCGCCATCCTGGTCGTTCAGGTCGACCAGCGAAGCGTACGTCGCCAGCGCGAGGCGCAGGCGCAGCAACTGGCCGGCGCTGCCTTCGAGATCGGCGACCGCAGGTGTGTCCACCGTGTACATCTGCTGCAGCGAATCGTTACTGGCGCGCAGCGAGAGCAGGCCGGCCGCCGCTCCGATCAACAGGACGACGCCGAAAAAGGCGATCATCAGGGTGAGACAGGCGCGGATCGACAGCTTGTTCAACATGGGAAAATCTCCATTGGGCGGCCTGACCTGCAATCAGCGAGAAGGTTCGGACAGGCATGCTGCGCCCAAGCCCGTTGGCCAAGGTCCGCAACTTGATGATTAAAATTTAAGCGAACGCCACACAGATGGTTTACGGCCAACTTAAAGAAAACTTTATGCTGTGGTCAGATGATTCATTTAACCTCTGCGGGCAGGGCTGCAGGAAAGGTATGGATGGACCGGCACTCCCCGAGGTGGTCCCGCGTGGGAGTTGATGGAAAGTAGCGAAGCGACGTTCCGCGGAGTCATGCCCCATGTACGAGATTGGCTCGGCCTTACTGGTATTCGCGCTGCTTCTGATCGGCACGGGGGTAGGCGTGATGGTGAAACCCTTGCTTCCGGAAGAGCACAAGGCCCACGAAACGGTTCAGCTCATCCAGTTGGTGATCGGCATGCTCGTCACCTTCGCGGCGCTGGTGCTGGGACTGATGACAGCATCCGCCAAAAACAGCTTCGATACGGTCGGCGACGACTTTCGTACCTACTCCGCCGACCTGATCCAGCTCAATGCCACCTTGCGCCAATACGGCGCGGACGCGAGCGAGGTACGCCAACTACTGCGCGCCTACACAGCAGCAGCCATCGCCAGCACCTGGCCGTCTGAACCGCGCCCTGCCGGCGACTACTATCCGAAAGACATCCCGGCGGAGAACAACTCGGAAAAACTGGAAGATACGCGGCTCGGCGACATGCTCAATCTCGCCGGCCAGAAGTTACGCCAGATGTCCGCGCCGGATACCTTTCACGAGCGGCTGCTGGACCAGAGCATGGAGCAATACGAGACTATCGTGAAGGCGCGCTGGAAACTGATTGAAGAAGCGCACAGCAAGATTTCACAGCCGTTCTTCATAACGCTAGCGTTCTGGCTGTTCGTCATCTTTCTGAGCTTCGGCCTGATTGCTCCCCGCAACGCGCTGGCGCTGGTCATGATCACGCTTGGGGCATTGTCGATTGCGTCGGCGGTATACGTGATCGTCGACCTGGATACGCCGTTCACCGGTCCCATTGTTATTTCGAGTCAACCGATGCGCGATGCGCTGGCGCATCTAAGCCAGTAGCGGCCGCGCATCGGTGCGGTGAATGCGGCAATCCTCGCGTTAGCAGGCCACCATCTTTTCGCGAGCCCACGCCACCGCGGCGCGCGCCGGCGCGATGCCGGTCGCCTTCACGCGCTCCGCCAGTTCAAAGACGCGCGGGCCGATCTTCGCGACTTCGGCGAGCACCGCCTGCTCTTCCCCGGAGCCCTCATACTCCCGCACACAACTGATGATGCCGCCCGCGTTCACGAGGAAGTCCGGCGCATAGAAAATGCCGCGTCGATGCAGGACGTCGCCCTCAGCAAGCGAGATCAACTGATTGTTCGCACCGCCCGCCACCACCTTGAACTGGCACTGCGCCGCGACCGACTCCGTGATCGATCCGCCGAGTGCGCAAGGTGCGAAGACGTCCGCTTCGACACCAGTGATCTCCGTCGTGGCCACCACGCGCGCGTTGAAGCGCTGCTCCGCGAGCGCGGCTTTGGCGGCGTCGATATCCGACACGATCAGTTGCGCGCCCGCTTGATGCAGACGTTCGCACAGATCCCAGCCCACCGAGCCGAGCCCTTGCACCGCCACTGACACGCCGTCGAGCGTCGTGCGCCCGAGCGCCGCTTTCACGGCGGCCAGCAGGCCGACAAACACGCCATACGCGGTGCGCGGCGACGGGTTGCCGCCGTACACGTCGTTGGCGCGCGGAATGCCGCTCACGTAGCGAGTTTCGCCTTGCACGGCGCGCATGTCGTCAGCGGTCGTGCCGACATCCTCAGCGGTGATGTAAATGCCTTCCAGCGATTG